>VFQP010000162.1_pt1 | contig 182540 bp, 186 predicted proteins | sample 3512351 | NCBI WGS metagenome assembly VFQP01 (sample SAMN10412372, study PRJNA504923) | tailings metagenome | isolation source: Relicate 1 Philex TSF1 revegetated site | place: Philippines: Tuba, Benguet | collected 2017-08-29 | reverse complement strand
CCGCGACCTCTCCCTTACCAAGGGAGTGCTCTACCACTGAGCCACATGGGCAAAGCGCCGGGACGGGCCCGACGCCTGAATTCACACCTCAACGATCCGACCGCGTGGAGCGGGAGACGGGAATCGAACCCGCGTCATCAGCTTGGAAGGCTGGGGTTCTACCATTGAACTACTCCCGCCCGGGCTGGCACACCAATCGGATCTCAGCTGTCAGCGCGCTTGGTGGAGGAGGCTGGATTCGAACCAGCGTAGGCGTAAGCCAACAGATTTACAGTCTGCCCCCTTTAGCCACTCGGGCACCCCTCCGTAGCGCAGCCGGCGATTATGCCACGGAAAAGTGACCGGCCGCCAGTGTCCCCACACGGGGCGTCACCAGTCGATCGGCTTGCGCCCTTGCTCGCACAGCCAGGCGTTTGCCGCGCCGAAATGCCCGCAGCCCAGAAAAGGGGTGGGGCCGCGTCGCGCCGACAGCGGTGAAGGGTGGTTGGCCGCAAACACGCGGTGCGGCGCGCCAATGCGCGCGGCCTTTTTCTGGGCGTGAGCGCCCCAGAGAAGAAAGGCCTTGGGCGACGGATCGGCTGTTATCGCCTCGATCAGGGCGTCAGTGAGCACCTCCCAACCTTGGCCGGCGTGGCTGGCGGGCCGCCCGTCTTCGACGCTCAGGCAGGTGTTGAGCAACAGCACCCCCTGCGCCGCCCAGTGCACCAGCGATCCGTGCAGCGGAGGCGCCAGCCCGAGGTCGCGCTGTCGCTCGAGCAGGATATTGCGCAGGCTGGGTGGAAAGGCCACCCCAGGGGCGACGGAGAAGGCAAGGCCTTCGGCCTGGCCAGGTCCGTGATAGGGGTCTTGTCCGAGGATGACCACCCGCACCGCATCGGGCGGCGTGAGCGCGAGCGCGCGCAGGGGCTCGGGCGGGTAGATGGTGGCGCCCTGCGCCAGCCGCCCTGCCAGGAAATCCGTCAGCCCCCGGCCGACGGGGGACGCAAAGAATCCCTCCACCACCGCCGCCCAGCCTGTGGCCACGGCCCAGCGCGCCGGATCGGCGTGCGCAAGCATCACGCGAACAGCTCGGCCAGGGCCAGGCCGGGCTCCTCGGCGCGCATGAACGCTTCGCCCACGAGGAAGGCATTCACGCCGGCGGCACGCATCGTCTGCACATCGGCGCGGGACAGGATGCCCGACTCGGTAATCAGCAACCGGTCGGCGGGCAGGTCGGGCAGCAGATCGAGCGTGGTGTCGAGCGACACCTCGAAGGTGCGCAGGTTGCGGTTGTTCACGCCCAGCAGCGGCGTCTTCAGCTTGAGCGCACGGTGCAGTTCGTCACGGTCGTGCACTTCCACCAGCACGGCCATGTCCAGCCCACGCGCGATGGCCTCGAATTCGGCCATCTGCGCGTCGTCGAGGCAGGCGGCAATGAGCAGGATGGCGTCGGCGCCCATGGCGCGCGCCTCATAGACCTGATAGGGGTCCACCAGGAAATCCTTGCGCAGCACCGGCAGATCGCAGCTTGCGCGGGCCTGCTTGAGGTAGTCGGCCGAGCCCTGGAAGTACTGGCGATCGGTGAGTACGGACAGGCAAGCCGCGCTGACCTTGCCGTCGCCTTCGGCATAACTCTGGGCGATGTCGGCCGGGATGAAGTCCTCGCGCAGCACGCCCTTGCTGGGGCTGGCCTTCTTCACCTCGGCGATCACCGCCGCCTGGCCAGCGGCCACCTTGGCCCGCAAGGCCCCCACGAAGTCGCGTGTCAGCACGCGGCTTTCGGCGTCGGCGCGTATCGCCTCCAGGGAAACCCGCTTCTTTGCGGCCGCCACCTCGTCGCGCTTGGTCGCCACGATCTTGTTCAGGATGTCGCTCATGCCCGATCCTTCACGCAGCCACGAAGGCCTTGAGCTGCGCCAGTTTGGCCAGCGCCGCGCCCGACTCGAGCGTGCGCCGCGCCAGCGCGATGCCGGCCTCCATGTCGGGCGCCACATTCGCGGCGTACAACGCCACCCCGGCGTTGAGCACCACGATCTCGCTTGCCGCCTTGAGTGCAGGTTCGTCGCGGCGTTCGAGCACGCCCAGCAGCATCTCGCGGGACGCTTCGGGCGTTTCCACGCGCAGCGCGCGGCTGCCCGCCATGGTCATGCCGAAATCCTCGGGGTGGATCTCGTACTCCACGATCTCGCCGTTCTTCAGCTCTCCCACCATGGTGGCGGCACCGAGCGAGACCTCGTCCATGCCATCGCGGCCGTACACCACCACCGCGTGCTCGGCACCCAGGCGTTGCAGCGCGCGCACCTGGATGCCGACCAGATCGGGGTGGAACACGCCCATGAGGATGTTGGGTGCGGACGCCGGGTTGGTGAGCGGCCCCAGGATGTTGAAGATGGTCTTGATGCCGAGCTCGCGGCGCACCGGCGCCACGTTCTTCATGGCCGGGTGGTGGTTGGGCGCGAACATGAAGCCCACGCCCACCTGTTCGATGCAGCGCGCGATCTGCTCGGGCGTGAGGTTGATGTTGACGCCCAGGCTCTCCAGCACGTCGGCGCTGCCGCTCTTGCTGGAAACGCTGCGCCCACCGTGCTTGCTGACGCGCGCGCCGGCCGCCGCCGCCACGAACATGCTGCAGGTGGAGATGTTGAAGGTGTGCGAACCGTCGCCGCCCGTTCCCACGATGTCGACCAAGTGGGTCTTGTCGGCCACGTGCACCTTGGTCGAGAACTCGCGCATCACCTGCGCGGCCGCGGTGATCTCGCCGATGGTTTCCTTCTTCACGCGCAGGCCGGTGATGAGCGCCGCCATCATCACGGGCGACATCTCGCCACTCATGATGAGGCGCATGAGATGCAGCATTTCGTCGTGGAAGATCTCGCGGTGTTCGATGGTGCGCTGCAACGCTTCTTGCGGCGTGATGTGGTGAATGCGTTGGACCATGCGGTGTCTCCTCAGGGTTTTGTGGGGTGCTCGGCCAGCGCCAGGCGCAGGCCGAAGCCGATGAACATCAGACCGGCGATGCGGTCCATCCAGCCCATGGCGGCCTGCAGCACCTGCAGGCGCCGCGCGGCCCAGGCGGCGAGCCAGGCGTAGCCGAGGTTGATGGGCAGCGAGTTCAGGTTGAACAGCACGCCCAGCAGCAGAAAGGCCAGCGCGGGGTGCGCGGCGTCGGGACGAATGAACTGTGGCACGAAGGCCAGGAAGAACAGCGCCACCTTGGGGTTGAGCACGTTGGTGAGAAAGCCGCGGCGCCAGACCAGCCAGAGGTCGGTTTCTGTTGCACGGGCGGCGTTCAGGTCGAGACGGCCACCGCGCGAAAACAGCAGCTTCACACCCATCCACAGCAGGTAGGCCGCACCGACCCACTTGAGCACGGTGAACGCGGTGGCCGAGGTGGCCAGCAGGGCGCTCAGGCCGGCGGCGGCGGCAAACACGTGCACGAAGCAGCCGCTGACGATGCCCAGCGCCGCCACCATGCCGGCCCGTACACCATGACGCAGACCGTGACTCACGATGTAGAGCACGTCGGGCCCCGGCGTGAGGTTGAGCAGCCAGCCGGCCGCGATGAACAGGAGCAGTTGCGGCAGATCGGGCATGGCGGGCTGGCCTCAGTAGACGGCGTGGCCGCGCGTGGCCGTGGCACTCTGCGTGGCACCCTCGAAGAAACGGCGCGCGCTGGCCAGCGCGTGGTCGATGCCGGCGGCGTCAACCCCGAGGTGGGTCACGAAACGCAGGCCGATCAAACCGGTGGCGAGCACGCCTTCGCGTTCGAGGTGCGCGAGCAGCTCCGGCCCGCGCCCATTGGCCACGTCCACGAACACGATATTGGTCTGAGCCGAACGCACGCGCAGGCCATCGATGGCGGCCAGACCCTGCGCCAACCGCTGCGCAAGCGCGTGATCGTCGGCCATGCGGTGCACATGGTGGTCCAGTGCGTGCGAGGCCGCGGCCGCCAGCAAGCCGGCCTGGCGCAGGCCACCGCCCACCATCTTGCGCCAGCGGCGCGCACGCTCGATGAGCTCGCGCGACCCGCACAGGGCCGAACCCACGGGCGCGCCGAGCCCCTTGCTGAAGCACACCGACACGCTGTCGAATCGGTCGGTGATGGCGCGCAGGGCGGCGAACACATCACCGCCCAGGCCGGCATCGGCCACGGCGGCGTTGAACACGCGCGCGCCGTCCAGGTGCAGCGCCAGGCCGCGGCGGCGCGCCAGCGCGGTCATTTCGTCCAGATAGGCGCTGGTCATGGGATGGCCGTTCCAGGTGTTCTCCAGGCACAGCAACCTTGTGCGCGCGAAATGAGGGTCGTCGGGCTTGATCGCGGCCTCGACGTCGGCCAGCTGCATGCGGCCCTGCGCGTCCTGCGCCAACGGCTGCGGCTGGATGCTGCCGAGCACCGCGGCACCACCGCCCTCGTAGCGGTAGGTGTGCGCGTTCTGGCCGACGATGTATTCGTCACCACGGCCGCAGTGGGCCATCATGGCGCACAGGTTGCTCTGCGTGCCGCTGCTCATGAACAGCGCCGCTTCCTTGCCCGTCAGCGCGGCGATCTTGTCCTGTAGAGCGTTGACCGAGGGGTCATCGCCGAACACGTCGTCGCCCAGCGGCGCAGCCATCATGGCCTCGCGCATCGCGGCGGTCGGCTGGGTCACGGTATCGCTGCGCAAGTCCACCACCGTCATGTCTTTTGCTCCAGAAAGTTGCGCAGCATGGCGTGGCCGTGCTCGGTGAGGATGCTCTCGGGGTGGAACTGCACGCCCTCGATCGCGAGCTTTGTGTGCTTCACACCCATGATCTCGCCGTCGTCCGTCCAGGCCGTGATCTCAAGCTCGGCCGGACAGTCGCCACGGCGTATCGCCAGCGAGTGGTACCGGTTGACGGTGAAGCGCTCCGGCAGGCCCGCGAACACCCCGCGCTGCGTGGTGGTGATCTCGCTCGTCTTGCCGTGCATGAGCTGCTGCGCGCGCACGATGGTGCCGCCGAATGCCGCGCCGATGCTCTGGTGGCCCAGGCACACACCGAGGATGGGCAGCTTGCCCGCGAAGTGGCGGATGGCGGGCACCGAGATGCCGGCCTCGGCCGGCGAGCAGGGGCCGGGCGAGATCACCAGGCGGTCCATGCCACCCGCATCCAGACGCGCCTGCAGCTCATCCACCGTCACTTCGTCGTTGCGCACCACGGTCACATCGGCGCCGAGCTCGCCGAGGTACTGGACGATGTTGAAGGTGAACGAGTCGTAGTTGTCCACCATGAGGACTTTCATCGCACTCATTCCAGCCCCTCCTCCACCAACTCGGCCGCGCGCAACAGCGCACGCGCCTTGTGTTCGGTTTCCTTCCACTCCATCTCGGGCACCGAATCGGCCACCACGCCGGCCGCCGCCTGCACGTAGAGCATCTGGTCCTTCACGATGGCGGTGCGGATGGCGATCGCCACGTCCATATCGCCCGCGTAGCTGAGGTAGCCGCAAGCGCCGCCGTAGATGCCGCGCTTGACCGGCTCGAGCTGGTCGATCAGCTCCATCGCGTGCACCTTGGGCGCACCGGTGAGCGTACCCGCGGGGAACGTGGCCTTGAGCACGTCCATGTTGGTCATGCCCTCGTTCAGGATGCCTTCGACGTTGCTGACGATGTGCATCACGTGGCTGTAGCGCTCCACCGCAAAGGCCTCGGTCACCTTCACGCTGCCGGTTCTGGCGATGCGGCCGATGTCGTTGCGCGCCAGGTCGATCAGCATCACGTGCTCGGCGCGCTCCTTCGGGTCGTTCACCAGCTCGGCCTCGGTGGCCTTGTCTTTCTCGGGCGTGGCGCCGCGCGGGCGCGTGCCGGCCAGCGGGCGGATGGTGATCTTCTGGCCCTCGTCGGTGTGCTCCTGGCGCACCAGGATTTCCGGGCTCGCCCCCACCACGTGGAAGTCCCCGAAGTGGTAGTAGTACATGTAGGGCGAGGGATTGAGCGAACGCAACGCGCGGTACAGCGACAGCGGTGACTCGGTGTAGCGCTTCTGGATGCGCTGGCCCACCTGCACCTGCATGAAGTCCCCGGCCGCGATGAGGTCCTTGGCGCGCTCCACCGCGGCCAGGTAATCGGCCTTGGCAAAGCCGCGTTCAGCCGGGTAGGCCTGGGTGGCCTTCACCTGCGGCGCGCTCACCGAGTACTTGAGCGCCTCCTTGAGTTCGCGCAGGCGCTTCTTTGCGTTGGTGAAGGCCTCGGGTTGGCCGGGGTCGGCGTACACGATGAGGTAGAGCTTGCCCGAGAGGTTGTCGATGACGGCCAGCTCCTCGCATTGCAGCAGCAGGATGTCGGGGCAGCCCAGCGTGTCGGGTGGGCAGCTGTGTTCGAGCTTCTTCTCGATATGGCGCACCGCGTCGTAGCCGAAATAGCCGGCCAGGCCACCGCAGAAGCGCGGCAGGCCGGGGCGCAACGCGACCTTGAAACGCTGCTGGTAGGCGGCGATGAAGTCGAGCGGGTTGCCCTGCGCGGTTTCGATCACCTCGCCATCGCGCACCACCTCGGTCTTCGCGGCGGCGCCGAAGCCGCTGGCGCGCAGCAGGGTGCGGGCCGGCAGGCCGATGAAGCTGTAACGGCCGAAGCGCTCGCCGCCCACCACAGATTCGAGCAGAAAGCTGTGGCGGCCATCGCCGCGGCCGTGGGCCAGCTTGAGGTAGAGGGAGAGCGGGGTTTCGAGGTCGGCGAAGGCCTCGAGCATCAACGGGATGCGGTTGTAGCCCTGCTGGGCCAGGCTCTTGAATTCGAGTTCCGTGATCATGTTCGGTCCATCCGTCCGGGGCCGCGACAAGCCAGGTGAAGAGGTTCGCGGCCGGGGTTCCTGTCAGGCCGGCAACAGGGCTGCCGGCGGCTCGGGGCGGGCGCAGGGCCGAGTCAGGCGCTCGGCCGGTGCCCGCAAGGGGGAAGGTGCACGTTCAGGCTGGCTTGCGCCAGGGCCAGGCTCCCCCGCCGAAGAGGCGCGGCAGTGGGCCGTGGGTGAGCGTGCAGGGACGAAACATGGTGCGCGCACTATAGCAAAGGCCTTTGACAAGGCCCCCGCCGTGCGGCACGTCACGCGCCCAAGCTTTCGTTCTAGTGCAAAACCCCCTGTGCGGCGCCTGGCTGGAAAGAGACAATCGAAAAATCGAACGATCGTTCACTTTCCGAGATTGCCATGCAGTTGAAGCTTCTGCGTGCGCTGGCCATGGCCAGCGTTTGTCTTGCCTTCGTGCCGGCGCGCGCCGCCACCGTCGACGTGGCCGGGGTGCCGCTGGAAGACCGCGTCACCCTCGCGGGCAGCCCGCTGGTGCTCAACGGCGCGGGCGTGCGCTACAAAGCGGTGTTCCAGGTCTACACGGCGGGTCTGTACCTCACGGCCAAGGCCGGCACCACCGACGCGGTGCTGTCGACCAACGGCCCCAAGCGCATGACCATCACCATGCTGCGCGACATCGACGCCGGCGAGCTGGGCAAGCTGTTCTCGCGCGGCATGGAGGACAACATGGACCGCGCTGCGTTCTCCAAGCTGATCCCGGGCGTGTTGCGCATGAGCCAGATCTTTGCCGACTACAAGAAGCTCAACAAAGGCGACACCTTCCACATCGACTGGGTGCCCGGCACGGGCACGGTGCTCACCATCCGCGGCAAGGTGGAGGGCGAGCCGTTCAAGGAGCCCGAGTTCTTCAACGCGCTGATGCGTATCTGGCTCGGCCCCAAGCCGGCCGACTGGCAGCTGAAGGACGCGCTGCTGGGCGTGAAGAAGCAGCCCTGATCCGCAGGCGCGCCGACGCGCTCAGGCGATGAGCGCGTCGAGTTCGGCGAGCGAGTGAATCAGGCGGTCGTGCGGCGCGCGATCGATGGGCTCGCCGTGGTTGTAGCCGTAGGTGACGAGCACCACCGGGCAGCCGGCCGCGCGCGCGGCCAGACCATCGTTCTGCGAGTCGCCCACCATCAGGGTGCTGGCCGCGGGGCTGCCGAGCGCCTCACAGGTCTTGCTCAGCGGCAAAGGGTCCGGCTTCTGGCGCTCGAAACTGTCGCCGCCGAACACGTGCGCGAAGTGCGCGTCCAGCCCCTTGGCCCGCAGCAGCTCGCGGGCGAAGGCCAGCGGCTTGTTGGTCAGGCAGGCCAGCACAAGACCGCGTGCACGCAGCGCCACCAGGCCTTCGGCCACACCGGGGTAGACGGCGCTGTGCGCGCCATTGATGGCACGGTAGTGAACCTGGTAGCGCGGCCACGCCGTGTCGAGCAGCGCGTCGGCGGCCGAGGCGTCGAGCCCGCCATGCCGCAGGGCAGAGCGGATCAGGTGCATGGATCCCTTGCCGACCATGCGCTCGATATCGGCGCGCGCCACGGCGGGTCGATCGAGTTCATGCAAGGTGGCATTGAGTGCCGCATCGAAGTCGCCCAGCGTATCGACCATCGTGCCATCCAGGTCGACGATGACCGCGCGAATGTTCGCGATCACGTGAGCGCCACGCGCATCTGGTCGATCACGGCCTTGTAATCGGGCTTGCCGAAAATGGCGCTGCCGGCCACGAAGGTGTCGGCACCGGCATCGGCCACGCGGCGGATGTTGTCGGGCTTGATGCCACCGTCGACCTCGAGCCGGATGTCCTTGCCGCTGGCCTCGATGCGCTTTTTCGCCCGTTCGATCTTGCGCAGCGCCGAGTCGATGAAACCCTGGCCTCCGAAGCCCGGGTTGACGCTCATGATCAGGATCAGGTCGATGTCGTCGATCAGCCAGTCGAGGACGTCCAGCGGTGCCGCGGGGTTGAAGGTGAGGCCGGCCTTGAGGCCGCGGGCCTTGATGGCCTGCACGCTGCGGTGCACGTGGGTGCTCGCATCGGGGTGGAAGCTGATCAGGTCGGCGCCCGCGTCGGCAAAGGCCTGCGCGAGCGCGTCCACAGGCTGCACCATCAGGTGCACGTCGATCGGCACCGGCGATCCGTCGGGCTTCTTCGCGTGCGGCTTGAGTGCCTGACACACCATCGGCCCGAAGGTGAGGTTGGGCACGTAATGGTTGTCCATCACGTCGAAATGAATCCAGTCGGCACCGGCGGCGACGACGTGGCGGACCTCCTCACCGAGGCGGGCGAAATCGGCCGAGAGGATGGACGGGGCGATGCGAAAGGTGGTCATTTTGTCGGGGCTTGCGGCCAATGGGCGGGCACCCCGCATTGTCTCAGGCCGCAGGTAACATCCCGCCATGCCCAAGTACCTCTTCACCTGCGAGGCCGAGCCGCAGTACCTCAGCGAGCAATCCGCGCCCGAGGAGGATCTCTATGCCTTCGCGTACACCATCACCATCACCAATGCGGGCGAGGTGCCGGCCCAGCTCATCGCGCGGCACTGGATCATCGAGGACGCTCATGGCCACACCGAGGAGGTGAAGGGCCTGGGCGTGGTGGGTCACCAGCCGCTGTTGCGCCCCGGCGAATCGTTTCAGTACACCAGCGGAACGCGCCTGCGCACGCCCCAGGGCAACATGCGGGGCAGCTTCTTCTGCGTCGCCGAGGACGGTGCGCGCTTCGAGGCCGAGGTACCGGGGTTCGATCTGCGTGCGCTGAGCAGCGGCAACGGCGACATGCCGACCCGCGTGCTGCACTGAGGCGCCCGGCGGCTCGCTCCCCCATGGACCTGCAACGACTGCTCGATACGCTGTCGCCCGAGGCCGCCCTGGCCGAGCGGCACTTGTGGCTGATGGAGGCCCTGAGCTGGGTGCGCGGCGACGCGCTGGACGTGGCCGCTAGTGTGGCGCGCGTGCGCGCCTTCGTGGCGGCGCTGGAAGCCGATGCAGCGTTGCAGGAGCGCTGGCACCAGTGGCTGCGTGCCTTTATCGGCACCGTCGATCTCACGCCGCTGCTGGCCGACTTCGGCTTCGCCCCGCGCACCGCCTTCCTCAGCGAGTTCGGCCACCGCCTGCGGCGCAAGCTGCTGCCCGGCACACCCGAGACGCGCGACCTCGCGGAGCTGTTTTCGCTGCTGCTGCCCACGCGCTTTGACGTGCGCTGGATCAAGGCGCTGGACACCACCACCTTGCAGCGCCTGGCGACCACGCTGCCCGTCCGCGCGGGCGAGGTCTGGAGCGACGCACTCATGGACGCGCTGACCTGCTGCGTGAGCCAGGTCAGCGCCACCGGCTTCGCGTCCGAGATCCGCATCCGCATGTCCGACGAGGCGCGCGCGGCGCGCCCGTTTCACGAGCTGCCCAGCACGTTCGAGGCGCTTCGTCGCGAGGTGCGGGTGCACGGCCCGCGCAGCGAGGAGGCAGCGCAGGCCGCCCAGCGCCTGCGCGAGCAACTCGACGCCTGCCGCCAGGCGGCCTACACCGTTTATCACCACCTCGAGGAACACGGCGTTTCGGTCGGCATCGTGTTCCGCCTGCGCCAGTTGCGCGAGCGCATCGTGCGCATCAAACAACTGCTGGACTGCCTGCAAGCTTCCGACAGCGGCCGCGCCAACGCCGCGCTGCTGGCCGATCTGGCGCAGGTCGGTATCGAAAACCGCAGCGTGCGCGCGCTCATTGCGAGCAGCTCGCACCTCACCGCAGCCAAGGTGGCCGAGCGCAGCGCCGAAAGCGGCGAGCACTACATCACCCGCAACGCCGCCGAGTACAAGGCGATGCTGGGCAAGGCAGCCGGCGGCGGCTTCATCATCGGCTTCACCACCTGGATCAAGTTCGCACTCGTCGGTCTGAGCCTGTCGGCGTTCTGGGGCGGTTTTGCCGCCGGGCTCAATTACGCCGGCTGCTTCGTGCTCATCATGTTGCTGCGCTGGACGGTGGCGACCAAGCAACCCGCCGTCACGGCGCCCGCCATGGTGGCCAAGCTCAAGGACATCAAGGCCAATGGCGCGGTGCGCCGCTTCGTCGACGAGGTGGCGCACCTGTTTCGCTCGCAGATCGCGGCCATTCTCGGCAACATCGGCCTGGTGGTGCCCACGGTGCTGCTGATCAGCAGCCTGCTGTACTTCGCGCGGGGCAGCGCCATGATCGGCCCGGAGAAGGCGATGCACGTGCTGCACGACCTGCACCTGCTCGGGCCGACGCTGTTCTTTGCCGCTTTCACGGGCGTGCTGCTGTTTGCCAGCAGCATCGTTGCGGGTTGGATCGAGAACTGGTTCGTGCTGCACAAGCTGGATTCGGCGCTCGCGAACAACCCGCGTTTCACACGCAGCCTGGGGCGCGGGCGCGCCGCACGCTGGGCCACCTGGCTGCGCACCAACGTCTCCGGCCTGGCGGCCAACATCTCGCTGGGCTTCATGCTCGGCCTGGTGCCGGTGTTCGCACAGTTCTTCGGCCTCGGGCTGGATGTTCGCCACGTCACGCTCTCGGCGGGACAACTCACGGCGGCGGCCTTCTCGATCGGACCCGACGTGCTGCGCCTGCCCGATTTCTGGTGGGCCACGGCCTCGGTGCTTTTCATCGGCCCGCTCAATCTCACGGTGAGCTTCTACCTGGCATTCCGTCTGGCGTTGCAGGCACAGGCCATCAGCAGTGTCAACCGCAAGCTCATCGGCGCCGCCATCCGCCGCCGCCTGCGGGCTGCGCCGCTGTCCTTCCTGCGCCCGCCGCGCGCACAACCCGAGGCCGCGGCACAGCCCGATGCCCATGGGTGAGTTCGGGCTCATCGCGCGCCACTTCACCCGCCCGGCGCCGCCGCGGTCCGCGGTCGTGCTGGGTGTCGGTGACGACGGTGCCCTGCTGCAGCCCACGCCCGGGCACCAGCTTGTCATCAGCACCGACATGCTGGTCGAAGGCCGGCACTTCTTTGCGGGCGCCGAACCCGAAGCGCTGGGCCACAAGGCACTGGCCGTGAACTTGTCCGACCTGGCGGCCATGGGCGCACGGCCGCTGGGGTTCACGCTCGCGCTGGCCCTGCCGGCGGCCGACGACGCCTGGCTGAGTCGCTTCGCTCGCGGCCTGTTCGCGTTGGCCGATGCGCAGGCCTGCCCGCTGGTGGGCGGCGACACCACGCGCGGTCCGCTCAACCTGTGCATCACCGTGTTCGGCGAGGTCATGCCCGACCGGGCACTGCGCCGCGACGCCGCGCGCGCCGGCGACGAACTCTGGCTCAGCGGCTGCACCGGCGAGGCACGCCTGGCACTGGCGCTGCGCCTTGGCGAGCCGTGGGCCCTGGGCGATGTGGCGACCGTGGCCGACCGCATGGACCGCCCCACCCCACGCCTGGCGCTGGGCCAGGCCCTGGCCGCCACGCCCGGCGTGCACGCGGCGCTGGACGTGAGCGACGGCCTGCTGGGCGACCTCGGTCACATCCTGCGCGCCAGCCACTGCGGCGCCGAAGTGGACCTCGACAGCGTGCCCGTGGCGCCCGCGCTGCGCGCGCTGGCCCAGCAACACCAGCGCGACTGCCTGCTGGCGGGCGGCGACGACTACGAGCTGCTGTTCACAGCGGACGCTGCAGCGCACGATGCCGTGCTCGCCGCCGGCTGCATCGCCGGCGTGGCGGTCACGCGCATCGGGCGGCTCACACAGGCGCCGGGCCTGCGTGTGCTGGATGACCAGGGGCACGCGGTGGTGGTGCGTGCACAAGGCTTCGACCACTTCGGCAACAACGGCTGAGGCCAGAGCGCTGTCACCCGCGCGGCACCTGGTGCGCGGTGTCGATGCCACCCAACAGGTCCGCACCACCGACGCGGCCTTCATCTACGATCCACGGGTGCGCGACCGCCCTGCGCCAGACAGTCTCGATTCGCGGTCCGCCCCCGGAGGAGAACGTGTCCCGACGCCCCAACAAGGGCCGCGCATGGGCCGCGGCCGCGCTGGTCGCCGCCGCCTGCAGCGGCTGCGCCAGCTTCGTCAACCAGCCGAACCACCCGCTGCGCGTGGAAACCGCCACCGAGCAGGGCGAACGGGTCGACGGCGCCGAGTGCACCCTGTTCAACGACCGCGGCACGCAGACCATGCAGTCCGGTGAGACGACCATGGTGCTGCGCTCGCGCGGCGATCTTCAGATCGAGTGCCGCCGGCCGGGCCTGCCCCCGGCCGTGGGTCAACTGATCTCGCGGGCCAATGTCGGCATGGCCGGCAACATCTTCTTCGGCGGCGCCATCGGCGCCACGATCGACCACGCCAATGCCAGCGCTTACACCTACCCGACCTGGATCCGCCTGGTCTTCGGCCGCACGCTCGTGATGGACCGGCGCGAGGAGGTCGATGGCAAGCCCCTGCTGGGGCGCGATCCGACCGCGAAGACGCCCTGACGTCCGTTCCTGTTCATCCAACCCGTTTCCCCACCACCCCACCTCTCGTCATGAACCTGATCAAAACCCGCTGGCACACGTTCCTGCTCGTGCTGCTCGCTGCCCTGCTGCACGGCTGCGCCATCCAGGCACCGGCCTACTCACCATCGGCCAACAGCATCGAGCGCGCCCGCAACAGCGGCATCCAGCCCGTCACGGTGGGCGGCTTCACGGTGCGCCCGGGCGCGACCGGCGCCGACAGCATCAGCTTGCGGGGCAACCCGATGGCATCGCCCGTCGGCGCCAACTACGCGGCCTATCTGGCCGAGGCGCTGCGCACCGAGTTGCGGCTGGCGGGCAAGCTCGACCCGAAATCGACGCTGGAGATCAGCGGCGAATTGCTGGCCAACGACATCGCGGCCGGCGGCATCGCCACCAACAGCGGCCACATCGAAGCCCGCTTCGTCGTCAAGGTCGGCGGCCAGATCCGCTACGACGCGATCAAGCGCGCCGAAGACAGCTGGGACTCTTCTTTTGTCGGCGCGATTGCCATTCCCAAGGCACAGCAGCAATACCCATTGCTGGTGCAGCAACTGATCGGGAAGCTGTGGGCCGACGGATCGTTCCTGGCCGCCCTGAAGTGACGGAGACCCCACCATGCGTCAACGCCTTTTTGCCATTCTTGCCCTCGCGGGCGCCGTGTTCCTGGGTGGCTGCGCCCACCCGATCCAGCTCACCCCCGACCCCGCCGCGCTGGTGGGCACCGGCGGCGCGCCGAAGATCGACCGCACGGCGGTCTTGCTCATCACCGACACGCAGCTGGCCCAGGAGGTCATCACCCCCGGCGGCGGGGGCGACAAGGTGAGCTACAAGCCCTACAAGGACCTGCAGACCGGCATCTATGTGGCGCTTGGCGAGGTGTTCACACGCGTGGGCCTGGCCAGCAGCGCGACCGATCCGCGCATCGGCACCGACCCCGCCACCGTGGTGGTCACACCCACCATCACGACCACGTCGTACTCGCCCAGCATCCTCACCTGGCCGCCCACCATCTTCACCATCACGCTCGAGCTGGCGTTTCGCGACCCGGGCGGTACCCGCACGGTCGCCAACGTGCGGGTACAGGGCGAGGGGCGGGCCGAATTCGATGAGTTCAAGAGCGACTTCTCGCTGTCGTCCAAGCGCGCCGCACAGGACGCGCTCGCGCGCATGATCAAGGCCATCCAGGCGCAATCCGACGCGCTGCGCCGCTGGAGCACCGCCGGGCGTTCGCCAGACAGCGCCGACGCCGCGCTGCATTGATGCGATCACCGCGAGGTTCGGGGGCGCTGCCTCAGCGCCCCACCAGCGCCCGCAGCACCTCGCCCGCCTGACGCCCACCCAGCCGCCCCGCCGTCACCCAAACGAAGCGGCCGGGCGGCGCTGCGGCGGCATCGGCCTCGGCGGTGGCGCGGTCGGTGCGCTCGTCCACCAGCACCACCACGCGCTGCAGGTGCGTCGCGCGCGCGAGCACACCAAGCTCGTGGCGGCAACCGGCGTTGTGTGCCTGAAAGCCGCGCAGGTCCATCAGCACGGTGTCGGCGCGTTGCACCAGCACCGCCAGCGCCGCCTGCCAGGTGTTGTCGTGGCAATAGCACTCGTTGACGCGGTAGCGGCCGTCGGGGTCGGGTTCGAGGTCGAAGGCCCGTGCGCGTTCGGCCAGGTCGGCGTCGCCGGTGACAAAACGCTGCGCGAGTCGGCCATCAAGGAAGGTGAACACGTCGTCCGGGTCGATGGTGCGGCTGAGCAGGTCGGTGCCGGCGATGAGCAGCGTGTTGCCCACCAGCCGCCAGCGCTCGATCACGCGGTCGAACAGGGTCTGCACCGCCGCGTCCTGCTGGAACACGCGCAGGACCAGCAGCGTGGGCGGTGGCACACGCGGCGTCAGCCAGCCGCGCAGCGCCCATTGCGCCAGCGGCAGCCACAGCCACGGCAGCAGCGTCACCAACCCGATCCAGCCCGCGCCCTGCAGCGAGGGCAGCGCACTGGCCGACAACACCACCGCCCACCAGGCCGCCACCAGGTAAGCGAGGTCGGAAAAGCGCTTGCGGCGGTAGGCCTGCGCCAACGCGCGCGCCAGCCACCACGCTGGCCAGGCCAGCACGGCCCAGGGCAGCAACGCGATCACCAGCAGCGTCGGCCACACCCCCAGAAGCTGCACCAGCACCATCACCCACGCGGGTGGGTCGTTCACCCCGTCAAGCTGCCAGAGCTGGATACCGACGGTGCCGGCGGCCAGCAGCAGGCCGAGCGGCAGCAGATACGGCGCAATGGCCCGGATGCGCGGACTGGCCCCGATCAGCAGCGTGACGCTGGTGGGGATCAGCACCAGGCCGGCCAGCCAGCTCGCGGTGCTGGCCAGCGGCCGCGGCTCGATGGAGCGCCACTGCACCAGCAGCAACATGACCAACAGATACCCACCCACCGCCAGCCAGGTGCGGGCCCAGGACCAGCGGCGCGCCAACCCCCAGGTGAGCACCAGCGGCCATGCATAGACGAGCCCCAGGGTGACGGCGCGGCCGGGGGAAAGCAAGCCCTCGCCATAGAGGAACAGCAGCGCCAGCACGCTGTGGATCAAGCCGATGAGCAAGCCCAATGTGGCCAGCACCAGCAGCTGGCGGACTTCGGCTGCTCGCAGCACCGCAGCGTCGGGCGGCACGGTGCTGCGCGTGGCCCGGGCCGGTGCGGGCAGCGGACCATCCGCGGCGTCGACGCGCGGCGCGGGGGACGAGCGCATCAGGGCCAGCATGCGGCGCCGGTAGAGCGTGGCCACACCCCAGGAGGCCGCGGCCGACAACAGCACACCGAACATCAGCGCGGTGAGGATGGCTCCGGTGTTCATGGTGTAACCCCTGACAGTGCGCGGGGGCCATGCAGTATCGAGCGCCGCCTATCATCCGGCAATGGCCTCCGCCCCGATTGCTTCCCCCAACTGGCGATTCCTGTTCGCGCACCCGGCGCACTTCATCGCGCTGGGCGCCGGCGCCGGCCTGTCGAGCCTGGCGCCCGGCACCGCGGGCACGCTGTGGGCCTGGGTCGCCTGGCTGTTGCTGCAACCCCTGCTGCCGCACGAGGCCTGGGGCCTGCTGATCGCCTGCGCCACGCTGGTGGGCTGGTGGGCCTGCACCGTCACCGCACAGCACCTGGGCGTGGCCGACTCGGGCCACATCGTGTGGGACGAGGTCGTCGCCTTCTGGCTCGTGCTCTGGCTCATCGCCCCGAGCGGGCTGTGGGGCCAGTTCGCCGCCTTCGCGCTGTTTCGCCTGTTCGATGCCGTCAAGCTCGGCCCCATGGCATGGGCCGACCGCACGTTCAAAGGCTTCGGTCCGCGTGGCGGTTTCGGTATCCTGCTCGACGACTTCGCCGCCGCGCTGTGCACATTGCTGGTGATCGCACTCTGGCGCTTCTGAGGAGCCCGACCCGATGGACCCTGCCCTGCTCGAGCTGATCGACCGCCTGGCACAACGGCTGCGCGAACGCGGCTGGATGATGGCCAGTGCCGAAAGCTGCACCGGTGGTCTCATCGCGGGTGCCTGCACCGAGCTCAGCGGCTCGAGTGACTGGTTCGAGCGCGGCTTTGTGACCTATTCCAACCGCGCCAAGAGCGAACTGCTGGGCGTGGGCACCGAGCTGATCGTCGACCACGGCGCGGTGAGCGAGCCCGTGGCGCGTGCCATGGCCGTGGGGGCGGTGGAGCGCTCGGGCGCGCGTTGTGCCGTGGCCGTGACCGGTGTGGCTGGCCCCACGGGGGGCACGCCCGAGAAGCCGGTGGGCACGGTCTGGTTCGGCTGGTGCACGCCGGCGGGCATCTTCACCGAACACCAGCGCTTCAATGGCGACCGCGCGGCGGTGCGCCAGGCCAGCGTGGCGCACGCGCTGGGCGGCCTGCTGCAGCGCCTGCCCTGACGCGAGTGCTGTGGCGGAACCGTTCAAGCATTTCATCAACCCTGGCACTGCCCGGCACGCCGCGCAGCACCTGCGCCGCGCCTGGCACGGCTTTGACGCAGCGCGCTTCGAAATGCTGGTGAGCGACGGCCTGGACGCGCTCGAGTTCAAGGCCCGCGCCCTGCGCTGGGCCGACGCCTTGCAGGCCACGCTGCCCGGTGACTTCGATCACGCCTGTGACGCCATCGAAGCGGCGCTGGCACCGCCCCTCGATATCGACGCCAACGGCGAACCGGTGGGCTTGCAGGGCGCGCTGCACCCGGATGGCATCGCCGGTTGGGCGCTCTGGGGCACAGGCGAATGGGTGGCGCGTCACGGGCAGCACGCGCCCTTGCGCGCCCTGGCCTGCCTGCACGCGATCACCCAGCGTTTCACCGGCGAGTTCGCGATCCGCCCCTTCATCGCGCAACAGCCGGACGTGGTGTGGCCGGTGCTGCGGCGCTGGGCGCAAGACCCGAGCGCGCATGTGCGCCGCCTGGCGAGCGAGGGCAGCCGCCCCCGCCTGCCCTGGGGTCTGCGCCTGCAGGCGCTGGTGGCCGACCCCACCCCCACCTTGCCGCTGCTGCGCGCGCTGCAGGACGACACCAGCGCCTATGTGCGCCGCAGCGTGGCCAACCACCTCAACGACATCGCCAAGGACCACCCCGCAATCGTGGCCGGCTGGGTGTGCGAACACCGCCAGGGCGCCAGTGCCCAACGGGAGGCGCTGCTGCGGCACGCGAGCCGCGGTCTCATCAAGGCCGGTCACGTGGACACGCTGGCGGCCTGGGGCCTGTCGCATGGCTTCACCGGCAAGGCCACGCTGGCCATCTCGCCGACAAGCGCGGCGGTGGGTAGCGCGGTCAACCTGACCGCGGTGTTGCGCGCCAGCGGACAGCACGCGCAAAGCCTGGTCGTGGACTATGCCGTGCACCACGTCAAGGCGCATGGCGGGACATCGCCCAAGGTGTTCAAGGGCTGGAAGCTCGAACTCGCACCGGGCGATGCGCGCACGCTTCAAAAAGCGCATTCATTGCGCGAGGTGACGACGCGGCGCCTGTACCCCGGGCCGCACCGTGTGGAGCTGCTCATCAACGGCGTGGCCGTGGCCGAGGCAGCGTTCGACCTCGGTACCTGATCACCCCCATCAGGCCTTCATCACGTGCGCGGCCACGCCGCGGCGCGGCGCCGGCCCGATGCCCGGCCCGTACCCAAGGCGCGCCCACATCTGCACTGTGAAGCGCGGCGCCGGCGCGCCCAGGCGCTCGTGAATCTCGCGATACGGCGCAGCCATTTCGGGGTACTCCTGCAGGGCCTGCGAGATCGGCTGCATCGCCAGCCCCTGCGACGTGGCGGCCAACTGTGCACGCACCCAGGCACGCCCGGCATTGACCTGTGTGATGCGGTCATTGCCCTCGCTGACCAGCCAGTAGAAGGCTGGCGTGGCGGCGATCTTCGCGTTGAAGTCGTCGATCTGTCCGGTGGTGGCCGCGTCGTCGGGCGCGGGCGCCACGCTGCGGTCGAACAGGCCGGTGGCCACCAGCAGACGCACCATCGGGTCGTTGAGCGAAATCCCGTCGCGGTGCTCGGCGATCTCGCGCGGGCCCACGCGCAACACCTTGAAGGATTCCAGCACCGTGCGTGGCGTGGTGAGCTCGATGCGCCAGGCTTCTTTCGCGATGCGACGGTGGTGCTCGATGCCGCTGGCGTCGGCGCTGGTGACGAAGCCGGTGCGCATGGGATAAGCCTCGGTGCTCGCGGCAATGCTCTGCAGCGCCTCGGGCGCCGGCACGCGCGGTTCGTAGGCCTCGCGGTTGGTGTGACGCCGGAACACCTGCGCAAACAGCGGCTCACGCACCACCGCGGCGTCGGGCACGAGGCGGATGCGGGCGGTCGGCCGATCGTCGAGCGTGGTGGGGCCGAACACGCCCTCGGGGAAGAGCGCGATCTCGGCGCGGAGACCCTTCTCGCGCGCGGCCTGGTCGAGCAGTTCCAGGAACGTGCCCTGGCTCATCAGCATCTGGCGCGAGAACGGATCCGTCTCGGGCAACAGGCGCGTGCGATCGATACGCAGCGTGATCTGGTCTGGTACCGACAGGTCCACCAGCCAGCTTTGCAGGTTGTGCGAGTGCGGCGCGAGGATGGCGTGCGCCAGAATCCAGCGCCGCACATCGGGCTCGTCGCCCGGGCCGCGCCAGGCGGCGATGGCGGCGTCAGGCAGCGCGCTGCTGCAGCCCGCGAGGGAGGTGGCGGTGGCGGCGGTGATCACACCCCCGCCTGCGATGCGAAGAAAGGAACGGCGGTTCATGAGGGGGCTCCGGTGGGTGGCGATGCAACGCATTGTGGGAATCCACGCCCCCATCCACAATTGATGAACCGCAAACACCAGTCATGCAGAAATGAATGAGGCCGGTTTCAACTGGACGCTGATCCGCTCGTTCCTGGCCGCCCTCGACCAGGGCAGCCTCATGGGGGCAGCGCGTGTGCTCGGCATGCACCAGCCCACACTGGGCCGCCACATCGCCGAGCTGGAACAGCAACTCGGGCTCACGTTGTTCGAGCGCACCGGCCGGGGCCTGCTGCCCACGCCCGACGCCCTGCGCCTGGCCGAGGCCGCGCGCGGCATGGCCACGGCGGCCGACCAACTGGCGCGCCAGGCCAGCGGTGCGCAGCGCGGTACACCGGGCTCGGTGCGGGTGAGCGCCAGCCAGCCCGTGGCCTGCCTGCTGCTGCCGCCGTTGCTGGCGCAGTTGCGCCTGCAGCAGCCGCAGATCCAGATCGAGCTGGTGGTGAGCAACGCGGTGAGCAACCTGCTGCAGCGCGAGGCCGACATCGCCATCCGCATGGTGCGACCCGAACAGGGTTCGCTGGTGAGCCGCAAGCTCGGGCAGGTGGCGATCGGCGCTTACGCGCACCGCGACTACCTGCGCCGCCGCGGCACGCCCCGCCAGCCGGCCGATCTGCTGCAGCACGAGCTGGTGGGCAACGACCGTCAGACCGATATCGTGCGCGGTTTCGCCGGGATGGGCTACCGGCTCGCGCGCGAGCAGTTCGCGCTGCGCACCGACGATCTCATCGCCTACCACGCGCTGGTGCTCGCTGGCGCCGGCGTGGGCTTTCTGCCGCACTACATGGCGCGTGCCCACGCCGAGTTGGTGCCGCTGCTGACCATGTTGCCGATTCCGCCGTTGCCGATGTGGCTGGCGGTCCACCGCGAGATCCGCAGCAACCCGCGCATCCGCACTGTGTGGGACGCGCTGGCCGCGGGCCTGCCTGGCGCGCTGTCCTGAAATCGCCCAGTCGTCACACCCCGCTCCTATACTGGCTGGCCCTTCAACGCCAACGGGAGACGACCATGGGTTTCTTCAACACCATTCTCGACAAACTGGGCCTGTCCAAAGCCGAAGCCGCCGCGCCAGCGCCTGCTGCCGCGCCCGCGCCGACCAACGCTGCGGCGCCCGTGAGCGCGCCGGCCGCTCCTGTCGTCAACCCGATCGCCATGGTCGACGTCGTGGCGCTGATGGAAGCCAAGGCCAAGGCCAACCCACAGAAGCTGAACTGGCGCACCTCCATCGTCGACCTGCTCAAGCTGCTCGACATGGACAGCAGCCTGCAGGCACGCAAGGAGCTGGCAAAGGAGCTTTACTGCCCCGACGAGTTCATGAACGACTCGGCGAAGATGAATGTGTGGCTGCACAAGAACGTGCTCGCCCACATCGCAGCCAACGGCGGCAACGTGCCGAAAGAGCTGCTCGACTGAGACAACACCCGATGATCCGCGTCCATCACCTGAACCACTCGCGCTCGCAGCGCGTGCTCTGGCTGCTCGAAGAGCTCGGCGTGCCCTACGAGATCGTGCGCTACGAGCGCGACCGCAAGACCATGCTGGCGCCGCCCGAGCTCAAGAAGGTGCATCCGCTGGGCAAGTCACCGGTGGTCGTCGACGGCCCGCTGGTGCTGGCCGAGTCGGGCGCCATCATCGAGACGCTGGTGGAACGCCACGGGCCGCAGTTGCGCCCGGAACCGGACACGCCAGCGTTCCTGCGCTACCGCTACTGGCTGCACTACGCCGAAGGGTCACTGATGCCGCCGCTGCTGCTCAAGCTGGTGTTCGACGAAATCGAGAAGAAGTCGCCACTGCTGGTGCGGCCGATCGCCAAAGGCATCTCGGCGCAGGTGAAGAAGCTGCTCATCACGCCGAACCTGCGCCAGCACCTGGACTTTCTGGAGGCCGAACTGGCCCAGGGCCCGTGGTTCGCGGGCAAGGCATTCAGCGCGGCCGATGTGCAGATGAGCTTCCCGATCGAGGCGGCCGCGGCGCGCGCCGGGCTCGACGGCAGCCGCCCGCGCCTGATGGCGTGGCTGGAGCGCATCCACGACCGCCCGGCCTACCAGCGCGCGCTCGACAAGGGCGGGCCGTTCGAGATCCCTGGGTGAAGCGGGGTGCCACGCGCCTCAGGCGCCGTGGCACTTCTTGAACTTCTTGCCGCTGCCGCACCAGCACGGGTCGTTGCGCCCCGGGGTGGCGGCCTGGCGCAGGGGTGCCACACGCGGGCCCAGGCTCTGCCAGATGCGGTGCAGGTCGTACACCGCCCAGATCGCGGCAGCGAAATCGTCGAGACGCTGCTCGCTCACGCTCGCTGGCGCCTGCTCGTCGTGCAGGTTCACCGCGGGCTTGCCCTTGTCGTCCTGCGTGAGCACATCGACGCTGTCGAGCGCGTCTTCGATCCACTGCGCGGTCTCGCGGTCGCGCGGGAGCGCCCACTCTTCGTCCCATTGCTCCACCACGAACAGGAAGCCCAGCGCCCATACCTGGCCATACGACGGCACCGGCTGGTCGGCGGGTGGGCGCTCGGCCTCGGGCAACGCCGCGAGTGCGCCGCGCACGTCCATCACTTCGGGGTGGTAGCTGCGTTCGTCATCCAGCGCCTCCACCTCGGTGGTCAGGGCCAAGCGAACCTCGGCCTCGCGCCGCTGCCACAGGGCCATGAAGCGTTCGTAGGCCGCGGTGTTCGGGAAGTGGGTGCCACCGTCCTGGGGCAGTGTGGGGAGATCCCCGGTGCCCAGCAACAGCGGCAGCCACTCGGCGGGCGCCACAGGGCGGCGGGTGCAGACCAGGGCGGCCATGGCGCCTTCGAGGAATTCCCACTCGGGCACTTCCTCGTCGCGCGTGCGCAGCTCGTCGAGCAGCGCGTCGAGTTCGTCGAATTCGGCGCCAGACAACGGCGCTTCGGGTACTGGGCTCATGGGGCGGGCGGCCTGCGGGCCGCAAAAGGCCGGCAGTGTAGCCGCGTGCCGCCCGCGCGGTGCGTCAGTGGTGCAGGCGCGAGTCGGCCTCGGCAGCCCCGAACGCCAGCGAGGCCAGCGCGGTGGGCGCGGGCGCCACAGGCTTGTGCGGCGTGCCGGTGGCTTCGCGCGGTGCGGCCTGCGCGCCGCGCCAGGCGTCCTGCAGCAATTGCCAGGCGCGCGGCGCCACTTTCATGGCGTCGGGCTCGTCCATCAGGATGGGGAACATCGCGGACTCCTTGCGTGGCAGGCGAGTCGAGGCCCGGTCCGCGCTGCCTGCCCCGCGCGGTGGGTGGTGTGTGCCAATTGTTCGCTTGTACAAGGCCGTCGCCAATAATGCTCAGGCAGCATTTCGCGCCGCCCGTCCGGTACCCACCCATGCTCGATCGAATCAACGCCGTCTATCCCGTCCGCTACACCGTTCTCGCCATCTGTGCGGTGGGCGCGCTGCTGAGCCTGTTCACGCTGGTGGCCTTCGGCATCGGCGGATTCGGGTTCCTGCTGTTCGCGGCACTGGGCGCACTCGGCGTCTGGGATCTGCGCCAGACGCGCAGCTCGGTGCTGCGCAACTACCCGGTGATCGGGCATCTGCGTTTCATGCTCGAGTACGTGCGCCCCGAGATCCGCCAGTACTTCATCGAAAGCGACACCGAGGCGCAACCCTTCTCGCGCAGTCAGCGCAGCCTGGTGTACGCCCGCGCCAAAGGCGAGACCGACAAACGCCCGTTCGGCTCGCAGCTCGACATGAAGGACAACGGCCACGAATGGATCAACCACTCGATCGCGCCGAGCATGCTGGCCACGCACGACTTCCGTGTGCGCATCGGCGGGCCCGACTGCACGCAGCCCTATGAGGCCAGCGTATTCAACATCTCGGCCATGAGCTTCGGCGCGCTGTCGGCCAATGCCATCCAGGCGCTCAACGCGGGTGCCGCACGCGGGCGCTTCGCGCACGACACGGGTGAAGGCTCGATCTCCGCCTGGCACCGCCTGCATGGTGGCGACCTGATCTGGGAGATCGGCTCGGGCTACTTCGGCTGTCGCAACGACGACGGTACGTTCAGCGAGCAAAAGTTCATCGCCAACGCGATCGACCCGCAGGTGAAGATGATCGAGCTCAAGCTCAGCCAGGGCGCCAAGCCGGGACACGGCGGCGTGCTGCCGGGCGCCAAGGTGACGGCCGAGATCGCCGCCGCGCGCGGTGTGCCCGAGGGCGTGGACTGCATCTCGCCGGCTGCGCACAGCGCGTTTGCCACACCCCTGCAGATGCTGGAGTTCATCGCGAAACTTCGCACGCTCTCGGGTGGCAAGCCGGTCGGCTTCAAGCTGTGCATCGGCCACCCTTGGGAGTGGTTCGCCATCGTCAAGGCGATGTTGCAGACCGGTATCACGCCCGACTTCATCGTGGTCGATGGCGCCGAGGGTGGCACCGGTGCGGCACCACTGGAGTTCACCGACCACGTGGGCGCACCGCTGCAGGAAGGGCTGCGCCTGGTGCACAACACGCTGGTGGGTGTGAACCTGCGCGATCGCATCCGCATCGGCTGCGCGGGCAAGGTGGTGAGCGCTTTCGACATCGCGCGTGCCATCGCCATCGGGGCCGATTGGTGCAACAGCGCGCGCGGCTTCATGTTCGCGCTGGGCTGTATCCAGGCGCAGCATTGCCACACCGGCCAGTGCCCCACCGGCGTCACCACGCAGGACCCGCTGCGCCAGCAGGCGCTGGTCGTGCCCGACAAGGCCGAGCGCGTGTGGCGCTTCCACCAGAACACGCTCAAGGCCCTGAAGGAACTGGTGCAGGCGGCCGGCCTGCAGCATCCGGGCGAGATCAGTGCGCACCACCTGGTGCGGCGCGTGAACGGCAACGAGGTACGCCTCCTGGCCAACCTGCTGCCCACCACCGCGCCGGGCGCGCTGCTCGACGACGATGTGGACGGGGAGCACGCGGTGTTCACCACCTGGTGGCGGCGTGCCCGCGCAGACAGCTTTGCGCTGTCGCCCTGAGGCTTTGCCTCAGGTTCGCGCGTCGTCGCTGTTCACGCGCTCGGTGCGCTGCAGGCGGCCGCGCTCGTCGTAGAAGCGGCGCTGCAGCAGCAGACCGCGTTCGCCATGCTCGTCCTCGCGCTGCAGGGTGCCGCCGCGCGCGTGGTATTGCTGCCAGCCGAACAGGCGTCCGTTGCGCTCGCGGTTGACGGCCGCTGGCGAGCCGTCCTCGTAGAAACTGCGCGTCTCGCGCAGTTCGTCGCGGCCCAGGCGGCGCACCGTCTGATCGAGCTTGAGCTGGCCGTCGAGATACCACTGACGGATGCGCCGCTCGCGGCCTTCGGCCCATTCCACTTCCTGCGTGATCTGGCCCGATTCGGCGTACTCGCGGCCGGTGCCTTCGCGCCCACGGTAGTCCCGCGGCGCGGGCTCGACGAGATCGATCTCGTGCCGCAGGCGACCCGACGGGTAATACACCCGTTTGATGCGTCTGTCGGGCGCGTCCTCCCGGTCAATGAATTCTTCGCTGCGCACCAGCCCGCCTTGCGGATTCACGATGGTCTGGCGCAACAGCACGCCGCGCCGGTGGCTCACGGTTCCAATGGGTTTGCCCGGCTCGCGAAACAAGGGGGTCTCGCGCACCTGGCCGTCGTGACCGCAGGGCTCGCGGTCGGCGGGGAGCAGGCTTGCGGGGGCACAGCGCAACTCGGCCATGCTGCCATCGGGCCAGCGGCGCACCAGCACCGACGCGCGCCGGCCGTCGGCCGTCATCACGCGTTCGATCACGGAGCCGTCGGGCATTGTGCAGCGCTGCTGGCCGCCCGGGCCGGGCGCAGCGCAGCGCAGTTCATCGGCCACCGCCGGGCCGCTCAGCGCCAGCAAGACGAGGGTCATCCAGGTTTTCATGCAGGAAACTCCAGCAGGGCCGAGGGTGGGCCCACGCGCACGCCGACGCGCGCCAGCCGGCGCGCGAGTGCCAGCACCTGCGCGTCCTTGCTCAGCAGCAGCGCGTTGTGCGCCACGGCCAGGTCGATGAAGCGTTGATCGTCCGGGTCGCGGCACGTGAAGGCGGCCTTGGGTGCGGGGTCGACGCGGCGCGCATGGCGGTCGAAAGCGTCGAGCACGGCGGGCGCACCGGCCGCGTCGAGCCGGCGCGCGATGTGCGGGTAGTCCAGCACGCGCTGCAGTTCGTCGCGCATGGCTTCGCTGGCCAGCCACGCGGCACGCCCCTCGCGCAGCGCGACGCGCCAGGCCGCGCAGGCCGGGTCGTCGAAGACGAACAGGTCGAGCACGACGTTGGTGTCGATCACGACGAGCGACGGATCTTGCTGACCTTGCGTCATGTCCCGCTCTTTCAGCCTTACAGACGCCGTGGCGCGAGGCACCACGGAACCGGCTTTGCCGGGCCGCAGGTGCCGCCCCCTTCAAGGGGGTCGCGCGAAGCGCGGCGGGGGTGTTTCATGATCTGCGCGCCGTGAGGTCGAAGCGGAACAGCCGGCATTCGATCGGGCCGTTCCACAGCGGCACGCGGCGCGACTCCTTGAGCCGCATGCGCCCGGGCAGCTTGAGGTCGGGCGTGAGCAGCCAGGCACTCCAGCCCGCGTAGTGCGTTTTCCAGTGGGCGGCCAGGCGCTCGAAGAAGGCGTCGGCGGTCTCGCCATCGTCGCTGCGCGCTTGCTCGCGGCCCACGGTGAAGGTGCGTGCACGCTCGGCCGCATTGCGGCCCGCCACACCGGCCGCGGCGATGCGCTCGCCATACGGCGGGTTGAGCAGCAGCACGCCCGGGCGCGGCGTGGGCGGGGTGCGCTGCAGCGCGTCGCCGCCGCGCAGCTCGATGGCCTGGGCCACGTGCGCACGCGCGGCGTTGCGCTGCGCGAAGTCGACCATGCGGAACGACACGTCGCTGCCGAACACGATCGGCGGGTGCCCGTCAGGCCAGGGCCGCTCGGCCTCGCGTGCCTCGTCGTGCAGCGCGTACCAGACGTGCGGCTGGTAGGGCAGCAGCTTTTCGAAGGCGAAACGGCGCTCGCCGCCGGGCGCGATGTGGAGCGCGATCTGTGCCGCCTCGATCGGCACCGTGCCGCTGCCGCAGCACGGGTCTACCAGCGGTGGGATATCGGCCAGCGAGGTGGCCTCGCGCGCCAGGGTGTCCCAGCCGGTGGCGGCGATCATGGCGGCGGCCAGCGTTTCCTTCAGCGGCGCGTCACCCTTGTCCTCGCGCCAGCCACGCTTGAACAGGGGTTCACCGGTGGTGTCGATGTAGAGCGTGAGCGTCTCGGCCGTCAGGTGGGCGAACAGGCGCACATCGGGGCGCTGCGTGTCCACGCTGGGGCGCTCGCCGCGCTTGTCGCGAAAGCGGTCGCACACGGCGTCCTTGATCTTCAGAGCCGCGAAATTCAGGCTTTGCAATGGGCTGTGCTGCGCGGTGAGTTCGACCTTGATGGTCTGCTTCGGTGTGAACCAGATTTCCCAGGCGACGTCGGCGGCCGCCCGGTAGAGGTCGTCCTCGCTGCGATACGGGCCGTGCCACAGCCGCACCAGAACGCGCTGCGCCAAGCGGCTGTAGAGGTTGAGCTTGAGCGCGTCACGCCACGAGGCCTCAAGCGAGACACCGCCGCGCGAACGCTGCAGCACCGGCACGCCGGTGATGCGTTGCACCTCGGCGGCCAGAAAATCCTCGACGCCGGCGGCGCAGGGGAGAAACAGTTGAAGTTGGTTCAAAGCGATTTGCGCAGGTTGGCCGGTGCGATGCGCATGGCCTCGCGGTACTTGGCCACGGTGCGACGCGCGCACTCGATGCCCTGCTCCTTGAGCAGATCCGAGAGCTGGTTGTCAGACAAGGGCTTGCCCGGCTCCTCGGCCGCGATGAACTGCTTGAGCAGCGCGCGCACCGCGGTGCTGGAGGCGTTGCCGCCGGTCTCGGTGCCGAGCGAAGAGCCGAAGAAGTACTTGAGCTCGTAAGTGCCGAAAGGCGTGGCCATGTACTTGGCGGTGGTCACGCGGCTGATGGTGGATTCGTGCAGGCCGAGTTCGTCGGCGATTTCGCGCAGCACCAGCGGGCGCATGGCCAGTTCGCCGTGCATGAAGAAGTTGCGCTGGCGCTCGACGATGGCGCTGGAGACGCGCAGGATGGTGTCGAAGCGCTGCTGGATGTTCTTGATGAACCAGCGCGCCTCCTGCAGGCGCTGCTGCATGGCGGCATGCCCGCCCTCGCTGCCGTCGCGCGCGCCGCGGTTCTGGCGCAGCGCGTTGGCATACACGTCGTGCACGCGCAGGCGCGGCATCACATCGGGGTTGAGCACCACCTTGAAGCCGCGACCGGCGCGCGTGACGATGACGTCGGGCACGATCACGTTGCGTTCCACATCGACGAAGCGGCGCCCTGGCTTGGGCTCCAGCCGCGCAATCAGGGCGAGTGCGGCGCGAACCGTCTCGTCGTCGAGGCGGCAGGCGCTGCAGAGCTTGCGCACGTCACGCCGGGCCACCAGCTCGAGCGGCTGCGCGCACAGCGCGAGCGCGGCGCGCGCCTCGGCCGAGTTGCGCAGCTCGAGGATTTGCAGGCGCAGGCACTCCGACAAGTCGCGCGCACCCACGCCGGGCGGGTCCATGTGCTGCAACCACTGCAAGGCGGTGCGCAACCGCTGCACGGCGGCGTCGAGCAGCGCCTGTGCGGCATCGCCCTCGGTAGCCGTCTCGCCCTGCAGGCGCAGAAAGGCCGGTGCCAGCGCCTCCAGACTGTCTTCAAGGTAGCCGTCGTCGTCCAGCGACTCGATGAGAAAGAACAAGGCAGCGCGGTCCTCGTCATCCAGCCGCAGGCAACGCGCCTGTTCGTGCAGGTGGTCCTGCAGGGAGACCTGCGCGCGCGCCAGATCGGCGGCGCTGGCGGTTTCGTCGTCGTCGCCGCTGCCGTTGTGGCGCGCGGGCGCGTCACCGCCCCACTCGCTGTCGTCCGGGGCCATCTCGACCGAGCCGTCGCCCTCCCAGCTTTCTTCGATCGGGCTGGCGCCGTCCAGTCGTGCCTCGAGGGCCTCGGCCTCGCCGCCCTCCGCTGCTTCGGTCGCCTCGGTCGTGTTGCCGGTCATGGGGGCGGCGGCCTCGGCGATCTGCTCACCAGCGCTCACCGGCGCGTCGACGCTGACCACCTCGCCGAATGTTTCTCGCTCGCTGCCATCGTCGGCGCGTTCCAGGAACGGGTTCTCGTCGAGCATCTGCTCGACCTCCTGCGCCATCTCCAGCGTGGAGAGCTGGAGCAGGCGGATCGATTGCTGCAACTGGGGCGTGAGCGCCAGGTGCTGCGAAACCCGTAGCGACAGGCTCTGCTTCATCACATCTTGAAGTGCTCGCCGAGGTAGACGCGGCGCACATCCGCGTTCTCGACGATCTCCGACGGCGTGCCGCTGGTGAGCACGTGACCGTCGTTGATGATGTAGGCGCGGTCGCAAATGCCCAGCGTCTCGCGCACGTTGTGGTCGGTGATGAGCACGCCGATGCCACGCGACTTGAGAAAGCCGATGATGCGCTGGATCTCGATCACGGCGATCGGATCGATGCCGGCAAACGGTTCGTCGAGCAGGATGAAACGCGGGTTGGTGGCGAGCGCGCGCGCGATCTCCACGCGGCGACGCTCACCGCCCGACAGGGCGGGTGCGGGCGAGTCGCGCAGATGGTCGACGTGCAGATCGCGCAGCAGCGTTTCCAGACGCTCATCGATCGCTGCGGCGCTCAACGCGCGGCCCTGCTCGTCCTCCTGCAGTTCCAGCACCGCGCGAACGTTCTGCGCCACGGTGAGCTTGCGAAAGATCGACGCTTCCTGCGGCAGATAGCCCAGGCCCAGGCGGGCGCGGCGGTGAATCGGCAGCCGCTCGATGGACTGCCCATCGAGCAGGATCTGTCCGCCGTCGGCGCGCAGCAGGCCGACCAGCATGTAGAACGATGTGGTCTTGCCCGCGCCGTTGGGGCCGAGGAGCCCCACCACCTCGCCTTTGTCGACAGCCAGCGACACGTCCTTTACGACCAGCCGGCTGCCGTAGGATTTCTTGAGCCCGCGCGCCACCAGGCGGCTGACGCCGGACATCAGCTGGGTGGCGGCAAACTCGCTCGCGGGCGCCATGCGCGTCACGGGCGGCCCCCGCCGAGCGTGCCGGAGGGCCGCAACGGCGTGCCGGTGGCGGGCGCAGGCGGTGCGGCACCGGCTTCGCCCTCGCGCGGCACCGGTGTGAGCGTGGCGCGCACGCGCCCGCCCGGGTTGCTGGCGCTGCCGGCGGCCGCGTTGCCGTCCACGGTGAAGACTTCGCTGCGGTTGTCGTAGACGATCACGCTGCCGCGGGTCTCGTCGTTGAGCTGGGTGCCCAGGTAGCGGCGCAGCACCGCGTCGCCGATGAAGCGCACCGTGTCGGCGCGGCTGTCGTACTCGATGCGGCGCGCCTCGCCCTCGATGAATTCGTTGACGCCCTCGCGCTTTTGCTTGAAGTAGCCGGGACTGCCCTGCACGATGCCGAACTGGTGACCCTGGGGGTCCTGGCGCACCTCGACCTGCGCGCCCCGGATGACGATGGTGCCCTTGGTGATCACCACATTGCCGGTAAACACACTGATCTGGCGCGCGTCGTCGTAGCGCAGGTTGTCGGCTTCGGCGTTGAGGGGCTTGAGTCGGTCGGCCTGCTCGGCGCGCAGTCCTCCGGCGGTCAGCGCCAGGGCCACGCTCAGCACGGTGGTCAGCAGGGGGGAAAGTCGGTGGGATGGGCGCATTTGGAGGGCACGAAACTTGCATGCCATTCTAAACATGCCACCGCGCCCGACGCCGCCGGGCGACCGACATCCGCCAAGTATTTTCGCCCGGCAGGGCGAGGGCATCAGCCCTTGCGTGCTTCGGCGATCAGCGCGTTGGCCACCACCAGGGTGTTGGGGCCCTGCCCCGGCACGGTGAAGCGCCCGGCAACACCCAATGCGGGCGTGCCTTCGATTGCGTAGGCCTCCTGCAGTGCGGCGGCGCGGCGCGCCTTGCCTGCCGTGGCAGCGCTGTTGAACACCTCGCTGAATTTCGCGCGGTCCACACCCTGACGCACCACCCATTCGGTGATCGGGCCGGGTGTGGTGAGCGGCAGGCGCTCGGCGTGGATCGCCTTGAACACCGCAGCGTGCAGGCGCTCCAGCAGGTTCATGGCCTCCAGCGCGTAATACAGGCGCTGCATGGGCTCGAACGCCGGGGAGAAGGCCACCGGCGTGCGGCGCAGCACCACGTCGGCGGGCTTGCGCTTTTCCCAGTCCTCCAGCAGCGGCTCGAAGTTGTAGCAGTGGATGCAGGAATAGGCGAAGAACTCGATGACCTCGATCTTGCCGGCCGGCGCATCCACCGGCGCGGGCTTGGGCAGGCGCTGGTACTCGACGCCTTCGCGGGGCGCCACACGCTGGGCCAGGGCCGGCAGGGCGGCGCCGGTGGCCAGCAGGGACAGGGTGAATTCGCGGCGGTACATGAGGGGGCGGCTCCGACAGTGAAACAGGGCGATTGGGCGGTGGCCCGCGATGAAAGTTCCCGCGCGCCGCCGCAGCAGCACGCCGGGCGGATCAGCGTTGCACGCGCACCAGCGCGGCATCGACCTTGTTGACCTGCAGTTGCTCGATGGTCAGGTCGGCCAGGGCCTTCTGCGCAAACGGGCCCACGCGCACGCGATAGACGGTGCGCCCGCTTTGCTCGCGCTCGTCGATGTTGGCGCTGATGCCCAGCATGGCCAGGCGCGCGCGCTGGGCCTCCGCCTCGTCGGGGTTGCGAAACGCGCCGGCTTGTACGAAGTAGGTGAAGGGGTCGGCACCCACGGCGGGCTCGGCTCCCGCAGCCGCGGGGGAGGCAGCGCCGGGCCTGGCCGCAGCGGTCGTGTTGCTGCCGGCAGCGGGAGCCGGTGCGGCACCGGGTTGGCCAAGGCGGGAATTCACGAGGTCGCCGATCGGATCCTTCGCGGCAGTGCCAGCGGGTGGCAAGGTGCGGCCATCGGCCGGCGGGACGGAGATGGCTCCCTCGCTGCCGGGGGCGGGGGCCGCCGCGGGCGGCGGCGCTGTCCCCGCGGCGGGTGCACCGCTGACCGCCCGGTTGGGGTTCCAGCCCTTGTTGCGCTCGGCCTCTTTGGCGTCGTCTTCGGCGCTGCGCGAGAGCCCGCGATCGACAAAGGGCACCGGCACCCGCGTGACGTAGACCGCGACCGCGAGCGCCGCGGCCAAGCCCACCAGCAGGCCGACGGCAAAGCCGATCAGTGTGCCGCCAAGGCTGCCGTTACGGGATTTGGAAGGAGAGGATTTCTTCATGGCGCAAAGGGGCCTTCGTCACATCTTGCGCGGGGCGCTCACGCCCAGCACGGCCAACCCATTGTGCAGCACCTGCGCGGTGGCCGCGACCAACGCCAGACGCGCGAGCTTGAGGCGCTCATCGTCCACCAGGATGCGCTCGGCGTCGTAGTAACTGTGGTAACTGGCCGCAAGCTCGCGCAGGTAGAAGCTCACATCGTGTGGTGCGAAGTCGCGCGCGGCGCCGGTGAGCATTTCGGGGTACTTCGCGATCTGGCGCATCAGCGCCTGTGCCGCGGGCGTGTCCAGCGGTGCCAGGTCGGCCTCGACCAGCGTGGCGATGTCGCCACCCCAGCCCGCCAGCACCGAGCAGATGCGCGCGTGGGCGTACTGCACGTAGTAGACCGGGTTGTCGTTGTTCTGCTGGATCGCGAGGTCGACGTCGAAGGTGTATTCGGTATCGGGCTTGCGGCTGAGCAGGAAGAAGCGCACCGCGTCCTTGCTGGTCCAGTCGATGAGGTCGCGCAGGGTGACGTAGCTGCCCGCGCGCTTGCTGATCTTGACCTCCTGACCCCCGCGCACCACGCGCACCATGGTGTGCAACACGTAATCGGGGTAGCCGGCGGGAATGCCGACGTCGGCGGCCTGCAGGCCGGCGCGCACGCGCGCGATGGTGCCGTGGTGGTCGGTGCCCTGGATGTTGATGACCTTGCTGAAGCCGCGCTCCCACTTGGCGATGTGGTAGGCCACGTCGGGCACGAAGTAGGTGTACGAGCCGTCGGACTTGCGCATCACGCGGTCCTTGTCGTCGCCGTAGTCGGTGCTGCGCAGCCACAGCGCGCCGTCCTGCTCGTAGGTCTTGCCGTTGGCGACGAGCCTGTTGACCGCGGCCTCGACGCGCCCGCTGGTGTACAGGCTCGACTCCAGGTAGTAGTGATCGAACTTGACCGCGAAAGCCTGCAGGTCGAGATCCTGCTCGTGGCGCAGGTAGGCGACGGCGAACTGGCGGATGCCGTCAAGGTCGTCCGGGTTGCCGCTGGCGGTGAACTCGCGGTCGTCGGCCTTCACCGTCTTCTTCGCCAGGAAGTCGTTGGCGATGTCCTGGATGTAGTCGCCGTTGTAGGCCGCCTCGGGCCAGCCGGCGTCGCCGGGCTTCACGCCGCGCGCGCGCAATTGCGTGGACGTGGCCAGGGTGTTGATCTGCACGCCGGCGTCGTTGTAATAGAACTCGCGGTGCACGCGCCAACCCTGCGTTTCGTACAGATTGCAGATCGCGTCGCCCAGCGCGGCCTGGCGGCCGTGGCCCACGTGAAGCGGGCCGGTGGGGTTGGCCGAGACGAACTCGACCATCAACCGCTGGCCCTGCTCCACCGTTCGTTCGGGCTGGCGCCCGTAGGCTGCGCCGGCCGACAACACCTCGCGCACCACCTGCTGCTTCGCCTCGGGCTTCAAGCGGATGTTGATGAAGCCCGGGCCCGCGATCTCGATCGCCTCGACCCATCGCTCGAACGCTGGCTGCGCCAGTAGCGCCGTGCGCAGCTGCTCGGCCACGGCGCGCGGGTTGAGCTTGAGCGGCTTGGCCAGCTGCATGGCCGCCGTGACGGCGAAGTCGCCGTGCGCGGCGACCTTGGGCGATTCGAAGGCCGCCTTGTCGCCGGCGCCGGGGCTGAGCTTTTCCAGCTCGACGCGCAGGGCGCGGAGCAGGTCTTGTTGGATCTGGAGCATCGGGGGATTTTAGGTGGCGGCCTGTTGCGGCCCGGCCAGTGGGGCCAGCCGCTCGCTGGCCGCGGCCTTCACCGCCGCGGTGAGCCGCTGCGCCGACGGCGGTTCGTGCGCCCAGTGTTGCCAGTACAGGGCCACGTCCACCGTCGCGCCGGGCAGCAATTCCACCAGCGTGGGGTGTTTGGGCAGGTGCTGTTCGGGCACCATGCCCCAGCCCAGGCCGAGCTCGATTGCGGCCTCGAAAGCCTCCACCGCCGGCACGTAGTGGCGTGGGTAGACGGGCTGTCGCAGGCCGATGTGCTGTTCGAGAAAGGCGTCCTGCAGCGCGTCCTTGCGGTTGAAGATGACCGCCGGCTGGGCCAGCAGCTTGTGCGGTGAGATCGCGCCGCGCGGCGTGCGGCAACGCTGCGCCACGGCGTCGGTGGCCACACAGTGGTAGCGCATCACGCCCAGCGGCTCGGCCACGCAGCCGCGCATCGCATCAGCGCGCGTGGTCACGCAACCCAGCACATCGCCGCTCTTCAAGGCGTCGTGCGTGTGGTCCTGGTCGTCGATCACGATTTCCAGCAGGAGGTGATGGCGCGCCAGCAGCGGCGCCACGCCGGGCAGGAACCAGCTCGACACCGAATCCGCGTTGATCGCCACCGACAGGCTCTGCCAACGCTCGCCGGCGCGTGCCGCACCGCCGCGCAGGCCCGCCAGCAGGTCGGCCTCCATCATGCGCACCTGCTTCACGTGGCCCAGCAGCGCCTGGCCCGCGGGCGTGGCGTGCACGCGCTTGCCGCGCACCAGCAGGCGCTGGCCGAGCTGGTCTTCGAGCGACTTGATGCGCAGCGACACGGCCGCCAGCGTGAGCTTCAAGGCCTGCGCGGCCGGGCCGAAGCCGCCATGCTCCACCACGGCGGCCAGGGCATCGAGTTGACGGGGGTCAATCATTAAATTTGGCTTGAGTGAATCGAATTCGGATCAACTCGATTAAACAACAGACCCGATTGCGGCACCATGCGCTCCGCTGTCACACCGATTCCGAGACCGACATGACCCTGAGCTTTCCCGTTTTCTCCGCCGGCATGGTGCTGAGCCTGTCGCTGATCATGGCCATCGGCCCCCAGAACGCCCATGTGCTGCGCATGGGCCTGCAGCGCCAGCACCTGTGGCTCACAGTGGCGGTCTGCGCCATCTCCGACGCCGGCCTGATCGCGCTCGGCGTGCTGGGCCTGGCGCAACTCGGCGGCCTGTCGGACAAGCTGCAAGGCGCGCTCATCGGCGCCGGCGTGCTGTTCCTCGCGGTCTACGGCTGGCAAGCCTTCCAGCGCTTCCGTTCGCCCGCCGCGCGCTCGCCCCAGGGCCAGCCCACACTGCCCGCGCCCACCACGCGCCGCCAGGCGGTGTTCTCGGCCCTGGCGTTCTCCTGGCTCAACCCGCACGCGTGGCTTGACACCGCGGTGCTGATCGGCACCGCCTCGCTGGCCTACGGCTCGGCCAGCCAGGTGTTCGGGCTGGGCGCGGCCGCCGGTTCGCTGATCTGGTTCGTGGGCTTTGGCGCTGCGGCGTTCTGGATGGGCCGGCGCCTGAACTCGCTGCACCTGTGGCGTGTGCTGGATGGCCTGGTGGCGCTCATGATGTGGGGCACGGCCCTGTGGCTGTTGACCTCCCTCTTCTGAGCAAGATGGCCTCCAGCAAACCCATCACCGTCTTCGGCCCCGACTTCCCCTTCGCGCACGACGACTGGCTGCGGCACCCGGCGGGCCTGGGCGCGCTGCCGCGCGACCTGCACGGCACCGAGGTGGCGATCGTGGGCGCAGGCATGGCGGGCATGGTGGCCGCGCACGAGCTCATGAAGCTGGGCCTCAAGCCGGTTGTCTATGAGGCCTCGCGCCTGGGCGGGCGGCTGCGCTCACAGGCCTTCGAAGGCGGGCACGGGGTGGTGGCCGAACTGGGCGGCATGCGCTTTCCGCGCTCGGGCACGGCCTTCTTCCACTACGTGGACCGGCTCGGGTTGCAGACCAGGCCGTTCCCGAATCCACTCACGCCCGCCGCCGGTTGCACGGTGATCGACCTGGAGGGCCGCACACACCGCGCGCACACCCTGGCCGATCTGCCGCTGCTGTTTCGCGAAGTGGCCGACGCCTGGGCCAGCGCGCTGGAAGAAGGTGCCGGATTCGGCGATTTGCAGGACGCCCTGCGCGAGCGCGATGTGCCGCGGCTGAAGGCGCTGTGGAACCGCCTGGTGCCACTGTGGGACGACCGCACTTTCTACGACTTCGTCGCGCAGTCGAGCGCGTTTCAGCGGCTGTCCTTTCACCACCGCGAGGTGTTTGGCCAGGTCGGCTTCGGAACCGGCGGCTGGGACTCGGACTTCCCGAACTCCATGCTGGAGATTCTGCGCGTGGTGCTCACAGGTTGCGACGAGAACCAGCACCTGGTGGTGGGCGGCGTGCAGCAGGTGCCGCAGGGCCTGTGGCAACACGCGCCCGCCGCGCGCAACCTTCAGCACTGGGGTGCGGGCACCTCGCTCGCTCAACTGCACGGCGGTGCGCCGCGGCCCGGCGTAGCGGCCATTGCACGCGCCGGCGACGGCCAGCTGGCGGTGTCCGACGTGCTCGGCAACACAAAACGCTACCCTGCGGTGCTGGTGACCTGCCAGAGTTGGCTGCTCACCACGCAGATCGCGGTGGAGGAATCGCTGCTGTCGCACAAGCTCTGGATGGCGCTCGACCGCACACGCTACATGCAGTCGTCCAAAACGTTCGTGATGGTCGACCGCCCGTTCTGGAACGATCTGCGCGCCGACGGGTGGCCGGTGATGGGCATGACACTCACCGACCGCCTCACGCGCGGCACTTACCTGTTCGACAACGGGCCCGACAAGCCCGGCGTGATCTGCCTGAGCTACGCCTGGATGAGCGACGCGCTGAAGATGCTGCCGCACCCCACGCACAAGCGCGTGCAGCTCGCGCTGTCCGCGTTGAAGCAGATCTACCCCGACGTGGACATCGCGAGCCACGTGATCGGCGACCCGATCAGCGTCTCATGGGAGGCCGACCCCCACTTCCTGGGCGCTTTCAAGGGCGCGCTGCCCGGCCACTACCGCTACAACCACCGCATGTACGGCCACTTCATGCAAGGCGCGCTGCCCGCGCAGGAGCGCGGCCTGTTCCTCGCGGGCGACGACGTGTCGTTCACCCCCGCCTGGGTGGAGGGCGCGGTGCAGACCGCCCTCAACGCGGTGGCGGGCATCGTGCGCCAGCTCGGCGGCGCCAGCCACGACGACAACCCCGGTCCGTGCGAGGCCTACCCCCGGATCGGGCCGGTGGCCCTGCCGGATTGACGCCATGGACGCGCTGCGCCTGGCGCTGTGGCAGACGACGCACCCGTCAGACAGGACCGAGGCGCTCACGCGGCTCGAGGCCGCGGCTCGCGACGCCGCCGCGCAGGGCACGCACTGGCTGATCACGCCGGAGATGTTCCTCACTGGCTACCTGATCGACCCCGCGCTGATCGCCGCGCGCGCCGAGCCGGTGGACGGGCCGCTGATGGCCGCCGTGCGCGCCATCGCACGGCGGCATGGCATCGGGATCGTCACCGGCTGGCCCGAAGCACGCGCTGGCGCCCTGCCCTTCAACAGCGCCGCCGCGATCGACGCCACGGGCGAGGTGCTTGCCGTGCACCGCAAGATCCACCTGTACGGCGACGGCGACGCGCAGCGCTTCTCACATGGCAATGACGCGCCCGCGCTGTTCGCGTGGCGAGGCTGGCGCCTGGGCTTGCTGATCTGTTTCGACGTCGAGCACGACGCGCCGCTGCAATCGCTGGCCGAACGCGGCGCACACGCCGTGCTGGTGCCCACGGCCAACATGGTGGGCTTCGACGACGTACAACACCTTCGCCTGCCCGACGCGGCGCGCCGCTTCTGCCTCCCCATTGCCTATGCAAACGCGTGTGGTCACGAGGGCGAGACCGCCTATAACGGCCTGAGCACCGCGTGCAGTGGCGAAGGCGCTCTCATCGCGATCGCCGGGCGGGCACCTGGCCTGCTGGCGGCCGTGCTGCGGCCGCTCAACGCCCGGCCCAATACTCCACCCGACCGTATTCGTGCTTGAGGAAATCGATCCACAGGCGCACGCGCAGCGCCAGGTGCTTGCGTTGCGGAAACAGCGCGTAAATGCCGTTGGGCGGCGCGGCATAGTCATCCAGCACGCTTTGCAGGCGACCGGCCAGGATGTCGGCCTCCACTTCCCAGGTGCTGCGCCAAGCCAGCCCGAGGCCGGCCAGACACCACTCGTGCAGCACCTGGCCGTCGCTGCAGTCGAGCGGGCCGCCAGGGCGCAGGTAGTGCACCTCGCGCGCACCGGCCTCGCCGCCGTCCACCGGCATGGAGAACGCCCAGCCGCGCGTCTGTGATGCGTCGCTGGAGAGCGTGAGGCAGTCGTGACGCGCCAGATCGGCCGGCGTCGCAGGCGTGCCGCGGCGCTGCAGGTAGGCGGGCGCGGCCACGCACAGGCGGCGGTTGTCGGCCAGGCGCACGCTCACCAGCGACGAGTCGGGCAGGTCGCCCACGCGCACCGCGCAGTCGTAGCCCTCCCCCGCCACATCCACCACGCGGTCGGAGAGGTTGAGCGAGATGGTGACCTCGGGGTGCAACGAGCGAAAGCGCGGCACCAGCGGCGCGACGTGGCGGCGCCCGAAACCGGCCGGCGCGGTGATGCGCAGGTGCCCGCTGGCCTTGACGCCGCCCGCGCTCACGCTGGCCTCGGCGTTGGACAGATCGGTCAGCAGGCGCTGGCAGTCTTCGAGGAAGGCACTGCCCTCGTGCGTGAGCGAGATGCGTCGGGTGGTTCGCACCAGCAGCTTCACGCCCAACCGCGATTCGAGCGCATCGAGCCGGCGGCCGATGATGGCCGGCGCCACCGACTCGGCGCGCGCCGCGGCCGTGAGGCTACCGCGTGTGGCCACCGAGACGAAGGTTTCGAGCTGCTTGAGCTTGTCCATCGCCGTCAGCCCTTGCGCGCAGTGCGCGACAGTTGCGCGATGGCCGCGTCGTCGTAGCCCAGGGCGCGCAGCACCTCGGCGCTGTGTTCACCCAGCCGCGGCGGGCTCTTCACGGGCAGGCGCTGGCCGTGCAGGGTAAACGGCAAGGGCACGGTGGACACGGTCTGCCCGGCGCGTTCGCCGTCGGGCAAGGTGATGGGCGCGAGCCCGCCGGTGGCCTGCAGGTGCGGGTCTTCCAGCAGTTCATGGGGTTTGGTGATCGGCGCGAACGGCAGGCCGTGCGACTCGAACAGCGCGGCCAGTTCCCGCTTGCTGCGCGTGGCGATGCGGCGGCGCATCTCGGGGATCAGCCAATCGCGGGCACGCACGCGGTCGTTGTTGCCGCGCAGGCGCTCGTCGGCCTTCCAGTCGTCCCAGCCCATGGCGTTGCAGAAGATGGCCCATTGCGTGTCGCTCACCACCGCGAGGAAGATCTGCTCGCCGTCGGCGACCTCGAACACGTCGTAGATGCCCCACGGCGAAATGCGCTGCGGCATGGGGTTGGCCGGCACGCCCGTCACCGCGTACTGCAGCATGTGCTGGGCCACCAGGAAGATGTTGTTTTCGAACAGCGCACTCTGCACCTCCTGGCCGCGGCCGGTGAGCTCACGTTCGCGCAGCGCGGCCAGCACGCCGATGGCGCCGAACATGCCACCCATGATGTCGTTGACGCTGGTGCCCGCGCGCAGCGGATCGCCAGGGCGCCCGGTCATGTAGGCCAGCCCGCCCATCATCTGCACCACCTCGTCGAGCGCGGTGCGGTGGTCGTAAGGCCCGGGCAGGAAGCCCTTGTGGCTCACGTAGATGAGGCGCGGAAAGCGCTCTTTCAGGCTGGCATAGTCCAGCCCCAGCTTTTGCATGGTGGAGGGCTTGAAGTTCTCGCCCACCACGTCGGCGGTGGCAATCAGCTTGAGCGCGGCCTCGCGGCCCTCGGCGCTGTGCAGGTCCAGCACCACGCTCTTCTTGCTGCGATTGAAGAGCGGGAAGAAGCCCGCGCCCGAGCCCAGCAGGTGGCGCGTGTTGTCGCCCGTGGGTGGCTCGACCTTGATGACCTCGGCGCCGAGGTCGGCCAGCACCAGGCCGCAGGTGGGGCCCATGACCATGTGGGTGAACTCGACGACGCGGATGCCGTGAAGCGGCAGCGGGGCAGCGGACGGGTCGGAGGGCGGAATGGCGGCGGGCACACGGTCTCCAGGCAAGGGGGCAGGGTGCGCAGATTACACGCAAAAAAGTCATGGATAAATGGCCCGATGTGCCATCAATGCAATCCGAAGTCAGCAATAGAGTACGGGGTATGCCCAAACCCCAGGCTGTGCTTTTCGACGCCTATGGCACGCTGTTCGACGTGTACAGCGTGGGCCTGCGCGCGGAACAACTGTTCCCGGGCCGCGGCGCGCGGCTGGCTGTGCTGTGGCGCGACCGGCAAATCGACTATTCGCGCCTCGTCACCATGAGCGGCGATCCCGCCCGCTACCGCAGCTTCTGGGACATCACCGAGCGCGCGCTGCGCTACGCGATCCAGGCCATCGTGCCGCAGGCGGTGCACGACTGGGCCTCGTACGCCGACGCCGCGGCCAGCCTGATGAACCAGTACCGCCACCTCTCGGCCTACCCGGAGAACCGCGAGGTGATCCAGGGCTTGCGCGCGCAAGGCATCACCACGGGGATCCTCTCCAACGGCGACCCGCAGATGCTCGGCATCGCGCTGCGCAGCGCGGGCCTCGAAGGCCTGATCGACCCCGTCATCAGCGCCGACGCGGTGCGCGAGTACAAGATCGCACAGTCCCTGTATGCCCTGGGTGAGCAGGCCACCGGGCTGTCGCGCTCCCAGATCCTGTTTGTGAGCAGCAACGCCTGGGATGTGCTGGGCGCGACCTGGTTCGGCTACCAGACCTTGTGGGTCAATCGCGCCAACCTGCCCTTCGAACAGCTCGACACCCAACCCACCGCCAGCGGCACCAACCTGCGCGCGGTGCTCGATTTTTTCTGATCCCCACCTTCACACGGAGCCCGCCCCATGAGCACCAGAACCACCGTCCACGGCCTGCAGGTCGACACCGCCCTGCACGACTTCATCAACGCCGAGGTGCTGCCCGGCACCGGCGTGGCGCCCGCGGCCTTCTGGCAGGGCTTTGACACCCTGGTGCGCTCGCTGGCACCCAAGAACGCCGCGCTGCTGGCCGAGCGCGACCGCCTGCAGGCCGAGCTGGACACCTGGCACGGCGCCAACCCCGGCCCGGTGCGCGACATGGCGGCCTACCGCAAGTTCCTGGAGACCATCGGCTACCTCGTGCCCGAGCCCGGCAAGGTGAAGGCCACGACGAAAAACGTGGACGACGAGCTCGCCGTGCAGGCCGGCCCGCAACTGGTGGTGCCCATTCTCAACGCGCGCTACGCACTCAACGCCGCCAATGCCCGCTGGGGTTCGCTGTACGACGCACTCTACGGCACCGACGTGATCGCCGAGACCAACGGCTGCGAAAAGGGCACGCGCTACAACCCCAAGCGCGGCGCCAAGGTCATTGAGTGGGCGCGCCACGTGCTCGACCGCACCGCGCCGCTCAAGAAGGGTTCGCACGTCGGCTCCCGGGGCTACCGCGTCAAGGACGGCGAGCTCATCGTCACGCTGGCCGACGGCAAGACCAGCAAGCTCGACGACAAGTCGCAATTCATCGGCTACCAGGGCGACGCCAAAGCACCTTCGGCCGTGCTGCTGCAGCACAACGGCCTGCACCTGGAAATCCAGATCCGCCCCGACACCCCGATCGGCAAGACCGACCCGGCCGGCGTGAGCGACCTGGTGGTCGAGGCCGCGCTGTCCACCATCCTCGACCTGGAGGACTCGGTGGCCGCCGTCGACGCCGAGGACAAGCTGCTGGCCTATCGCAACTGGCTGGGCATCCTCAAGGGCACGCTCACCGAGACCTTCGAGAAGGGTGGCCAGACGCTCAAGCGTGGCCTCAACGGCGACCGCGAGTACACCGCACCGAACGGCAAGAAGACCGTGCGCCTGCACGGCCGCTCGCTGCTGTTCGTGCGCAACGTTGGCCACCTGATGACCAACCCGGCCATCCTGTGGGGCCCCGAGGGCAAGGAGATTCCCGAAGGCATCATGGACGCGGTCATCACCACCGCGATCGCGATCCACGACCTCAAGAAGGACAAGAAGCACCCGCTGCGCAACTCGCGCAAGGGCTCGGTCTACATCGTCAAGCCCAAGATGCACGGCCCGCGCGAAGTCGCGTTCGCCGCCGAGCTGTTCGGTCGCGTCGAAAAGGTGCTGGGTCTCAAGGACAGCACGGTCAAGCTGGGCATCATGGACGAGGAGCGCCGCACGTCCGTCAACCTCAAGGCCTGCATCGCCGCGGCCGCCAGCCGCGTGGCCTTCATCAACACCGGCTTCCTCGACCGCACCGGCGACGAGATGCACACCGCCATGCTGGCCGGCCCCATGGTGCGCAAGGGCGACATGAAGGCCAGCGCCTGGATCCAGGCCTACGAGCGCAACAACGTGCTGGTGGGCCTGGCCTGCGGCCTGCGCGGCAAGGCGCAGATCGGCAAGGGCATGTGGGCCATGCCCGACCTGATGGCCGAGATGCTCAAGCAGAAGATCGGCCACCCCAAGGCCGGCGCCAACACCGCCTGGGTGCCCAGCCCCACCGGCGCCACGCTGCACGCCATGCACTACCACCAGGTGCTGGTGCGCGACGTGCAGAAAGATCTGGAGAAGATCAACGCCGACAAGGAACGCGACAACCTGCTGACCGGCCTGCTCACCGTGCCGGTGAGCACCAACCCCAACTGGAGCGCGGCCGAGAAGCAGGCCGAGCTGGACAACAACGTGCAGGGCATCCTGGGCTACGTGGTGCGCTGGGTCGACCAGGGCGTGGGCTGCTCCAAGGTGCCCGACATCAACGACGTGGGCCTGATGGAAGACCGCGCCACGCTGCGCATCAGCAGCCAGCACATCGCCAACTGGCTGCACCACGGCGTGGTGAGCGAAGCCCAGGTGCGCGAGACCTTCGAGCGCATGGCCGCCAAGGTGGACAAGCAGAACGCCGGCGACAAGCTCTACCGCCCCATGGCTGGCAACGCCAAGACCAGCATGGCCTACCAGGCCGCGCTGGACCTGGTGTTCAAGGGCAAGCAACAGCCCAGCGGCTACACCGAGCCACTGCTGCATGCGTGGCGCTTGAAGGTGAAGGCGGGCTGATTTCGAGCGCTTCACCAGCGAGAAGGGCGCCCTCGGGCGCCCTTCTCTTTTGCGGTCTCATCGACCGCGCCTCAAACCTTGTTCACACGGATTTCGCCAGCTCGAACATGACCGCGGTGCCCAGCGCCTCGCGGATGTTGCCGCGGCCGACCTTGGCCATGGACGCCTCACCGAAGCCCGACATGTCGAACGAGGTGTCGTCGGGCGAGATCTCCACGAAGGGCATGTCCATGGCGTGGCGCGTCACCTCGCGGCGGAAAGCGTCGAACTCGGGGCCCCTGAGCGTGGCGTCGATGACCACGATGCTCGGCGTGCGGTGCGCCACCGCCTCGCTCGCCTGCGTCAGGTCGACCACGCTGTCGGCGCTCACGCCGATCTCGCGCAGCGCGTCGCGCACGTCGGCGCGGATCTGCAGCGAGGGCGACACCACCAGGGCGTACACGCTCTGCAGCGACTTGAACATGGATGACTGATCGTCCGACAGCTCGATCGCCGAGATGCCGTCGACCGACTGAGCGGTGCGCTGAAACAGCGCGGTGCAGGTGATGCCTTCGGGCGTGACCTCACGCTGCAGGTCGATGCCACCGGCGGTGGTCGCGATCTGTCGCACCAGCGCCCAGTCAAGGTTGTCCAGCGAGCCCGCCGTCGAGGACGGCGGAACGCCATCACCGTGGATGCGAACCTGCAGCCGCGCGTGTGGCGGCCAGTGGTTCACGTCCACGCGCACGTCGATGCGCCGACCCAGTGGCAGCGCCCAGTCGATCAGGCCATTGAGGAAAGCGTGCGCCACGGTGGGGTCGATCAGCACGTCCACCGGCTTGACCTTGCGGCGCATCTCGACGCCCATCAGCGCGAATTCCTTGCGGCGCTCCTGAAGGCTCTCTTCGGCCAGGCGCGAGAGGTCGATCTTCTCGTGCGACTGGCGGATGCGCCCGGCGTGAAACCGCTGCAACTGCTGCATCACGATGGTGAGGCGCTTGATGCGCGCCAGCGGCACACCCAGCGTCCATTGCGCCTGCGCGCCCAGCTTGTTTTGCGACTGCAATTGATCGACGCCATTCTGCAGATCCAGCAGGGCATCGCCGATCTGCTCGGCGGCCGTGGCCAGCAAAGCCGGCGCATGCTCGGAAAGCGACCAGGGCTCGTCGCTGCGCAACGCGCCCGCGGCGCCTGCAGCGCCGGGCTGGTCTTTCTTGGGTGTGGCCATTCGGTGTTTCAAGGCTCGTCTGTCCGTGGTTCACGGGGCTCCAGGCCCGCGCAAAGCCGCCGATTGTGCGTTCGCGCACGGCGATGTAACGAAATCTGCACCAGAACAAGCGTACAAGCCAGGGGCGCGTAGCGGGAAGTTCTACGTTTCGTGCGTTGCAGCACGTTTGCGGCAACGCCATCACCACCCGCGTATTTGCCACAATGCCGCCATGCATACCCCCGCCCCTTACCCCGCCGCCCGCCCGCGCCGCCTGCGCCGCGATACCTTCACCCGCGAGCTGGTGCGCGAGCACCGCTTGCACCCGTCGGACCTGATCTACCCGGTGTTCGTGCTGGACGGACAGAACCGGCGCGAGGCCGTGGGCTCCATGCCGGGCGTGGAGCGTCTGAGCCTGGACCTGCTGCTGCCGGTGGCCGAAGACTGCGTGAAGCTGGGCATCCCGGTGATGGCGCTGTTCCCGGTGATCGACCAGTCGCTCAAGACGCCCGACGGCCAGGAGGCCATGAACCCCGACGGTCTGGTGCCGCGTGTGGTGAGCGCGCTCAAGAAAAACTTTCCGCAACTGGGTGTGATGACCGACGTGGCGCTGGACCCGTACACCAGCCACGGCCAGGACGGCCTGCTCGACGAGCACAACTACATCCTCAACGACCCCACCGTTGCCCTTCTGGTCAAGCAGGCGCTCACGCAGGCCGCTGCGGGCGTGGACATCGTGGCGCCGAGCGACATGATGGACGGGCGCATCGGCGCCATCCGCAACGCACTGGAAGCTGCGGGCCACGTGCACACGCGCATCATGGCCTACAGCGCCAAATACGCCAGCGCCTTCTACGGGCCGTTCCGCGACGCGGTGGGCTCGGCGGCCAACCTGGGCAAGGCCGACAAGAAGGTTTACCAGATGGACCCGGGCAACACCGACGAGGCCCTGCGCGAGGTGGCCATGGACATCGCCGAGGGCGCCGACATGGTGATGGTCAAACCCGGTATGCCGTACCTGGACATCGTGCGCCGGGTGAAGGACGAGTTCGCCATGCCGACCTTCGCGTACCAGGTGAGCGGCGAGTACGCGATGCTCAAGGCAGCAGCTCAAAACGGCTGGCTCGACCACGACGCGGTGATGATGGAGAGTCTGCTCGCCTTCAAACGCGCCGGGGCCAACGGCGTGCTCACCTACTTCGCCCGCGACGCCGCGCGGCTGCTGCGCGGCTGACGCCCGGACCTTGCCGCCCATGCGGGTCTTCCACGTCCAGCCCGGCGCCGTCAGCGAGGCGGCCACACTGCCCATGGTGCTGCCGCCGCGGGGCTACCTCTGGGTGGCCTGCGGGCGGCGCGAATTCGAGGTCGAGTACGGTCACATCCAGGCGGCGCTGCAGGTGATGTGTGGCACCACGCTGGTGGATCTGCACGTGAGCGATCTGCTCAACAACCAGCTGCCCTCGCACTACGACTACACCTCGCGCTACGACATCCTGGTGTTTCGCCGCCTTGCGGCCGGACAGGCCGAGTCCGACCTCGGGCAGCCCGGCACCGTGCTCACCGAACACGTCAAGCGCAGCGGGCCGCCGGTGCTGCGCCGCATCGACACCAGCCCGGTGGGCTTCGCGGTGTTCGACCGTGTGCTGCTCACCGTGCACCCCGCGGGCTGCGGCGTGCTCGACCAGTACTCGGCGCGCCTGTTGGCCAGCACCACCAACACCGCGCGTGCGGCCGGCGTGGGCCTGCCCGCCAGCCCGGCCGACCTGATGTTGCGCATCGTCAACCAGATGGTGGACGGCTACCTCGACCTGCGCCGCGAACTCACGCGCCAGCTCGACCACTGGCAGAGCGAACTGCTCAGCCCGCGCACGCGTTTCACCAACTGGGCCTCGCTGCTGGACGCGCGCATTTCGCTGCACCAGCTCGACGAAATCTGCGAGGACCAGCGCAGCGCCATGCAGGACTGGATCGAGGCGCTGGAAGGCTGGGAGGCCAACGAGGCCATCGGCGGACAGCGCGGACTGGAACTGCTCAAGGTGCGCAGCCGCGATGTGCTGGAACACATCGAGCGCGTGGTGCACCACGTGCGACGGCTGGAGCAGAACGCCGAGACGGCGGTGCAGATGCACTTCTCGGCGCAGAGCAACCGCACCAACGACATCATGCGCACGCTCACCGCGCTCACCGCGGTGTTCCTGCCGCTCAACCTCATCGCCGGTATCTTCGGCATGAACTTCGAGTTCATCCCGCTCATCCACGAACGCGCCGGCTTCTGGTGGGCCATGGCGTCCATGGCGGCGGTGGCGGTGGGCCTGAGCGTGTACTTCTGGCGCAAGCGCTACCTGCGCTCCTCGGGCGGGCGCTGACGCAAGCGCCTCAGCGCGGGGATGGCTCCGGCAGGCCGAACAGGCGCGCGCCGTTGTCCCAGGCGATCTTCTTCGCCACCTCGGGTGGCAAGGTGCCCAGCCAGGCGCGATAGCCCTGCATGAGGTTGTCGTAGTACAGCCAGCGCTGGTTGATCCAGGTGTCCGAGCCGATCAGGAAACGGTCCGGGTACTTCAGCAGGAGCGCGCGCCACTCGGGACACAACACGCCGTCACCGCAGGTCAGGCCGGGACGGTAGGAGAGTTCGCCCTTGAGCCGCGGAAACTTCGCCATCAGCTCATCGACCCGCGCCAGCGGCGAACCGCCGATGCCGGTGTGGGCCCAGATCAGCTTCGTGGTCGCGCCCTTCGACGCCGTGTGCGCCATCAGCTTCTCGATCGCCGCGTCGTCCACGTGCGCGAGGACCACCAGGCCCTTTTCATCGGCCAGCCGCATGAGTTGCTGCGCCACCGGGCCGTCGGCGTTGGCGCTGTCGTAGAGGTGGAACTCGCCCAGACCGCGGTACGGGCCCGAGGGTGTACCGCGCGCGAGCTCGCTGTCCACCATCGCCGCGATGCTCGGATCGCGAAACCAGTTGTTGTAGTCGGCGCGGTTGCGGTAGAGGCGCACGAAGGGCACCACGGTGACGCCGGCAGCACGCGTTTGCTCGCGCGCCTGGGCCAGCGCGCGCGTGCCATCGTTGGGACGGGAGTTGGCGACGATGGCGCGCACGCCGTTGCGCTGCATGCGATCGAGCACGTCGGCCAGCGGGTGCGGGCAACCGGGCGAAGCCTGCGCGTCGTGCACACAGGCCTCGTCGTTGTAGTGCAGGTGGGCGTCGAACAACGGGCCGCTGTATTGCGCAGCGGCCCCGGCCGCGACACCCAGGCCCAGCAGCGCCAGAACAACCCGCTTCATGGTGTCAACCGAGGTGCTGCTGGAAGAAGGCCAGCGTGCGTTCGCGCGCGAGCTTGGCGCTGGCTTCGTCGTAAGAGCCACGATGGTCGCAGTTGAAACCGTGGTGGGCGGGATAGACGTGCACCGCGACCTCGGGGTGTGCCTTCTTGAAGGCTTCCACCGTGTCGAGCGGGATCCAGTGGTCCTGCTCGCCAAAGTGGGCCAGCACCGGCACCCGGGGCTGGCGCGCCACCTCCTCGGGCATGGTCATGCCGCCACCGTAGTACGGCGCGGCCGCACTCAGGCCATTGACCTGCGCCGCCGAGCGCCAGGTAAGCAGGCCGCCCCAGCAATAGCCCACGATGCCGACCTTGCCGGCCTGCGCCGCGTGGTCCACCGCGGCCTGGATGTCGGCCATCACACCCGGTGCGGGCAGCGCTTCGACGGCGCCCTTGTAGCCAAAGCCTTCCTTCATGTCGGCTTCGGCGTAGCCGAGTTGCACGTCGCCCTTGCCGATGCGCGAGAAGGTGGCCGGGGCCACCACGAAATAGCCCGCGGCGGCGTAGCCGTCGGCCACGGCACGGATGTGCGCGTTGACGCCGAAGATCTCCTGCAGCACAACGATGCCACCGCGCGCCTTGCCGGCGGGCCGGGCGACGTAGGCGGGGAAGCTGTGGCCGTCGGCGGCCTTGAGGGTGATGGTCTCGCTCATGTCAGAGGTCTCCTTGTGTGTGAATGGGAATGCGCTTCACGCCTGCAGCCGGCGTTCGACGAAATCAAGCCGGTCCTGGCCCCAGAACATTTCGCCATCGATCACGTAGCTGGGCGAGCCGAACACGCCGGCGTCGATCGCGGCCTGGGTGTGGGCATCGGCCAGCGCCTGGCCCTGCTCCCCTTGCGACTGCGCGAGCCGCACGGCGTCCAGGCCGGTCTCGCTCAGCAACGCGGCCAGGGTGTCGGCATCGGCGATGTCGCGCTCCTGCACCCAGACGGCGGCGAGCACCGCGCCCGACAGGCGCATCGCCGCCGCACTGCCGTCGCGCTCGGCCACCACGCTGATGAGGCGAGCCGAAGGATCGCCCGCCACCGGGAAGTGCTTTGGCTGCAGCGTGAGCGGCAGTTGCAGCCATTCGCTGAAACGGCGCAGCTCCACCAACCGGTAGGCCTGGCGCTGCGGTGCGCGCTTGCCGAGCGGCAGGCCGCCGGAGAGCGGGAATATCTTGCCCAGGTCCATGGGGCGTACGCACACCTCGGCACCCGCCGCCGCGGCCATGCGTTCAAAGCGCGCATGACCGAGGTAGGCCCAGGGGCTCATGGTGGCGAAGAAATAGTCGATCGTGCGACGCATGCGGGTCTCCGTTGGCTGTTGTAATCGTGCGCTGGCGACGCAGGCGATCTTGTACGCCATGCGCGTGAACGTTGCAGGAGACAGGTTATGGCAGAGAAGGTGTTGCTGGTCACCGGGGGGTCGCGCGGCATCGGCGCGGCCACCTGCCTGCTGGCCGCAAAGGCCGGTTGGTCGGTGGCGGTGAATTACACGGCCAACTCGCTGGCCGCCGACGAGGTGGTGCGCACCATCCGCGCCGGCGGCGGGCGCGCCATGGCGGTCCAGGCCGATGTGGCCGACGAGGCGCAGGTGCTGCGCATGTTCGGGCAGGTCGACGCCAAGCTCGGCCGCCTCACCGGCCTGGTGAACAACGCCGGCGTGGTGGACGTGAGCGCGCGCGTCGACGAGATGAGCTTTGCGCGCCTGCGCCGCATGTTCGACATCAACGTCATCGGCAGCATGTTGTGCGCGCGCGAGGCCGTGCGGCGCATGAGCACGAAGCACGGCGGTAAGGGCGGTGCCATCGTCAACGTGTCCAGCGCCGCATCGCGCCTGGGCTCGGCCGGCCAGTACGTGGACTACGCCGCTGCCAAGGGCGCGATCGACGTCTTCACCGTGGGCCTGGCGCGCGAAGTGGCCAACGAAGGCATCCGTGTGAACGCAGTGCGCCCGGGGCTGATCGAGACCGAGATCCACGCCAGTGGCGGCCTGCCCGACCGCGTGCGCGACCTGCAACACCTGGTGCCCATGCAGCGCGGCGGCCAGCCCGAGGAAGTGGCCGAACCCATTCTCTGGCTGCTGTCGGACGCCGCCAGCTACACCACCATGAGCCTGGTTGACGTCTCCGGAGGTCGCTGATGGATTTCAAACCGCTCATCACGCTGCTGGCGATCGTCAACCCGCTGGCCATCGTGCCGTTCTTCATCCACTACACGCAGGGCTTCAGCCGCCAGCAGCGCCAGCGCACGGTGATGATCTCGGCCTTCAGCGCGTTCGCGGTCATCGCCACCTGCGCGCTGGTGGGCCTGCAGATCCTCGAGTTCTTCTCGATCTCGCTCGCGAGCTTCCAGGTGGGCGGCGGCATGCTGCTGCTGACCTCGGCGCTGTCCATGCTCAACGCGCGGCCGGCCGAGGCCAAGGTGAACGACCAGGACCTGAGCGAAACCTCGGCGCGCACCAGCATCGCGGTGGTGCCGCTCACCATCCCGCTGCTCACCGGCCCGGCCACCATGTCCACCGTGGTGATCTACGCCGACCAGGCCAAGACCTTCTTCCAGCACGCCGCGCTGGTGGGCTACGGCGTGGTCATCGCGCTGGCCACGGCCGTGTGCTTCGCACTGGCCGAGCCGATCGCGCGCTTTCTGGGCCAGACCGGCATCAACGTGATGACGCGCCTGATGGGCCTGATCCTCGCCGCGCTGGCGGTGGAGGTGATGGCCGACGGGCTGATGAAGCTGTTCCCCGCCCTCGCGGGGTGAACAGCGCTACGGCACCTCACTTGAGCTTTTGCGTCTCGGCGCGGAACTCGGCCAGCACGGCGCGTGCGTTCTTCAAGCCGCGCGCTTCGGCCGCCGCCACCCATTTGTCTTCCAGCTGGGCCTGTTTGGCCTTGACCTCGTTGACGAAAGCCTCGTTGGCCATCTGGCGTTGCACACCGGTGGTCTTCTGGATCTCGCGCGAGGCGGCATCGGTACGGTCCCAGCCGGCGGCGAACAGGCGCGCCGCGTTCTCGCCCGACACCTTGTCGATGGCGGCCTTCTCCTCCGGCTTGAGCGCGTTGTATTTGGCCGGGTTCATCATGAACACGAAGCTGGTGTTGTAGAGCCCGCCCGGGAAGGTGGTGGCGTACTTCACCATGCTCAGCCGCATGGATTGGAGCGACTCGTCGGGGAAGAAGGTGCCGTCCATCACGCCGGTGGAGAGCAGCTCGAACGACTCGGTGGCCGGCTTGAGGGTGGTGTTCCAGCCCATGAGCCTGGACAGCTCGTTGATGTTGCCGCCGCCGATGCGGAACTTGAGCTTGGCGGCTTCGGCCGCGCTGGTGACCGGTTGCTTGACCGTGAAGATGATGCCGGGGCCGTGCGTGAACACGCCCAGCACCTTCACGCCGCGGTGCTCACCCAGCGGCGCGAAGTACTTGTCGTAGATGCGCTGGTAGGCCACGCTGGTGGCGGTGGAGCTGTCGCCGAGGAACGGAAACTCGGCCACCTGCGTGAAGATGAAGCGGCCGGGCGTGTAGCCGTCCACCGTGAACGACACGTCGGCGAGGCCGTCGCGCACCGCGTCGAAGGTGCCGGGTGGCGCCGACACGGCCTTGGGCAGCAGGTTGCACTTCACGCTGCCCTTGGTTTCCTTCTCGACCGCCTCGCACCATTGGTTCTGCGCCATGGTGGCGCCGTGTGCGGGCGGCAGCCAGGTGGAGACGTTGAGCACGGTCTGGGCGCTGGCGCTGGCACCCAGGGTCATGAGGGCGGCGAAGCTGAGGGTGTGGCGGTTCATGGGCATGTCTCCGGGTCGTTGTCAGGCCGTGGTGGCCGGTCGGGTGGGGGAAAGGTTGGAAGCCTGTTGTTCGGCGCGCACACGCGCTTCGAGCAGGCGGCGGAACTGGATCAGCGCCGCATCCATGGCCAGCGGCAGCATCGGCAGCGTGGGGTTGTGCTGGATGTTGCGGTGCTGCGCGGTGATCATGTCGCGGTCTTCGTTGAAGGCCCCGATCAGGCTGTCGAAGATGCTCTGCGTCACTGTCTCATCGCCCTCGCCCGTGGGGTGCGATTGCTGGAAGAAATAGTGCGTGGTAGTAGCCGTCTCGGGGGTGAGCGTCTGGCACGAGTGCAGGCGCACCGAAGGGCCGGGCGCATCGGGCTCGCTGCCGGTGGGGCGTCCGCCCGAGTGCATCAGCAACGTGCCCGGCAACAGGAAGTCATAGACAAACCAGCGGTCGAGGTGGGTGTCGAAGCGGCGGAAGCGCTGATAGAACGGCGGCGGCGGCACGTCGTTCACGTGGCGCGAGACCTTGATGCCGATCTGCGGCCACTCGGCGTTGGGGCCGGGCACGGGCTCGATGGTGGGCCGTGCCTGCGCGATGCGCGTGGAGCCCCCCAGCGATTTCTCGTGCACGAAAGACAGGTGTGAAAAATCAAGCAGGTTGTCGCAGATCAACAGGTAAGGCGTGTCGTAGTGCAGGTAGCCGGGCTTGTTCTGCCAATCGGGCGAATCGCAGCTGAAGTTGTCGGGCAGCAGCGCATCGTCGGCCAGTGCCGGGTCGCCCATCCACACGAAGACCCACTTGTTCTGCACCACCAGCGGGTAGCGCTTCACGCGCGCCTTGGCCGGGATGATGTCGATGCCGGGCGCTTCCACGCACTGGCCGCGGTGGTCGAACTTCAGGCCGTGGTAGCCGCAGCGCACGCAATCGCCCTCGCGCTTGCCCACCGACAGCGGCGCGTGGCGGTGGCAGCAGCGGTCCTCCAGCGCGATCAGATCGCCCGCCTGCGTGCGGTACACCAGCACCGGCTCGCCGAGCACGGTGCGCGTGAACAGTTGCGGCGAGTCCGCGGGCGGGATCTCATGGTCCCAGGCGATCACGTACCAGCAGTTGCGCAGCCACATGGGGTGTCTCCTCCTCGCGGGATGGAACGGCCATGCTAGGTGGCGTGCGGCGGGGGCTTGTCCCCTTCGGGGGGGATGGACGGGGGCATCAGGCCAGCCAGCGGGCCAGCCGCAAGCGGTCCGCCGGCAGCCCGGCTTCGCCAAGCTTGGCATAGGCGCGCTTGCGCAAGGTCACCACCGTCGACGGCGCCACGTCGAGGTCGGCGGCGATGCCGTCGGCGCTCAGGCCGCAGGCGATGCGGGCCACGACGTCGGCCTCGCGCGGGGACAGCGCCGGCAGCTGCCGCTGCAGCTGCCGGCGCGCCTGCGCGATCTGTGCGCTGCGGTCGGCCGCCACCGCTTGCGTGGCCAGCGACGCCTGGTGTGCCTGGCGCAGCAGCGGTGCCAGACCCAGCAATTGCTGGATTTCGTCGGCGCGGAACAGGCCCTGGCGTTCGTCGCGGTAGAGGTGGATGGCCTGCACCGCGCCGGTTGTGGGCGCGTGCAGCAGCGTGAAGCGCTCCGTGAGGCGCTCGCGTTTGTAGATCTCGTTGCGCCAGCCGGCCACGGGCAGCTCGTCGGCGCGGCAGTGCAACACGGCCACCTCGCGCGCGGGGCCGCGGGCCACGCGGTCGGCCAGACGCATCACCGCATCGCTGCGCCAGTAGCTGCGGCGGTAGATGGCGAAGCACTCGGCGACGACGTCGCGCTCGTGGGTGTGGCGCGAGCTGCCTTCGATGAGCTCGGGCGTGTCGCGCTGCAGGTTCACGAGCGAGAGATACTCCACCGGCACCACCGCATGGATGGCGCTCAACAAGCGCGCGGCACTGGGCGGCGCGCTGGCGCAGTCGATCAGCGCCGACACCGCGGCGGGGCTCAGGGCGGGGCCGGGCGCGGGGGTGTCGAGCGACCAGATGGCGGGCATGCGGACATTCTCGAAAACCGCCCGCCGCGCGCCAGCGGGCTAACCCTGCTTCGGCCGCGCCGCCAGCGGTGAGGATTCCTCGGGGTAGAGCCCGAGCGTGCGCGCCTGCAGGCGCGCCAGGCCGAGCAGCGCGTCGGTGAACGGCGTGGGCACCTGGGTCAGGCGGCCGAGCTCAGCCACGACGGCCACCAGCGCATCGAGCTCGACCGGGCGGCGCGCCTCCACGTCCTGCAGCATCGAGGTCTTGAACGCGCCGAGCTTGAGCGTGACGGCGTGGCGGTCCTCCGGCCGTTGATCGATGGGGATGCCGAGCTTCTCGCCGATGGCCTTGGCCTCCAGCATCACGGCGCTGATGAAGCCGCGCACCTGCGGGTCGGCGAGGATGCGGTCGGTGGTGGCGCCGGTGAGCGCGCTCACGGGGTTGACCGTCATGTTGCCCCAGAGCTTGAACCAGATGTCTTTCTGGATCTGCGGCGACAGCGTGGCGTCGATGCCGGCCTCGCGCAGCTTCGCCACCACCGCCTGCGCGCGCGGGCTTTGTTCGCCCGAAGGTTCGCCCACGATGAGGCCGTTGCCGAAGTGGTGCCGCACCAGGCCGGGTGCGTCGACCGAGCAGCTGGCGTGCACCACACCGCCCAGCACATGGCGCGCCGGCACCGCCCGCGCCATGGCCCCATGCGGGTCCACCACCGGCAGCGGTGTGCCCTGGAATTTGCCGCCGAAGCCTTCGAAGAACCACCAGGGCACGCCGTTCATGGCGGTGAGCACCGCCGTGTGACGGCCGATCAGCGGGCCGATGACGGGCGCGATGCCCGGCAGCGCGGGCGCCTTGACGGCAAGGATGACGAGGTCGTGCGCGCCGAGCTGGTAGGCGCGGTCGGAGGCCTCGACCGGGCATTGCAGCAGTTCGCCGCCTTGCTGCAGGCGCAGGCCGTGGCCGCGCAGGGCGTCGAGCGTGTCGCCGCGTGCCAGCGCGCTCACCTGGCAACCGGCACGCCCCAGGCGCACGCCGAGCCAGCCGCCGATGGCGCCAGCACCGACGATGGCTACGCTCTGGATGGGGGGCAGGTTCATGCGCGCGAGCTTAAACGCTGCGTGCGAAATTCAGGCGCGGTAGCTGCTGTCGATGCGATCGACCTGGCGCACCAGCGCATCGAACACGTCGCGCCCGGCGCCGTGGTTCGGGTTGAACTGCAGCGCGTCGCGCGTGCACTTCTCGGCGATGGCCTCGGGCACGGTCAGCGCGGCCTGCGGCCCGCCCATGCTGAAGGTGGCGAGCTGGATCTCGCAGGCGCGCTGCAGCGTCCAGAGGATGGCGAAGGTCTGCGGCAGCGTGGCGCCCCAGGCCAGCAGGCCGTGGTTGCGCAGGATCACCGCGGGCCGATTGCCCATGCTCTTCAACAGGCGCGGGCCCTCGTCGGCGTGGATGGTGATGCCTTCGAAGTCGTGGTACGCGACCATGCCGTGCAGTTGCGCGGTGTAGAAGTTGGTCTGCTGCAGGCCGTCCTTCAGGCAGGCCACCGACACACCGGCCGTGGTGTGGGTGTGCATCACGCAGTGCGCGCCTTCGATGCCGTCGTGAATGGCGGCGTGCACGACAAAGCCTGCGGGGTTCACGCGGTGCGTGGAGCCGTCGAGCACGCGGCCCTGCAGGTCGATCTTCACCAGGTTGCTGGCCGTGACCTCGCTGTAGTGCAGGCCGAAGGGGTTGATCAGGAACTGCTTCTCGCCGCGCGTCACGCTGTCCGGCAGCCGCAGCGTGATGTGGTTGTAGATCATCTCCGTCCAGCCGAGCAGGGCGAAGACGCGGTAGCAGGCGGCGAGCTCCAGGCGCGCGGCCCATTCATCGGGGTGCATGCCGGGCGGCAACACGGTGCTGGTCTGCAGGGCAGCGTTCATGCGGTGTCTCCTCTGACGCTCAATAGGTGCTGGCGCCTGGCGGCGCAGCGTGCTTGAACTTCGCGAGCAACTGCGCGGCGCCCGAGGCCAGCAGCATCGTGTCGGCGCCCACCGCCACGAACAGCGCCCCGGCTTGCAGCCACTGCTGCGCACCCGCCTCGGTGGTGGCCAGGATGCCGGGCGCCTTGCCCGCGGCGCGGATGCGGTGCATGCCGTCGGCGATGGCCGCCTGCACCTCGGGGTGGGCGGCATTGCCACGGTGGCCCATGCTGGCGCTGAGGTCGGCCGGGCCGATGAACACACCATCGACGCCTGGCGTGGCGGCGATGGCGTCGAGGTTCTTCATCGCGGTCACGGTCTCGGCCTGCACCAGCACGCAAACCTGATCGTCGGCCTCGTGCACGTAGCGCGCATGGGCCTGCCAGCGGGAAGCGCGCGCCAGCGCGCTGCCCATGCCGCGCACACCCACCGGCGCGTAACGCGTGGCAGCCACCACCTGCGCGGCCTGTTCGGCGGTGTCGATCATGGGCACCAGCAGGCTCTGCGCGCCGATGTCCAGGTACTGCTTGATGAGCGCGGTGCCAACCTCGCCCACCCCCACGGGGACGCGCACCACCGGGTGCGAGCGCGCATCGCCGAAGGCCTGCTGCGCGCTGGCCACGGCCTGCAGTTGCACGAGCGTGCTGCGCACGTCGTTGGGCGCGTGCTCGCCGTCGATGAGCAGCCAGTCGTAGCCGGTGCCGGCGATGAGCTCGGTGCTGTAGGGGCTGGCGAGCGCGGCCCACAGGCCGATCTGCGCGCGGCCGGCGGCCAGCGACTGCTTGAAGGGGTTGATCGGTGTCTGCATGGCGGGTCGGTCAAACAAATCGGAAGCGCAGCACACCGAGCGGGCCGTAGTCGGCCTCGAAGCGGTCGCCGGCCTTGGCGGGCACCGGGCGCGTGAAGGAGCCGGCCAGCACGATCTGGCCCGGTTGCAGCGTCTCGCCCCAGGGCTGCAGCTTCTCGGCCAGCCAGGCAATGCCGATGGCCGGGTGGCCTTGCACACCCGCGGCCAGGCCGGTTTCTTCCACCGCGCCGTTGAGCTTGAGGACGGCGCCGCACCAGGGCAAATCGGTGGCGAGTGGGTGGGCGCGGTAGCGAGCGTCGCCCTCGCCCACCACGATGGCGGCGTTGGCTGCGTTGTCGCTGATGGTGTCGAACACCTTGCGCGGGGCCTTGGTGTGGCGGTCGAACTGCTCGATGCGCGCGTCGATGATCTCGATCGCGGGCGTAACGTATTCGGTGGCCGCCAGCACCTCGTCCACCGTGACTTGTCCGCGGAGCTCGCGCTTGAGCACGAAGGCGAGTTCGACCTCCACGCGCGGCGAGAGGAAACGGTTCGCGGGGATCTGCAGCTCCTCCCCGGCCTTGGCCACGAGCTTCATCGAACCCAGCAGCGTGCCGAAATCGGGCTCGTCGATCTGGCTGGAGAGCTGCATGGCGCGGCTGGTGAGGCCGATCTTGTGGCCGATGACCGGGTCGCCGCGCCCGCGCTGCAGCGCGACCCACGCGCGGCCCACGCGGTAGCCGTCGTCGATGGTCATGCCCGGGAAGCGTTGCGAGAAGTGCGTGAGCGGCTGGCGCGTGCGCGCCGACGCGTCGAGTTCGGCGGCGAGCTGGTCGATGGTGGCGGCGTCGAGCATGTCAGGCCCGGGGCGGCGGCGCGAACAAAGGGTGGATGGAGCTGTTCTTGGCATCGAACACCTCGTGGCCCTCGTCCACCTGGGTGGTGATACCGATGGCGCGCGTGGCCAGGTGGGTGGCGAAGTGGGCCTTGCACACCGCCTCCATGGTCTCGCCCGTGCGGCGGTGCACTTCAGCGCTGCGGCCCTTGGCCATGCGCAGGTTCAGGTAGACGAAGGCGTAGTCGCCGCCGCGGCCCGCGGCCTCGCCGGCAACGCCGCCGTCGGCAATGGCCCAGTGGGCGGCCGGGTAGGCCAGCACGCGCGTGCCACCGGTGGGGAACACCTGTTTGTCCTGCTCGTCGCGCACGGTGAGCAGCGCATCACACAGGCGGCGGCACAGCGCGCCCATATCGGTGCCACCGGTGGCGGGCGGTTGGTCGAGGTTGCCGCTGTAGAGGATGACGAGGTGGGGCATGGTGGCTCAGAGGCGGGAGACGGCCTGGAAGCCCTGCGCCGACGAGGCCTGCGGCGCGGGAATGGCACGGCCGGTGACGGGCGTGACCGGGAACACGATGTTGATCTGCCCGGTGCCCGAGGCACCGAAGTACGGGGTGATGACATCGCCTTGGCCGGTGTATTCGCTCCAGCCGAGCGCGCCCAGCATCATGGCGGTGTCGTGCATGAAGCCTTCGCCGTGCCCCTTCACCGCGTACTCTGGCAGCATCTCGCAGAAGGCCTGCCACTCGCCGGCCTGCCACATCCGTACCACCTCGTGGTCCATGGTTTCCAGAAACGGGCTCCAGAGCTTGAAGGCGTATTCGGGCGCCAGGCCGTTCTGCGCGAAGCGGTGGCTGAGCGAGCCGCTGGCGAGGATGGCGACGGTGCCGTCGTACTCGTCTTCGATGGCGCGGCGAAAGGCCCAGCCCAGGCGTGCGCTGTCGTTGAGGTAGTGGGCCATGCACAGGGCCGAGACCGACACGACCTTGAAGTGCTGGTCGGCGTTCATGTAACGCAAGGGAACGATGGTGCCGTACTCGGGCGCCAGGGTGGTGGCGTCGTGCGCGAGCGTGTCCACGCCCATCTGGTTGGCCACTTTCGCCAGCAGTTTGCCCAGCGCGGGGTTGCCGGGGATGGCATAGGGCATGTTGCTGATGAAGTGCGGCAGCTCGTTGCTGGTGTAGTTGCCCTGCCAGTGCGGCGCGCAGTTGATGTGGTAACTGGCGTTGACGAGCCAGTGGGTGTCGAAGATGACGATGCTGTCGACACCGAGATCGCGGCAGCGCTGGCCGATGGCCTCGAGGCCGTCGATCGCGTCTTGCCGCGTGCCTTTGCGCGGGCCGTCGAATTCGCTGAGGACGATGGAGGGGACGTGGGTGACTTTGGCGACCAGCGCTAACTTGCCCATGTTGTTCTCCTCGTGTGCTTGGCTGACTCGGTGGCTGGCGGCGGCGATGGGTGTCTGCTTCCGCGAGGTCGATCGAGCGAAGCGAACATCACACCCCCCAATGCGGAATGTGGTGCGACCCCAGTGACACCGCCACGTTCTTGGGTTCCAGAAAGACCTCGTAACTCCAGGTGCCGCCCTCGCGCCCCGTGCCGGAGGCCTTGGTGCCGCCGAAGGGTTGGCGCAAATCGCGCACGTTCTGCGAGTTCACGAAACACATACCGGCCTCGATGGCCGCGGCGACACGATGCGCGCGACCGATGTTCTCCGTCCATACATAGCTGGAGAGACCGTAGGCGATGTCGTTGGCCAGCGCGATCGCATGTGCCTCGTCCTTGAACGGAATCAGGCAGGCCACGGGGCCGAAGATTTCTTCCTGCGCGATCCTCATGCGGTTGTCCACGTCCGCGAACACCGTGGGCCAGACGTAGTTGCCCTTGGCCACGCGCGCTGGCAGCTCGGGCGCGTAGCTCGGGCGGTCGAGCCCGCCGCACAGCAGCGTGGCGCCCTCCTTCGGTCCGAGCTCGATGTAACTCTGCACCTTGGCCAGATGGGCCTTCGAGATCATCGGGCCGATGATGGTTTTCTCATCCTGCGGGTCGCCCACCACGATCTTCTTCGCGCGCTCGGCAAACTTCTGCGCGAAGTCGGCGTAGATGCTTTGCTGAACCAGGATGCGACTGCCCGCGGTGCAGCGCTCGCCGTTGTTGCTGAAGATCATGAACACCGCGGCATCAAGCGCGCGGTCGAGGTCGGCGTCTTCAAAGATCACAAAAGGACTCTTGCCACCGAGTTCCATGCTGAACTTCTTCAGGCCCGCGGTCTTGACGATACGGTTGCCGGTGGCGGTGGAGCCAGTGAAGCTGATGGCGCGCACGTCGGGGTGCGCGCACAGGGGTTCGCCCGCGTCGCGACCGAAGCCGTGCACGACGTTGAGCACGCCGGGCGGCACACCGGCTTCCAGCGCGAGCTCGCCCAGGCGCGCTGCCGTGAGGGGCGAGAGCTCGCTCATCTTGAGCACCGCGGTGTTGCCGAAGGCCAGGCAGGGTGCGGTCTTCCAGGTCGCCGTCATGAAGGGCACGTTCCAGGGGCTGATGAGCGCGCACACGCCCACCGGGTGGAACAGCGTGTAGTTCAGGTGCGTGGGCGTGGGGTAGGTGTGGCCGTCCACGCGCACGCACATTTCGGCGAAGTAGTGGAAGTTGTCGGCCGCGCGCGGCACCAGCTGCTTGCCCGTCTGCGCGATGGTCTGGCCGGTGTCGTCGGTCTCGGTGCGCGCGAGCTCGGGCACATGCTTGCTGATGAGCTCGCCGAGCTTGCGCACGATGGCCGCGCGCTCGGTGGCGGGGCGACCCGCCCAGGCCGGGAAGGCGTCTTTCGCGGCTTGCACCGCGGCGTTCACCTCGGTTTCGCCACCGGCAGCCACGTCGGCCAGGGTTTCCTGTGTGGCGGGGTTGGTGGATTCGAAGCGCGCGGCGCTGGCGACGGCCTTGCCGTTGATGAGGTGCTGGATCGTGGTCATGGGTGGGTCACGCGGCGGTGATGGTGTTGTGCAGATCGCCGATGCCTTCGACGGACGTGATCACCACGTCGCCGGGCTGGCAGTCGACCACGCCGTCGGGCGTGCCGGTGAGGATGAGATCGCCCGGCCGCAGGGTCATGAACGAGGTGAAGTACTCGATGAGCGTGGCGATGTCGAACACCATGTCGCGGGTGTTGCCGCGCTGGGTGACGGTGCCGTTCACGGTGGTTTGCAGCGCGAGGTTCATCGGCCCACCAGGAAGTTCATGCACGTCCGCCGCATCCACCAGCCAGGGGCCGATGGGCGTGCCGGTGTCGCGGTTCTTCACGCGCAGGTTGGGGCGGTACCAGTTCTCCAGGTAATCGCGCACCGCGTAGTCGTTGGCCACGGTGTAGCCGGCCACGAAGTCCAGCGCGTCGCCGCGCTTCACGTGCTTCGCGGTGCGGCCGATCACCACCGCAAGTTCACATTCGTAGTGCATGTTCTGCACGCCTGCAGGCCGCACGGTGTGGCCGCGGTGGCCGATGAGCGAGGCCTCACCCTTGGCAAAGGCCAGCGGCTCGGTGGGCGGCTTGAATGCAAGTTCTTTCGCGTGGTCGGCGTAGTTCAACCCCAGCGCGAGCACGGTGCGTGCACGAGGCACCGGCGCCAGCGGCGGCAGCCAGACCACATCGTCGAAACCGACACGACGGCCCTTGACCGCGGGCGTGAGCAGTTCGAGTTGACCCTCGGTTTCGATGGCTTCGTGCACGGCGCCGGCCCAGGCGATGCGGGCGCGCTTCATGCCGGCTCCTCGGCTTCGAAGCGCTGCAACGCGGGCTTGAGCCCGGGAGCGGCGATCTCGACCGCGTCACCGGCTGCCACGCGCGGTCGCACGCCGTCGGCCAGCGCCTCGCTGCCCACCAGCAGCACGTCGCCGGGCCGCAGCGTCATGAATTCGGCCACGTCGCGCAGCAGCGTGGGGATGTCACGCACCAGGTCGCGCAGCGCGGTGGTCTGCTTGTGCACGCCGTGGATGCGCAGCTCCATTTCGAGCGCTGCCAACCCATCGAGCCCGCCGAGCGCCGCCAGCGGCGTGGGCTCCAACGGCAGCCCCAGGAAGCCGTCGCGGTTGCGGTACTTCATCGGGGGGCGGTAATAGCTTTCGTGCGCGAGGCTCATGTCGTTCACCAGCAGCGCGTGCGAGGGCTGGCCGTCATCGCCGATCAACAGCCCCAGGCTCGCGGCAACCTCCACCGCCTCACTCGCGGGCAGCGCCACCGTGGCGCCATGCGGCGCAAAGGTGTTGGCGGTCTTCACGTACAGCACGGGCGCCTTGGGTGGGGCGAGGTAGGGCGTGTCGTGCATGCGTGGCTGCCAGTGCGCCCATTCACCGCGAAAGTTGAGCAGCGTGCCGTAGACGGTGCCCGCAGGCGTCCAACCCTGTGTTGTCATGCGGCTTCCTCATCGATCGGCTCATCGACGTCGCCCTCGAGCGCGATGACCTCATCCAGCAAGACATACAACTGGGCAAGCCGCGCTTTGCCCAGCCGCTGTTCCAGCCAGTCGTAGTGCGCCTCAATGGTGGCCGAGAGCTTGCGCACGAGCCTGAGGCCCGCGGGCGTGGCGCGCACCACGGTGCGCCGCGCGTCCTGGCTGCAGCGCTGGCGGACGATGAGCCCGTCGCGCTCCATGCGCGTGAGCACACCGCTGAGGCTGGGCCCGAGCAGGAAGGCCTCGCGCGCGATGCGCCCGGTCTCGATGCCGCCGGGCTCGCGCGCGTGCTCACCGAGCACGCGCAGCACGCGCCACTGCTGGTCACTCAGGCCGTGCTCGCGCAGGCTGGGTCGGGTGTGCTGCATCACGGCCTCGCGCGCCTGCAGCAGCAGGCGCGGCAGGTTGCGGTGGGTGAAAGCAGCGCCGGACATGGGCGGTATTATTTAACAAGTTAAATAATCGGACAATGGCCTCGACCCTGACGTTGATGGGTGTTTTCCCGGACGCGTGCCCGCACACCACAATCGCCCCATGAACCGACTGACCGATCTGCTGGGCACGCGCTGGCCCTTGATCCAGGCGCCGATGGCTGGCGTGCAGGACGCCTCGTTGGCGATCGCCGCGGGTGCAGCGGGTGCGCTGGGCTCACTGCCCTGCGCCATGCTGGCCCCCGAAGCCATGCAGCGCGAGCTGCAACGCCTGGCCGAGGCCGGGCGACCCTACAACGTGAACTTCTTCTGCCACACGCCGCCCGAGCCCGACGCGGCGCGCGAGGCTGCGTGGCGCGCCACGCTGGCGCCCTACTACGCCGAGATCGGACAGGACCCCGGTACCGTGCCCCCGGGCGCCGGACGCCTGCCCTTCAGCGAGGCAGCGGCAGACGTACTCGAGGCGTTCCGGCCGCGCGTGGTGAGCTTCCACTTCGGCCTGCCCTCGCCCGCGCTGATGGCGCGCGTGAAGGTCTGGGGCGCGGTGGTGCTGAGCTCGGCCACCACGGTGGACGAGGCGCTCTGGCTCGAGGCGCATGGTGCGGATGCGGTGATTGCCCAGGGGCTGGAGGCCGGCGGCCACCGCGGGCACTTCCTGAGCCACGACCTGACGCTGCAGGCCGGCACGTTCGCGTTGCTGCCTCAGATCAAGGCCGCGCTGCGCGTGCCGGTGATCGCGGCCGGCGGCATTGCCGACGCGGCGGGGGTGCGCGCGGCCATGGCACTGGGCGCCGATGGCGTGCAGGTGGGCACGGCCTACCTGTGCAGCGACGAAGCCACCACCAGCGCCCTGCACCGCGCGGCGCTGCAAAGCCCGGCCGCGCGCCACACCCAGCTCACCACCTTGTTCACCGGTCGCCCGGCACGCGGCATCCCGAATCGCGTGATGCGCGAGCTGGGGCCGCTGCAGAACGCGGCGCCTGAGTTTCCGCTCGCAACCGCGGCCATCGCGCCGCTGCGTGCGCATTGGGAGAAACAGGGCAAGGGCGATTTTTCGCCGCTGTGGTCGGGGCAGAACGCCAGCGGCTGCCGCGCGGGGCCGGCGGGCGTGATCACGCAGGAGCTGGCCAAGGGGTTCGGGCCGATATAGTCCCGCCCTCATGGCGAAAGACAAGACGATCTACACCTGCAGCGAGTGCGGCGGCACCAGCCCGCGCTGGCTGGGCAAGTGCCCGCACTGCAACGCCTGGAACACGCTGGTGGAGGGCGTTGCCGAGAGCGCGGGTGCGCCCGCCAAGAACCGCTTCGCCGCGCTGGCCAAGACGGCCGAGGTGATGCCGCTCTCGAAGATCGAGGCCAGCGACGTGCAGCGCACACCCACCGGCCACGAGGAACTCGACCGGGTGCTGGGCGGCGGCATCGTCGAAGGCGGCGTGGTGCTGATCGGCGGTGACCCGGGCATCGGCAAGTCCACCCTGCTGCTGCAGGCGCTGGACAGCCTGCAGCGGGCGGGCCTGAACGCGCTGTACGTAACCGGCGAGGAGAGCGGCGCTCAGGTGGCGCTGCGCGCGCGCCGGCTGGGCATCGAGGGCTCTCAGGTGCAGGTGCTGGCCGAGATCCAGCTGGAGAAGATCCTGACCACGCTGGACAATGTTCGGCCGGCGATCGCGGTGATCGATTCGATTCAGACCGTGTATTCCGACCAGCTCACCAGCGCGCCCGGTTCGGTGGCACAGGTGCGCGAGTGCGCGGCCCACCTCACGCGCGCGGCCAAGGCCTCCGGGACTGCCATCGTGCTGGTGGGCCACGTCACCAAGGAGGGGGCGCTGGCCGGCCCGCGTGTGTTGGAGCACATGGTGGACACCGTGCTCTATTTCGAAGGCGACACGCACAGCAGCTACCGGCTCATCCGCGCGATCAAGAACCGCTTCGGCGCGGTCAACGAGATCGGCGTGTTCGCCATGACCGAAAAAGGCCTCAAGGGCGTGAGCAACCCGAGCGCGATCTTTCTCTCGCAGCACGCCCAGCCGGTGCCGGGCAGCTGCGTGATGGTCACGCTGGAGGGCACGCGGCCGCTGCTGGTGGAGCTGCAGGCCCTGGTGGACAGCGGCGGCCCCAGCCCGCGCCGCCTGAGCGTGGGCCTGGAGCGCGACCGCCTGGCCATGCTGCTGGCGGTGCTGCACCGCCACGCCGGCGTGGCCTGCATGGACCAGGACGTGTTCGTCAACGCGGTGGGCGGCGTGCGCATCAGCGAGCCCGCGGCCGACCTGGGCGTGATGCTCGCCATCACCAGCAGCCTGCGCGGCAAGCCGCTGCCCAAGGGCTTCATCGCCTTTGGCGAGGTGGGCCTGGCGGGCGAGGTGCGGCCGGCCCCGCGCGGGCAGGAACGCCTGAAGGAAGCCGCCAAGCTGGGCTTTTCGGTGGCGGTGGTTCCCAAGGCCAACCTGCCCAAGAAGAACGACAAGGCCTTTGAGGGCCTCACCGTGCACGGGGTGGAGCGCATCGAACAGGCGCTGCAGCTGGTGCGCACCCTGGAATGAAAGGACCGCCTGCATGAGCTGGCAACGGATTCTGGTGGCGCTGATCGCCGCCGCCCTGTTGTTCTGGGGCCACCGGCAGTACGGCTGGGCGGGCGTGGCCGCGGTGGTCGGCGGCCTGCTGATGTGGCTGCTGCTGCACCTGACGCGGCTGATGGCGGTGATGCGCCGCGCCGCGCGCCGCCCGATCGGCCATGTGGACAGCGCGGTGATGCTCAATGCCCGGCTGCACGCCGGCCAGCCCCTGGTGAACGTGGTGGGACTGGCGCACGCGCTGGGCGAACTGCAGTCGCCCGCAGGTGAGCAGCCCGAGGTGTACCGCTGGACGGACCCGGGCGGCGCCAGCGTACAGGCGCGCTTTACCAACGGCAAGCTGACCGACTGGGGCCTCAGGCGCCCCGCGGGAGACAGCGTCCCCGATGCCGCATCGTAAAATCGCCGGCTGCTCCCATACCCCAAACCCTCAAGGATTTCCATGAGCCCGACCCCTCCCTCGATGTCCGACCGTGACGGCAAGATCTGGATGGACGGCCAGTTGGTGGACTGGCGTGACGCCAAGATCCACGTGCTGACGCACACGCTGCACTACGGCTGCGGGGCTTTCGAGGGCGTGCGGGCCTACAACACCGTCAACGGCACGGCCATCTTCCGCCTCCAGGAGCACACCGAGCGCTTGTTCAACAGCGCCAAGATCCTGCGCATGAAGATTCCCTTCACGCCCGAGCAGGTGAACGAGGCGCAGAAGCTGGTGGTGCGCGAGAACAAGCTGGAGAGCTGCTACCTGCGCCCGCTCACCTGGATTGGCGACAAGAAGCTGGGCGTGAGCCCCAAGGGCAACACCATCCACCTCATGGTGGCGGCCTGGGCCTGGGGCGCCTATCTGGGCGACGAAGGCCTCAAGCGCGGCATCCGCGTCAAGACCAGCAGCTACACGCGCCACCACGTCAACATCACCATGACGCAGGCCAAGGCGGTGAGCAACTACACCAACAGCATCCTGGCCAACATGGAAGCGACCGACGAGGGCTACGACGAGGCCCTGCTGCTGGACTCCAGCGGCTTCGTGAGCGAAGGCGCGGGCGAGAACATCTTTGTCATCAAGAACGGCGTGATCTACACGCCCGACCTGTCGGCCGGTGCGCTCAACGGCATCACGCGCAACACCGTGTTCCACATCGCCAAGGACCTGGGCCTGGAGATCGTGCAGAAGCGCATCACGCGCGATGAGGTCTACATCGCCGACGAGGCCTTCTTCACTGGCACCGCAGCCGAGGTGACGCCGATCCGCGAACTCGACCGCATCGAGATCGGCATCGGCAGTCGTGGCCCCATCACCGAGAAGATCCAGAGCGCCTTCTTCGACATCGTGAACGGCCGCAATCCCAAGTACGCACACTGGCTCACCAAGGTCTGACCATGAGCAAAGCCGTCGTCGAACTGAAGGCCAAAGACCTCAACGCCCACGGTGGCGTGTACTGCCCCAGCCCGCTGGCCGACATGAAGCTGTGGAACAGCCACCCCAAGGTCTACCTGGACGTGGCGCGCACCGGCAGCGCCCGCTGCCCTTATTGCGGCACCGTGTACCAGCTCGCCGCCGGCGAGCACGTTTCGCACAGCCATTGACGGCGCACCCGGTGGTGGGCATGAAGACCCGGCACCGCACAGGGAGGAAACACGCATGATTCTGGTCACCGGCGGCGCCGGCTTCATCGGCAGCAACTTCGTGCTGGACTGGCTCGCGCAAAGCGACGAACCGGTTCTCAACCTGGACAAGCTCACCTACGCGGGCAACCGCCGCAACCTGGCTCCGCTGGAGGGCGATGCGCGCCACGTGTTCGTGCAGGGTGACATCGGCGATGGCGCCCTGGTGGCGCGCTTGCTGGCCGAGCACCGCCCGCGCGCGGTGCTCAACTTCGCGGCCGAGAGCCACGTCGACCGCTCCATCCTGGGCGCGGGCGACTTCATCCAGACCAACATCGTTGGTACGTTCCACCTGCTCGAAGCGGTGCGCGGCCACTGGCTGAACCTGCCCGAGGCCGAGCGCGCGGCGTTTCGGTTCCTGCACGTGAGCACCGACGAGGTGTACGGCAGCCTCACGCCCGAGGCGCCCGCGTTCACCGAGCAGCACGCCTACGAACCCAACAGCCCCTACAGCGCCAGCAAGGCCGCCAGCGACCACCTGGTGCGCGCCTGGCACCACACGCACGGGCTGCCGGTGCTCACCACCAACTGCAGCAACAACTACGGCCCGCTGCATTTCCCCGAGAAGCTGATCCCGCTGATGATCGTGAATGCCCTGGCGGGCAAACCGCTGCCGGTGTACGGCGACGGCATGCAGGTGCGCGACTGGTTGTATGTGGGCGATCACTGCAGTGCCATCCGCCGCGTGCTGGAGGCCGGCCGGGTAGGCGAGACCTACAACGTGGGCGGCTGGAACGAGAAGCCCAACATCGAGATCGTGAAGACCATCTGCGCCTTGCTCGACGGCCTGCGTCCCCGCGCCGACGGTCAGTCCTATGCGACGCAGATCACCTACGTGAAGGACCGCCCGGGACACGACCGCCGCTACGCCATCGACGCGCGCAAGATCGAGCGTGAGCTGGGCTGGCGCCCGGCCGAGACCTTCGACAGCGGCATCCGCAAGACGGTGCAGTGGTACCTGGCCAACGCCGACTGGGTGGCCGAGGTGCAGAGCGGTGCCTACCGCGCCTGGGTGCAAACGCAGTACCAGGGGGCGGCTTGAGGGTATTGCTGCTCGGCGCGAACGGCCAGGTCGGCTGGGAGCTGCGGCGCAGCCTGGCACCTCTGGGTGAGCTGATCGCGCTCGACCGCCAGTCGATGGGCGATGCGGACTTCGCGCGACCGGATTCGCTGGCGGCGCTGGTCGAACGCGTGGCACCCGACGTGATCGTGAACGCGGCCGCCCACACCGCGGTGGACAAGGCCGAGAGCGAGCCCGAACTGGCCCAGGCCCTCAACGCCGCCGCGCCCGGCGTGCTGGCGCGGGCGGCAGCGGCGCGTGGCGCGCTGCTGGTGCACTATTCCACCGACTACGTGTTCGACGGCAGCGGCACGCAAGCCCGCGACGAAGACGCTGCCACCGGCCCGCTCAGCGTCTACGGCCACAGCAAGCTGGCGGGCGAACAGGCCATCCGAGAGAGCGGCGCGCGACACCTGATCCTGCGCACCAGCTGGGTCTATGGCGCGCGCGGGCAGAACTTCCCCAAGACCATGGTTCGGCTGGCGCAGGAGCGCGCCGCGCTGCGCGTGATCGACGATCAGGTGGGCGCCCCCACCGGCGCCGACCTGCTGGCCGACGTGACCGCACATGCCCTGCGCGGCGTGCAGGCGCAGCCCGCCCTGGCCGGCACTTACCACGTGGCCGCTGCGGGCGAGACCAGCTGGCACGGCCTCGCGCACCTGGCCATCGACACCGCGCGCGCCCTGCGCCCGGAGTTGCCCTGGCGGGTCGAGCGCATCGACCCCATCCCCACCAGCGACTACCCCACGCCGGCGCGCCGGCCGCTCAACTCGCGACTGGACACCACCCGACTGCAGGCCGCATTCGGCCTGCAAATGCCACCGTGGCAGGGGGGCGTGCGGCGTATGCTCACGGAGTTCCTCACATCATCATGAGTACCATGCAACGCAAGGGCATCATCCTCGCTGGCGGCTCGGGCACTCGCCTGCATCCGGCCACGCTGGCCATCAGCAAACAGCTGCTGCCGGTGTACGACAAACCCATGATCTATTACCCGTTGAGCACGCTGATGCTCGCGGGCATCCGTGACGTGCTGATCATCAGCACACCGCAAGACACCCCACGCTTCGAGCAGCTGCTGGGCGATGGCAGCGCCTGGGGCATGAACCTGCAGTACGCGGTGCAACCCAGCCCCGACGGCCTGGCGCAGGCCTTCATCATCGGTGCCGACTTTGTGGGCAACGGCCCCAGTGCCCTGGTGCTGGGCGACAACATTTACTACGGCCACGACTTCGCCAGCGTGCTGCAGCGCGCCGACGCCCAGCCGCACGGCGCCACCGTGTTCGCTTACCACGTCAACGACCCCGAGCGTTACGGCGTGGTGGCCTTCGATGCCCAGGGCACGGCCACCAGCATCGAAGAAAAGCCCAAGCAACCCAAGAGCAATTACGCCGTCACCGGCCTGTACTTCTACGACGCCCAAGTGGTCGACATCGCCCGGGCGGTCAAGCCCAGCGCCCGCGGCGAGCTCGAGATCACCGCCGTCAACCAGGCCTACCTGGAGCAAGGCCAGCTCAACGTGCAGATCCTGCAGCGCGGCTACGCGTGGCTCGACACCGGCACCCACGACAGCCTTCTGGAGGCCGGTCAGTTCATCGCCACGCTGGAACACCGCCAGGGGCTGAAGATTGCCTGCCCGGAGGAGATTTCGTGGCGCAATGGGTGGATTGGTGCGGCCGATCTGCAACGGCTGGCCGAACCGCTGAAGAAGAACGGGTACGGGCAGTACTTGCTGCGGTTGTTGAACGACCGCGTCTTTACCCACCATACCTCATGAGCGACAACCTCAAGGTCACGTCGACCGCCATCCCCGGGGTGCTCCTGCTTGAGCCCAGGTTGTTCGGGGATGAGCGTGGCTTCTTTCTCGAAAGCTTCAACCAGCGCGCGTTCAACGAAGCCACCGGCCTGGATGTGACGTTTGTTCAAGACAACCACTCCCGCTCCGCCAAGGGTGTGCTGCGCGGCATGCACTACCAGTTGCCGCCGCATGCGCAAGGCAAGCTGGTGCGCGTGGTGCGCGGCAGCGTGTTCGACGTGGCGGTGGACATCCGGCGCGACTCGCCGACCTTCGGCAAATGGGCGGGCGTTGAGCTGAGCGAAGACAACCACCGCCAACTGTGGATCCCACCGGGGCTGGCACACGGCTTTCTGGTGACCAGCGAGAGCGCGGATTTTCTGTACAAGACGACCAACTACTACGCGCCAGCGGCTGAGCGTGGGTTGCGCTGGGATGATCCCTCGGTGGGTATCGAGTGGCCACTAGAAGGTCTCAAGCTCACCATCGCCGAGCGAGACCGGCAAGCGCCACCTCTGACCGCGGTCACCCAAGCCACATGAACCTCGGCAACAAAACCATCGCCATCATCGGCCTCGGCTACGTTGGACTTCCGCTGGCGGCGGAGTTCGGCAAGGTCCGCCCCGTCATCGGCTTCGACATCAACCAGACGCGCATCGACGAACTGCGCGCAGGACGCGACCACACGCTCGAATGCAGCCCGGAGCAGCTCGCCCAGGCGAGCCAGTTGCGCTTCAGCGCCGACCCGGCCACGCTGAAAGACGCCGGTGTCTTCATCGTGACCGTGCCCACGCCCGTGGACAAGGCCAACCGGCCCGACATGACGCCCCTGGTAAAGGCCAGCGCCACCGTGGGCAAGGCACTCAAACACGGTGATGTGGTGGTCTACGAATCCACCGTGTACCCAGGCGCCACCGAAGAAGTGTGCGTGCCTGTGCTGGAACGCGAATCCGGTCTCCGCTTCAACAAAGACTTTTTCTGCGGCTACAGCCCCGAGCGCATCAACCCGGGCGACAAGGTCAACACGCTGACCACGATCCGCAAGATCACCAGCGGATCCACACCCGAGGTGGCCAGGGCGGTGGATGAGCTCTATGGCTCCATCATCACGGCAGGCACCTTCCCCGCCACCAGCCTGAAGGTGGCCGAGGCGGCGAAGGTGATCGAGAACACGCAGCGCGACCTCAACATCGCCCTGATCAACGAGCTGTCGGTGATCTTCGAGCGCCTGGGCATCGACACGCTGGAGGTGCTCGAGGCCGCGGGCAGCAAGTGGAACTTCCTGCACTTCCGACCGGGCATGGTGGGCGGACACTGCATCGGCGTTGACCCGTACTACCTGACGCACAAGGCCGAGGAGGTGGGCTACCACCCGCAGGTCATTCTGGCGGGGCGCCGCATCAACGACAACATGGCGCGCTACGCGGCACGCAACGTCATCAAGCGCATGCTGCAAAACGGCATTGACGTGCCCCGCAGCACCGTGGGCGTTCTGGGCATCACCTTCAAGGAGAACTGCCCCGACATCCGCAACAGCAAGGTGGCCGACCTGGTGCGCGAGCTGCAGGGCTGGAACGTGAACGTGGTGGTCGTCGACCCCTGGGCCGACGCCAGCGAGGTCAGGCACGAGTACGGGATCGAACTCACACCGTTGGAGAACACACCACCGGTGGACAGCCTGATCGTTGCCGTGGGACACGAGCAGTTCCGCGCCATGAACAGCGGCGCGCTGCGCCAGCTGTGCAAGCCCGAATGCAAACCTGTGCTGGGCGACCTCAAGAGCCTGTACGACCGCCACCAGGCGGCTCGCGACGGCTTCACCGTGTTCCGCCTCTGAAACCCGACCAGACCCCCATGAAGAATTTCGCTCTCATCGGTGCCGCTGGCTACATTGCGCCGCGCCACATGCGTGCCATCAAGGACACGGGCAACAACCTGGCTGTGGCTTACGACGTCAATGACTCTGTGGGCATCATCGACAGCATCTCGCCGCAAAGCGAATTCTTCACCGAGTTCGAGCGCTTCCTGGAATTCGCCCACCAGCTCAAGCGCCGCCCCGACACCGCGCTGGACTACGTGTCGGTGTGCTCGCCCAACTACCTGCACCACGCGCACATTGCCGCGGGCTTGCGCCTGGGCTGCGACGTCATCTGCGAAAAGCCCCTGGTGCCCACGCCCGCCTTGCTCGACGAACTCGCGCGCATCGAGCAAGAGACCGGGCGACGCGTTTTCAACATCCTGCAACTGCGCCACCACGAGGCCATCCTGAAGCTGCGCGACAAGGTGGCCGCCGCGCCCAACGACACCAAGTTCGACGTCGAGCTGACCTACATCACCTCGCGCGGCAAGTGGTACGCCGAAAGCTGGAAGGGCGACCCGCGCAAGTCATTCGGTGTGGCCACCAACATCGGCGTGCACTTCTACGACATGCTGCACTTCATCTTCGGCAAGCTGCAGCGCAACGTGGTGCACCACAGCGGCGAGGCCAACGCCGCCGGCTACCTGGAATACGAACGGGCCCGTGTGCGCTGGTTCCTCTCGATCGACGCCAACGATCTGCCCGACGAGGTGAAAGGCAAGAAGCCCACCTTCCGCAACATCGACATCAGCGGCGAACAGCTCGAGTTCTCCGAAGGCTTCACCGACCTGCACACCACCAGCTACCGCGAGGTGCTGGCCGGGCGTGGCTACGGCCTGGCCGATGCGCGCCACTGCATCGAAACCGTCGACGTCATCCGCAGCGCCACCCCGGTGCGCGGCGAGGCCGGCGAAGTCCACCCCTTCGTGCTAAGCCGCCGCGCCCGATGAACGACGTGAGCGTCCACCCCAGCGCCATCGTTGATGAGGGCGCGCAAATCGGCCCCGGCTCACGGGTCTGGCACTTTGTGCACGTGTGTGCCGGCGCCCGCATCGGCGCGGGGGTTTCGCTGGGGCAAGGCGTCTTCGTCGGTAACAAGGTCCGCATCGGTGATCGCTGCAAGATCCAGAACAACGTGAGCGTGTACGACAACGTGACGCTCGAGGACGGCGTGTTCTGCGGGCCCAGCATGGTGTTCACCAACGTCTACAACCCGCGCGCACTCATCGAGCGCAAGAGCGAATACCGCGACACGCTCGTCAAGCGCGGCGCCACGCTGGGCGCCAACTGCACCGTGGTGTGCGGCGTGACGATTGGCGAATACGCCTTCGTGGCCGCGGGCGCGGTGGTGAACCGCGATGTGCCCGCCTATGCGCTGATGGTGGGCGTGCCGGCGCGGCAGGTGGGCTGGATGAGCGAGTTCGGCGAACGGCTGTCGCTGCCTGTGGAGGGCCATGCCGAAGCCACCTGCGAACACACCGGCGCGCGTTACCGCCTTACCGGTACCACCCTCACCCGTCTGGAGGCTTGAAGCCATGGAGTTCATCGATCTCAAAAGCCAGTACCAGCGACTCAAGGCCGAAATAGACGCGGGCATACAGCGCGTGCTTGACCACGGGCAATACATCCTGGGGCCGGAGGTGGCCGAGCTGGAAGAAAAGCTGGCTGCTTACGTCGGCGCTCGCCATTGCATCACCGTGGCCAACGGAACCGACGCACTGCAGATTGCCATGATGGCGCTGGGCATCGGCCCGGGCGACGAGGTGATCACCCCGGGCTTCACCTACATCGCCACCGCCGAAACCGTGGCACTGCTGCGCGCCAAGCCGGTGTACGTCGATGTCGACGCGCGCACCTACAACCTCGACCCCCGGCTGCTCGAAGCCGCCATCACACCCGCCACGAAAGCGATCGTGCCGGTCAGCCTGTACGGCCAGTGCGCCGACTTCGACGCCATCAACGCGATCGCCGATCGGCACGGCATTCCGGTCATTGAGGATGCGGCCCAAAGCTTCGGCGCCACCTACAAGGGCCGCAAGAGCTGCAACCTGAGCCGGATCGCCTGCACCAGCTTCTTTCCCAGCAAACCCCTGGGCTGCTACGGCGACGGCGGGGCAATATTCACCAACGACGACGAATTGGCCAAGGTGATGCGGCAGATTTCACGCCATGGCCAGGACCGGCGCTACCACCACGTGCGCGTGGGCGTGAACAGCCGGCTCGACACGATTCAAGCGGCCATCCTGCTGCCCAAACTGGCGGTGCTGGATGAGGAGATCGCCCAACGCCAAGCCGTGGCTGACCGGTACACCCGACTTCTCAACGAGGCCGGCGTGCGTAGCACCCCGTATATCGAGGCACACAACGCTTCTGCTTGGGCCCAGTACACCATTCGGGTCACTCGCCGCGACCTCTTTCAGGCGAGCCTCGCGGCGAAGGGGGTGCCAACCGCAGTCCACTACCCGATACCGATCAACCGCCAGCCAGCGGTTTCAGATCCTGCCGCCATTCTCCCCATCGGGGATGCGGTGTCCCGCGAGGTGGTCAGCCTGCCGCTACACGATGCAGAGAGCCAACGCGTGATTGAAGCCGTCGTCGAGGGTTTGGTGGTGACGGAGGTCGTTTGATGAAAGCCGTCATCCTGGCCGGTGGCTTGGGCACCCGCTTGAGTGAGGAGACCACGCTGCGGCCGAAGCCAATGGTGGAGATCGGTGGCCGACCCATCCTGTGGCACATCATGAAGATGTACTCGAGCCATGGCGTGACCGACTTCGTGATCTGCTGTGGCTACAAAGGCTACGTGATCAAGGAGTACTTCGCCAACTACTTCCTGCACATGTCGGACGTGACCTTCGACATGAGCGAGAACCGGATGGAGGTGCACGAGCGCAAGGCCGAGCCCTGGCGGGTGACTTTGGTGGATACCGGCGATGACACCCTCACAGGCGGGCGGCTGCGCAGGGTCAGGCGTTACGTCGAGGACGAGAGCGAGTTCTGCTTCACCTATGGCGATGGTGTGTCCGACGTGAACATCGGCCGGCTGATCGCGTTCCACCGCCAGCATGGGCGCCAGGCCACCGTGACCGCCGTACAGCCTCCAGGCCGGTATGGCGCCTTGCAGATGAAAGGCAGCGAAGTGCTCGGCTTCACGGAAAAGCCCCGCGGTGATGGGGGTTTGATCAATGGCGGATTTTTCGTTCTGTCGCCCCAGGTCATCGACCTGATCGAGGGCGACCAGAGCAGCTGGGAGGGCGAGCCCCTGACGAGGCTGGCCGCCACGGACCAGCTCAGGGCTTTCGTACACGAAGGCTTCTGGCAACCCATGGACACGCTGCGCGAAAAGAACCTGCTGGAAGACCTGTGGGCCAACAACCGCGCGCCCTGGAAGACCTGGCAATGAAGCAGGCGGCAGTCGATGCAGGGTTCTGGTCGGGCCGCCGGGTGCTGGTCACCGGGCACACGGGATTCAAGGGCGCCTGGCTCACTCACTGGCTGTTGCGCATGGGCGCGCAAGTCTCAGGCATGGCGCTGCCGCCGGACACCCGCCCCAACCTGTTCGACCAGTTGGAGCTGAGCACACGCTGCGAAAGCCACATGGTCGATATCCGGCAGGCTGAGGCCGTAGCGGATGTGATGCGCCGCACGCGTCCCGATATCGTTTTCCATCTGGCCGCGCAGGCACTGGTGCGCGAGGGCTACCGGACCCCGGTCGATACCTTTGCCACCAACGTGATGGGTACAGCCCACGTGCTCGAGGCGATCCGGCAGCAACCCACCGTGCGAGCCGTGGTGGCCGTCACCACCGACAAGGTCTACCGCAACCGCGAGTGGGACTGGCCCTACCGGGAGGACGACACGCTGGGTGGCCACGACCCCTACAGCGCCAGCAAGGCCGCCTGCGAGGCGGTCATCGAGTGCTGGCGGTTGTCCTTCCTGAGTGAAGGGGGCGTGGCCCTTGCGAGCGCACGCGCCGGCAATGTGGTCGGCGGGGGCGACTGGTCGGCCGATCGCCTCTTGCCTGATCTCATGAAGGCGTGGTCTCAGGGCCTGCCGGTCCACATCCGCCGCCCGCATGCGGTGCGCCCCTGGCAGCATGTGGTGGAGCCCCTGGGCGCCTACCTGTGCCTGGCGCAAGGCCTGTGGAACACCCCAGCCCTCGCTACCGCTTACAACTTCGGACCGCACCCCCATGACGCGCTCACCGTACAGGCGGTGGTGGAGCATACCCGCGCAAGGCTCCCCGACGCCCAGGTGACGTATGGAGATGGTCACGAGGGGCCGCACGAAGCGGGTCGCCTGACACTGGATGCCAGCCGTGCAGCGCTGGCCCTAGGCATTCAGCCGCGCTGGAGTGCCACCCAGGCTATTGCACGAACCGTCGACTGGTATCTGAGATCGACCAACGGCGCCACTGCGGCTACCCTGTGCGACGGCGATATCGAGGCATGGAGCGCTTGCCCATGAGCCGCTTCACGCTCACCGACCTGCCCATCCCCGGGGTGCGCCTCGTGCAACGCCAGGCACTGGAGGATTCGCGCGGCTTCTTTTCGCGCCTGTTCTGTGCGCAGGAGCTCGCCGACGCCGGATGGCGGGGCAGTGTGGCTCAGATCAACCACACCCTCACGCGCGAGGCCGGCAGCGTTCGCGGCCTGCACTTCCAGCGCCCGCCGCATGCCGAGATAAAACTCGTGAGCTGCCTTGCTGGTGAGGTTTGGGACGTGGTGGTTGACCTGCGACGTGAATCGCCGACCTTCCTCAAGTGGCACGCAGAAGTGCTGTCGGCCGCCAACCGCCGCGCGCTACTGATCCCGGAAGGTGTTGCCCACGGCTTTCAGACACTGAGTGCCGACGTGCAGTTGCTGTACCTGCACAGCCATCCCTACACCCCCGAGGCCGAGGGTGGCCTGAACCCCCTGGACCAACAACTGGCCATCGGCTGGCCATGCCCGATAACCGTGATGTCCGAGCGCGACCAGCGCCACCCCAGGCTCGATCAGCTATCCGGGCAATGGGGCGTTTACGAACCGAACCCATGAATTGCCGCCACTGCCACTCGCCGCTGCAGCACGTATTCGTCGATCTGGGCTTTGCTCCGCCTTCGAACGCATACCGAACGCGCGAACAATTGCGCGCACCCGAGACGCACTACCCGCTCCGGGTGTATGTGTGTGACCAGTGCTGGCTGGTGCAGACGGATGACTACACCGAGGCATCAGCGTTGTTCGATGCAGACTATGCTTACTTCTCGAGCACCTCCACGAGCTGGCTGGCGCACGCCGAACGTTATGCGCACAGCATGACCGAGCGCCTCGGACTGGATAGGGACAGTCTCGTGATCGAGGTAGCGTCCAACGACGGCTATCTGCTGAAGAATTTCGTGGCGGCTGGCATCCCCTGCCTGGGCATCGAGCCCACCGCGAGCACAGCAGAGGCGGCCGAGCGACTGGGTATCCAAGTGCTTCGGGAGTTCTTTGGTGAGGAGCTGGGTCAGCGACTGGCCCGCGAAGGGCGCCAGGCCGATCTGATCGTGGGCAACAACGTGTATGCGCATGTACCAGATATCAACGACTTCACGCGCGGCCTGAAGGCGGCGCTCAAGCCGGGCGGCACCATCACACTGGAGTATCCGCACCTCTTGCAACTACTCGTTAACACGCAGTTCGACACCATTTATCACGAGCATTTTTCGTACTTGTCGCTGATCGCTGTAGGCCGCGTGTTCGAACAAGCGGGCCTGCGGGTCTGGGATGTGCAGGAACTGCCCACGCATGGCGGTAGCTTGCGCGTGTTTGGCTGCCATCAGAAGGACCCACGTTCTTCCACCGCTGCCGTTACGGCATTGCTGCGACGTGAGGAGCACGCCGGCCTGCGAAGCATCAACACTTACTTGAGCTTTCAACAGCGCGCCGAGAAGGTCAAGAACGAACTGCTGAGCTTTCTGCTGGAGTGCAAGCGCAACGGCAAGTGCGTGGTCGCCTATGGTGCCGCGGCCAAGGGCAATACGCTGCTCAACTTCGCGGGCGTCGGCCCCGACCTGCTGCCGCTGGTGTGCGATGCCGCCACCGCCAAGCAAGGTAAGCTCATGCCAGGGAGCCATATTCCCATTTGCCCCCCCGAGGTGCTCGATCAGCTTAAGCCCGACTACATACTGGTTCTGCCATGGAACCTGTCCGCTGAGATCCGCGAGCAGTTGGCCGCTCATTCGACCCGGGGCTGCCGCTTTGTCACCGCGGTGCCCAGCCTGGAGATCGCATGAAACCCCGAATCGCCTACACCAAGCCATCCATTACCGAACTGGAGGTGCGTTACGCGAGCGACGCCGCCGCCAACGGGTGGGGCGAACATTGCTACGACTACATCCATCGGTTTGAAGCGCTCTTTCGAGAGCATCTTGGTGTCAAACACGCCATCGCCACCTCCAGCTGCACAGGCGCCTTGCACATGGGCATGGCTGCCCTCGGCATCGGCCCGGGCGACGAAGTGATCCTGGCCGACACTAACTGGGTCGCTACCGCCTCGCCTATCGTTCACCTCGGCGCAAAGCCAGTGTTTGTGGACGTGCTGCCCGATTCCTGGTGCCTCGACCCGCAGCAGGTGGAGTCCGCCATCACGCCGCACACGAAGGCCATCGTTGCCGTACACCTGTACGGCAACCTATGCGACATGGATCAGCTGCTAGCCATCGGCAAACAGCATGGCATCCCCGTGATCGAAGACGCCGCGGAGGCAATCGGCTCGGTGTGGCGCGGCAACAGGGCGGGTTCTATGGGAGCGTTCGGAACCTTTTCCTTTCACGGCACCAAAACCCTGACCACTGGCGAAGGTGGAATGTTCGTCACCAACGACGATACGCTATTCGAACGTGTGCTGACACTGAGCAACCACGGACGTGCCCGTGGACAGACACGCCAGTTCTGGCCCGACATAGTCGGCTTCAAGTACAAGATGTCAAACATCCAGGCCGCCATCGGCTGCGCACAACTGGAACGCATCGATGACCTGATGACACGTAAGCGCGCGATTCTCGCGAGCTACAAGCAACGCATCGCCGGGATACCAGGCGTTTCGATGAACCCCGAGCCCGAGGGGGCCATCAATGGTGCCTGGATGCCCACCGCAGTGTTCCACGAAAGTACGGGCATCACCCGGGAACAGCTGCAAGCCGCGTTCCAGGCCGAGAACATCGACGCCCGAGTTTTCTTCTGGCCACTCTCGTCGCTGCCAATGTTCAAGGCCTGCCCCGAGAACCAACATGCATGGTCCATTCCCGGCCGAGCCATCAACCTGCCGAGCTTTCATGACATGACGCAGGACGACTTAAGCCGCGTTTGTGGCGTGCTGCTGGCGCTGCAATAACGCAGAGGAAGACATGAGCATCAGCGAAATCAGCAAGGCGCTGGCCGAGCACTATGCCTCCGCCTTCGAGGCGCATGGTGCCAGCCCGCAAGGCGTTGACTGGGGCTCAGACCCCCAGGATCACTTGCTAAGGCTGGATCGGATGCTCGACGTCACCCGGCGCGGCGCGCCAGCGGGGTCGAGTGCTTCATTGCTTGACGTTGGCTGCGGTTTCGGGAGCTTGCTTGATCGCTCCCTGATGCTTGGCCTGCCCTTGGCCTACACCGGTATAGACATCTGCGAACCCATGGTGGAGACCGCCAGGCAGCGACATCCGCAAGCCCGCTGGATGGTAGGTGACATCCTGGCTGCGCCAGTCATGGATCGCTATGACTACGTCGTGTGCAATGGCATCCTGACCCAGAAGCTCGGGGCCAGCATCCGGGACATGGACCAATTTCTGAAGGCGCTGGTCCGGCAAATGTTCTCGTTGTGCAGGGTCGGCATCGCGTTCAACGTGATGACGTCACATGTGAACTTCACCGCGCCCAATTTGTATTACCGCAATCCCGCTGAACTGCTAGCCTGGTGCATGAGCGAAATCAGCACCAAGGTCATTCTTGACCATGCATACCCGCTGTTCGAGTACACGGTTTACCTCTACCGGGAAGATGCACCAGCCATGCAATACGGCGCCCACCGCGCGGGAGATACTGTTTGATCCGCATGGGATTGCTCTGTTCTAGCGGCGGCGCGGTAGCCGGCGCCGCTATAAAGATCCTGCGTCAACAAGGGCGCGCAATCGAAGCCGCATTGGTCACCGACCGTCCCTGCGGTGCCGAGGCGATGGCGCAGGAACTTGGGCTGCCACACCGCCGCATCGACTTCGAGTCGCGCGAGCAATTCAGCCGTGAGGCCGCCCACTGGCTGTATGACGACCAACGCATGAGCTGGTCCTGCCTGCTGTTTCTTCGCCTTGTGTCGCGCGATCTGTTCGATCGGGCCCCATGCTTCAACCTACACCCTTCTCTACTGCCGGCCTTCAGAGGTTTCGGTGCGCTTGAAAAGGCCAGAGCATCTGGCGCCCGATTCTTTGGCGCCACAGTCCATCGCGTGGATGACTCAGTGGACGGTGGCCCCATCGTCGGACAGATCGTCACCCCTATGCCTGCGAATAGAGACCTAGTGACGGTACAGCGGCTCTCGTTCGCGCAGAAGGTGTACCTGCTACTGGCACTCGCCGAGCGCCTCGCTGGCGGCGACGAATGCGAGTCGCACATCACCTGCGCTGGCGGGCACCATCTGGTGAGCCCCGCCTTGTCCGATCCGAGGCTTGAACGCGCTTTCTTTGCCTACGTGAACCAAGAGGGCATTCCATGGAACACGTGAATACAGCCATCACATCGGGCAAGACCGTAGTCATCAGTCAGCCGATGTATTTCCCGTGGGTCGGCCTGTTAGAACAGGTTCGCCTTGCCAATGTCTTTGTGCACTACAACGACGTACAGTACTCGCGCGGCTTTTTCAATCGCGTCCAGATCAAGAGCTCGCAAGGCATGCGCTGGTTGAGCGTGCCCTTGCGCGAACTGCACCGTGGACAATTGATTAATCAAGTGATGGTTGACGAACGCGTCGACTGGCGCTCCCAGCACCGGGACGTCCTGCGCCAGACTTACCTCAAGTCGCCATTCCTGCAGGACATGCTGCAGGTGTTCGACACAGCCATGTCGACGCCCGCAAACTCGCTGGCTGAGGTGTCGCGCGCTTCGATCGCCGCGCTGGCCACCTACTTCGATCTATTGGAAGGCCGTCAAGTCCTTAACTCCGAAGATCTCGGCATACCCGGCAGTAGCTCTCAACGGCTGCTCGATCTCACTCTTCGTGTCGGTGGCCGTATTTACGCAACGGGCCATGGCGCGCGTAACTACCTCGACCACGACCTATTTGAGCGGGCAGGTGTCGAGGTCCGCTACATGCAATACCTGATGCTGCCGTACGCGCAGCAGCATGGTCCATTCACCCCATACGTCACTGGGCTCGACTTGGTCGCCAACTGTGGCAAGGAGGGGCGCAAGCTCATCTGCCCCACCACACTCAATTGGAAGGAATTCACGCAATGACCCCCGCAGAACAGTTCCAACTCGAGGTCCAGCAGAACATCGAGAGCCTTGGCCGCGATCAGGACCTGCAAGCTCTTTCGCGTATCTGGGTGAGGGAAAGCGCCCCGCATCGCTGGTCATACAACTTCTCGTGGCTCGGCCGCCCCGCCATTCAGTTCCCCAACGACGCCTGGGCGATGCAGGAACTGGTCTGGTCAGTGCGCCCAGATGTCATTGTCGAGACGGGTATTGCCCATGGCGGCTCGCTCGTGTTTAGCGCCTCCATGCTCGCGCTGCTGGACATGGCCGATGCCATCGAGGCTGGACAGACCATCGATCCCCGCCTATCGAGACGCAAGGTCATCGGCGTGGACATCGACATCCGCGCGCACAACCGAGCGGCAATCGAGGCCCACCCCATGTCCTCACGCATCCAGATGATCCAGGGTTCCAGCATTGATCCCGCCACGGTCGATTTGGTGCGCGCAGCCGTTGGCAAGGCCCCACGCGTGCTGGTATGCCTTGACAGCAATCACACTCACGACCACGTGCTGGCAGAGCTGCGGGCCTACGCCCCGCTGGTGACGCCGGGCAGCTACTGCGTGGTGTTCGACACCATAGTCGAGGAAATGCCTGCCTCCATGTTCCACGACCGTCCCTGGGGGCCTGGAAACAATCCCAAGACTGCTGTTCACGAGTACCTGCTCTCCCATCCGCAATTCGTGATCGACAAGTCCATCGATCACAAACTACAGATCAGCGTCGCGCCCGACGGCTTTCTTAGAAAAGTGGCCTGATTTGTCCATCGCCAGTGGCTGGATACCACAAGGTCACACCATTGCTCGCGCGCAATCTGTTCGCCAACTACTCGGGCCAAGTGTGGACTGCCCTGATGGGCTTTCTGTTCGTTCCGATCTACGTCCGCCAATTGGGCATTGAGGCCTATGGTGTGATCGGCATGTTTGGCGCCTTCATTGCCTGGCTAGCCCTGCTCGACGCTGGTCTCAAGCCCGCGCTGGGACGCGAAATGGCACGCTTCACAGGCGGTGGCACCGACATCGATGCGACGTGGAATCTGCTGCGCAGCGTTGAAGTCCTTAGTGTGGGCATCGCCGTGCTGATTGGTGCGACCGCGTTGGCATCTGCAAACTGGATGGCTTCATCCTGGGTGAAGGCGGACAGACTGTCGCCCCAGGTAATCGCCGAAGCCGTGTCCTACATGGGTGTCATCGCGGCCTTGCGCTTCGTCGAAGGTGTTTACTCCAGTTGCCTGAGCGGCCTGCAGCGCCATGTTTCCATGAATGTGGTGTCGGCAATCATGGCAACGGTTCGCTCTCTAGGGGCAGTAGCGGTTCTAGCCTGGGTCGAAACCTCGCTCAGGGCGTTCTTCGTTTGGCAACTGCTAGTGTCGATAATGACTGCGCTCGCCTATTGGCGCATTGCCTACAGCGCCATGCCCACGCCATCGGGCCATCCGCAGTTCTCTCTGGCCGCGCTCAAGAACTGCTGGCGCTTCGCTGGTGGCATGTTGTTGATCACCTTCCTGGCGATGCTTCTCACTCAAGTCGACAAGGTGCTGCTGTCGACCCTTATTCCGCTGGAAGACTTCGGGCGATACACCCTGGCGAGCGTCGCTGCCGGCGCCATCTTCACACTGATCTCGCCCATCTCCGTCACCTTCCTGCCTCGCTTGACGCAGTTGCACGCCGCCAGCCAAGTGGGCGACTTTTCAGCCGCGTTCCATCGAGGCGCCCAGTTGGTGACGGTACTGGGCGGCAGTGTTGCCGCCGTCGTCATATTCAACGCCGAAGCCGTATTGCGCGTCTGGCTTCACGACAAGGAGTTGGCGAGGCAGACGTCGACTCTTCTCGCCCTGCTGCTGGCGGGCAATCTCATGAATGGCCTGTGCCACATGCCCTACCAGGCCCAACTGGCCCATGGTATTACCCGTTTCGCCCTTCTCGTAAATACACTGGCCGCGGCCGTCCTTGTGCCGCTAATCTTTCTGGTCGTGCCAATCCATGGTGCCATTGGCGCAGCCACCATTTGGGCTAGCCTGAATCTGGGCTACCTTGTGGTCATCACCATCTTCGTGTTCCGACTGCTCATGCACAACGAACGCAAGGCCTGGATCGTTGGAGACGTGTTGAAGCCACTGCTGCCCAGCGTGGTCGTGGCTTCAATTGGACACTTTCTACTTCCTCACGACCTTAGCATCTTCTTTACCCTGACATCCTTAGCACTGATCACTGCACTCGCCTGCCTGGCCTCTCTGGTGACTTGCGGTGACCTGTTTCGCTTCGTGCGGCAGCAGTTGCACGCCAAGCTCCAGCATCCCTGATGGCAGTCACTTTCATGAAGTTCGACACGACCATGACGCCGCGACTCAGTATCGGCATGCCGGTCTACAACGGTGAGGCCTACCTTCGTGAAGCCATCGATTCACTTCTCGCGCAGACCGCTGGTGACTTCGAACTCATCATTTCGGATAACGCCTCTACCGATTCGACACCGGTGATATGCCACGCCTATGCCGTGAAAGACCCACGCGTTCGGTACATCCGCCAAGAGGTAAATCTTGGCGCAGCGGGCAATTTCATTTTCGTTCTGAAGGCTGCCCGGCACGAGTATTTCATGTGGGCCGCGTGCGACGATACTTGGTCCACCAACTGGGTCGAGACCTTGATGAAGGGCTTCAGATCGAGCGATGTTGGCCTCTTTGGCGGCTACCGTGAAGGCAACAGCGAGGTGACTCACCCGCCCAGCTACCCAAAAGACAGCCATCGGCGGTTTTTCCTGGATTCGGATCGCACTGGCAAGTGCCTCTACTCGTACGCGATCTTTAGGCGCGATGTCGTGCTGCACTCCGAACTGCGCTTTTTCGACTGCCCCGTAGGCAGTGACCAAGTGTATTTATTGCACCTGCTTGCGCAAGGCGCCCTGCGCTGCGTGCCCGGCGGTGTCCTGAACTACCGGGTACACGATTCGAGTGTGTCCGTGCAACAGCGCAGCTCCCGAAGCCGGCTGAAGACGGTGTTCAGTCGCTTCCCCTTCGTCTACTACCGCATGGCTTATGAGGCCATGCCATCCCGGCTGCAATGGGTGATGCCGCTGCTCATCGTCTGGAAGTACATCAAGGAGCAAACACCGTTGGTGCTGGGCCTGGTACGCTCCATCGTGCGGCACACACTCATGTTTTTCAGATCCTGACGCTATCGTGAACGCCGAGTTGAAACCGCGCCTGCTCGTGCTTACCGCTAGCTACCCGTTTTCCGTGGCGGCCGAACGCACCTTCCTGGAACCGGAAGTCCAGCGCTACTTGGACCGCTTCTCGAGAATCGTCCTGGTCCCGCAGGACGTGCGTGGCACAAGGGTCCCCATCGCCTGTGGGGTAGAGGTCGACACCTCGCTCGCCGAGGGCCTGCAAGCCATGGGGCGACTGGCGCTGCTCGTCCGAGGTCTGCTTTCCCCGGGCTTCTACAGCGAGCTTTGGCGACATCCCTGGCTGCTGAAAACCCCCACCGTGGTGCTACGCATGGCCATCACGCGGGGGCGTATCGAGTGGATGGTCCGGTGGTTCAAGCGCCTGCGCCCAGCGCCCGGCGTGCAGGCGCCCACGGTGGCCTACGCGTTCTGGCTGGACTACGCCATCCTCGCGGCTGGCACCTTCCGCGCGCGGGGTGGGCAGCTGGGAGTCGTGGCGCGCGCACACGGTGGCGACCTTTACGCAGAGCGCCACTCACCCCCTCACATTCCCTTTCAGGAAGAAATGGTCGAGCTCGCTGACCACATCGCGCCTGACTCTGCCGCCGGCGCCACCTATCTGCGAAACAAGTACCCGCGGCACGCTAAAAAGATCACTACCGCCTTGCTCGGTACCGATGACCCCGGTTTTCGCACAGCCGCCTCCTCTGATGGCGCGGTGCGCATCGTGTCCTGCGCGTTTCTCGTCGGCGTGAAGCGGATCGATCTGTTGATACACGGCATCGCGGCGCTGGCTGAAAGAACCGACGGATTGCACCTCGAATGGACACACTTCGGCGATGGTCCTCTGATGCCCGACATTCGCTCACTGGCCGCTTCGGCGTTGCCAGCGCACCGTGTTCAATGGACATTCATGGGCCACGTCGAAACACAGGCCATCTACGACTGGTACCGGGAGCACCCGGTCGATGTGTTCATCAACGTCAGCAGCTCTGAAGGCACGCCGGTATCGGTTATGGAAGCCATCAGTTGCTCCATTCCGGTAATTGCCACGCGTGTCGGTGGCAACCAAGAAATTGCCAATGACTCGCTCGGGCAGTTGATCTCCGCCAATCCGGATGCGGAGGAAATCGCCCTGGCCATTGAGAACGTCTGCCTTCAGCCGCACAGGCGCGAAGCCTTGAAAAACGCAAGCCGGGCACAGTGGGAAGCTCACTACAACGCCGAGACGAATTATTCGGCCTTTGGCAGACTTCTGCAGAACAGCGGCCAAACCGCAGCCGTTACCATCCCGCATCGGAGATGAAATGGCCACGCCCTTGATCCCCCCCCGACCGCGCTGCCTTCTCACGGGCGCCGATGGCAACCTCGGCCAAGCCATTCAGCGCACCGGTGCCTTCGACCTCACCTGCGCCACCCGCACCAACTGGTCCCAGATCCGGCACGATGACCAGACGAACTACGACCTGGTCATCCACGCCGCTGGCGCCCTGCAGTTGCGTCCGGGCGATCAGCCGACAGCCTTCGTTGATTCCAACGTCCGCGCACTTACCGAACTGCTGGAGTGGCTTGGCCCCTTGTGCAAGCCTCGCGTGTTTTTCGTGAGCAGTTGCGCTGTTTACGGGGACTCGATCTCCACACAAGAGTCGTCGCCCACTTGCCCGGTGTCAGCCAACGGCATTGCCAAGCTCCTGTCCGAGAAGCTGTTGCACGCCTATTGCGATGCGCACGCAATGGATTTCGTTGCGTTTCGCGTGTTCAACATCTTTGGCGGCAACGACCGCTTCTCGGTGCTTCACCATCTTCGGCAGTCGGCCTTGGCTGGACGCCCATTCGTGCTGAACAACCAGGGGCGTGCGCATCGGGATTTCGTGCACGTTGACGACGTTGCCCAGGTGATGGCCCAGCTGTCGTCCATCGAAAAGCTGCCCCGGTACCTGAATCTGGGCACTGGCGTGACCACGCGTATTGCCGATGTGGTCGACGCTTTCGTGAGGCACTCGCCAGGACTTAAGATTGAATACCGCGAGTCCCCAGAAGCCGAATACTCGCGTGCCAACATCAGTCTGTTGCAGCAATACACCTCACACCAGTTTCAATCGGTGCTGGAGCACATCCCCGCCATCGCAGCAGGCACCCAAACGTCGGCGCTCATAGCGGGGTCCGCATGATTGCAGTGCTCGACTACGGCATTGGCAATCTCGCCTCCGTCTGTAACATGGTTCGCAAGGCCGGCGGTGATCCGCTCATTGCACGTACCCCAGCCGATGTGCTGCAGGCCGAAAAGCTGCTGCTACCGGGTGTGGGTCATTTCGATCACGGCATGGCCATGCTGGATGCCTCCGGGCTTCGCGATGCACTGGACGAGTACGCACTCGGGCTGCGCCGCCCGGTGCTGGGCATCTGCCTGGGCGCGCAGATCCTGGGGCGCCGCAGCGAAGAAGGGAAATCGGCCGGGCTGGGCTGGCTGAACATGGAATGCGAGCGCTTCCCCCCCGCCCCCGGCCTGCGTGTGCCGCACATGGGCTGGAACGCCATCGTCGCCAGCAAGCCGTCCCCCCTGCTGGTCGGGCAGGCTGAAGGCGCACGCTTTTACTTTGTCCACTCCTACCGGATGAGGTGTGCAGAGCCAGACATCGAACTCGCCACGGCCGAGCACGGTGGTCCGTTTACCTGCGCGGTCCAGCACGGGAACATTGCCGGCACCCAGTTCCACCCCGAGAAGTCCTTGCGCCATGGCCTGGCGCTCATGCGGGCCTTTGTTGCCTGGGCCCCGCGATGAACAAGACACGCGTCATCCCGGTTCTGCTCCTTCGCGGCCGGGGCCTGGTCAAGACCGTCCGATTCAAGGAACCCAAGTACATCGGCGATCCGATCAACTCTGTGCGCATCTTCAACGAGAAAGAAGTGGACGAGCTGATCTTCTTGGACATCATGGCCACGCCGGAGGGCAAGGGTCCGGATTTCGATCTGCTGGCCGATATTGCTGGTGAGGCCTTCATGCCCATGGGCTACGGCGGGGGCATCACCACGCTGGATCAGGTCCGTCGGGTGTTCGCGCTGGGCTTCGAGAAGGTCATCATCAACTCGGCGGCATACGGCTCGGGCGAGCTCATCCAGCAAGCGGCGTCCATCTTCGGCGCCCAGAGCATTGTGGGAAGCATCGACGTGCGAAAGACGATGCTGGGTCGGTACGAACTCGTGTCCCATGGCGGACGGACCAAGCAGGCCGGCTCATTGAAGGACCACATCGCCCGGCTGGAGAGCCTGGGGGTCGGCGAGATCTTCATCAATGCCATTGACCGGGACGGCACGCAGACCGGGTACGACCTCAAGCTGGTCAAGGAAGCGTCTTCGGCCTGCTCGGTTCCCGTGATCGCGTGCGGCGGCGCGGGCAAAATCGAGCACTTTGCGGAAGCGGTCCACCAGGGGGGTGCATCGGCCGTCGCAGCTGGCAGCTTGTTCGTTTTTGTCGGGCCACACCGCGCCGTCCTTATTACCTATCCAGACCGGGAGCTGCTGTCGCGCGCCCTGCCGTGAAATACAACGAAACAAGGTCGCACCAGCCCATCCGAAAATAGATCCATGAATCCAGAGAGCCCCGACTACCTGACGCCAGTCCCCTGCGTGAGGGCACCAATCGATGGGAGCCCCATCAAGTCTGCCGCCTTCGTTCCAGCCGGCCGCCCGTACCAGGTCTGCACCCGTTGTGTCATGGACACGACGGATCCCGAGATCACTTTCGACGCCAATGGCGTGTGCAACCACTGCCGCCAGTTCGACGCGGTGATCATTCCTGCCTGGCCCTCGGCGGCCGATGGCGAGAAGATCCTTGCGCAAACCATCGAAAAGGTGAAGGCCTATGGCGCGGGTAAGCCCTATGACTGCATCATGGGACTGTCTGGTGGCGTGGACAGCTCCTACGTCGCCGTGAAGGCCGCGCAGTGGGGTCTGCGACCGCTGGTGGTGCATGTCGACGCCGGCTGGAACTCCGAGCTGGCGGTGATGAACATCGAGCAGATCTGCAAACGGCTCGGCTTCGACCTCGTCACGCACGTGGTCGACTGGGAAGAAATGCGCGACATGCAGGTTGCGTTTCTCAAGTCCAACGTGGCGAACCAGGACGTCCCGCAGGACCATGCATTCTTCGCCGCCTTGTACGGGTACGCCGAAAAGTCGGACATCAAATACGTGATCAACGGCGGTAACTTCGCCACGGAGAGCATCCTGCCAGCCACCTGGGGATACGACGCCATGGACGCTACCCATGTGAAGGCGATCCACTCGCGCTTCGGATCGCGCGCCAGGGGCGAGTTCCCCGTGGTGAGCTTCTTCGACCTGTTCATCAAATACCCCCTGATTCTCAAGATGGAGGTGCTCAGACCACTGAACCTCATCCCCTACAGCAAGACGGAGGCCATCCAGACCCTGGAACGCGACTACGGCTGGCGCTACTACGGCGGCAAGCACTACGAGTCACGCTGGACGCGTTTTTTTCAAGCCTACTACCTGCCCTACAAGTTCGGCTACGACAAGCGCAAGGCGCACCTGTCGAGCCTGATCGTTTCAGGCCAGATGCGGCGCGAAGATGCCGTCGAAGCATTGAAGGAGCCGCTGTACGACCCGGTGATGCTGGCCGAGGACAAGGCCTTCATTGCCAAGAAGCTGGGGCTGCCCCTTGCCGAGTTCGAGGCCCTCATCCATCAGCCGGCCCATCACTACAGCGAGTACCCCAACCACCAGTGGAAGCGCCGCGGTGCCGCCCGGGTCTACCGCGGGTTGAAGCGCCTTTGGACATCAACCAGTCGGCAGACCCGCCCTGTGGACAGTCAGCGCCCCAGCGGAAGTTGATGGGCAGGTAGCTTGGTGGACACCCTGTGTTGAACGTCCATATCTATCCCTCGGTACTCACCAACGAGTCGCGCATCCTCAAGATCACCGCCAGTCTCTCGGACCATGCCGTGTTCGCGCAGATCGCCGTCATCGGCCTATGGAAGGCGGGTCTGGACAGGCATACCGAGGTGACCAAAGGCGTGGCGTTCATCCGTATCCCGGCGCGCAGCCCGGCTTGGCTCGTCGGCGTGGTCGCCAGATTGTTGAAGGCGATCTCGTGGCACGCCGGCGTGCTGGCCTCGCTGCGCGGCAAGTCAGTGACGTGCATCAACTGCCACAGCCTCGCGGTGCTACCACTGTCGGTTCTCATCAAGTGGTGGAAGCGTTGCACCCTCGTCTACGACCCGCATGAACTGGAAACCGAGACACGCGGCCTCAAAGGCCGGCTGCAATGGTTCGCACGCCGCGTGGAGCATGCACTGATCGGTCAGGCCGATGGCGTGTGCGTGGTCAACGCCTCAATTGCGCGCTGGTACGAGCAGCGCTACCGCCTGGGCAAAGTGTGGGTTGTGCGAAACGTGCCGGTTCGGGTGGCATCATCTCCGGCGAGCTCGGGCCGGCTGCGACAACGAATTGGCTTGCCAGCGGGGTTCGATGGCAAGCTGTTCATCTACCAAGGCTTGCTGGCGCCAGGGCGCGGGGTCGATGTGCTGATTGACGCCTTTCGCCAGTTACCCCGGCATCACCTGGTCTTCATGGGCTACGGGGAACTGCAGGATCGCATCCTCGCGGCCAGTGCCGAACTCGCGAACGTCCACTTCGTTCCGGCCGTGCCCCCGGACGAGATTCGCGACTACACCTGCGACGCGGACGCCGGCATCGCCCTCATTGAGAATGAGTGCCTAAGCTACTACCTCTGCCTGCCCAACAAACTGTTCGAATACGCACACAGCGGCATACCTTCGATCGTGAGCGATTTCCCCGAGATGGCTTCGTTCATCCGGGACACTGGCTGTGGCTGGACGACCGCCCCAGACGCCACCGCGCTGGTCGCGCTCATCCATTCGCTGGATCCACAGGCATGGGAAGAGCGACGAAAACAGGCTGCGGCCTGCGGCAACCTGCACGGCTGGCAAGAAGAAGAGCCCGCTCTGCTGGACATGTACGCTGAGCTCGGGTTTACGGCTCGCGCCCCGGCGCAGCCCCGCGTTTCATGAATCACCCCCGATGCGCGTCGCCCACCTAACCTCCGTGCACCCGCGCAACGACATCAGGGTGTTCCACAAGGAATGTCGCTCGTTGTGTGCGCACGGATACGACACGACCCTGGTGGTTGCGGATGGCCTGGGCGATGCACGGATCGACGGCGTGGCGGTCGTAGACGTAGGCCGCCCTGACGGCCGCGTGGATCGAATCAGCTCCACCACCCGTCTGGTTCTCGCCCGTGCCATCGCACTCGATGCCCGGATCTACCACCTGCACGACCCAGAGCTGTTGCCCGTGGGTCTGCGGCTGAAGCAACTGGGCAAGATCGTCGTATTCGATGCCCACGAGGACGTGCCCAGGCAACTGCTGGGCAAGCACTACTTGCACCCCTGGGTGCGACGAGCTCTGTCGTTCGCATTCGAGCGCTTCGAGCGCTGGGCTTGCGCGCGCCTCGATGCCGTCGTCGCCGCCACACCCTTCATCGCCGAGAAGTTCCTGCGCATCAATCCACGCACCACGAGTATCAGCAACTTTCCCATCCTGGGTGAACTCGACTCCGACATGCCATGGTCCGAAAAGGCCCGTGAGGTGTGCTACGTCGGAAGCATTGCATCGATCCGTGGCATCAAGGAAATGACACACGCCATGGCGCTTTGCCAGACGGATGTCCGGCTCAATCTGGTGGGTGGCTTTGCCGAAAGCGGGCTGGAGGCCGCGGTGCAGTCCTACCCCGGCTGGAGCCGGGTAAGCCCCTGGGGCGTGCAGGACAGGGCAGGCGTGCGTCGGGCACTGCAGCAATCGGTGGCGGGACTCGTCACCTTGCACCCGGTCATCAACTACCTGGATGCACTGCCCATCAAGATGTTCGAGTACATGGCGGCCGGCATCCCGGTCGTTGTCTCGGATTTCCCGCTGTGGGCCGGCATCGTCAAAGACGCGCAGTGCGGTGTGTGCGTCGACCCGCTGGATCCCGCAGCGATCGCGGCAGCCATCGACGAACTGGTGACCTACCCCGAGCACGCGCGGCGCATGGGAGAAAATGGGCGGCTTGCGGTCGAAAAAAAATACAACTGGGGCACAGAAGAGCAGAAGCTGCTTGAGCTCTACCAGGGTCTGACATCCCGAATGCCGCTCGCCACCGGAACCTAACGGCTCGAACCAAACATGTGCGGAATTTTCGGTGCTGTCGGCACCCAAGCCATCTCGTCGAATGACCTGGACGCCTTGGTCAAACACGCCCAGCAACGCGGCAAAGACTCCAGCGGCCTGATGATCCTGGCCAGTGACCGCTACCAGGTTCACCGCGCCGACTTCCGCATCACCCGCCTGCTCAAGGATGTTGACTGCAGCCGCAGCACCGTGGTGTTCGGCCACAGCCGGCTCATCACCAACGGCCTGGCCGACAACCAGCCCGTGGTGCGGAAAGATATCTGTGTGTTCCACAACGGTATCGTGGTGAACCATGACGCTCTGTGGCCCACGCTGCAGACGCAACGCACGCTCGGCATCGACACCGAAGTCATCGTTGGCCTGGCGATGGACCTGCTCAGGGCCGGCGTGCCGCTGGAGCAGGTGCCGGCCCGCATCCTCGCTGCCTGCCAGGGTGTGGTGGCCTGCGCCATGGTGCTGCCGCGCCTGGGCAAGCTGTGCCTGTTCTCGAACAACGGCAGTCTGTACCTGGGCCGAAAGAACGGCGCCTGGCTGTATGCCTCCGAGTCCTACCCGCTCACGCAACTCGGCTGTGATGATGTGCGCCAGGTGCGCGATGCCGTGTTCCTCGACATTCCCGTGTCGGACCACGCAGTGTCGGTATCCGACAAGGCAGCGGAACGGCCAGACCTGATCCCCTCGTTGGGCAGTACGGCCGAGGAAGAGAAGCTGCTCGAGTACCGGCCGTACACGCTGCGCCGCTGCACGCGCTGCATCTTGCCGGAGACGATGCCTTTCATCAGCTTCGATGCGCAGGGCGTGTGCAACTACTGCAGGCACTACAAGCCGCGCAACAAGCCGCGCCCAATTGAAGAGCTGCTGGAGCTTGTCAAGCCGTATCGCCGCAGCCAGGGCGACGAATGCATCGTCCCGTTTTCGGGCGGGCGCGACAGCTGCTACGGCCTGCACCTGATCGTCAAGGAGCTCAAGATGAAGCCCCTGACGTACACCTACGACTGGGGCATGGTGACCGACCTGGGTCGGCGCAATATCAGCCGCATGTCGGCCGCACTGGGGGTCGAGAACATCATCGTGGCCGATGACATCGGCAAGAAGCGCCACAACATCGCGATGAACCTGCGCGCATGGCTCAAGTCACCTCATCTGGGGATGATCAGCATCCTCACCGCCGGCGACAAGCACTTCTTCAAGCACGTGGAGACCATCAAGCAGCAGACCGGCATCAGCCTGAATCTGTGGGGCATCAACCCGCTGGAGGTGACGCACTTCAAGGCGGGCTTCCTGGGTGTTCCGCCCGACTTCGAAGAGAAGCGGGTGTACGCACACGGCGCCATGAAGCAGCTGCGTTACCAATACCTGCGGCTGAAGGCCATGTTGCAAAGCCCCGGCTACTTCAACAGCTCGCTGTGGGACACGGTATCGGGAGAGTACTACCGCAGCTTCACCGAAAAGAGCGACTACTTTCACATCTTCGACTACTGGCGCTGGGACGAGGTCGAGATCGACACAGCGCTCGCCGAGTACGACTGGGAGCGGGCGCCCGACACCAAGACCACCTGGCGCATTGGCGACGGCACGGCAGCCTTCTACAACTACATCTACTACACGGTGGCCGGCTTCACCGAACACGACACCTTCCGCAGCAACCAGATCCGGGAAGGCGATCTCACCCGTGAAGCGGCACTGGAGATGGTCAACGACGAGAATCAGCCGCGCTACCCCAACATCAAGTGGTACCTGGATGCCCTGGGCATGGACTTCAAGGAAGTCATCAAGGTCGTCAATGCCATCCCCAAGCTCTACTGAAGTCCATCAATGCCCATGAGCCGGTGTGTCTGGTACATCTCCAAATACGTGGGCATGCCAGACGCCAGCAGCGCGGGCGGGCGTGGCTACCTGCTGATGCGCGAGTTGGCTCGGCGTGGCATCGCATCGGTCATCGTCACATCCGACTCCAACCAGCTCACGCGCGTGCCAGTGCTCGGGCAACCCTATGTGTTCACCGAGTCGGATGGGGTGCAGATGTGCTGGGTGCGTACCCTGAAGTACCAGGTGGCCAAGTCAACGCGGCGCATTCTCAGCTGGATCGATTTCGAATGGCGTGTCTGGCGCATGCCGCGCCAACGCCTTCCCAGGCCCGATGTGATCGTGGTCTCCAGCCTGTCGCTGCTGACCGTGCTCAACGGCTTCTGGCTGCGCTGGCGCTACCGCACGCGGTTGGTGGTCGAGATCCGCGACATCTGGCCGCTGACCATCGTGGAAGAAGGCGGCTTCAACCCGCGCAACCCGATGGTGTTGGGTCTGGGTCTGATCGAGAAGCTGGCCTACCGCCACGCCGACGCCATCGTGGGCACCATGCCCAACCTGCAGGAACACGTGGCCGAGGTGCTGGGTGAGGCGCGACCTGTGGCCTGTGTGCCCATGGGGGTCGACGAACGCCTGCTGACGGAGATCGAGCCCTTGCCGGCGGACTACGCCACCCGGCACATACCGGCCGGCAAGTTCGTCATCGGCTACGCGGGCACCATGGGCATCACGAACGCGCTCGACACTTTCCTCGATTGCGCGCGCCGCCTCAAGGACTCATCCGGGCTGCACTTCCTGTTGGTGGGCGAGGGAGACTTGCGCGAGCGATACATGCGCGACTATGCGGATGTACCCAACCTCAGCTTTGCACCGCGCGTTCCCAAGCGCATGGTGCAGAGCGTGCTGGCGCGTTGCGACTTGCTGTACTTTTCGGTTCACCCATCGAGGGTCTGGCTTTACGGGCAGTCGCTCAACAAGGTGATCGACTACATGCTGTCGGGCAAACCCATCGTGGCTTCGTACACCGGATTCCCGTCCATGATCAACGAGGCGGCATGTGGGACCTATGTGCCCGCGGGCGACGTTGACGCATTGGAGGCTGAGATCCTGCGCCTTGCGGCCATGCCACGGGCGCAGCTGGAAGCGATGGGTGCGCGTGGGCGCACCTGGCTGCTTGAGCACCGCAGCTATGGCGCGCTGGCAAGCGATTTTCTGAAGGTCCTCTTCCCCGATCCCACCGACCCGGTGCACCATCTGCCGTCATGAAGCGCGCCTTCGACTTCATCGTGGCCCTGCTGCTGCTCATGGCATTGGCCTTGCCCATGCTCGTGGTCATGGCGCTGGTGCGTTATCGGTTGGGCAGCCCCGTGCTGTTTCGACAGCAACGGCCTGGCTTGAACGGGCGCCCATTCAACATGGTCAAATTTCGGACCATGACCGATGCCAGGGCACCCGATGGCAGCCTGCTGCCCGATGCGCAGCGGCTGACGGCCTTCGGCCGTTTTCTGAGGTCGAGCAGCCTTGACGAATTGCCCGAGCTGTGGAATGTGCTGTGCGGTGACATGAGCCTGGTAGGCCCTCGACCCTTGTTGATGGAATACCTGCCGCTCTATTCGGCCGAACAGGCCCGCCGTCATGAGGTGCGCCCGGGCATTACGGGCTGGGCGCAGGTCAATGGGCGCAATGCGCTGACGTGGGATCAAAAATTCAAGCTCGACGTCTGGTATGTCGACCACCGCTCCATGACACTGGATTTGCGCATCCTGTTTCTGACGCTGTTGCGTGTGGTGCAACGCGACGGCATCACAGCCGCCGGGGACGCGTCCATGCCCCGCTTCACGGGTGACCGGGAATGAAGCGGCTGGCGGTGCTCGGTGCGGGTGGACACGGCCACGTGGTGGCGGACACTGCAACGGCCGCAGGCTGGTCGACGGTCGCACTTTTTGACGATCAATGGCCCAATGCTTCCTCAGCGGGGCCATGGGCCATCGAGGGCGACGCAACCCAATTGCTGAAGCGCCTTACCGATTTCGATGGCGTCATCGTGGCAATCGGACACTGCGCCAGCCGCTGGGGACTGCACGATAGGCTGCGCGCAGCTGGCGCGCCGCTGGCAACCATCGTGCACCCTCGCGCGTGGGTAAGCCCACATGCTCGCGTGGGCGCGGGCAGCGTGGTCATGGCCGGCTCCGTGCTGCAGTTCGGGGCACAGGTCGGAGAAGCCGCCATCATCAACACCGGTGCCACCGTCGACCACGACTGCGTCATCGGGGACGGCGTGCACCTGTGCCCTGGCACGCATCTGGGTGGGCGTGTGCGCGTGGGCCGATTGAGCTGGGTGGGCATCGGTACCAGTGTGCGCCAGGGTATCCACATCGGAGAATCGGTCACCATTGGCGCGGGTGCCGCGGTGGTGGAAGACGTGGCCAATGGCACCACCGCCGTGGGCGTACCGGCCCGCCCGATGAGGCGCTGATCACCTATCGGGACTTCCACCTTGCTCAACACACCTTTTTCTCCCTGGCCGTCCTTCACGCAAGAGGAAGCGAATGCCGTGCAGCGCGTGCTGCTGTCCAACCGCGTCAATTACTGGACCGGGGACGAATGCCGGGCCTTTGAGCAGGAGTTCGCGAGCTGGGTGGGGACCCGCCACGCTGTGGCGCTGGCCAACGGCACGCTGGCGCTTGACGTGGCACTCAAGGCCCTGGGGATCGGCCCGGGTGATGAGGTGGTGGTCACCCCGCGTACCTTCATCGCAAGCGTGTCCTGTGTGATCAACGCCGGGGCAACGCCGGTGTTCGCCGATGTAGACGCAGACACTGGCAACATTGAGGCAGAGGGCATTGCGAGGGTGATTTCGCCGCGCACACGTGCCGTGATCTGCGTGCATCTGGCGGGGTGGCCTTGCGACATGGATCCGATCATGGCGTTGGCCGGGCAGCACGGCATCAAGGTGATCGAGGACTGTGCGCAGGCGCACGGCGCGCGCTACAAGGGCCGAAGCGTCGGCAGCATCGGCCATGTGGGCGCGTGGAGCTTTTGCCAGGACAAGATCATGACCACCGGCGGCGAAGGTGGCATGGTGACGACCGACGACGAGGCCCTGTGGCGCTCGATGTGGGCCTTCAAGGACCATGGCAAGAGCTACGAAGCCGTGTACGAGCGCAGCCATCCGCCGGGTTTTCGCTGGTTGCACGAAAGCTTCGGCACCAATTGGCGCATGCTGGAAATGCAGGCTGTGATTGGCCGCATCCAGCTGACCCGATTGCAGGATTGGAATGCGACCCGCACCAGGCACGCCGAAGCACTACGCGCAGGCTTGCAGCCCTTTGCGGGTGAGAACGGCCCGCTGCGACTGCCGGCGTCTCGTTGCCGCAGTTGTACCGGCTGCTCCGGGAACAACAACCCATCGGCCGGTTGTTCGCACGCGCACTACAAGTTCTACGCATATGTGCGTCCCGAACGCCTCGCTCTCGGGTGGGACCGCGACCGCATCGTGACCGAGGTGGTTCGCCGCGGTGTGCCTTGCTACCAAGGCTCTTGCTCGGAGGTCTACCTCGAGAAGGCGTTTGACAACACGCCGTGGCGGCCGTTGCAACGTTTGCCGGTCGCGCGCCAGCTGGGCGAGACCAGCATGATGCTGCTGGTGCATCCAACCCTGAGCGACCGGGAAATCCAGAAAACAGTGGACACCGTGACGGCCGTCCTCGACGAAGCCCGGGCCGCCGGCTGAGCCCCTGCTCTCATGAACCCGGTTGAGCCATCCTCCTCCGTCGCCGGCGTGCTGCTGGAGATGCCAAGGCTGGTGAAACGCTTGCTGGCGGTCGGGATGGACGCAGCCCTGTGCGTCCTCGCCGTCTGGATCGCCCTCTACCTGCGCCTGGAGGTCTGGCTGCGCCTGGAGCCGCCCTATCTCTGGCCTGCCGTCGGCTCGGTCCTGATGGCCATTCCGCTGTTCGTGCGCTTCGGCCTGTACCGCGCCATCTTCCGCTACGCCGGCTGGAACGCCACGCTCAGCCTGGGCCAGGCGATGGCGCTCTACGGCCTGTTCTACGCCACGGTGTTCACCGTGATCAGCGTGCCCGGGGTGCCGCGCTCGGTGGGCATCATCCAGCCGTTGCTGCTGTTCGTCTTCGTCGGCCTGACCCGCTTGCTCGTGCGGCTGTGGCTGGGTGGCCTCTACCGCAACCTGCTCAAGCGGCGTGAGCAGCCCGGTGTGCTGATCTACGGCGCCGGCACCGCGGGTCGCCAGCTCGCAGCGGCGCTGGCGCGCAGCCCCGAGCACCGCCTGCTTGGCTTTGTGGACGACGACGCCCGGCTGCAAGGCAACAGCCTGGACGGGCGCAACGTCTACGCACCCGCGCGCTTGCCCGAGCTGGTGACCGACGCCGGCGCCACCGAGGTGTTACTCGCCATTCCGTCAGCCACACGACAACGGCGGCGCGAGATCATCGAGTCGTTGCGCCACCTGCCGCTGCACGTGCGCACGCTGCCCGGCGTGGCCGACCTGGCCGCCGGGCGTATCAACCTGGACGACCTGCGCGAGCTCGAGATCGAAGACCTGCTCGGTCGTGAGCCAGTGGCGCCAGAGCCGGCGTTGCTCGAACGCCTGATCCGCGAGCGCGTCGTTGCCGTGACCGGGGCGGGCGGCAGCATTGGCGGCGAACTGTGCCGCCAGATCACCGCGCTGCGCCCGCGCACCCTGCTGCTGATTGAGCAAAGCGAGTTCGCGCTCTACGCCATTCACCAGGAACTGCAACGCCGCCTGGGAGACGACGAGGTGGAGCTCGTGCCGCTGCTGGCGTCGGTGCAGGACGAGGCCCGCATGGCACAGATTCTTGGCGCCTGGAAGCCGCACACGCTCTACCACGCTGCGGCCTACAAGCACGTGCCGCTGGTGGAGCACAACGCGGTTCAGGGCCTGCGCAACAACGTCTGGGGCACCTGGGTCACCGCGCGCGCGGCGCAGGCAGCGGGCGTGCGTCACTTCGTGCTCATCAGCACCGACAAGGCGGTGCGCCCCACGAACATCATGGGCGCCAGCAAGCGGCTGGCCGAACTGGTGCTGCAGGCCATGGCCACGCAACAGGCCGGGCGCACGCGTTTCAGCATGGTCCGGTTCGGCAATGTGCTGGGCTCCAGCGGCTCGGTGGTGCCGCTGTTTCGCGAGCAGATCGCCGCGGGCGGGCCGGTGACCGTCACACACCCCGACATCACGCGCTTCTTCATGACCATTCCCGAGGCTGCGCAGCTGGTCATCCAGGCCGGTGCCATGGCCGAAGGCGGCGAGGTGTTCGTGCTCGATATGGGCGATCCGGTTCGCATCATGGACCTCGCGCAACGCATGATCGAGCTCTCCGGCTTGCAGGTGAAGAGCGCCCAGCAGCCCTGGGGGCAGATCGAGATCCGTGTCACGGGGCTGCGCCCGGGCGAGAAGCTCTACGAAGAGCTGCTGATCGGTGACGACCCGCAGCCCACGAAGCACCCGCGCATCTGGCGTGCGCGCGAGGCGCATATTCCGCACGATGAATTGATGGATCTGCTGGCGCAGTTCGACGCCACGCTGCTCGCCAACGATGTGCCGGGTCTGCGCGCCCTGCTGCAACGCGCGGTGCAGGGCTACCAGCCGACGGGCGAGGTGGTGGACTGGCTGCATTCCACCCCGGTCGGGGTGGACGCCCCCGCGACCCGGCCGGCGCCGCTTTAAGAGGGCGACGAAAAAAAAGCCACCGTTTGCACGGTGGCTTTCTCAAGTCCTTGGAAGGACGTCGTTGGGAGACCTGATCGCGCGTTCTTTGGTGCGCCGGATACGCTTGCTTCCCGGCGCTCAACCCGGATGCCAGCTCTCCAGGGGAGGGCGTTGTGACAGCAACCCCGTTATTGTGCAGGGCAGCACATCGCCCAACCATCCCCCATCTGGGGGAAGGCGGTCGTCGGGCAAGGCCCTCAGGACTGCCCTGCCGCTGGCAGCGACACCACGAACCGGGCCCCACCACCCGGGCGGTCCTCGCAGTGCACGGCGCCGCCGTGCCGCTCCACAATCGAGCGAACCAGCGACAAGCCCAGGCCGACACCGCCCTCGGTTTCGCTGGCGCCAGGCAGGCGGTAGAAAGGTTCGAAGATCTGCTCACGCAGATGGGCGGGCACGCCCGGGCCCCGGTCCTCCACCGCCAGCACCACCCTGCGCAGAGCACCTTTGCGCTCCAGCGTCAGGCGCACCTCGGCATCGGGCGCACCGACACCGCGCCCGTAACGGCGGGCGTTCTCCAGCAGGTTGCGCACCACGCGCCGCAGCAAGCGCGCATGCCCATGCACCACCAGTTCGCCAACGTCGGGCGCCACATCGAGTTCGGCGCCCGTTCGCGCGCACTCTTCAGCGGCCAGGCCGAGGAGGTCCACGTCCTCCTGCGCGCCAAAGGCCGCGGGGTCGGCAGCGTCACGCAGGTCCAGCCGGCTGGCGAGCAGGATCTCATCGATGAGCTGATCCAGCTCTTCGATGCTGCGCGCAATCTCGGCGCGCTGGGTGCGGTGGGCCGGGTCGTCGCCCACCAGCGCCAGGCCCATGCGGATGCGCGCCAGGGGTGAGCGCAGTTCGTGCGAGGCGTTGGCCAGCAGGCGCTTGTGGGCCTGCAGTAGCGACTGCACGCGCTCGGCAGCGGCGTTGAAGCGCTCGGCCAGGAAGGCCACTTCATCCTCGCCCGTCACCGGCATGCGGGCCGACAGATCCCCAGCACCCCACCGTTCCACGCCCTTTTGCAGGAACTCCAGCCGCCGCGTGAGCCGGCGCACGATGGGATAGGCGCCCAGCGCCACCGCCACCGCCACCATGCCGAGCAGCCAGGCAAAGCCCGCCGGCGTGAGCAACCAGGCGGGTGCACGGCTGCCGGGGTTGCTGGGGCGGTTGCCGGAGCGCGGCAGCAGCACATAGAGCTTCTCGCCATCGTTCATGACGACCTCGAAGCGCCAGCCCACACCCGGGATGCGTTCGGCCCGCGCCGGCGCATCGCCCAGCACGTCGCCGGCGGCGTTCTCGATCACGATGGTGCGCGTCACCCGCGCTTCGCGATCGGCGCGGTCGCGCTCCAGCGCCTGCTGCCACAACCAGCCCACCACCAGCGTGACCACCGTGACGGCCGCCACCACGGCCAGCCAGATGCGCAGGTACAGGCGCTGTCCGAAGGCCATCGTCAGTCTTGCTGTTTGGCGAACACGTAGCCCACGCCGCGCACGGTCAGGATGCGTTTGGGGTTCTTGCTGTCCCCCTCGATGGCATTGCGGATGCGGCCGATGTGCACGTCGATCGAGCGGTCGAAGGCCTCGAGCTCGCGACCGCGCACGGCCTCCATGATCTGGTCGCGCGTGAGCACGCGCCCGGCGCGCTCGGCCATCGCCACCAACAGATCGAACTGGTAGGAGGTGAGCTCGGCCACTTGCTCACCGACGGTCACGGTGCGTGCGTCGCGGTCGATCTCGAGCGAGCCGAAACGCAGCACCGGCGTGCTGCGCGTCGCATCCCCCGCCCCGGTGCCGGAGCGGCGACGCAACACGGCGCGCACGCGCGCCAGCAGTTCGCGCGGCTCAAACGGTTTGGGCAGGTAGTCGTCGGCACCCAGCTCCAGGCCGATGATGCGGTCCATCGGGTCGCCTTTGGCGGTAAGCATGAGCACCGGCACGCGGGCCTGTTCGGTGTTCAGTGCGCGGATGCGGCGGCACACCTCAAGGCCGTCGATACCGGGCATCATGAGGTCCAGGATCACGAGTTCGGGCTGTACCAGCGGCAACTGGGCCAGCCCCTCCTCGCCATCGGCAGCGTGGGTCACCTCGAAGCCCGACTGCCCCAGATAGGCCTGCACCATCTGGGCAAGCCGGGCGTCGTCTTCGATCATCAGGAGTCGGGAGGTCGTCATGCGAATCAGTGTAGCCAGGGGTGTCCTTGCGACGCGCCATGTTGAACAATCAGCATGTCGCGTGCCCGGCGCCCGCGTAAATTAAGGTAAATGGCCCCGCAACCTGCGATCACCCTGGGCGGCCTGCTGGCGCAGCGCGCGGCCACCCACCCGCACCACACCGCCCTGCAGTGGGACGGTGCGGATGTGCGCTGGCAGCGGCTGGACTACGCCACGCTGGCCGAGCGCGCGCACGCCATGGCGCGCGCCCTGCCCGTGGAGCGCGGCCTGCGCGTGGCCTGGCTGGGGTTCAACCACCCCGCGCAGATCGCGCTGTTGTTTGCGCTTGGCCTGCGCGGCGCGGTGCTGGTGCCACTGAACCACCGGTTGGCGCCGGCCGAGTGGGCGGCCATTCTGGACGATTGCGCGCCGCTGCTGTTGCTGCACGACGAAGCGTTTGCCGAACCCGCCCGTGCGCTGGCGGCCGCCGAGGGCCTGCAGGCGCTGGACATCCGATCGCTTGAACTTCAGACCGACGAACCCGTGCCCGACCAAGGCTTGCCAAGCGATGCCGCGTTGATCGTCTACACCTCGGGTACCACGGGCGACCCCAAAGGGGCGGTGCACACGCAGGCCAACTTGCTGGCCAACATGGCCATCGCAGCACAGGTGCAGGCCCTCCAAGAACACGACACCGTGCTCACCGCGCTGCCGCTGTTCCATGTGGGCGGGCTGTGCATCCAGACGCTGCCGGCGCTCTCCGTGGGTGCACGCGTGCTGCTGCACCGGCGTTTTGACCCGGGCGCCGTGCTTGACGCCATTGCCAGCGAACGCCCGACGCTCACGCTGCAGGTGCCCGCCACGCTGCAGGCCTTGCAGCAGCACCCGCACTGGTCGGCGGTGGATCTCTCGTGCCTGCGTGCCATCTGGGCCGGCTCCAGCCTGCTACCGGCCGAGTTGCTGCGTGCCTGCCACGCGCGCGGCGTGCCGGTGTGCAACGTCTATGGCAGCACCGAGACCGGGCCGTTCTCCATCGCGCTCAGGCCCGAGCGCGCCATGCAACTGGTGGGCTCGTGCGGCTGGCCGGCACCGGGCGTGGAGGTGAAGCTGGTGGACGATCAGGGCGAGCCAGTGGCGCGCGGCCGCGTGGGCGAGATCTGTGTGCGCGGGCCCAACGTGGCGCAGATTTACTGGCCCGACCTGGACGCGGTGGACGGCGAGGGCTTCTTCCACAGTGGCGACCTGGCGCGCCAGGACGCCGAGGGCCAGTACGTGGTGGTGGGCCGCTCCAAGGACATGATCATTTCGGGCGGCGAGAACATCTACCCGGCCGAGATCGAACAACTGCTGGCCGAGCACCCCTGGGTGGCCGAGTGCGCGGTGGTGGGTCGCCCCGACGAGCAGTGGGGCGAGGTCTGTGTGGCGGTGGTGGTGCTGCGCGAAAGCGCGCCCGCGAACGATTGGATCGCTGGCGTGGAGGCCTCGCTGCACGGGCGCCTGGCGCGCTACAAGTGGCCGCGCGTGTGGCATCGCGTGGACGCGCTGCCGCGCACCGCGCTGGGCAAGGTGGTCAAGCCCGCGCTGCGGGCGTGGCTCGTGAGTCAGCGCTGAGGCCCGCGGCCTGAGGCACCGGCAACCAGCGCGTGGCCAGCCAGACCAGCAGCAGCACCGGCAGCCCCAGCGCCGCGGTGCCCAGGAAGAACGGCACGTAGCCGTTCGCATCGACGAACGCACCGGAGTAACCCGCCAGCCATTTCGGCGCGAGCAGCATCATCGAGCTGAACAAGGCGTATTGCGTGGCCGAGTAGCTCACGTTGGTGAGGCTGGAGAGGTAAGCAATGAAGGCCGCCGAAGCCACACCCGCGCTGAGGTTGTCGGCCGAAATCACGAACACCAGGGCGGTGAGGCTGGCGCTGTGGCCCAGGTCGCCGGCCAGCCAGGCGAACAGCAGGTTGCTGCCGGCCGAGAGCACCGCACCCAGCATGAGCACGCGCATCACGCCCAGGCGCATCGCCAGCGCGCCGCCGATAAAGGCCCCCAGCAAGGTCATGATGACGCCGTAGAACTTGCTCACCGCCGCCACCTGGTCTTTGGTGTAGCCCATGTCCACGTAGAAGGGGTTGGCCATGATGCCCATCACCACGTCGCTGATGCGGTAGACGCCGATCAGCGCGAGGATGAGCACCGCCTGCTTGCCGTAGCGGCGCAGGAAGTCGGCGAAGGGCTCGATCAACGCGCCGCGCAGCCACTCGGTCGCGTTGCGGGCAGGGGGCAGTTCGACGCGCACCGGCTCCCGCGAGAACAGCACCGTGAGCACGCCCACCGCCATGCTCGCGGCCATCACCAGGTAGGCCGCCGTCCAGCCGGTCTGCTGGTAGCCGCCGCCGGCGATTTCGTTGCGGGCCGCGATCCACAACACGCCGGCGCCGGCCCAGATCATCGCCAGGCGGTAGCCCGTCTGGTAGGTGGCGGCCAGCGCGCCCTGGCGTTGCGCGTCAGCCGATTCGATGCGAAAGGCGTCGAGCGCGATGTCCTGCGTGGCCGAGGCAAAGGCCACGGCGAGTGCGCACCACACCACGACCTCCAGTCCCTGGCGCGGGTCGGCCAACGCCATGCCCACCAGCGCGGCGGCGATGCACAGTTGCGACAGCAGCAGCCAGCTGCGTCGGCGCCCGAGCGTGCGCGTGAGCAACGGGATCGGCAGCCGGTCCACCAACGGCGCCCAGCACCACTTGAAGCCGTAGGCGAGGCCGACCCAGCTCAAGTAGCCGATGGTGGTGCGGTCGATGCCCGCCTCGCGCAGGCGAAAGCTCAGCGTGCCCAGCACCAGCAACAGCGGCAGACCGGCCGAGAAGCCGAGCGCAAACATGCGCAGGCTGGCCGGTTCAAGGTAGACGCGCAGCGTCTGGGCCCAGGTCGGGCGCGCAACGCCGGACGAATCGGTGGGGGTGTCGGAAGGCATGCGATGGATGGTGGATCACCGGTGGGGCACCGTCGCGCACAGGCGCGCGGCTTTGCCTATTATTCGCCCATGTGCCTGCTCTGCGACTTCAAAGCCCGTACCAACGCCACCGCTGAACCGGTGGAGCGTCCTCGACACGTGTGGAACGCCCGCCGCGGCTTCTTGCTGGCGGCCGGTGCGGCCGCGGCCGCGCCCGTGCTGGCCCAGGTGAACGTGGGCCAATCCTCCGCACTGCGCAACCTGGTGCCGGCCGAGCAGCTGGAAGGCGCGGCCAACCAGCAGTACGCCCAGATGATGGCCGAGGCCCAGGCCAAGGGTGTCCTCGCCCCCGCGGGCGACCCGCAAGTGCAACGGCTGCGCAACATCGCGCGCCGGCTGATCCCGCACGCCGCCCCCTGGAACGACCGCTCCCGCCGCTGGCAATGGGAAGTCAACCTCATCCGCAGCAACCAGATCAACGCCTTTTGCATGCCGGGCGGCAAGATCGCCTTTTACACCGGCATTCTGGAGAAGCTGCAGCTCAACGACGACGAGGCCGCGATGATCATGGGCCACGAGATGGCCCACGCCCTCCGCGAGCACGCGCGTGAGCGCGTCGCCAAGACGAATGCCACCGGCATGGGCCTGTCGATCGCCGCGCAGCTCCTGGGCCTGGGCCAGCTTGGCGACGTGGCAGCCAACCTGGGCACACAGTTGCTCAGTCTCAAGTACAGCCGCGACGACGAAACCGAGGCCGACCTCGTGGGCCTGGAGCTCGCGGCCCGCTCGGCCTACCTGCCGCGCGCCAGCGTCACGCTGTGGCAGAAGATGGCTGCGGCCGGTGGTGGCGCCGGCCCGGGCTTTCTCTCCACCCACCCCAGCGGGCCGAACCGCATCCGCGAGCTGGAGGCCAACCTGCCGAAGGTGCAGGGGCTGTACGAGCAGGCGCGCCGGGGCTGACGCCATTCAGGCGCGCTCCCCCACGTACGGGTTGAACCGCCGCTCCTCGCCAAAGCTGCTTTCCGGTCCGTGGCCGGGAATGAACACGGTGTGATCCCCCATCGGCCACAGCCGTTCGCGGATGCTGGCCAGCAGCTGTGCGTGGTTGCCACCCGGGAAATCGGTGCGGCCGATGCTGCCGGCAAAGAGCACGTCGCCAACGAAAGCGCGCCCGGCGTCCTTCGAATGGAACACCACATGCCCCGGCGTGTGGCCAGGACAGTGGCGCACGTCCAGCGTGCAGCGGCCGATCTGCACCGTGTCGCCGTCGGTGAGCCAGCGCGTGGGCGTGAAGGCCTCGGCGGGCGGGAAGCCGAACATGGCCCCCTGCTGCGGCAACGCATCGATCCAGAATTTGTCGCCTTCGTGCGGGCCCACGATGGGCAGCGACCGGCGCCGCGCAAGTTCGGCGGTGGCCCCGGCGTGGTCGATGTGCGCGTGCGTGAGCCAGATGGCCTTGAGGGCGACGCCCAGCCGCTGCACCTCGGCCAGGAGGTGGTCGAGGTCGCCACCCGGGTCGATGACCGCGGCCTCCATCGTCTCGTCGCACCAGACGATGGAGCAGTTCTGGGCGAAGGCAGTGACGGGGACGGTGAGGTATCGCAGCATCAGAACCGCAAGTCGTAGCCGATGGTGATCGGCGCGTGGTCGGAGAATTTTTCGGCCTTGTAGATGGCCTCGGTGCGGGCGAGTGCGGCGGTGGTCGGGGTGGCCAGGTGGTAGTCCAGCCGCCAGCCCACGTTGTTGGCATAGGCCTGGCCGCGGTTGCTCCACCATGTGTAGCAAGCGTCGGTGGTGTCGGGCTGCAGGCGGCGGTAGACGTCGATCAGGCCGCCTTCGGTGAGCACGCGGGTCATCCAGGCGCGCTCCTCGGGCAGGAAGCCGCTGTTCTTCTGGTTGCTGCGCCAGTTCTTCAGGTCGTTCTGGGTGTGCGCGATGTTGACGTCGCCGCAGAGGATGAACTCGCGTTGCGCCTTGAGCGCCTGCAGGTGCGGATAGAACGCATCGAGGAAGCGGTACTTGGCCTCCTGCCGCTCCGGTCCGGAGGAGCCGCTGGGGAAGTAGGCGCTGACAATCGAGAACCTGCGCTGGGGCGTGTCGAAGCGCAGCTCGGTGTAGCGGCCCTCGGCGTCGAACTCGGGGTTGCCAAAGCCGGTGATCACCTCGCTGGGCTCGTGCCGGCTGTAAACCGCGGTGCCCGAATAGCCCTTCTTCTCGGCGAAGTGAAAGTGCCCGCGCAGGCCGGCCAGGGTCTCGAAGCGACCGGCCACGTCCGGGGCCTGCGCCTTGACCTCTTGCACACAAATACAATCCGGCGCACTTTTCGCCAGCCAGTCTTCGAGGCCTTTGGTGGTGGCCGAGCGGATGCCATTGAGGTTGAGGCTGGTCAGCTTGAACATGGTCGCGGCAAGACAGGAGATGGCATGGTGATGGCAGGCGCCCCGGCGCAGGAACCGCTGGCACAGGCGTTCGTGAAGTTCTGTGTGGAGGCCGGCGCCCTCAAATTCGGCGAGTTCAAGACCAAGGCCGGCCGGCTTTCGCCCTACTTTTTCAATGCCGGGCTGTTCGACGACGGCGCCAAGCTCGGCCAGCTCGCCGCATTCTATGCAAGGGCGCTCATCGACAGCGGCGTCGGCTTCGACATGATTTTCGGCCCGGCCTACAAGGGCATTCCGCTCGGCGCGGCGGTGGCGATCGAGCTGGCCCGCCTGGGCCGCAACGTGCCGTTTGCCTACAACCGCAAGGAAGCCAAGGACCACGGCGAGGGCGGCACCTTGGTGGGTGCGCCGCTGCAGGGCCGGGTGCTGATCGTGGACGATGTGATGAGCGCGGGCACGGCCGCGCGCGAGTCGATTGCGCTCATCCGCGCTGCCGGCGCCACGCCCAGCGCGGTGGCGATTGCGCTGGACCGCCAGGAAAAGGCCACCGAAGCCGGCGCCGATGGCACCGTTCGCGACGTGGATCACAGTGCCGTGCAATACGTGCAGCGCCAGCTCGGCCTGCAGGTTTGCGCGATTGCGAGGCTGGAGGATTTGCTCCAGTATCTGAACGAGCAGCCCGGCGGCGAGATCGCGACGCACCGGGCGCGTGTGCTGGCCTACCGCGAGCGCTACGGCGTCAAGGATTCCTGATCATGAAACTGCTGTCACGCCCTGCCCTGCCCCACGCAACCGCCTGGGCCGTGGTGGCCCTGCTGCTGCCGGCCGCCGCAGGCGTGAGCCACGCACAACACATCTACACCTGCGTAGACGGCAACGGCCGGCGAATCACGTCCGATCGCCCGATCGCTGCCTGCCTTGATCGCGAACAGCAGCGCCTGGGCAAGACCGGCACCGTGCGCGAGGTGATCCCGCCCAGTTACACGCGCGAGGAGCGCGAGAAGCTCGAAGCCCAGCGCCGCGCCGAGGCCGAGAAGGAAGCGCGCATCCAGGAAGAGAAGCGGCGCGACCGCGCGCTGCTGGTGCGCTACCCGAACCAGGCGGTGCACGACAAGGAGCGCCAGGAGGCGCTGGCGCAGATCGACGAGGTGATCGCGGCGGTGAACAAGCGCGAGGTCGCGCTGGTGGCGCAGCGCAAGGAGATCGACGGCGAGTTCGAGTTCTACAGCAGCGACCCGAACAAAGCGCCGATGTGGCTCAAGCGCAAGCGCGAGGACAACGAAAAACAGGCCGAGGTGCAGAAGCGCTTCCTGGCCGACCAGATACAGGAGAAGCAGCGCGTGAACGCGCGCTTCGACGAGGAACTGGCCAAGCTCAAGCAGCTCTGGGCCGCGCAGGCGGCGGTGAGCCGCTGATCAACCCAGCTTCTGGCGCAGCAGGTCGTTCACCTGCTGGGGGTTGGCCTTGCCCTTGCTGGCCTTCATGGCCTGGCCCACCAGGGCGTTGAACGCCTTTTCCTTGCCGGCGCGGAACTGCGCCACCATCTCGGCGTTGGCGGCCATCACCTCGTCGATGATCTTCTCGATCGCGCCGCTGTCGCTGACCTGCTTGAGGCCTTTGGCGTCGATGATGGCGTCGACGTCCCGACCTTCGCCCTTCCACAGCGCATCCATCACCTGCTTCGCGGCGTTGTTCGACACCGTGCCATCGGCAATGCGCCTGAACAGCGCCGCCAATTGCGCGGCGTTCACCGGCACATCGGCGATGTCGCGCTCCTCGTTGTTCAGGCGGCGGGAAACCTCGCCCATCACCCAGTTGCTGGCCATCTTCGCCTGTCCGCTGGCCTGTGCCGCGGCCTCGAAGTAAGCCGCCATCGCGGGGCTCTGCGTGAGCGTGGTGGCGTCGTACTCGGGCAGGCCGTACTGCTGCACGAAGCGCTCGGCCATCGCGCGTGGCAGCTCGGGCATGGCGGCCTTCACCTCGTCCACCCACGCGCGGGCCACCACCAGCGGCGGCAGGTCCGGGTCGGGGAAGTAGCGGTAGTCGGCCGCGTCTTCCTTGGTGCGCATGGCGCGCGTCTCGCCGGTGTCGGGGTCGAACAGCACGGTGGCTTGCTGGATGGCATGACCGTCTTCGATCTGCTCGATCTGCCAGCGCACCTCGTAATCGATGGCCTGCTGCATGAACTTGAACGAGTTCAGGTTCTTGATCTCGCGCCGCGTGCCCAGCGGCGCGCCCGGCTTGCGCACCGACACGTTGGCATCGCAGCGGAACGAGCCTTCCTGCATGTTGCCGTCGCAGATGCCGATCCAGGTGACGATCTTGTGCAGCTCTTTCGCATAAGCCACGGCCTCCGCGCTGGAGCGGATATCGGGCTCGGTCACGATCTCGAGCAGCGGCGTGCCCGCGCGGTTGAGGTCGATGCCGCTTTGCCCGATGAAGTCTTCGTGCAGCGATTTGCCCGCGTCTTCCTCGAGGTGGGCGCGCACCAGGCGCACGGTCTTCTTCTCGTCGCCGAGGAAGAAGCTCACCGCGCCGCCCTGCACCACCGGGATCTCGAACTGGCTGATCTGGTAGCCCTTGGGCAGGTCGGGGTAGAAGTAGTTCTTGCGCGCGAACACGCTCTTCTCGGCGATGTGCGAGCCCACCGCGAGGCCAAAGCGGATCGCGCAGGCCACGGCCTCGCGGTTCATCACCGGCAGGGTGCCGGGGAGCGCGAGGTCGACCGCGCAGGCCTGGGTATTGGGCTCAGCCCCGAAAGCGGTGGGCGCGCGGCTGAAGATCTTCGATTGCGTGGCGAGCTGGGTGTGGGTCTCGAAGCCGATGACGACTTCGTAGCCTTGCACCAGCAGAGAGGCGGTCTTGGTGCTCATGGTCAGAAACCCTCGGGCGAACGCGTGTGCCAGTCGGTGGCCTGCTGGAAGGCGTGTGCAGCCTGCAGCAGTTCGGCCTCCTTCAGGTAATTGCCCATGAGCTGCAGGCCCACGGGCAGTCCGCCCTGGCCGAAGCCGGCCGGCACGCTGAGGCCGGGCAAGCCGGCCAGACTGCCAGGCAGCGTGAAGATATCGGCGAGGTAGTTGGCCACCGGGTCATCCGCCTTTTCGCCGAGCTTCCAGGCCACGGTGGGCGCGGCCGGGCCGGCGATCAGGTCGCACTGCGTGAAGGCCTGCTGGAAGTCCTGCGCAATCAGGCGCCGGATCTGCTGCGCCTTGAGGTAGTAGGCGTCGTAGTAGCCGTGGCTCAGCACATAGGTGCCGATCATGATGCGCCGCTGCACCTCGGGGCCGAAGGCCTCGCTGCGCGACTTCTTGTACATGTCGATCAGGTCGTCGTACTGCGCGGCGCGGTGGCCGAACTTCACGCCGTCGTAGCGGCTCAGGTTCGAGCTCGCCTCGGCCGGCGCGATGATGTAGTAGACCGGAATGGCAAGCTCGGTGCGCGGCAGCGAGACGTCCACCAGGGTGGCGCCCAGCTGCTCGTATTCGGCCAGCGCGGCGCGCACCGGCGCCAGCACGTCGGCGGCCACGCCGTCGCCAAAGAACTCCTTCGGCAGCCCGATGCGCAGGCCCTTGAGCGGCTGGGCGGCCGTGGCGCCCTCGCGCGGCTTGCCGAGCAGGCGGCTGTAGTCCTCGGCCGGGTGGTCCAGGCTGGTCGAGTCGCGGTCCAGATCGGGCCCGGCCATCACCGTGAGCAGCGTGGCGCAGTTGGCCGCGCTGCGCGCCATCACGCCGGCCTGATCGAGGCTGGAGGCAAAGGCCACCATACCGTAGCGCGAGCAGCGACCATAGGTGGGCTTGATGCCGGTGATGCCGCAAAAGCTCGCGGGCTGGCGGATCGAGCCACCGGTGTCGGTGCCGGTGACGGCGGGCGCCAGGCGCGCGGCCACGGCCACCGCCGAGCCGCCCGAGGAGCCGCCGGGCACGCGCGCTGTGTCCCACGGGTTGCGCGCCGGGCCAAAGGCGGAGTTTTCGTTGCTGCCGCCCATGGCGAACTCGTCGCAGTTGAGCTTGCCCAGGGTCACGGCACCCTGCTGCGCCAGCTTGCCCACCACGGTGGCGTCGAACGGGCTGCGGTAGCCCTCGAGCATCTTCGAGCCCGCGGTGGTGGGGAAATCGCGCGTGACAAAGATGTCCTTGTGCGCGATCGGCACGCCCAGCAACGGCGTGCGCTCGCCGGCGGCGATGCGCGCATCGGCGGCGCGCGCCTGCGCCAGTGACGCCTCTTCGTTGAACGCCAGGTAGGCCCCCAGCGCCGCGTGCCGCCTGGCGCGGTCCAGCAGGTGCTGCGTGGCTTCGACGCTGCTGGTCTGCTTGTCTGCGATGGCCTGCGCAAGCTCGGCCACGCCCATCTCGTGAATGGCCTTCATTCGATCACCTTGGGTACGAGGAACAGGCCGCGCTCCACGGCCGGGGCACTTTGCTGGTTGGCCTCGCGCTGGTTGGGTTCGCTGGCCACGTCGGGCCGAAGACGCAGGGCCACGTCTTCCATCACCGCGGTGGGGTGGGCCAGCGGCTCGACGCCGGTGGTGTCGACCGCCTTCATCTGCTCGACGATGTCGAAGAAGCCATTGAGCTGGCCGCGCATGCGCTCGCTTTGCTCGGGGCTCAATTCAAGGCGCGCCAGGTTGGCGATGCGCCCGATGTCTTGGAGGGTCAGGGACATGGTGCTGGGTCGAAGGGGCGCAGCCCACGGGGGCGGGCCGGGCGGCAAGCGGTGCGTAACAAGGCGTCTGCGGGGCAAAACGCCCTGTTTTCGTGCGGTTGTACACAGGGAGTCGGGTATTATCCTGCGTTCAGCGGAATGGGCTTTTTCGGCCGGTTTTCGCCCAGGAATCAAACACTTAGCACCCGATGCCCGGCCAACCGATCGGCCCCACCCCCGGCTGCACGCGAGCGCGTGAGCGCGCGCATCCCACAGGATCCACCCACCATGTTTGAAGCGTTCCGTCGGAGTTTCTCGACCGACCTGGCCATCGACCTCGGCACCGCCAACACCCTCATCTACGTGCGCAACAAGGGCATCGTGCTCGACGAGCCCTCGGTCGTGTCCATCCGCCACGAAGGCGGGCCGCAGGGCAAGAAGACCATCCAGGCCGTGGGCCGCGAAGCCAAGGCCATGCTGGGCAAGGTGCCCGGCAACATCGAGGCCATCCGCCCGATGAAGGACGGCGTGATCGCCGACTTCACCGTCACCGAGCAGATGCTCAAGCAGTTCATCAAGATGGTGCACCCGCGCTCGATGTTCAAGCCGAGCCCGCGCATCATCATCTGCGTGCCCTGCGGCTCGACCCAGGTCGAGCGCCGCGCGATCCGCGAATCGGCGCTGGGCGCGGGCGCCAGCGAGGTCTACCTGATCGAGGAACCCATGGCCGCGGCCATCGGCGCCGGCCTGCCGGTGTCCGACGCCTCGGGCTCCATGGTGGTCGACATCGGCGGCGGCACCACCGAGGTGGGCGTGATCAGCCTGGGCGGCATGGTCTACAAGGGCAGCGTGCGCGTGGGCGGTGACCGCTTCGACGACGCCATCATTGCCTACATCCGCCGCAACTACGGCATGCTGATCGGCGAACCCACCGCCGAAGCCATCAAGAAGCAGATCGGCTCGGCCTTCCCCGGCAGCGAAGTCAAGGAAATGGAAGTCAAGGGCCGCAACCTCTCCGAGGGCGTGCCGCGCAGCTTCACCATCTCCAGCAACGAGATCCTCGAAGCCCTGACCGACCCGCTCAACAACATCGTGACGGCGGTGAAGATGGCGCTGGAGCACACGCCGCCCGAGCTGGGCGCCGACATCGCCGAGCGCGGCATGATGCTCACCGGCGGTGGCGCGCTGCTGCGCGACCTGGACCGCCTGCTGGCCGAGGAAACCGGCCTGCCGGTGCTGGTGGCCGAGGAGCCGCTGACCTGCGTCGTGCGCGGCTGCGGCATGGCCCTGGAGCGCATGGAGCGCCTGGGCACGATCTTCACCAGCGAATAAGCCGCGCGCTGCGCGGGGAGTTGCCATGCCACTGGGCACGCTGGACCGCACCCCACCGCCGTTCTTCAAGCAGGGCCCGTCGGCCCTGTCCAAGCTGGTGGTGTTCAGCGCCGTGGCGCTGTTCCTCATGGTGGCCGACCTTCGCTTCAAGGTCACCGAGCCGCTGCGCGCCGTGCTGGCGACCGCGCTGTACCCGGTGCAATGGGCCGTGCTGCAGCCGGTGCACGCCATCACTGGCGCCAGCGGCTATTTCGCCTCGCTGCACCACGCACAGCAAAGCGAGCTCGACGCGCTGCGCCGCCTCACCGAGCAGGCGGTGCGCAGTTCGCAAGTCGAGCAGCTCGAAATCGAAAACCGGCGCCTGCGCGAGCTGCTGGCGATGCGCGAGCGCACCGGCGCCCAGGGCATCGGCGCGCAGGTGCTCTACGACGCCGCCGACCCGTTCTCGCGCCGCGTGGTGATCGACCGCGGCCAGACGCAGGGTGTGCAGCCCGGCTCCCCGGTGATCGACGAATCCGGCGTGCTCGGCCAGGTGACCCGCGTGTACCCGCTGGTGTCAGAGGTCAGCCTGCTGATCGACCGCGACCAGGCGATTCCCGTGCTCAACCCGCGATCGGGCGTGCGCGCACTGGCCTACGGGCAGCCGGGCGAAGGCGGCGCGCTGGAGCTGCGCTACACCTCCGTGGGCACCGACATCGTGCAGGGCGACCTGCTCACCACCAGCGGCGTGGACGCGGTCTACCCGCCCGGCTTGCCGGTGGCGCGCGTGACGCTGGTGGAGCGCCACAGCGGATCGGCCTTCCTGCGCGTGCGCGCCGAGCCGGTGGCCCGGGTGGACGGCGCCATGCACGTGCTGGTGCTGCAACCCACGGGCGAGGCGACCCCCGCCCTGCCCTCGGGCGGCGTCACGCCAGCGCCCACGGCGCAGGCGTCCGCCGGCACCACCACCGCGCCCGCGCGGAGGGCAGCGCCATGATCATGCGACCCGGCCAGCAGCTGCTGCTGCCCGCCAACCCCCTCTTCATCTGGTTCAGCCTGATCGCCGCGCTGGCGTTGAACATGCTGCTCAACATGGGGCTGTTCGGTCGCGCGGCCTGGGTGCCCGACGTGCTGGCGGTCGTCATCGTCTTCTGGTGCGTGCACCAGCCGCTGCGCATCGGCGTGGGCACGGCCTTTTTCTTTGGCCTGGCCATGGACGTGCACCAGGGCGCACTGCTCGGTCAGCACGCCCTGGCCTATGCCGCCATGGCCTTCGGTGCCACCGCCATGCACCGGCGGCTGCTGTGGTTCCCGGTGCCGCAGCAGGCTATCCAGGTGCTGCCCCTGTTCGTGGTGGCCACGCTGCTGGCGCTGGTGGTGCGCCTGATCGCCGGAGGGAGCTTCCCGGGCTGGAACCACTTGCTGTCGCCGTTGATCGAGGCCATGCTCTGGCCGGTGGTGACCGTGTTGCTGCTGGCCCCGCAGCGCCGCGCGCCCAACCCCGACGACAACCGCCCCTTGTGACGCCATGACAGAACTGCGAAACGTCGAAGCCGACCTCGCGCAGTTCCGCACGCGCGTGATCGTGTTTGCGCTGGCCGTGCTGTTCGCGTTCGGCCTCGTGGTCGCCCGCATGGTCTGGTTGCAGGTGGTGCAGCACGAGGCCTACATGGCACAGGCCGAGAGCAACCGCACCGCGGTGCTGCCGGTGGTGCCCAACCGGGGGCAGATCGTCGACCGGCAGGGCCGCGTGCTGGCCAGCAACTACTCGGCGTACACGCTGGAGATCACGCCCTCGCAGACGCCCGACCTCGACGCGACCTTGCAGGCGCTGCGCGAACTGATCGAGATCTCGCCGCGCGACGAGCGCCGCTTTCGCAAACTCATGGAGGAGTCGCGCCGCTTCGACGCAGTGCCGGTGCGCACCCGCCTGAGCGATGAAGAGGTGGCGCGTTTTGCCGCTCAGCGCTTCCGTTTCCCGGGCGTGGAGGTGCGCGCCAAGCTGCTGCGCAGCTACCCCAACGGCGAATCGGCCAGCCACGTGGTGGGCTACATCGGCCGCATCAACCAGCGCGAAAAGGAACTCATCGCCGACTGGCCCGAAGAAGAACAAGCCAACTACCGCGGCACCGAGTACATCGGCAAGCTCGGCGTCGAGCAGCAGCAAGAGCAGACGCTGCACGGCACCACCGGTTTCGAGCGAGTCGAGACCTCGGCCGGCGGACGGGCGGTGCGCTCGCTCGCGGCCACAGCGCCGGTGCCGGGCGACACCATGGTGCTGACCATCGACGCCAAGTTGCAGCACCTGGTCGAATCCCTCTACGGCGATCGCCGCGGCGCGCTGGTGGCGATCGACCCGCGCAACGGCGAGGTGCTGGCGCTGGTCTCCAAGCCCACGTTCGACCCCAACCTCTTCGTGGAGGGCATCGACGTCGACAACTGGCGCTCGCTCAACGAATCGATCGACAAACCGCTGCTCAACCGCGCGCTGCGGGGCGCCTACCCGCCGGGCTCCACTTACAAGCCCTTCATGGCCCTGGCCGCGCTCGAGACCGGTGCGCGCAAAGTCGACACCGTCATCAACGACCCGGGCTTCTGGATGCTGGGTAACCACCGCTTTCGCAGCCACGGCGACGGCGGCCTGGGTGCGGTGGACCTGCGCCGCAGCATCATCAAGTCGAGCAACGTCTACTACTACTCGCTGGCCAACGAGATGGGCGTGGACGCCATGCACGATTTCATGAAGCCGCTGGGCTTCGGTCAGATCACCGGCATCGACCTCAAAGGTGAGCTGCGTGGCGTGCTGCCCAGCCAGGCCTGGAAGCGCGCCACCTACAAGACACCCGAGCAGCAACGCTGGTACGCGGGCGAGACCATCTCGCTCGGCATCGGCCAGGGCTACAACAACTTCACCATGTTGCAGCTGGCGCACGCCATGGCCACGCTGGCGGGCGGCGGCATCAAGCACACGCCGCACCTCACCCTGGCGCGGCGCAATCCGATCACCGGCGCGCGCGAGGAACTCCGCAAGGCCGAGGGCGTGTCGCTGGGCTACAAGCCCGCGCACCTGCAGGCCGTCCTCAGCGCGATGCAGGCCGTCACCACGGAAGGTACTTCGGCGCGCGTGTTCGCGGGCGCCGGCTACACCAGCGGCGGCAAGACCGGCACCGCACAAGCCGTCACCATTGGCCAGCGCGAGCGCTACGACGCCAGGAAGCTGGAAGAACATCAGCGCGACCACTCGCTGTACGTCGCCTTTGCACCGGTTGACGCGCCGCGCGTGGCGCTGGCCGTGATCGTGGAAAACGCCGGCTTCGGCGCCGCTGCGGCGGCGCCGATCGCACGCCGCGTGTTCGACTACCTGCTGCTGGACCAGTACCCGAGCGAACAGGACATCGCGGCCTTACAGGCCGGCCAGGGCGGCCCGCCGATCGGCACCCCGCGCAAAGCGAGCGAGGTGCCATGGCCACCCGTGCCGGCAGCGATCGGCACGGCGCAGTGATCGGCCGCACCCCGGCGCGCGTCAGCGCACCCAGGCGTCGTAGGTCGTCTTGAAGATCAGCGCCGTCACCACGGCAATGAACACCCACCGAACGAAGCCGCTGCCGTGCTTGAGCGCAAGGCGCGTGCCCAGCAGGCTGCCCACCACGTTGGCCACCGCCATCACCAGCGCAAAGTGCCACCACACGTGGCCCTTGAGCGCGAACATCGACAAGGCCGCCAGGTTGGATGCGGTGTTGAGCAGCTTGGCGCTGGCGCTGGCATGCAGAAAGTCGAAGCCCAGCCAACGCACAAAAAGGAACACGAAGAAGCTGCCGGTGCCGGGGCCGAAGAAGCCGTCGTAGAACCCGAGCACCAGGCCCATGGCGCAAGCGGCGGCTGTCTGGTGTGCGGCCGCGAAGGCGGGCGCGTGAGAGCGGCCCATGTCCTTGCGCATCAGGGTGTAGGCGAGCACGGCAGCAAGCACGAAGGGCAAAGCGCGGCGCAGCATGTCGGGCGACACCACGGTCACCGTCCATGCGCCGACCAGCGCGCCGGCAAAGGTCAGCGCGGCTGCTGGCAACAACGAAGCCCAGGGCATGTCGACACGGCGGGCGTACTGCGTGGCCGCGGCCGCCGTGCCCCACACGGCCGCGCCCTTGCCGGTGCCAAACAGCGTGGCCGGGTGGGCATTGGGAAAGATCGCGAACAGCGCGGGCACCAGCACCAGCCCGCCACCGCCCACGATCGCGTCGATGAAGCCGGCCAGCAGCGAGGCGGCCGAAGCGAGCAGCAATTCCATGGCGTCTGGATTGTCGCCGCCTGGGCGAACGCCCCTTCTCGAAGGAGGTCCGCCAAAAGAAAAGAGCCGACCTTGTGGGTCGGCTCTTTCGGTGTGGGTTGCGCCGGTGGGGCACGTCCGGCGCTGCCGGTGTTCTGTCGTCTCCTCGGTCTCCAGGGTCCGGTACCCCGCAGGGCACTGGTGGTGGCGTGACTGTAGCCGACCGCACCGGACGGGTGCGTACGGGCTTTCCCTTGCACCGGCACGGTACTGGCACAGGAAATGCAGGGCGCGCCCACCATCGTTGGGGATCACCGCATGCACCAAAAGCGCTTTCCGGGCCATCAGGCCCCATCCAGCCTCGCATCCATGCTCCGGATCGTGAAGCACGTCACGCCGTTGGCGGTCTGGGCCGTGCCCGCGCTGGCCAGCGCCCAGGCCGCCAACGGCCCGGGGCTCGCGCCGACCGACGGCATCGACGGCGCCGACACCGCCTGGGTCATGGTCAGCACCGCGCTTGTGGTGCTGATGACGCTGCCGGGCATCGCCCTTTTCTACGGCGGCATGGTGCGCCGCTTCAACGTCATCAACACCCTGGCCAGCGTCGTGGCCATCGCCGCGCTGGTGAGCCTGCTGTGGTTCGCGCTCGGCTACTCGCTGGCGTTCACACCCGGGGGTGCCCTGGGCGGCTTCATCGGCGGACTCGATCGCATCGGTTTCGCGGGGCTGGAGTTCCTGGGTGCATCCGGGCAGTTGGCGGTGAGCCACATAGCGCCGCACCTGCCCGAGTCGGTGTTCGCGATGTTCCAGCTCAGCTTCGCGGTCATCACCTGCGCGCTTGTGGTGGGCGCGCTGGTGGAGCGCATGCGGTTTGGCGCGCTGCTGGGCTTCATGGGCATGTGGCTGCTGGTGGTGTACGCACCGATCGCGCACTGGGTCTGGGAGCCTGGCGGCTGGCTGGCGCAACTCGGTGCGCTCGATTTCGCCGGTGGTGCGGTGGTGCACATCAATGCCGGTGCGGCGGCACTGGTCTGCGCCTATGCACTGGGCCCGCGCCAGGGCTATGGGCGCGAGCCCTTCCTGCCGTTCAACCTGGGGCTCACCATGGCTGGCACCGGCCTGCTGTGGGTGGGCTGGTTCGGCTTCAACGGCGGCTCGGCGCTCGCGGCCGACGGCCGTGCGGGGTTGGCGATCGCGGTCACGCACATCGCCGCAGCGGCGGGCGCGCTGGCCTGGATGGCGGCCGAGTGGTGGGTGCGCAAGCGCGCGACGCTGCTGGGGCTGTGCTCCGGCGTGGTCGCCGGGCTGGTGGCCATCACGCCGGCGGCGGGCTTTGTGGGGCCGCGCGCGGCGCTGGCGATCGGCATCGTGGCCGGACTGGCCTGCTACTGGGGTGCCACGGGCCTCAAACGCCTGCTGCGCGCGGACGACTCGCTCGACGTCTTCGGCGTGCACGGCGTGGGCGGCCTGGTGGGCGCCTTGCTCACCGGCGTCTTCGCGGATCCGGCCATCGGCGGTGTCTCGGGCAACGTGCTCACGCAACTGGCCGCCTGCCTCGCGGTGCTTGCCTACAGCCTGGTGATGACCACGGTGGTGCTGTTTGTGGTCTCGCGCTTTGCCGGTTTGCGCGTGCGCGAAGGCGACGAGCGACAGGGGCTGGATCTGTCGGTGCACAACGAAAAGCTCGGCGGGTGAGTGACCCATGGGCACCAGCAGCGAGCTGTTCGCGATCGCCGCACACCTGCACGTGCTGCTGCGGCGCAAGACCGGGCGCGTGACCGACACCGAGTGGATGACCTGCAACGCCGAGTACGCCCGCGAGATCGTGCGCTACACGCGCGAGAAGGCCCACAGCGATGGGCACGCCGACCTGCTGCCGCTGGCAGACAAGCTGGAGGCAGCGGTCAATGCGATGGGTACCACACCACGACGCACGCTGCTGGAGGTGGCCGCCGATACGCTGCGCCCGACCGCCACGCCGCCGCCCGCCGGATCCGACCCGCGTTACGTGGGCGGCCTGCGCTGAGCCCGCTCAGGTGCCGGCAAGGATCCAGCGTGCCGCCTTCTCCGCGATCATCAGCGTGGGGCTGTTGGTGTTGCCGCTGGTGATGGTGGGCATCACGCCCGCGTCCACCACGCGCAGCGCCGCGATGCCGCGCACGCGCAGGTGGCTGTCCACCACCGCGGTGGCGTCGTCGTCGCGCCCCATCTTCGTGGTGCCCACCGGGTGGAAGATGGTGCTGGCGATGTCGCCCGCCAGGCGGGCCAGCTCCTCGTCGCTCTGGTACACCGCCCCGGGCTTGTATTCCTCGGGTCGGTAGGGAGCGAGCGCGGGCTGCGCCACGATATGGCGCGTCACGCGCAGGCTGTCGGCGGCCACGCGACGGTCGTCGTCGGTGGCAAGGTAGTTGGGCGCAATCGCCGGTGCCGCGTCGGGCGCGGCGCTGGTGATGCGCACATGGCCGCGGCTGGTCGGGTTGAGGTTGCACACGCTTGCGGTGAACGCGGGGAACGCGTGCAACGGTTCGCCGAACGCGTCCAGGCTGAGCGGCTGCACGTGGTATTCAAGGTTGGCATGCGGCCGCGACGGATCGCTGCGCGTGAAAGCGCCGAGCTGGCTGGGCGACATGCTCATCGGTCCGCTGCGGGTGAGCGCGTACTGCAGGCCGATCTTGGCCTTGCCCCAGAGCGAGTTGGCCAGCGTGTTGAGCGTGCTCACGCCCTGCACCTTGTAGACGGCACGGATCTGCAGGTGGTCCTGCAGGTTCTCGCCCACGCCGGGCAGATCGTGCACCACGCCGACGCCGTAGCGCTGCAGCAGCGCCGCCGGGCCCACGCCTGAGCGCTGCAGGATGGCGGGCGAGCCGACGCTGCCGGCGCTGAGCACCAGCTCCCGCGCGGCGCGCACGCGCACGCGCTGGCCGCCACGGCGCAGCGCGGCGCCGGTGCAGCGCAGCGCGCCGCGGGCATCACGCTCGATCACCAGGCGCTCGGTGAGCGTCTCGGTCCATACCGTGAGGTTGGGCCGCTGCTGCACCGGACGCAGGAAGGCCTTGGACGCGTTCCAGCGCCAACCGGCCTTCTGGTTCACTTCGAAGTAGCCCACGCCCTCGTTGTCGCCGGCATTGAAGTCGGCAGTGGCGGCAATGCCGGCTTGCTGCGCAGCCCGCGCGAAGGCGTCAAGGATGTCCCAGCGCAAACGCTGCTTCTCGATGCGCCATTCGCCCGTGCTGCCGAGGCGTCCATTGCCGTGCAGCCGCGCGAAGGCTTCGTCCTCTGAGGCATCGAGGCGGTAGTGGTCCTCGTGCGCGCGAAAGTCGGGCAGCGCGTTGTCCCAGCGCCAGGCGTCGTCGCCCGTCACGTCGGCCCAGTGATCGTAGTCGCGCGCCTGGCCGCGCATGTAGATCATGCCGTTGATGCTGGAGCAGCCGCCCAGCGTCTTGCCGCGCGGGTAGCGAAGGCGCCGACCGTTGAGGCCGGGGTCCGGCTCGGTCTGGTAGCACCAGTCGGTGCGCGGGTTGCCGATGCAGTAGAGGTAACCCACCGGAATATGGATCCAGTGGTAGTCGTCCTTGCGGCCGGCCTCGACCAGCAAGACGCGCTTCGACGGGTCGGCACTCAGCCGGTTGGCCAGCAGGCAGCCCGCGGTGCCCGCGCCGATGACGACAAAATCGAAGGTGAGGTCGTTCACTTGGCGGTCGGCATGACGAACTCGGCACCTTTGCCGATGCTTTCGGGCCAGCGCTGCATGATGCTCTTTTGCTTGGTGTAGAAGCGCACGCCCTCCTCGCCGTAGGCGTGCATGTCGCCGAACAGGCTCTTCTTCCAGCCGCCAAAGCCGTGCCAGGCCATGGGCACCGGAATAGGCACGTTGATGCCCACCATGCCGACCTGGATGCGCCGCGCGAACTCGCGCGCCACGTTGCCGTCGCGGGTGAAGCAGGAGACGCCGTTGCCGAACTCGTGGTCGTTGATGATCTGCACCGCGGTGGCGAAATCGGGCACGCGCACGCAGCTGAGCACGGGGCCGAAGATCTCTTCCTTGTAGATCTTCATGTCGGTGGTGACGTGGTCGAACAGCGTGCCGCCCATCCAGAAGCCCTTGTCGCAACCGGCGCCGGCTTTCGCGCCGTCAAAGCCGCGGCCGTCCACCAGCAGCTTCGCACCTTCCTTCGCGCCGACATCGATGTAGCCGCTGATGCGCGCATGCGCGGCTGCCGTGACGATGGGGCCCATCTCGGCCGCGAGGTTCATGCCATCCAGCACCTTGAGCGTCTTCGTGCGCTCGATCAGCTTGGGCATGATCCGGTCGGCCACATCGCCCACCAGCACCGCCACGCTGATGGCCATGCAGCGCTCGCCCGCGCTGCCGTAGGCACTGCCGATCAGCGCGTCCACCGCTTGGTCGAGGTCGGCATCGGGCATCACCACCATGTGGTTCTTGGCGCCACCCAGGGCCTGCACGCGCTTGCCGTGGTGGGCGCCGGTTTCGTAGATGTAGTTCGCGATCGGCGTGGAGCCGACGAAGCTGATCGCCTTCACATCGGGATGCACGAGCAGCGCGTCCACCGCCTCCTTGTCGCCCTGCACCACGTTGTAGACGCCATCGGGCAGGCCGGCCTGCTTGAGCAGCTCGCCCATGAACAGCGAGGGCGAGGGGTCGATCGGACTGGGCTTGAGCACGAAGGTGTTGCCCGCGGCGATGGCCACCGGGAACATCCACATGGGCACCATCACCGGGAAGTTGAACGGCGTGATGCCGGCCACCACGCCCAGCGGCTGACGCAGCGTCCAGTTGTCCATGCCGGTGGACACCTGGTCGGTGAAGTCGCCCTTGAGCAGTTGAGGAATGCCGCAGGCGAATTCGATGATGTCGATGCCGCGCGCCACCTCACCCTGCGCGTCGGTGAACACCTTGCCGTGCTCGGCGGTGATGAGCTTGGCCAGCGTGTCCTTGTGCTGGTTCACGAGCTCGAGGAACTTGAACATCACGCGCGCTCGGCGGATCGGGGGGGTATCGGCCCAGGCCGGGAACGCGGCCTGGGCGGCGGCCACGGCGGTGGCCACGTCGGCCGCGTGGGCGAGCGCCACGCGCCCGGTGACGGCGCCGCTGGCGGGGTTGGTCACGTCCTGCACACGGGCGGACGTGCCGGGGGCGACGCGGCCGCCGATGAAGTGGTGGATGGGGGTGGGGTTCGTGGACATGGCGGGACCTCGCGGCGCAGCGGCAAAAAAGGGGCGTTCGATTCAGTGTAGGCATCCACCCCCTGCATGCCTAGACCGGCGGCGTGAACGCATTGTTTGCATTGATGAACAATGGCGGCATGAAGTCGGAAAAAATCGAGTCGCTCTGGGCACACCTGCACGGGCTCACGGTGCTGGCGCAGCAAGGCAGCTACACCGCCGCCGCGCAGCGCCTGGGCGTGAGCAAGGCGGCCATGAGCCAGCACATTGCCGAGCTGGAGCGCGCAGCCGGCGTGCCATTGGTGCAGCGCACCACGCGCAGCGTGCGCCTCACCGAAGCAGGCCAGCGGCTGGTGGACGGCATGCGCGAACCCTTCGAACGCATCGCGCAGAGTTTCTCCAGCGTGCGCGATCTGGCCGAGGTGCCATCGGGGCGCATCCGCGTCACCGCGCCGGTGGCGTTCGCGCGCCAGCAGCTGGTGCCGCGCATTGCCGAGTTTCTTCGCGCGCATCCGCAGGTGCGGCTGGAGCTGGAGTTGTCCGACCGACTGAGCTCGCTCGCCACCGAAGGTTTCGATCTCGCGATCCGCCACACCGCGGCGCCGCCGGACACCCACGTCGCCTGGACGCTGTGCGCCACGCGCTCGGTGCTGGTGGCCAGTCGCGCCTACCTGCGCCGCCGCGGCACGCCCTCCGCACCGCAAGAGCTGGCGCAGCACGACTGCCTGCACTACCCGCGCGGCCAGGACACGCCGACCTGGCACTTTGCACCCACCGACGCGCGGCGGCGCGCCGCCACGCCGCGCGTCACGGTGGCGGTCGCAGGCCCCTTCAGCGCCAACAACAGCGAGGCCTTGCGCGACGCCGCCCTCGCCGGCCTGGGCATCGCGCTGGTGCCCGACTTCAGCGCGCAGGCTGCGCTGCAATCGGGCAAGCTGGTCGAAGTGCTGGATGGCTGGGAATCGGTGGGTGGCTTCAGCCCGCACATCTACGCCATCCGCCCCTACGCGAGCCACGTGCCGCGCGCGGTGACGGCGTTCGTGGCGTGGTTGCGCGAGACGCTGGCAGGGGGATTTGCGGCGCGGGGCTGCCGCAGAATTTGAGTCAACTCGTATTGTCCGAAATGATCCGAAATCGAACATTTATGCCCTAAGATAGGCTATAAAGTCCGTTTTCGGATATTTATGAATCAAGTGAGTACCACCGATGAATTGCTGCGCGACCTGGGCGAGCAACTGCGGGCCCAGCGCCTGCGCATGAACCTCACGCTGGACGAGGTGGCTCAGGGCGCCGGGGTGTCCATGAACGCTGTGCGCCGCCTGGAAGCAGGCGACGGCTCCACCCTGGCCTCGTTTGTGGCCGTGCTCAAGGTGCTGGGGCGTGCCGACTGGCTGGCCACCTTGCAGCCGCCGGTGACCATCAACCCGCTGGACATGCTGCGGCAACGAACGCCGCGCCAGCGCGCGTACAAACCCCGTCAGCCGAAGGAGGAATGACGCGCCATGGCCGCCACGGCAACAAAAACACGCCGGTCTTCCTACAAGAACGTCGAGGTCGTCGAAGTCAAAGCCTGGGGCCGGCGCGTCGGCGCCGTGGCGCGCGAGCCCACCCGGAACTACTACGCATTCAGCTACGACCCTGCATGGGTGAGAACCGGCATCGAACTGGCGCCGCTGCACATGCCGCTGGCACAGGCCAGCCAACCGTTCCTTTTCGCCGATCTTCCCGAGGCCACCTACAAACGGCTGCCCGCGCTGCTGGCCGACGCCCTGCCCGACGACTTCGGCAATGCGCTGATCGATGCCTGGATGGCCGAGCGCGGCCTTCACAAGGAGGCCGTGACGGCGCTCGACCGCCTGGCCTACATGGGCAAGCGCGGCATGGGTGCGCTGACATTTGGCCCGATGCGCGGCCCCACCCCCAGCAAGCCCACCGCCATCGAGATGGGCCGATTGGTCGAGTCGGCCCGCAAAGCCGTGCAGGGCGACTTCGACGGCGACGACCACAGCGCCGCGGCGCTCAGGCAAATCATCCAGGTGGGCACATCGGCCGGCGGCGCGCGCGCCAAAGCCACCATCGCCTGGAACCCGAAAACCGACGAGGTACGCACCGGGCAGTTCGACATCCCCGACGACTTCGAGGCCTGGCTGCTCAAGTTCGACGGCATGGGTACGGACAACGAGCTCGGTCCTTCACGGAGCTATGGCCGCATCGAATACGCCTACCACCGCATGGCCGTGGCCGCGGGCATCACCATGGCGCCTTGCCGCCTGTTGCACGAGAACGGCCGCGCGCACTTCATGACGCAACGCTTCGACCGGGACGGCAATGAACGCATCCACATGCAGACCCTGTGTGCCATGTCACACCTGGATTTCAAGCAGGTCGGCACGCACAGCTACAACCAGCTGTTCCAGACAGCGAGCGCACTTCAACTCGGGCGCCCCGCGATGGCCCAGATCCTGCGGCGCATGGTGTTCAACGTCCTGGCGGTGAACAACGACGACCACACCAAGAACGTCGCCTTCCTGTTGCGCGAAGGCGGTACCTGGGAACTGGCCCCCGCCTACGACATCACGCACGCGTTCAAGCCCGACAGCGAATGGGTGCGCGAGCACCAGATGTCCATCAACGGCAAGTTCGACCGCATCACACTGGGTGACGTGCGCGAGGTCGCGGATCGGTTCAACCTGCTGGCCGAGCTGAAACCGGCGGTCGATGCGGTGCGATTTGCGGTGGACCAATGGGAGACGATCGCGCGCCAAGAAGGGATCGCGCAAGACGAGGTCAAATCGATCGCCGGGCACATGGCCGCGCGCGCAGCTCAGATGTTTTCGTCATAAACAACCAAAAACGTATTCGTTCCCTCTTTGAAGCGTTCCCCGGAATATCGCGGCCTCGCTGTCCCGACAGCCCCGCTTCAACCCAAGGAACGCCCCATGACCTCCCGCCGCCACCTCCTGCACACCCTGGGCGCCGCCGCCCTGACGCTTTCGCTGGGTGCCGCCCAGGCCCAGCCCGCGCCCGTCACCCTGCTCAACGTGAGCTACGACCCGACGCGCGAGCTCTACGTCGAGATCAACCAGGCCTTTGCCAAACAGTGGAAGGCCAAGACCGGTCAGGACGTGACCATCAAGCAGTCGCACGGCGGCTCGGGGCGCCAGGCACGCTCCATCATCGACGGCCTGGACGCCGACGTCGCCACGCTGGCCCTGGCCGGTGACACCGACGCCCTGCACACCAACGGCCAGTGGATCCCGAAGGACTGGCAGAAGCGCCTGCCGCAGAACAGCTCGCCCTACACCTCCACCATCGTGCTGGTCACGCGCGCGGGCAACCCGAAGAACATCAAGGACTGGGACGACCTGATCCGCCCCGACGTCAAAGTGATCACGCCCAACCCCAAGACCTCGGGCGGCGCGCGCTGGAATTACCTGGCCGCGTGGGAGTTCGCCAAGCGCAAGTACGGCAGCGACGACAAAGCGAGGGAGTTCGTGGCCAAGCTCTACGCCAACGTGCCTGTGCTCGACACCGGTGCGCGTGGCTCTTCCGTGACGTTCGCGCAGCGCAACCAGGGCGACGTGTTCATCAGCTGGGAGAACGAGGCCTACCTGCTCGAAAAAGAGTTCGGCAACAAGGTCGACTTCGTCTACCCCTCGCTCTCCATCCTGGCCGAGCCCGCGGTGACGGTGGTCGACAAGAACGTGGACAAGAAAGGCACCCGTGCGGTGGCGCAGGCCTATCTGGAGTACCTCTACACCGAAGAAGCGCAGGACATCATCGGCAAGCACTTCTACCGCCCGCGCTCCGAGAAGGCCCAGGCCAAGTACGCCAAGCAGTTGCCCAAGCTCAACCTGTTCACCATCGACCAGGCCTTCGGCGGCTGGGACCAAGCGGCCAAGGTCCACTTCGTGGACGGCGGCAGCTTCGACCAGATCTACACCAAGAAATAAGAAGCCGCGCACTGTCACGCACCATCAGGGAATCTTCACCGTGTCCGTTCTCCTCATCGCCGGCAGCCCGTCCGAGCACTCGCGCTCGGCGGCCTTGCTCGACGCCGTGGCCCAGCGCCTCGGTCTGCGCCACGCGCTGATCGACCGCCTGCGCATCCGCGACCTGTCGCCACAAGCGCTGTTGCTCGCGGACACCACGCACAAATCGGTGCAGCACGCGCTGGCGCAGATCGCGTCGGCGCGCGCGGTGGTGGTGGCCACGCCGGTCTACAAGGCGGCGTACAGCGGTGTGCTCAAGGTCTTCCTCGACCTGCTGCCGCAGAACGGACTGCAGGGCAAGGCGGTGCTGCCGCTGGCCACGGGCGGCAGCCCGCACCACATGCTCGCGCTCGACTACGCGCTGCGCCCCGTGCTGCAGTCGCTGGGCGCGCGCCACATCCTGCCCGGCGTCTACGCCAGCGACGCCCAACTGCCCAAGGGCGACAACGGCGACTACGGCAGCACGCCCGAGCTCGACCAGCGCCTCGACGAGGCCGTGCACCACCTGCTGCAGGACGGCCTGCGAATGCCGCCCTCGGGCGCCTTCGCACCGGTGCCGTTCGCGCAGGTGCGATGTAGCGTCTGACGCCGCCCGCGGCGGCGTCGCTCCCTCCTCCCCTTTCCCTCCTGTTCGTCAGTCCGCCCGCGCGGGTGGCCGGCTTGGCCATGCCTGCCCGCGCGCACCCCTGGAGCCTTGCCATGCACCACCCACTCGAAATCGCGCCTTTGTTCAATGCCCGCGTCGGCGAGCCCACCCCACCGCGGCGGCGCTGGCTCAAGATCCTGGCCACCACGCTGGCCGCCTGGGGCCTGCAAACCCCGTTGGCCCGCGCCCAGGTCGCCGGCCCTGCGCAGCTGCGCATCGGCTACCAGAAGTCCGCTGTCAATCTCGTGCTCGCCAAGGAGAACGGCTGGCTCGAAGCCGCGCTGCCCGGCACCCGCGTGCAATGGATCGAATTCCCCGCGGGCCCGCAGCTGCTGGAGGCGCTGGCGGTCGGCAGCCTGGAGTTCGGCCTCACCGGTGACTCGCCACCGGTGTTCGCACAGGCCGCCGGCAAGGACCTGCTCTACGTGGGCGCCGAACCGCCCAAGCCCGACAGCTCGGCCATCCTGGTGCTGCCGTCGTCGCCGCTCAAGACCCTGGCGGACCTCAAGGGCCGTCGCGTGGCCCTGCAAAAGGGCTCGAGCGCGCACTACCTGCTCGTGCGTGCGGTCGAGAAGGCCGGTCTGGCCTGGACCGACATCGAACCCATCTACCTCGCGCCCGCCGACGCGCGCGCCGCCTTCGAGCGCGGCAGCGTGGACGCCTGGGCGATCTGGGACCCGTTCTACGCTGCCACCGAGCTCGCGCTCAAGCCACGCGTGCTGGCCACCGGCCGCACCCTGGCCAGCAACAACAGCTTCTACCTCGCCTCGCGCCCCTTCGCCACCCAGCACGCGGGCGCGCTGCGGGTGCTGTTCGACGCCCTCACGCGCGCCGACCGGCTGGTGCAGACCAACCGGCCCGAGGCCATCAAGCGCATCGCCACGTTCAGCGGCCTCGATGCGGGCGTGGTGAGCCTGTTCCTGCAACGCCGTCCGCCCTCGCCGGTGCAGCCACTGACGGCCGCGACCGTGGCCGACCAGCAGCGCGTGGCCGACGCCTTCCACCGTCTCGCACTGATCCCGCGCCCGGTGCAGGTGGCCGAGATCGTCTGGCGCCCCGAAGCGGCGCGCTGATCACACCCCATCGCTTCATTCGTTCAACGGAGGACACCATGACACAGCCACAAAACACCTCACGCCGCCAGTTCGTGCTGCGCACCACCAGCGCCGCCACACTGGCTGCGCTCCCCATCCTGTCCGCACGGGCCCAGAGCAGCAGCCGGGTGCTGCGCGTGGGCAACCAGAAGGGCCTGCTCAACATCCTCAAGGGCCGCGGCACGCTGGAGCAGCGGCTCGCCCCGCTGGGCGTGAGGGTGACCTGGACCGAATTCACGGCCGGTCCGGTGCAGCTCGAAGCGCTCAACGTCGGCTCGATCGACTTCGGCGACGTGGGCGAAGCCCCACCGATCTTCGCGCAGGCCGCGGGTGCGCCGCTGGCCTATGTGGCCGCCACGCCGCCGCGCCCCGCGTCCGAGGCGTTGCTGCTGCCCAAGGACTCGCCCATCAAGTCGGTGGCCGATCTCAAGGGCAAGAAGGTGGCCTACAACAAGGGCTCCAACGTGCAGTACTTCCTGGTGAAGCTGCTGCAAAAGCACGGGCTGAAGTACGAGGACGTGCAGTCCGTCTTCCTGCCACCGGCCGACGCGCGCGCCGCCTTCGAGCGCGGCGCGGTCGACGCCTGGCTGATCTGGGACCCGTTCCTGGCCGCCGCCGAGGTCACACTGGGCGCGCGCATCCTGGCCGACGCCACCGGCGTGGTGAACAACCGCGGCTACCTGTTCTCCTCGCTCGACTACGCGCGCCAGAACGCCGATGTGATCAAGGTGTTGATCGAGGAACTCGACCGGGTGGACCAGTGGGCCAACGCCAACCGCGGCGCGCTCGCGGGCGAGCTTGCCACGCTCTGGGGTCTGCCACGACCCGCGGTGGACAAGGCGGTCGCGCGTTCGGTCTACGGCACCGGCGCCATCACCAAGGCCATCCTGCAAGAGCAGCAGGCCATTGCCGACACCTTCTTCGATCTCAAGCTCATCCCCAAACGCATCAACCTGCTCGATGCCGCCGTCAACGCCGTCTGAGGCAGCCGACATGTCACTCAACATCTTCTGGTTCATCCCCACCCACGGCGACAGCCGCTACCTTGGCACCGTCGAAGGCGCGCGCACGCTCAACCACGACTACCTCAAGCAGGTGGCCCAAGCCGCCGACAGCCTGGGCTACGAGGGGGTGCTGATTCCCACTGGCCGATCGTGCGAAGACCCGTGGGTGGTGGCCGCCAGCCTGTTGCCGGTGACGCAGCGGCTGAAGTTCCTGGTGGCCGTGCGCCCCGGCCTGCACCAGCCGGCGCTGGCCGCGCGCATGGCCGCCAGCTTCGACCGCCTCTCCAACGGCCGCCTGCTGATCAACCTCGTCACCGGCGGTGACCGTGCCGAGCTCGAAGGCGATGGCGTGTTCCTCGACCACGAGAAGCGCTACGAACAGTCGGCCGAATTCATCCGCATCTGGCGCGAGATTCTCACGCGCAGCCACAGCGGCGAGACCTTCGACTACGAGGGCCAGCACCTGCAGGTGAAAGGCGCGAAGCTGTTCTTCCCGCCGCTGCAACAGCCGCACCCGCCGGTGTACTTCGGCGGCTCCTCCGAGGCCGCACACGAGCTGGCGGCCGAGCAGGTCGACGCCTACCTGACCTGGGGCGAGCGCCCCGCCGACGTGGCGAAGAAGGTGGCCGACGTGCGCGCCCGCGCCGCGAAGCACGGCCGCACGGTGAAGTTCGGCATCCGCCTGCACGTGATCGTGCGCGAGACCGAAGATGAAGCCTGGGCCGACGCCGAGCGCCTGATCAGCCGGCTCGACGACGAGGTGGTGAACAAGGCACAGGCCGCGTTCGCCAAGATGGATTCGGAAGGCCAACGCCGCATGGCCGCGCTGCACGCGGGTGGCGCCAGGCGCACGCGCGCCGACCTGGAGATCAGCCCCAACCTGTGGGCTGGCGTGGGTCTGGTGCGCGGCGGCGCCGGCACCGCGCTGGTGGGCAATCCGCAGCAGGTGGCCGCACGCATCCAGGAGTACGCCGAGCTGGGCCTGGAGAACTTCATCTTCTCGGGCTACCCGCACCTCGAAGAGGCCTACCGCTTTGCCGAGCTGGTGTTCCCACTGCTGCCGCGCAGCGTGCAGCAGAAGCTGCCGGGCAATGTGCTCACCGGTCCCTTCGGTGAAACCGTTGCCAACGTGTTCGTGCCGCGCGCGGCGCAGAGCTGAGGGGTGGCCATGAGCGTCGAACGCATCGACCACGTGCAGCTGCCCTTCGCCGGGCCGCTGCAATCGCAGCTGCGCCACTTCTATGGCCGCCTGCTGGGGCTCAACGAAGTGCGGCTGGATGCCACACAGACGCTGCGCTTCGTCGCCGGCACACAGCGCATCGACCTGGCGCCCAGTGAATGGAACGCGCGCCTGAGTGCGCCGGGCCACCTGGCGCTGCGCGTGCGCAACCTGCCCGGCCTGCGCGCCAACCTGCTCGACGCGGGCCTGACCGTCGACGAGACACATCCGCTGCCCGGGCACTGGCGCCTGTATGTGGACGACCCCGCGGGCAACACCGTGGAGCTGCTGGAACCCGCCCACGAACCGGGAGCACAGGCATGAGTGGCAGCACCACCCCTTCCCTGAACACCGCCCTGCGCGAGCTGCCCGTGGGCCCGGTACCGGTTTCGCCCGACGCACCGTCGGACAGCGTGGCCCCGCTGCTGCTGGGCGCGCTCAAGGCCGGCGGCCGGCGCGCCCTGCCCTGGCTGGTGCCGGTGGTGCTGGTGATCGCCTGGCAGCTCTCGGCCTCGCTGGGCTGGCTATCGTCGCGCGTGCTGCCCGCGCCACTGGACGTGCTGGCCGCGTTCTGGACGCTCGCCGAATCGGGCGAACTCTGGAAGCACGTGCAGGTGAGCGCCGGGCGCGCGCTGCTGGGCCTGGCCATCGGCGGCGGCCTGGGTCTGCTGCTGGGCCTGCTCACCGGCTCGGTGCGCTTCTTCGAGACACTGCTCGACTCCACCATCCAGATGATCCGCAACATCCCGGCGCTGGCGATGATCCCGCTGGTGATCCTGTGGTTCGGCATCGACGAGGCGGCCAAGCTGTTCCTCATCTCGGTGGCGGTGTTCTTCCCGATCTACCTCAACACCTACCACGGCATCCGCAACGTCGACCCCGGCCTGATCGAGATGGGCCGCACCTATGGCCTCTCGCGCTGGGGCCTGTACACGCAGGTCATCCTGCCCGGTGCGCTGTCCTCCATCCTGGTCGGTCTGCGCTTCTCGCTGGGCCTGATGTGGGTGATCCTGATCGTGGCCGAGACCATCTCGGCGCAGGCCGGCATCGGCTACCTCACGATGAACGCGCGCGAGTTCCTGCAGACCGACGTGGTGCTCGTCGGCATCCTGCTCTACGCCGCCCTGGGCAAGCTGGCCGACGTGTTGGCACGCACGCTGGAGCGCGGCTGGCTGCGCTGGCACCCCGGTTACCAGAAGGAGTCCGCATGAGCGAGCACATCCCCAGCGGCGGCCTGCGCCTGACGTTGCGCGGCCTGTCCAAGCGCTTCGGCCAGCGCGAGGTATTGCGCAACAACCACCTCGTGATCGAGCCCGGCGAGTTCGTGGCCATCGTGGGCCGCAGCGGCTGCGGCAAGAGCACGCTGCTGCGCCTGGTGGCCAGCCTCGAAAAGCCCAGCGCGGGCGAACTGCTGATCGACGGCCAGCCGGTGCAGCAGCTGCGCGAGGACACCCGCATCATGTTTCAGGACGCGCGCCTGCTGCCCTGGAAGCGCGTGCTCGACAACGTGGCCCTGGGCCTGCCGCGCGAGCAGCGCCGCCGTGCCGAGGAAGTGCTCGGCCAGGTGGGCCTGGGCGACCGCCTGGGCGACTGGCCAGCCAAGCTCTCGGGCGGCCAGCGCCAGCGCGTGTCGCTCGCGCGCGCCCTGGTGCACCAGCCGCGCCTGCTGCTGCTCGACGAGCCGCTCGGCGCGCTCGACGCGCTCACGCGCATCGAGATGCACGAACTCATCGAAGGCCTGTGGAAACGCCACGGCTTCACCGCGCTGCTCGTCACGCACGACGTGCAGGAGGCCGTGGCCCTGGCCGACCGCGTGATCCTGATCGAGGACGGCGCCATCGCGCTCGACGAGCGCGTGCCGCTGCCGCGCCCGCGTTCGCGCGGCGATGCGCAGTTCGCAGCGATCGAGAAACGCATCCTCGACCGCGTATTGCAGCACCCCGATGCCGCGCCACCGTCAAGCGAAGCGCCGTGGCCCGCCGCCCCCGCCCACGCGCTGCGTTGGGCCGTCTGATTCCCGTTCCCCTCTCCGCTCCACCAAGGAAAACAACATGTCCATTCAAGCCATCAACGTGCGCAACCAGTTCAAAGGCAAGGTGCGCGAAATCATCTTCGGCGACGTCGTATCGGAGGTTGACGTGGAGACGCCCTGGGGCATCGTCACCTCGGTCATCACCACGCGTTCGGTGAAAGACCTCGGGCTGCAGGTCGGCTCCGAGGTCGTTGCGCTCGTGAAGTCCACCGAAGTCTCGATCGCCAAATTGTGAACACCTCCCTGCGCCGCTTCGCGGCTTCCCTCCTCTCTGACGCGCCTTCGGCGCTGGGAGGAGGGACGACACCAGAGGCCCGGCAAAGCCGGTTCCTCGGTGTCCCCGGACATGGCACCGCTTCACGCAAAGGCTTCTTGTGATTTTTCTCGACGGCATTCACCAGACCTACCACGGCCCGCAGGGTCCGGTGCACGCCTTGCGCGGCATCGATCTGCACGTGCCGCGCGGCGAGGTCTTCGGCGTCATCGGCCGCAGCGGCGCAGGCAAGAGCTCGCTGGTGCGCACCATCAACCTGCTCAACCGGCCCACGCAGGGCCGCGTGGCGGTGAACGGGCGCGAGCTGACCGCGCTGGACGCGCGCGGCCTGCGCGAGGCGCGCCGCGGTATCGGCATGATCTTCCAGCACTTCAACCTGCTGAGTTCGCGCACGGTCTACGACAACGTGGCACTGCCGCTGGAACTCGAAGGCCTGTCGAAAAGCGCCATCCGCGCGCGCGTGCTGCCGCTGCTCGAACTCGTGGGCCTGGGCGCGCTCGCCGAGCGCCACCCGGCGCAGATCAGCGGCGGGCAGAAGCAGCGCGTCGGCATCGCGCGTGCGCTGGCCAGCCGGCCGCAGGTGCTGCTGTCCGACGAGGCCACCTCGGCGCTCGACCCCGAAACCACGCGCGCCATCCTGGCGCTGCTGCAGCAGATCAACCGCGAGCTCGGCCTCACCGTCGTGCTGATCACGCACCAGATGCAGGTCATCAAACAGGTGGCGCACCGTGTGGCGGTGATGGAGGCGGGCGAGGTGGTCGAGCTCGGCGAAACCCTGCAGGTGTTCAGCCGCCCCGCGCACGCGGTCACACGCAGCCTGCTCGATGACGTTGTGCCGCGCGAACTGCCAGCCAACGTGCTGGAGCGGGTGCGCGCGCTGCTCGGCCAGCCGGGCGGCAGCCCCGCGAGCCTGCTGCGCCTGGTGTTCGCGGGCGCCGATGGCGACCGGCCGCTGCTCAGCGAGCTGGTGCGCCGCTTCGGGCTCGACCTGAACATCGTGCACGGCCAGATCGACGAGGTGCAGGGCCGCCCTTTCGGCACGCTGGCCGTGCTGGCACGCGGCGCGCAGGAACAGCTGCAGGCCGCCGTGGGCCACCTGCGCGGCGCCGGCGTGCAGGTTGAGGAGCTCAGCCATGCTTGAGCAGCTCGACACCTGGTTCCCCGCGCCGCTGCGCGAGCTCTTCCTGAGTTCGCTGTGGGAAACCGCCATCATGGTCGGCATCTCTGGCGCGGTGGGCGCGCTCATCGGCATCCCGCTCGGTGTGCTGCTGCGCCTCACCGACCACGGCGGCGTGCTGCAGAACCTGGCCTTCAACCGCACGGTGGGCGGGGTGGTGAACGCGGTGCGTTCCACGCCCTTCATCATCCTGCTGGTCGCGATCATTCCGTTCACGCGCTTCATCACGGGCTCGTCGATCGGCACCGCGGCGGCCGTGGTGCCCCTCACGATCGCGGCCGCGCCCTTCATCGCGCGGCTGGTCGAGGCCTCGCTGCGCGAGGTGGACGCCGGCCTGATCGAAGCCGCGCAGGCCATGGGCGCCACCACGCCGCAGATCGTCTTCAAGGTGCTGCTGCCCGAGGCCGTGCCCGGCATCGTGGCCGGCCTGACCATCACCCTGGTGAGCCTCACGGGCTACTCCGCCATGGCCGGCGCCATCGGCGGCGGCGGCCTGGGCGACCTGGGCATCCGCTACGGCTACCAGCGCTTTCTGCCCGAAGTGATGGTGGCCGTGGTGCTGATCCTCATCGTTTTCGTACAGGCGGTGCAAAGCGCGGGCGACGCGCTGGTGCGCCGCCTGAACCACCGCTGACCCTTCCCTTCTTTTCAACCAAGGACCCCACATGCTCAACAAACGGCAACTGCTCAAGACCACCCTGACCGCGGCCATCGCCGCCACCCTGGCCGCCGGCGCGCTCGCGCAGGACAAGCCGCTCAAGATCGGCGTGACCGCCGGCCCGCACGCGCAGATCTTCGAACAGGTGAAAAAGGTCGCCGAGAAGGACGGCCTGAAGATCCAGATCGTCGAGTTCAGCGACTACGTGCAGCCCAACGCCGCGCTCGCCGCGGGCGACCTCGACGCCAACAGCTACCAGCACAAGCCCTACCTGGACAACCAGATCAAGGACCGGGGCTACAAATTCACCGCCGTGGGCTACACGGTCAACTTCCCGATCGGCATCTACAGCAAGAAGGTCAAGAGCCTGAAGGACCTGCCCGAGGGCGGCAAGGTCGGCATCCCCAACGACCCCACCAACGGTGGGCGCGTGCTGCTGGTGCTGCAGGACCAGGGTCTGATCAAGCTCAAGCCCGACGCCGGGCTGCGCGCCACGCCGCTCGACGTGGTGAGCAACCCCAAGAAGCTGCGCTTCGTGGAGCTCGACGCCGCGCAACTGCCGCGCTCGCTCGACGACCTCGACGCCTCGGCCATCAACACCAACTACGCGCTCTCCGCCGGCCTGAACCCGGGCAAGGACGCGATCGCGCAGGAAAGCGCCAAGAGCCCCTACGTGAACCTGATCGCGGTGCGCGACGCCGACAAAGACAAGCCTTGGGTCGCCAAGCTGGTCAAGGCCTACCAATCGCCCGAGGTCAAACAGTTCATCCAGGCCGAGTTCAAGGGCTCGGTACTGCCGGGTTTCTGAGCGCGCAGGTCCGTCATGTCTGCGAACTGGAAATTCGAAACCCGGTCGGTTCACGCCGGTTACCGTCCCGACCCCACGACCAAGGCCGTGGCCGTGCCGATCTACCAGACGGTGGCCTACGCGTTCGACAACGCGCAGCACGGGGCCGACCTGTTCGACCTCAAGGTGCAGGGCAACATCTACACGCGCATCATGAACCCGACGCAGGATGTGCTGGAGCAGCGCATTGCCTCGCTCGAAGGCGGCATTGCCGCCCTCGCGCTGGCCTCGGGTCAGGCCGCCGTCACCTACGCCATCCAGACCATCGCCGAGGCGGGCGACAACATCGTCTCCAGCACGGCGCTCTACGGTGGCACCTACAACCTGTTCGCACACACCTTGCCGCAGTTCGGCATCACCACGCGGTTTGCGGACCACCGCGACCCGGCCAGCTTCGAGCCGCTGATCGATGAACGCACCAAAGCGGTCTTCGTGGAGTCCATCGGCAATCCGCAGGGCAACATCACGGACATCGCCGCCGTCGCCGCCATCGCGCACCGCCACGGTGTGCCGCTGATCGTCGACAACACGGTGGCCACGCCCTGGCTGCTGCGCCCGATCGAGCACGGCGCCGACATCGTGGTGCAGTCGCTCACCAAGTACCTCGGCGGGCACGGCACCAGCATCGGTGGCGCCATCGTCGACAGCGGCAAGTTCCCCTGGAGCGAGCACAAAGCGCGCTTCAAGCGCCTGAACGAGCCCGACGTGAGCTACCACGGCGTGGTCTACACCGAAGCGCTGGGGCCGGCCGCCTACATCGGCCGCGCGCGCGTGGTCCCTCTGCGCAACACCGGCGCCGCCATTTCGCCTTTCAACGCCTTCCTGATCCTGCAAGGCATCGAAACCCTGTCGCTTCGTCTGGAGCGCATCAACGCCAACACCCTGCGCGTGGCGCAATTCCTGCAGCAACACGCGAAGGTGGGTTGGGTGAACTACGCCGGCCTGCCCGATCACCCAGACCATACGCTGGCGAAGAAATACCTGGGTGGCCACGCCTCGGGCCTGCTGACCTTTGGCGTGAAGGCCCCCGACGGCCGCGCCGCGGGTGCGCGCTTCCTGGACGCCCTGCAGCTCTTCACCCGGCTGGTGAACATCGGCGACGCGAAGTCACTCGCCACGCACCCAGCGTCGACCACGCACCGCCAGCTCACACCCGACGAACTCGCCAAGGCTGGTGTGCCGGAGGACGCCGTGCGCCTGTCCATCGGTATCGAGCACATCGACGACCTGCTCGCCGACCTGGAACAGGCCCTGAACGCTGTCTGAATTCCCCACCACTCAGGAGACCCACGATGAAAAGAACCCTGGCACTGGCCGCGCTGGCCCTGTGCAGCACGGCCCAGGCCCAGCCCGGGCTTGCCGACCTCCAGGCCCGCGTCTGGGCCGCCTCGTGTGCGGCCTGCCACGGCACGGGTGGCGCGAGCAACAGCGCCATTCCTTCCATCAACGGGCAGGACAAGCAGGTGCTGCTGACCAAGTTGCTGGCCTACAAGCGCGACCAACTGCCCGCCACTGTGATGCACCAGCACGCCAAGGGCTACAGCGACGCCGAACTCGAGCGCATCGCGGAGCACTTCTCTCGTGAGCCACAAGCACCTCGAAGAAGCCCATGAACAAAAACCACCTGACGCCAGCGCATCGCCCCGTCCGCGGACGGGGCAGCATGCCGGTTGGGGTACCGGAGTTCACCTCCAACTCCCGTCTGACATCGACGGCCGATCGGGTGCCAGACGATGCGGTCTCCACGTCAGATTCAACCGACGGGCTGGTATTGCACAGCACCTCCTGGCAGCCGGACGACTACGCCAACGAACAGGCCTGCGACGAACAACATTCGCCTGCGGGCCTGGTGACTGCGCTGAGCGTCGAGCAAGCCACGCTGCTGACGCACAGGCCGATGAGCCCTTCGGTGTTGAAGCAGATGAACGTGATGTCGGGGGCCTGCTTCCTCTGGAGCGGCAGTGTGGCAGGTGGCCGGATCAGCAACATGAGTCTGGAGTACGAGGCCGGCGCCACGTTCTCGATCGCGAGCACCTTGTTCGGCCTCTATGACGCATGGCTGACCCTGCGGGAGCGTTCCGACACGCTCAAGCGCTACGAGCAATGCGGACAGCTGCTGGTGGCGCAATACGTGCTGCGGCAACGCCTGAGCGAGGGCCTGGATGAGCACACGCACCCGGATGTTCATGCCGCAATCAGGATGGCCTTCTTCAACGAAGACATCCTGCACTCGGCGCTGGATTCGGTCGAAAAGGCCTATGCAAACCCGCGCGATCTGCCGATCTTGAAGGCGCTGCGGGAGCCGCGTCTGGCGCACGTGGACGCGCAAGCCCGTTTGATGGATCTGGAAAACCTCGTCAAGGAAAGCGGCGGTGTGGCCACCCCCGTCCAGCGGAACACACTGAACGAACTGGCCGGCAGTCTGCGCAACTTGTCGCAAGAGATCGAACGACTGGAATCCAAACTGGACCGTTCGTTCTGGCTGAACCTCAAGGGCCGTCGGCACAACCCCTTGGGCCATCTTTCGGGCAACCAGGTCAGCGTGCTGCGCGACGGCATCATGCAGCCGCTCAAAGCGCCGTTCGATGTCGCCGGCACCGCCGCCAACATCGCGGCGGCAAGCCAGGTTGCGGCAGAGGGGCTGGGTATCGCGATGCCCTTGCTCGCCGGCACCGCACTGCCGTTCAATGCGATCACCGCGGTGCTCGACATGCAGGGCGGTACGCAACAGCAGCACCGCGTGCGAACGGCCAAGGAAGGCGTTCTGCAAGGGATGGCGGTGGCCACGTCCATGCACAGGCTTTATGACCGGCTGGCGTCGGCGCAGGAGCGCGCCGTGGGCTCGCGCATCGCGCTGCAGCTGTTGGCGGCGCGGCATGCGCAGTTTCGACAACTGCATCGCAGCACCCACGCGGCCAAAGGTCGAAGACTCAAGGGCGCCATCAATGCGGCCGGGCTTCCATTGACTTTCGTTGGCGCATGCCTTTTCTTTGGCGGCGTGAGTGCGATCGCCTCCATCCCTGGCGCGGTCATCCTGGGTGCGACATCGGTGGGCTTCATCGCGCTGCTGGGCCACAACGTGGCCGTGAACCGGGCGCGAAAGCACGAGGCTCGGCGGCAGCAGGCCGATGCATGGAAGTTCGTGAAGGAGCGGGGTTGCGACGCCATCCTCCAGCGCTACCTTGACTGTGAAGAGCACGCCACGCCGGAAGAACGCAAACGCCTGGACAACGTTTACCTGAGCATTGAATGGCTGGCACAGACGCTCACTGCGGTCGCCAACGAAGCGGACCACCCCCACTCGGGGGCCGAACAAATGCTGCTGGATGCCGGCATGTCCGCCCAGGCGCTGGCGTACTTGCGGGCCAGCGCATCGGCGCTGACGCAGGAGGAGCACCTGACACTCGCGCGGGAGGTCGTCGCCAGCGTCTTCGGCCAGAAGATCCACGACATCGACGAGGCAGCGCCCGACCACACATGCCGCGCCGCAGCGGTCGTGGCGCCTCGCAACGTCGAGTTGGCCATGGCACCGGCCACCTTCCATTGGCTGTTGAAGGCCATCAAGGCAACGGCGCGCAAACAACGCCATGCACACAACCAGCGATTCGTTCGTGTGGCGCGGCAGTTCCAGCCGCACGCGCTGAACTCGCCCGGTCGGGTGCTCGACGAGATATTCCGGCACGTGGCCAAGGGGCGCCACGGCAAAGCCGAAGCGCTCATGCGCGACGTCGTTGAGCAGTTGGTGTCGCGCCTGCCCACCGACCCCAGCGACGGGCAGCTCATCTGGCCCGGTGGCGTGCGTGGCGAACCCGGTTACTGCCTGTGGCGTCTGCTGACGAAGATGGTCAAAGAGTGTGCGAGTGCCGAGCAAGCCCTGCGCCAATTGCCCTCGCTGACCGGCAGCACGATTCAACTGCGGCGGCGCCTGGAGCAGGCGGGCAAGCTGGCCGCGGTGCTGGCGGACAACGTCAAACGCACGCTGGACGAGCCCAAGGCGTGGTGGAGCGAGCTCGCCATACCCGCTGATTTCGCCGATCACTTCAAGGACGAGTCGTCCGACTCGCTCTCCGATTCCTTTGTCGACATCGACGCATGATCAATCCGAGCATCACCATGACCCATCCCATCGCTCGCCGCACCGCGCTGCTTATCGGCGCATCGGCTTTCCTTGCCGGCTGTGCCACCCGCGTACCGGCGTACCGCGCACGCGTTGTCGTCATCGGCGGCGGCTTCGGTGGCGCCACCGCAGCCAAGTACATCCGCCTGTGGGCACCCGAGATCGAGGTCGTGCTCGTGGAGCGAGAGGCGGCCTTCGTCTCGTGCCCGCTGAGCAACCTGGTGCTGGCGGGCCACGAGCGCATCGAAAACCTCACCACCAACTACGACACGCTGCAGAAGAAACACGGCGTGCGGGTGGTGCGCGACGAGGCCGTGGCCATCGACGCCGGCAAGAAAACCGTTCGCCTGGCGCGCGGCGACACGCTCACCTACGACCGTCTGATCGTCTCGCCCGGTATCGACTTCCAGTACGACCAGGTGCCCGGCCTGCAAAGCGCCGACGCCCAGGCGCGCGTGCTGCACGCCTGGAAGGCCGGCCCGCAGACGGTGGCGCTGCGTCGCCAGCTCGAGGCCCTGCCCGACGGCGGCGTGTACGCGCTGCACATTCCCAAGGCGCCGTACCGCTGCCCGCCCGGCCCCTACGAGCGCGCCGCGCTGGTGGCCAGCTACTTCAAGCAGCACAAGCCACGCTCCAAGGTGCTGGTGCTCGACGCCAACCCGGACATCGTGTCCAAGAAGGGCCTGTTCCTGAAGGCCTGGAGCGAGCTGTACCCGGGCCTGGTCGAGTACAAGCCCAACAGCGAGGTGGTGCGCGTGGACGCCGCCACGAACACCATCGAACTGCAGTTCGAAACCGTGCGCGCGGGCGTGCTCAACGTGGTTCCGCCGCAGCAGGCCGGGCGCATCGCGCAGACCGCGGGGCTCATCACCGCCAACAACAAGTGGTGCGGCGTCAACTTCCAGACCTTCGAGTCCACCGTCGCGCCGGGCATCCACGTGCTGGGCGACGCGACGCTGTCGGCGCCGGGCATGCCCAAGTCGGGCTTCATGGCCAACAACCACGGCAAAGTGGCCGCCGACGCGGTGATCGCGCTGATCCAGGGCCGCCCGGTCAACCCCGACCCCATCATCGCGAACACCTGCTACAGCTTCGTCAGCAACACCGACGTGGTGCACGTGGCCTCGGTGCACAAGTGGAATGCCGAGCAGAAGACGTTGGTGACGGTGCCCGGTTCGGGCGGCCTGTCCGCGCAGGCGAACGCGCTCGAAGGCAGTTACGCGCGCTCGTGGGCGCGCAACATCTGGGCCGACGCCCTGCTGTGACGGGGCGCGTGACCGCTTGGGTGGCGACATATGCCAAGGCGGCATGAGCAAACAAGAACTCGGTCGTTGGTGTGCAGCGTGATGGCTTCCACAATCTTCGCCTCACCCCCTGAACCGGTGATCGCCATGACGCCGCAACCCCTCGACCGAACATGACAGCACCCACCGTGGTCATCGTGCCGGGCTGGCGCAATTCCGGCCCGGCGCACTGGCAGAGCCTGTGGGCGCAACGCCTGCCGCGGGTGCTGCGCGTGGAGCAGGACGACTGGGTCTCGCCCCTGCGCGCGCCCTGGGTACAGCGCCTGAGCGAAACCATTAAGCACGCCGGCGGCCCGGTGGTGGTGGTGGCCCACAGCCTGGGCTGCATCGCCACCACGCACCTGCCGCCCGCGGTGGCCGAGCGCATCGTGGGCGCGCTGCTGGTGGCGCCTGCCGACCCCGAGCGCCGCGGCGCCCTGGCCGACTTCGCACCGGTGCCCTACCAGCGCCTGCCCTACCGGCACATCCTGGTGGCGAGCGACAACGACCCCTACTGTCCGGTGCGCCTGGCGGGCGCCTACGCACGCGCCTGGGGTAGCGAGTTCGTGCGCCTGCACGGGGCTGGCCACATCAACGTGGACTCGGGCTTTGGCGAATGGCCCCTCGGCCTGGCCCTGCTGCAATCGCTGGGGGCCGATGTGCCACCCCCGCAGCCCGCCCTACATGCCGCGACGGCATAAGAAAACAAGAACAAAGTCGTTTGTTTGTTCGCCGGGGTTGCCCAGAATCGCGGTCCTCTATGGCCTCGCAACCGCCCTCACCATGAACACCGCCCTTCGCACCTCCATCGCCGTCCTTGGTCTGGCGCTTGGCACCTTGGCCTCGGCCCAGACCACGCTGCTCAACGTCTCCTATGACGTGTCGCGCGAGTTCTACAAGGACATCAACGCCGCCTTCGTCGAGGCACAGAAGAAGGCCGGCAAGACCGTGGTGGTCAACCAGTCGCACGCCGGCTCCAGCGCACAGGCACGGGCCGTGGCCGACGGCCTGGAAGCCGATGTGGTGACCTTCAACACCACCACCGATGTCGACTTCCTGGCCGAAAGAGGCGTGGTGGCCAAGGACTGGCGCCAGAAATTCCCCAACGGCGCTGCGCCCACCACCTCCACCATGCTGTTCCTGGTGCGCAACGGCAACCCCAAGAACATCAAGGACTGGGACGACCTGATCAAGCCCGGTGTGCAGGTGGTGGTGGTCAACCCCAAGACCGGTGGCAACGGCCGCATGGCGTATCTCGCGGCCTGGGGCCAGGTGCGCGCCAAGGGCGGCACCGACGAACAGGCCGCCGAGTTCGTGCGTGCGCTCTACAAGAACGTGCCGGTTCTGGCGCGCGGCGGGCGCGACGCCACTGGCGTCTTCCTGCAGCGCAACATCGGCGACGTGCTGATCACCTTCGAATCCGAGGTGGTCTCGGTGGACCAGGAGTTTGGCGCCGGCAAGGTCGACGCTGTGCACCCGAGCGCGAGCATCGTCACCGAGAACCCGGTCGCCATCGTCGAGCGCACGGTTGCCAAGAAGGGCACGGCCGCCGAGGCCAAGGCCTACCTCGACTTCCTCTATTCCGAGGCCGGCCAGGAGATCGCCGCCAAGCACAACATCCGCCCGCGCTCGGAAGCGCTGCTCAAGAAATACGCGAGCGCCTTCAAGCCGATCAAGCTGTTCACCGTCGACCAGTACTTCGGCTCGCTCGGTGAAGCGCAGAAAGTGCACTTCAACGACGGCGGCAAGTTCGACCAGCTCTACACGGTGCGCTGACCATGACCGCCGCCACGCTGCCCCTGCCGGCAGCGCCCGGCGCGCGGCGCGCCACGCGCCGCGTGCTGCCGGGCTTTCACCTCACGCTGGGCTACACGCTGTTCTACCTCGGGCTGATCGTGCTGATCCCGCTCTCGGCGTTGGTGCTCAAGACCCTGTCGATGACCTGGCCGCAGTTCTGGGAGGCGGTGGCCTCGCCGCGTGTGCTGGCGTCCTACCGCCTCACCTTTGGCGCCTCGCTGATCGCGGCCTCGGTGAACGTGGTGTTCGGCCTGCTCGTGGCCTGGGTGCTGGTGCGCTACAGCTTTCCGGGCAAGAAGATCGTGGACGCGCTGGTGGACCTGCCGTTCGCACTGCCCACCGCGGTGGCTGGCATCTCGCTCACCGCGCTGCTGGCCGACAACGGCTGGGTGGGTCAGGTCTTCGCGCCCTGGGGCATCCAGCTCGCGTTCAACCCCAACGGCGTGGTCATCGCGCTGATCTTCATCGGTCTGCCTTTCGTGGTGCGCACGGTGCAGCCGGTGCTGGAAGACACCGAAAAGGAACTCGAAGAGGCCGCCAGCAGCCTGGGCGCCACGCGCTGGCAGATATTCTGGCGCGTGATCTTCCCGGGTATCGCCCCCGCGCTGCTCACCGGCTTTGCGATGGCCTTCGCGCGCGCGGTGGGTGAGTACGGCTCGGTGATCTTCATCGCCGGCAACATGCCCATGGTGTCGGAGATCACGCCGCTGATCATCATCGCCAAGCTCGAGCAGTACGACTACGCGGGCGCCACGGCCGTGGCCTCGGTGATGCTGGGCATCTCCTTCATCCTGCTGCTGGTCATCAACGGCCTGCAGGCCTGGCAGCGCAAGCGCTCCGGGGGGGCCATGGCATGAGCGTTGTACGTACCGAGGCGCCCTGGGTGCGCCGCACACTCATCGCCGTGGCACTGGTCTTCATGGCGCTGTTCCTGGTGCTGCCGCTGGCCGCGGTGTTCACCGAAGCGCTGCGCAAAGGCTGGGACGCGTACTGGGAAGCGCTGAAAGAGCCCGACGCTTGGTCGGCGATCCGCCTCACGCTGATCACAGCGGCGGTGGCGGTGCCGCTGAACCTGGTGTTCGGCGTGGCCGCGGCCTGGGCCATCGCGAAGTTCGAGTTCCGTGGGAAGGCCTTCCTCACCACGCTGATCGACCTGCCGTTCTCGGTGTCGCCGGTGGTGGCGGGCCTGATCTACGTGCTGGTGTTCGGCGCGCAGGGCTGGCTGGGCCCCTGGCTGGCCGCGCACGACATCAAGATCGTGTTCGCCGTGCCCGGCATCATCCTGGCCACCATCTTCGTCACCTTCCCCTTCATCGCGCGCGAACTCATTCCGCTGATGCAGGCGCAGGGCAATGACGAGGAACAGGCCGCGATCGTGCTCGGCGCCTCCGGCTGGCAGACCTTCTGGCATGTCACGCTGCCCAACATCAAGTGGGGCCTGATCTACGGCGTGATCCTGTGCAACGCGCGCGCCATGGGCGAGTTCGGCGCGGTCTCGGTGGTGTCGGGCCACATCCGCGGCCAGACCAACACCATGCCGCTGCACGTGGAGGTGCTCTACAACGAATACCAGTCCGTCGCGGCCTTCGCGGTGGCCTCGCTGCTGGCGCTGCTGGCCCTGGTCACGCTGGTCATCAAGACCGTCGCCGAATGGCGCATGGAGCGCGAGCTCAAGGCCCTGGCCGAGTTGCCGCCCGAACGTCCCCGCACCGATGCCGTTGCCACCACGGCAGGAGCCCCCGCATGAGCATCAACGTCCAGAACATCTCCAAGCACTTCGGCAGCTTCCACGCGCTCGACAACATCGAGCTCGACATCGAGAGCGGCGAGCTGCTGGCCCTGCTGGGCCCCTCGGGCTGCGGCAAGACCACGCTGCTGCGCATCATCGCGGGCCTGGAAACCGCCGACGCCGGCCAGATCCTCATCAGCGGCGAGGACAGCACGCACGTGCACGTGCGCGAGCGCAACGTGGGCTTCGTGTTCCAGCACTACGCGCTGTTCCGCCACATGACGGTGGCCGACAACGTGGCCTTCGGCCTGCGCGTGAAGCCGCGCGGCGAGCGCCCCAGCGAGAAGCAGATCCGCGCCAAGGTGCAGGAGCTGCTCAAGCTGGTGCAGCTCGACTGGCTGGCCGACCGCTACCCCGCGCAGCTCTCGGGCGGCCAGCGCCAGCGCATCGCCCTGGCGCGCGCGCTGGCGGTGGAGCCCAAGGTGCTGCTGCTCGACGAGCCCTTCGGCGCGCTCGACGCCCAGGTGCGCAAGGAACTGCGCCGCTGGCTGCGCCGCCTGCACGACGAGCTGCACGTCACCAGCATCTTCGTCACGCACGACCAGGAAGAGGCCCTGGAAGTGGCCGACCGCGTGGTGTTGATGAACCACGGCAAGATCGAGCAGGTGGGCAGCCCGCGCAGCGTCTGGGAACACCCGGCCACGCCGTTCGTGGCGCGCTTCCTCGGCGGCGTGCCGCTGGTGGGCGACGGCACGCGCCCGCTGCGGCCGCACGAGCTCGAGGTGCGCCGCCTCGCGCCCGGCGAGCCCACCGACGGCGGCGTGGTGGCGACCTTGCGCCGCGCACTGGTGCTTGATCCGGTGGTGCGGCTCGAACTGGAATGCGATTCGAGCACGCACGAACTGATCGAGGCCCGGTTGGGCATCGCGGAGTTCGCCGCGCTCGGCCTGCGCGAAGGTGACACGGTGCGCGTGACGCCCCGCGCTGCGCGCCCGCTGGCCGACCCGGCGCTGGCCTGAGCCCGCGCCCCGGCCGGGGGGCCGCGGGAACCTTGTCTGACGCACGGGTGTCATCTGTTTGCCACACGATGACCACCCCATGAAACACCCAATCGCCCGCCGGCTGCGCCGCGCCGCCCTTCACCACGAGCGGCGGGCACGCCAATGCGAAAGCGGCGACCCCACCGCCAGCGCCGTGCGGCTGTCGCTCGGCGATCTGCTGCGCCTGCACGGGGAAGGTTCGCTTCCGGTGCTGGTGATGCTGTTGTCGCTCTTCACGCTCATACCGGTGGGTGGTGCGGGCTGGTTCGTGAGCTTTTTCATCGTGGCGCTGGGCTGGTATTGGGCGAAGGGGCGCGACAGCGTCGCCCTGCCAGAGAAGCTGGGCCGGCTCACGCTCAACGAACGCTGGTCGCTGCGCAGCCTGCACGGGCTGGCCTGGCTTTACCAGCGCGCCGGGCGCTGGATGCGCCCGCGCTGGCAAGCGTGGCGCCACGAGCGCACACGCGGTTGGTGGGGCGGCTGGATCGCGGTGATGGCGGTCATCATCTTTCTGCCGCTGCCGTTCGGCAACGTGCTGCCCAGCCTGAGCCTGGTGTTGCTGGGCCTGGGCTGGATGTTTCGCGACGGCCTGGCGCTGCTGGTGGCCACCACCGCCGGCGCGGGCGCCGTGGCCTATACCGTGGCCTTCGGGCAGGTCGTGATCGATCTCACCCAGCGGGGGTGGCACTGGTTGACGGGGTGATCGAGACGCCGCGGGGGCCACCTAGAATCGCCCGACCCCCTCTACGACCCCCCGGCATGGCGGACCAAGACCCCCTGAACGACTGCCCACTTTATGTGGATCTCGACGGCTCGCTCACGCCGAGCGACACGCTGCACGAGTCGGCCATGCTGTTCTTGCGCGAGCACCCGCTCAACCTGCTGCGCATGCTGGGCTGGCTGCCGCGTGGCAAGGCAGGTTTCAAACGTGCCCTGGCCGACGCCGTACAGCCCGACCCGTCCCGCCTGCCCTGGCGCGAGGACTTCCTGCAGTTCCTGCGCGACGAGCATGCACGCGGGCGTACCCTGGTGCTGGCCAGCGCGGCCGATGAGCGCATCGGCCAGCGCGTGGCCGACCACCTGGGCGTGTTCAGCGCCGTGCTCGGCACGGCCGACGGCGCGCACAACCTCAGCCGCCACAACAAACGCGAAGCCATTGCCGCGCACGCGCGGGCGCTCGGCCACGAGCGCTGGGCCTATGCCGGCAACAGCAGCGATGACCTCAGCGTCTGGGAAGGTGCAGCGCAGGCGATCGCGGTGAACGCTCCCCGGGGCGTGCTGCAGCGGCTGCGCCAGCGGCAGCCGGTGGCGCACACCTTCGAGCATCGCCCCGCATCGCTCAAGACCCTGCTGCGCGCCATCCGCCTCAAGCAGTGGTCCAAGAACGGGCTGATCTTCCTGCCGCTGCTGGCCGCGCACTCGCTCGACCCGGTGCTGTGGGGGCAGGTGATCGTGGCCTTCGTGGCCTTCGGCCTGTGCGCCTCGGCCACCTACCTGGTCAACGACCTGCTCGACCTGCCCAACGACCGCGTGCACCGCATCAAGCGGCTGCGCCCGCTGGCCGCGGGCGCGGTCACCATCCAGCAAGCGGTTGCGCTGGGCGCGGTCATGATCGTCGCGGCCTTCGGGCTGGCGCTCTGGGTGGGCTGGGCGTTCACCAGCGTGCTGGCGATCTACACCGCCCTGACACTGGCGTACTCGATGCGCTGGAAGCGCATTGCGTTGTTCGACGTGTTGCTGCTGGCGGCCCTGTACACGCTGCGCATCGGCGCAGGCGCGGTGGCGGCGGCTGTTGACCCATCGAACTGGCTGCTCGCGATCTCGGTCTTCCTGTTCCTGAGCCTGGCCTTGGTGAAGCGCTGTGCCGAACTGGAGGAAGCGGTGGACGCTCATCAGGCGCCCGCCCCCGGGCGCGGCTACCAACCGCGCGACCTGCCCTCGCTGCGCAGCATGGGCATGTCCAGCGGCTTCATGGCGGTGCTGGTGCTGGCGCTCTACATCGACTCACCCAACAGCCGTGCGCTCTACGCACAGCCCGATGTGCTGTGGGCCGCTTCGCCGGTCCTTCTGCTGTGGATCATGCGCATCTGGCTCAAGACCGGCCGGCGCGAGCTGCATGGCGAGGACCCACTGGCCTTCGCCCTCAAGGACCCGTTCAGCTGGATCACACTGGCGGTGATGATCGGCATCGGCGCGCTCGCCACGGTCGGCATCTGACACCCATGAAAACCATCGCCCTGGCGCTTGCCATCTTCTGTGTGTTGCTGTCGTCGGCGGCGCAACTGGCCATGAAGCGCGGCCTGGCCCCTGGTGGTGCCCAGGCCGATGTCGTCGGCACCTACCTGCAGGCCTTCACCAGCCCACTGGTGTGGCTCGGCCTGTTCCTCTACGGCGCCAGCGCCGTGCTGTGGTTGTGGGTGCTGTCGCGGCTCGATGTGTCGCTGGCCTACCCGCTGGTGAGCCTGGGCTTCGTGGTCACCGTGGGCCTGGGCATCCTGTGGCTCGGCGAACCGTTCTCCTGGCTGCGCGTGGCCGGCTGCACCCTCATCGTCATCGGCGTGAGCCTGCTGGCGCTGGACGTGCGCGCATGAAAGCCGACGACCATTCCCTCGCAGCCTCGCGCCGCGCCTTCTGGTGGGTCTTCGCGGGCACCCTTGCGCTCAAGCTGCTGCTGGCCGCCACCTTCCCCTTCACCGGCGACGAGGCGCTCTTCCACCAGTGGGGCATGCACCCGGCCTGGCACTACTCGGACCACCCGCCGCTGGTGGGCTGGCTGCTGGCCGCCCTGCACGCCGTGAGCGACGCGCCGATCGTGCTGCGCAGCGTGACCTTGCTGGTCACGAGCGCGATCGCGCTGCTGGTGGTGGACCTGCTGCGCCGCCTGCTGCCCGAGGCGCGTGAGGCACAGGCCTGGCTGGCCGGTGCGGTCTACCTCGCCATGCCCTGGAGCTGGCTGTTCGTGCTGGTCACCACCGACACGCTGCTGATCCTGTTCATGGCGCTGTCGTTCTGGGCCTACCTGCGGGCGGACACCAGCGAGCGCGGTGTGGGCTGGTACCTGCTGTGCGGCGCGTTCCTGGGCACCGCCTTCTTCAGCAAGTACTTCGCGGCGTTGCTGGGCTTTGCCTACGCGGCCCACGCCTGGGGCTGGCGGCGCGAGCGTTGGTGGGCGCCGTTCGTGGTGTTCGCCACCGCACTGCCAGCCATCGCGGCCAACCTGTACCTGAACGCCACGCACGGCTGGAGCCACGTGATGTTCAACGTCTTCAACCGCAATGAGGCAGCACAGTGGTCGATCGAAACCTGGCTGACCTTCGTGGCAATGGCGCTCTACCTGGTCACGCCCTGGTGGCTGTGGCGGGCCCTGCGTTCGCGCGCGCCGGCCGAGGTGAGCGCCACCACCCGCACCACGCTCGCGGTGCTGTGGTTGTTCCCTTTCGTGGTGTTCGCGCTGCTGGCCACGCGGCGCACCATCGGCCTGCACTGGGTGCTGGGCTTCGTGCCGGTGTTCGTGGTGTGGGCCGGCTTGCGCACCGACGTGCGGCCGCTGCGCCGGCTGCTCGGGTACACGGCGGCGCTCTCGCTCCCCCACTTGGTGCTGGTACTGGGCCTGATGCTCGCGCCCTTGAGCTGGTTTGCCCACACCCGATGGGCCGACCGCGCGGTGTTCCTGCGCGAGAACGCGGCCGTGGTGGCAGCCCTGCGTGACGCACTGCCGGCCAACGGCACGCTGATGGCCCAGGCCTACAACCCGGCGGCCATGCTGGCCTTCCGTTACGGCCGCTACGTGCCGGTGTTCGGCCCGGGCCGCCACCACGCGCGCCAGGACGACCAGATCATCGACTTCCGCACCTACGACGGCCAGCCGATCCGCGTCTTCCACTACGACGAGCCCGACCTCGCGGCCTACACGCCGTACTTCGAGCGCGTGAGCAAGCGCGCCTTCACGGTGGACGGCGCCGAGTTCTGGTACGTCGATGGCGAGGGTTTCCGCTTTGCACCCTATCGGGAGCGGGTGCTCGCCGCGGTGGCGCGCGATTTCCACGACATCCCGCGCTGGCTGCCGGTGCTCGGCAACCCGTTCTGCGAGCGGTACGGCTTCGCCCAATGTGCGCCAGGGCGCTGAGGCGACACGCTCAGGCCGCCGGCGCCACGGCGGCGCCGGCAATGCCGTGGCGCTGCAAGGCTGCCGCCACGAACCCGTTGGCCTTCATGGCTTCCACGTAGTCCGTCAGGTAGCGCGCCGCGGCCTCGCCCCGCCCGCGCGGGCAGCCCATGGCTTGGCGGATCACCATGAAGTGCCCTGGCAACAAGCGCAGGCCGCCGAGGCGCTCGGCATCGGCCTCCAGTTGCTGTTTGACACCGGCCGCCACATCGGCCTGGTGCTCGAGGAAATGGTCGACCACCGCGGGCGAGCTCGGGGCGCGCAGGATCTGCGCGCGCCTGAGCTCACGGCTGAGGAACAGGTCGTACGCGCTGCCCTGCCCCACCACGACGCGGTGCGTGGCCTGGTCCACCTGCTCGTTGGCCGTGAGCGGCGAATCGTTGCGCACGGCGTAGCAGCCTTCGATCAGCACATAGGGCCCGGTGAAGTGGATGCCCTCGCCGCGCTTGGGATCGATGGCGAAGAAGCCGATGTCGGCCTGCTCCTGCGTCACCGCGTCGACCGACCTGGCCGCGGTGTCGAACACCACCAGCTCCAGCGGCACTTCCAGGCGCTCGGCGAGGGCACGCGCCAGGTCCACCGACACGCCCCGGGCGCCCTCGGCCGCGTCGGGCGCCGCGAGGATGGGGTTGCCGGTGTTGATGGACGCGCGCAGGCGGCCGGTGGGCGCAAGCGCGCGGACGATGTCGGCGAAGGCGGTCGGGTTCATGGGCGAAGGGAGGGCATCAAGGGATGGCAGGGGCAGCCGGGGGGGTGACGACAGAAGCCGGCACCGGCTCGGGCACCAGCAGTTCGCCGCGCCACAGGCCCCGCACGGTGGCGGCGCACAAGCCACCGATCACCCCGGTGGCCAGGGCGAGCAGCGCCCAGGCGAACACGCCCATGGCACCCGGCTCGGGCAGCAATTGCGCCAGGCGCAGGGTGAGCGTGGTGAAGGCCGCCAGCGGGAACGACAGCGCCCACCAGGGCAAACCGAACGGCACCTCGCGCAGGCGCGGGGCGAGCGGGATCAGCCAGAGCAGCGTGAAGGCGCCCACGCCCCAGACACCCAGCACCGCGGGCTGCGGCGCGCCCAGCTGCAGCAGCGCCAGCGACACCACGGCCGGCGGCGCCAGCAGGATGCACCACGATGGCAGCAGCCGCGGCGGCAGCGGGCTGTGCGAGAGCCGGCGCACCAGCACCAGCGTGAGCACCACCGGCCAGAAGAACACGCCGATGCCCAGTTGCGCGATCGACCATACGGCATGCCCCAACGGCGCGCCGGCCAAGGGTGCCACCACGTTGCCGACCACCGGAATGAACAGCACCGGCGTGACGCCGGGCCACAGCGCGCCGGGCGTCGCGTCGCGACTGCCCAGCCATCGGCCCAGCACCCAGGCCGTGACGCCCAGTTGCAGCACGCAAGCCAACGCCCACAGGACAGACCACAGCGCGCGCGGCGCATCGAAGCTCACGCCCACCGTGGCCAGCAACATGAGCGACACCGGCACCGCAGCAAAGAAAGCGTGGCGTACCGGGTGGCGCAGGTCTTCGCGCACCGCGTCGCGGTGGCGCAGCCAGCGCAGCAGACTGCCCAACAAGAGCGCAACGAACACGGCCGCCGCGAGCACGCCCACGCCCAGCGCGAAGGCGTGCGCCGCGGGCCCGAGCGCGTGCGCCGCGCGGTGCCATGCAAGCGAAAGCCCGCACAGGCCCATCACGACGGAAAACCAAGCGGGGCCGAGGTGGCGCAACGGGTTGGTATCGCGCGCACTGCTCATGCCGCCACCTCGAATGGCACGCGCGGCGCCACCGCGCACAGCGGCTCATAGGCGATGGTGCCGGCCGCGTGCGCGACTTCGTCCACCGGGAGCACCGTGCCGCTGGCGGCGCGGCCCCAGAGCACGACCTCGCTGCCGATGCCGGCGTCGGGCACCGGCGTGAGGTCGACGGTGATCATGTCCATGCTCACGCGGCCCAGGGTGGTGGTGCGCACGCCGTCCACCAGCACCGGCGTGCCGGAGGGTGCGTGGCGCGGGTAGCCATCGGCGTAGCCACAGGCAATGACGCCGATGCGCATCGGTGCGGGCGCGGTGAAGGTGGAACCGTAGCCCACCGTGTCGCCGGGCTGCAAGTGCTGCACGCCGATCACGCGCGTGGCCAGCGTCATGGTGGGCAGCAGGCCCCAGTGCGCGGCGCTGTGCTCGGGAAAATCGGGCGCGCTGCCATAGAGCGCAATGCCTTCGCGCACCCAGTCGGCCGCGAGCGAGGAAGCACCGCGCAGGGCGCCGCGGGCATGGCGCAGGATGGCCGCGCTGTTGGCCAGCGTGCGCTCGCCCGGCAGGTCCTCGGTGGTCTGCTCGAACAAGGCCACCTGGTGCGCGATGCCGCGCGGGCCGTCGGCGTCGCTGAAGTGCGTCATGTGGGCGATCTCGTCGACCTGCGGCAGCGCGTTGAGCCGCGCCCAGGCCGCGCGGTAGGCCGCCGGGGTGAAGCCCAGCCGGTTCATGCCGCTGTTGAGCTTGAGGAACACCTTGTGCGGTTGCTGGGTCTTGTGCGCTGCCAGCCAGTCGATCTGCTCGCTGCAGTGCACCGTGTGCCACAGGCCCAGGCGCGAACACAGCTCCAGATCGCGCGGCTCGAAAACGCCTTCGAGCAGCAGGATCGGGCCACGCCAGTCGAGCGCGCGCAGGCGCTGCGCCTCGGCGAGGTCTAGCAGCGCGAAACCGTCGGCGCTGCGCAGGCCTTCGAACGCGCGCTCGATGCCGTGGCCGTAGGCATCGGCCTTGACCACGGCCCACACGCGCGAGTCGGGCGCGCGCTCGCGCGCGACCTGCAGGTTGTGGCGCAGGGCGCCGGTGTGCACGGTGGCCAGTATCGGACGGGGCATGGCGTGAGAAATGTCAAGGAGCGCAAACCCGGCCGAGCAACGGGCTGGCATACACCCGACGGTGTTCAATCACCGTGCTATAACCCGCGCCACCCGACCGGAGACAAGGCACGGACTGTCGCACAAAGAGTCGGGAACCCCCGTCGCCGAGGCGCTTCATCCTGGCCATCCAGCACCCCGATTCATCGCGATGAAGCGCGGCTTCTACACCATCATGACGGCGCAGTTCTTCAGCTCGTTGGCTGACAACGCGCTGTTCGTGACCGCCATCGAGCTGCTGCGCCACCGCGGGGCGCCCGAGTGGCAAAGCGCAGCGCTGGTGCCCATGTTCGCGCTGTTCTATGTGTTGCTGGCGCCCTTTGTGGGCGCTTTTGCCGACGCACGGCCCAAGGGCCAGGTCATGTTCATCAGCAACGCCATCAAGGTGGTGGGCTGCGTGCTCATGCTCACCGGCGTGCACCCGCTGCTGGCCTACACGCTGGTCGGCCTGGGCGCGGCGGCCTATTCGCCGGCCAAGTACGGCATCCTCACCGAGTTGCTGCCGCCCTCGCAACTGGTCAAGGCCAACGGCTGGATCGAGGGCCTCACGATCGCCTCCATCATTCTGGGCGTGCTGCTGGGTGGCCAGCTGGTGGGCCCGGCGATTGCCCCGCTGTTGCTGGCGCTCGACATACCCGGCCTGGACAGCGCGCCGGTGGCGGCCATCGCGCTGCTGGTGGGCGTGTACGCCCTGGCGGCCGGTTTCAACCTGCGCATTCCCCTCACCGGCGTGACACCGCGCCCGATGCCGCGCAACCCGCTGGTGCTGCTGCCCGACTTCTGGACTTGCAACATGCGCCTGTGGCGTGACCACCTGGGTCAGATCTCGCTGTCCACCACCACGCTGTTCTGGGGCGTGAGCGGCAACCTGCGCTACATCGTGCTGGCCTGGGCAGCGGCCGCCCTGGGCTATAGCACCACGCAAGCATCGGCGCTGGTGGGCGTGGTGGCGCTGGGCACCGCGGTGGGCGCGGTGGTGGCCTCGGTGCGCATGAAGCTCGATCAGGCCACCCGCGTGATCCCGCTGGGCATCGGCATGGGCCTGCTGGTGGTGCTCATGAACTTCATCGACAACGTCTGGGTGGCCGCACCCTTCCTGGTGTTGCTGGGTGCGCTGGGAGGGTTCCTGGTGGTGCCGATGAACGCGTTGTTGCAGCACCGCGGCCACAACCTGATGGGCGCGGGCCGCTCGATCGCGGTGCAGAACTTCAACGAACAGGCCTGCATCCTGGGCCTGGGGGCGTTCTACAGCTTCTCCACCGGCCTGGGCCTGTCGGCCTTCGCGGCCATCACGGCCTTCGGCCTGCTGGTGGCGGGCACCATGGAGCTGATCCGGCGCTGGCACCGGCGCAACGAACGCGAGCACCCGCACGAGCTGGAACGGCTGCTGGAGATCGCCCGCCGCGACGACCTGCACGGCTGAGCGACGCTGCGCGCCGTCTCAGAAGCTGCCGACGTTGGTGGGCGCGAAGCCGTTGAGGTTGACCAGGCGGTGCTGGGCCAGCACCTTGTACAGGTCGGCCTCGCTCACCGAGCGCGAGAGGTAGGCGTCAGCCCCGGCCAGGCCAGCCTTCATGCGCTCCATGCTGCCGGCGCTGGGCGCAAACAGGATGACCACCGGCGCGCCCTTGGGGCCCTTGGCCTGCTTGGCGCTGCGGCAGACGGCAAACGCGTCCGGCTGCCCACCGAGGCGGTCGATCACCACCAAGCGGTAGGGATGCGCCTGCATCATGGCCTCGGCCTGTGCCGGGTCGCGGCACCAATCGATTTCCAGCTCGTACTTGCGAAAGCGCTTGAGCAGGATGCGCCCTTCGACCAGGCTCTGCCCGACCAGCAAGGCGTCGCCACGCGCCACCTCGGGCAGGCCACCCGCGCGGCCGCTGCGGGTATCGGCGCCACGGGTGTTGCGTGCCTTCGGTGCCGGGGGCGACACGTTGAAGAGTTCGTCCAGGTCGGCGAAATCGGTGGCGCCGCGCAGCGGAATCTGCACCGACTTCGCGGCCGGCCGCGGTGCTGGCGCCACCGCAGTGGTGGTTGCTGGCACCGGTGCGGAGACAGGGGCTGGAGGCGGCGATGCCGTGCGCGCGGCGCGGCGCGCGGCCGCCGCCTCCAGCGCCTGCACCTCGTCGCGCGACATCGGCCGGGTGGGCGGGAAATCGGTTTCCGGGAAGCGGCGCCGGGTGCGCCCGGCGGGCGCCATCGGCGCCGTGGCCTGTGGCTTGCCGCTGGCCAGACGCATGCTGGCGTCCAGCCCGTGCAACTGAGAGTGTTTGAACGGCTCGGTGGCCGCGAAGGCGGGCGCCGGTGCGACAGCCGCAGCACGCGAGGTGCGCAGACCCACGAGCGTGTCAAGCGCCCCGAGCAGCGCGACGAAGCGGATCGGCTTGGGCTGCAACGGCCAGCCGGTGCCGGCGTCGTGGCTGCCCACCAGCAGGACGCGGCCGGGCAGGCGCGCACCCTGCACCAGCGCGAGCGCCTGGGCGTTGTCGGCGTTGACGATCAGGATCTGGGCGTCAAGCACCTCCTCCTGCACCAGGTAGGCTGGCGGTCGTCGCGCCGCGAGCCGGAAAAACGATTCGAACGTGGCGCTCTCGGCCTGGGAAAAGCCCACGAGCGCCACGGTGTAGGCCGCCCCCATTGCCTGCTCCCCTGTGACTGGGTGTTTGTGGTTACTTTCAGATACGACGCGCAGTATCACCGCGCGGCATGGCTTTGGGGGGATATCGGCACGGGCCCGTCGGGCATGTGTGAAGATTTTGTGGTTTGCCACACAACAACCCACCCCAAGGAAACCCCCATGCCCAGCGTGTACGACTTCGAAGCCCGGTCCATCGACGGCCAGAACGTGCCCCTGTCGCGTTACCGCGGCCAGGCGCTGTTGATCGTCAACACCGCCAGTGCCTGCGGCTTCACCCCGCAGTTCGCCGGCCTGGAGAAACTGCACGCGGCCTACGGCGCGCGCGGCCTGGTTGTGCTGGGTTTTCCCTGCAACCAGTTTGGCGCGCAGGACCCGGGCAGCAACGAGCAGATCGCCAGCTTCTGCCAGCGCAACTACGGCGTGAGCTTTCCCATGATGGCCAAGATCGACGTCAATGGCGGCGACGCGCACCCGCTGTACCGCTGGCTCACGGCCGAGGCGCCCGGCCTGCTCGGCAGCAAGGCCATCAAGTGGAACTTCACCAAGTTCCTGATCGGCAAGGACGGCAAGGTGCTCAAGCGCTATGCACCGCAAGACGCGCCGGAGAAGCTGGCCGGCGACATCGAGGCGGCGTTGGCGGCGTGAACGTGCGCAGCCCGCGCCGTCAAAGCACGCGCAACAGCCAGCCCGCCAGCAGCGGCAGCGCCAGCGCGCTGAACAACGCACTCAAGCCCATGGCCAGGCCTGCAAACGCCCCCATCTCCTCGCTGACCTGAAACGCGCGCGCGGTGCCGATGCCGTGCGCGATGGTGCCCAGCGCAAAGCCGCGCACCGCGGGCTCGCGGATGTTCATCGCATCGAACAGGTAGCGCGCGCTGACCGCGCCCAGCACGCCGGTGGCCATCACCAGTACCGCCGTGAGCGAGGGCAGGCCGCCGATCTTTTCGGCGATGCCCATGGCCACCGGCATGGTGACCGACTTGGGCGCGAGCGAGGCCAGGGTGGCGCTGGAGGCGCCGAGCATGCGGGCCAATGCGATGGCGGAGATGGTGGTGACCACGACGCCGACCACCAGCGAACCCAGCAGCGGCACGGCCAGACGGCGCAGGCGGTGCATCTGCTCGAACAGCGGCACCGCGAGCGCCACGGTGGCCGGGCCGAGCAGGAAATGCACGAACTGCGCTCCTTCAAAGTAGGTGGCGTAGGGGGTGCGGGTGGCCCACAGCAGCGTGGCCAGCACCGCCACCGCGATCGGCACCGGGTTGGCCAGCGGGTGAAAACCGCTGCGCCGGTAGAGCACGAAGGCGCCGTGATAGACCAGCAGCGTGAGCGTGAGGCCCAGCAACGGTGTGGTCGACAGATAGACCCAGACCTCGATCAGCCGCTGCGGCGCTTCAGCCGGCATCGCTGCCCTCCCCCGGTTCGGGGTGCTGCCGTCGCATCAACCACAGCAGCGTGGCGGCCGCAGCGGCCAGACCCAGCAGCGTGCTAAGCACCAGCGCCACACCGATGGCGAGCGCCTCATCGCCCAGGCGCTGCAGGTGCTGCATGACACCCACGCCCGCGGGCACGAACAGCAACGACAGGTGCTGCAGCAGGCCTTGCGCGGTGGGCTTGATCGCCTCGACGCTGCGCGGGCGCAGCAGGAGCGCCAGCAACAGCAAAGCCAGACCGACCACCGGACCGGGCACCGGTGCGCCCGACAGCCGCACCGCGGTTTCACCCAGCAGCTGAAACACAAGCAAGGTGGCCAGCGCGGGGATCATGGCGTTCAGTTCTGCAAGGCTTCGTCGAGCAGCTCGACCCAGTGCCGCACCGGTGTGGCGCTGCCGCTTTGCAGGTGGGTGATGCAGCCGATGTTGGCGCTGGCGATGACCGCGGGCTGGAGCTCACCCAGGCGATCGAGCTTGCGGTCGCGCAAGGTGGTGGCGATGGCCGGGTTGAGCACCGAGTAGGTGCCGGCCGAGCCGCAGCACAGGTGCGATTCGGTGCGCGCCACCCGCACGTTGAAGCCGAGTTCGCCCAGCCAACGCTCGACACCGCCGCGCAACTGCTGTCCGTGCTGCAGCGTGCAGGGCGGGTGGAAGGCCACGACGCGCTGCGCGTCGGGTGGGCGCGCGAGTTTTGGCTTGAGCGCGGGCACGAGGTCGGGCATCAGCTCGGACAGGTCGCGCGTGAGCGCGCTGATGCGCTCGGCACGCTCCGCGTAGACCGGGTCGTCGCGCAGCAGGTGACCGTATTCCTTCACCGTCACGCCACAGCCCGACGCGTTCATCACGATCGCTTCGACGCCCCGCTCCACATGGGGCCACCAGGCATCGATGTTGGCGCGCATCTGCGCCAGGCCACCACCCTGGTCATTGAGGTGGAACTTCACCGCGCCACAGCAGCCGGCCTCGGGCGCGACCACGGTCTGGATCCCAGCGGCGTCGAGCACGCGCGCGGTGGCGCTGTTGATGTTGGGCGCCATGGCCGGCTGGACACAGCCGCCCAGCATGAGCACCTGGCGGGCATGGGCCCGCGTGGGCCAGGTGCCGGCCGGGTGCGGCTCGGGCACCTTGGCCTTGAGCGCAGCGGGCAACAGGCCGCGCACCGCCTGGCCAAGCTTCATGGCCGGACCGAACAGTGGCGACGGCAGGCCCTCCTTGAGCAGCCAGCGCACGGTGCGCTCGCCGGCCGGGCGCGGCACCTTCGCGTCGACGATGGCGCGGCCGATGTCCACCAGGTGGCCGTACTGCACACCGCTGGGGCAGGTGCTCTCGCAGTTGCGGCAGGTGAGGCAGCGGTCGAGGTGCTGCTGGGTCTTGCGCGTCGGCTCGGCGCCTTCGAGCACTTGCTTGATGAGGTAGATGCGCCCGCGCGGGCCGTCGAGCTCGTCGCCCAACAGCTGGTAGGTGGGGCAGGTGGCGGTGCAAAAACCGCAGTGCACGCACTTGCGCAGGATGGCCTCGGCCTCGCGGCCGGCGGGGCTGTGCTGGAACTCGGGGGCCAGTTGGGTCTGCATGTCAGATCAGCTCGGGGCCGGCGAACACGCCGTGCGGGTCGAAGGCTTCGCGCAGGCGCTGCATCACCTGGCGCAGGGCCGGCGTGGGTGCGTCGAAGCGGCGCACGCCGGCGGCACCCTGGGCGGGCTGGCGGAACAGTTGCGCGTGGCCACCGGCGGCCCGCGCGGCGGCGCGGATCTCGCGCTCGGCCGCCACCGGGGCCCACAGCCAGCGCTGCGCGCCGTGCCATTCGATGAGTTGGGGCCATGCACCCAGCAAAGGCGCAGCGGTCTGCGGCACCGACACCCGCCACAGGCCGTGTTCGGCCGACGGCGCTTCGGCCAGGAAGGGCAAGCGCTGGTCGCGGCAGGCCGACCAGTCGGCGCTGGCTTGCGCGGTGTCCATGCGGGTGCCGCCGGACTCGCGCTGCAGGCGCTTGCACGCCGCCTCCACCGCGGCCACGGCGCCGCGCAAGCGCAGGAACAGCAGCTCGGGCGCGCCGGGCTGCGTGGTGTTGCGCACCCAGCAGCTGGCGTTGAGCGGCAGCGGCTCGCCGCCCCAGCGGTGCAGCTGCTCGAGCGCATCGTGCTGACCCAGGTAGAAGAACAGCGTGGCCTCGGCCGGTGCCACCGGCAACACCTTCAGGCTGACCTCGGCGATCACGCCCAGCAGGCCCCAGCTGCCCGCCAGCGCACGGCTCACGTCGTAGCCGGCCACGTTCTTCATCACCTGGCCGCCGAAGGTGAGCAGTTCGCCGCGCCCGTTGATGAGGCGCGCGCCCAATACGTAGTCGCGAACACCGCCGACGCTGGCGCGGGCGGGGCCCGCCAGGCCAGCCGCCACCATGCCGCCCACTGTGGCATGGCTGCCCAGGTGAGGTGGTTCGAACGGCAGGCACTGGCCGTGTTCGATCAACGCGGCCTCGACCTCGGCCAGTGGCGTGCCACCGCGCACGGTGATCACGAGCTCGGAGGGTTCGTGGCTGAGGATGCCCGACCAGCCGCGGGTGGACAGCGGCTGGGCGGCGAGCGGGCCGCACACGGCAAGCTTGCTGCCGCCCCCGGCAATGCGCAGGCGCTGGCCGTCAGCGGCGGCCGCGCGCACTCGATCAATCAGCTCGGTGGGAGCGTCGGAAGCAGGATGGGCGACAGGGGCGCCGGGCTGAGCAGGCATGGCGGGGATGGTAGTCGCCGGCCTGGGGCTGCCCCTTGAATTTTTTGCACGCCGGGCTGCAATCGGGCGGGCCCGGCCCCGTTGTCACGATTCAAGGCGAGGCGTGCCCGAGGCAGGCGCCGGCATTGGGCCGGCCCTTGCATTCGCGCTTGAGGCGCTTCTCGCGGGCCGCGGGGCTTTCCTCGGAAGGCGACTTGTGGAACGTGACCTTGGCCGGCGGCTTGCGTGCCGGCGGCGTCTCGGCCAGAGCGCTCGTGATCAGGGCCAGCGACAAGGCGGCAAGGGTCAAGGTTTTCGTGAGCATCGGAGCCTCCCGGGACATGCAAACGGGCACGATGCTAGGCCGTGCCAGCGGACGCATCCCGGGGGAGTACGCCGGCCAGGGACGCAAAAAAGCCCGCGGACCTGCCGGGCCGCGGGCTGAGGGGCTGTGATCCACCCCGCCCGTCGACGGGGTGCAACCCTGGAGGAAATCAGCGGTTGTAGGCGGTCTCGCCGTGCGAGGCGATGTCCAGGCCTTCGCGCTCGGCTTCTTCGGAGACGCGCAGGCCCATCACCATGTCCACGATCTTGTAGCAGATGAAGGCCACCACGCCCGACCACACCATGGTGATCACGACGCCTTCGGCCTGCACCAGCAGCTGGCCGCCGATCGAGTAGCCGTCAGCCTTGACACCGCCGAGCGAGGCGGCGGAGAACACGCCGGTCAGCAGCGCGCCCACGATGCCACCGACACCGTGCACGCCGAACACGTCGAGCGAGTCGTCCGCACCGAGCATCTTCTTGAGGCCGGTCACGCCCCACAGGCACAGGAAGCCGGAGACCAGGCCGATGACGATGGCGCCCATCGGGCCCACGGTGCCGCAGGCCGGGGTGATGGCCACGAGGCCAGCGACCGCACCCGAGGCGGCGCCCAGCATCGAGGCCTTGCCCTTGCCCAGCGCTTCACCGATGCACCAGGCCAGCACGGCCGCGGCGGTGGCGAACAGGGTGTTGATGAAGGCCAGGGTGGTGCCGCCATTGGCTTCGAGGTTGGAGCCGGCGTTGAAGCCGAACCAGCCCACCCACAGCAGCGAGGCACCCACCATCGTCAGCGTCAGGCTGTGCGGGGTCAGCGCTTCCTTGCCGTAGCCGATGCGCTTGCCCACCACGTAAGCGCCCACCAGGCCAGCCATGGCGGCGTTGATGTGCACCACGGTGCCGCCGGCGAAGTCCAGCGCGCCTTTGTCGAACAGGTAGCCGCCGGCGCCCCACACCATGTGGGCGATCGGCAGGTAGCTGAAGGTGAACCACAGGGTGCAGAACAGCAGCACGGCGCCGAACTTGATGCGCTCGGCGAACGAACCCACGATCAGCGCGCAGGTGATGCCGGCAAAGGTGGCCTGGAAGGCGATGAAGATGTACTCGGGAATCATCACGCCCGGGGTGAACGTGGCCGCCAGCGACTCGGTGTTCACGCCGGCGAGGAAGACCTTGTCGAGCCCGCCGATGATCAACCCCTCGCCACCGAAGGCCAGGCTGTAGCCGTACACGGCCCACAGCACACTGATGAGCGAGAACACGACCATGACCTGCATCAGCACCGAGAGCATGTTCTTGCTGCGCACGAGGCCGCCGTAGAACAGCGCGAGGCCGGGAATGACCATCATGATGACCAGCACGGTGGCGATCATCATCCAGGTGACGTCGCCCTTGTCGACGGTCTCCTTGGGGGCCTCTTCGGCCGCAGCGGGAGCAGCGGCCGCGGGCGCTTCGGCAGCCGGCGCGGCGGGGGCCGCGGCAGCGGGAGCGGCGTCGGGCGCCGGCGTGGTCTGGGCGAGGGCTGCGCCACCGCCGATCGCCAGGCCGAGGCCCAGCAACAGGGAAGCCAGGAACTTCTTCATTTGGGGATCTCCGTTGGAATTCAGGGGGGTGCGGCTCAGATCGCTTCGTTACCGGTTTCACCGGTGCGGATGCGGACCACCTGTTCGAGGGGGGAGACGAAGATCTTTCCGTCGCCGATCTTGCCGGTGCGCGCGGCACCTTCGATGGCCTCGATGACGCGCTCGACGAGCTCGTCGGCCACGGCGACCTCGATCTTCACCTTGGGCAGGAAGTCGACGACGTACTCCGCGCCACGGTAGAGCTCGGTGTGACCCTTCTGACGGCCGAAGCCCTTGACTTCGGTGACGGTGATGCCCTGCACGCCCACGCCCGACAGTGCCTCGCGCACTTCGTCCAGCTTGAACGGCTTGATGACGGCTAGAACCATTTTCACGACGATCCCTCCAGGGGTTGGTTGATCCGGGCACACATGAAGCAGCTTGTGTGCCAAGTTGGCGCCACACCGACCAACTTCTTGCAGCACCAGATCGGAGCCTCGTGATCCGGCTCATGGCCTGTCAAGGTTGCCATGCACCATTGATGTGCGATGCCGCATCGAGGCGGTGCGATCGGCCTGAAGGGCTGTGCGTCGGGCACTGTCAGCCCTCGTCTGATCGCACCATCATGGCGCGTGATGGCCCGAACGGCGGCGCCGATCGACAGGTTCCGCTTCTCGCGCGGTCAGGCCTTGACGGACGGTGGCCCGCCCCGCGGCTGTGCCATCTCGTGCGTGGGCGGTTCCGGTGCGGGCGCCTCGATCACAAACCGTCGCCACGCGCCCCCCACCTGAAACAGGCGCGCGAGCATGGCGCTCAGATCGCAGGCCGTCGCCTGCTCGGCAGCCCACTCGTGCACCAGCACCACCTCGCCATCGGGGCCCGCCATGGCCATTCGCGCGCCACCGGTTTCACGCCACAGCAAGTTGTAGGTGAGCATGGCCTCGTAGGCCAGGATCTTTCGGCTGGGCGCCACTCTCCCCAGCTCGATGGTCGCGACCAGCCGCGATGGGCCTTCGGCCCATTCGGCCCGAAGAACTTCGGTCCCGCCACATGAAAGCGTGAAGCCACCCTGCCCATCTTGATGGACATCGACAGCGCCACTGGAGATATTGCGCAACTCTTCGATCAAAAGAATCATGGCGGCGACGTCCATGGCGACCTACTTTTCCGTCAGTTCAACGAGGGTCACATGCGCCCATCGGCCATCGGAATCCTTGCGGGCATCGGTGACCAGGAATCGGGTGAAAGGCGGAAAGAGAATCTCCTTCTCACGCACGAACTCCGCCAGCGGCATGATCGAACTGCCACACGAGGACTCACACGGAAGAACATCGATCTTCAGATCGTCTCGATAGGCCGACTCGGGGTCATAGCTGGTGGACAGCGGGGCGGGGTCAATGAACACGCTGCCGATGGTGGTCAGTTGCTTGATCACCGCGGACGACATCTTTTTCAAGCCGACCCCTCTGTACAAGATAGAAGTGACGGGCGCGCGCAGCTTGGGCAAGGCACTCATCAGCAGGTCGATGGTCTCCTTGGCGCCGACCACGGACGCTCCCGTGCGACAGAAGCGATTCAGCGGCTCGTATTCGATGCTGTAAGCCCAGACTGCCAGCACCTCCTGCGGGGTGACGCCCGCCTGCGTGAGGACTTGCTGAACCGCGGGCCTTTTGAAGAGGCCTTCCAGGCTGCCCGAACTCGCTCGCAGGCTCTTGATGAGGGCGAGCTCCGCACCATTGCCGTCGCCGTACTCTGTCTCAAACAGCAGCTTGTACAGGTCTGTCTGCCTTACCTTGTCGTATCCACCTGCAAGGTCTTTGGCCATGGCATCCACCGGGGCTCGGCGCAATGATTTGTCCCGGGATCGGTCCACGTGCTTCAGGACGAGCCTTGCAGCGTCAATGAACTTCGCCGGACTGACAGGCTGTCCATCACGCCCCAACTCGGCAAACGCTTGAAGTGCATCCACTAGGTCGACGTGCAGGGGATGGTTTCGGTTGGGTTGGTTGGGCAGTACTTCGTGGCCAATCAGGTTGGCGAGATCGGCCACGATGGACTGCATTCCTCTGCGCTTGGCAAACCGTTCGACGGAGGTGGGCCCCAGGACCGGGGGGGTGGACTTGACCTTCAGATCGCCTCTGCCCCATTCATCGGGGGGAGTGGCGAGGACCTCATGGCTGCTGATCAGACCGAGTCCTGTCCTTTTCTGGTGCCAGGCCGTTTCAACGTCATGTACCAGCGCCTTGAGGCTGTCAACAGCGGTGGTTTGTGCCGGCTTGGGGCTTTGTAGCGCCTCATCGCCGGTGGCTTTGGCCTGGGGCGGATCGGTGTGCAACCCGGCTGCTTGTCCTTGCGCAATGCGATGCAAACGGTACTGAGCTGCATCAAGTACCCTGCTCAGCTTGTCCACGGTAACGGGACCATCGCCCAGCCCGCCCACCAGGTTCATCGCCTCGCGCGTGTCACTCACCAGCAAAAAGTCATCGAGACACGCGCCAAGCTCACGGCTCAGGCCAAGCAAATACGTTCGCAGCTCCTGTTGATCGGGTGGCCGGTTTGCACGCAACGGGACACCGACGCGCAATTCGCCGTTGCTCATCGACACCTGCATGCCAGGGTCGTGGTGAAGCAGCTGCGACTGCAAACGCTGAAGCTTGTTCGATGCGACAGTGAATGGGGTCATGGGAAAGCCCTTTGGCGCGGTGCGTTTGCACCACACAAACCGGCTCCCTGGCGTCTGCGTGGGTAACGGCGGGAAAAGCGGGAGTTCCTCTCTTTCGTCAGAATTTCGTGATACCGACGAGCGGATCGAAACCGCACCAAGCGATCGATCGGCAGGCGTCTCGACACCCCTGCCCGTTTGCGTCTGCGTCAACACCCACAATCCTGCCCCGGGCAGCGCTTGCAGACAGGGGCGAAGCGCCCGTTACCAGGGAGAACACACATGGGATTGGCGCGGGTGCACAGCCGCGCGCTGCAGGGTCTGCAGGCGCGCACGGTCAGCGTGGAGGTACATCTGGCCAACGGCTTGCCCTCGTTCACCTTGGTGGGGCTGGCGGACACCGAAGTGAAAGAGGCGCGCGAGCGTGTGCGCGCGGCCATCGCCCACAGCGGTCTTGAATTTCCGGCGAATCAGCGCATCACGGTGAGCCTGGCCCCCGCCGATCTGCCCAAGGACTCCGGGCGCTTCGACCTGCCGATTGCGCTGGGCATTCTGGCCGCCAGCGGCCAGATTGCCGAGGAAGCACTGGCCCACTGCGTGTTTGCAGGCGAACTTTCGCTCGGCGGTGAGTTGCGCCCGGTACGCGGTGCGCTGGCCATGGCGCTGTCACTCCCGAGCACGGGCCAAACCCTGGTGCTGCCACCCGGTAGCGCCGAGGAAGCCGCGCTGGTGCCACAGGCCCGCGTGGTGCGCGCGCGCCACCTGGTGGACGTGGCGGCGCGGCTGCGGCGTGAGAACCCGGCGCAAGAGGAAGACGCGGGCTGGCACACCCTGCCTGCGCGCCGTGTGGCCGCAAGCCCACCAGGGCCCGACCTGGCGGACGTGCGCGGCCAGAGCGCGGCGCGCCGTGCCCTCGAGATCGCCGCCGCAGGCGGCCACAGCCTGCTGTTGGTCGGGCCGCCAGGCGCCGGCAAATCCATGCTCGCGCAACGCTTGCCCGGCCTGCTGCCGGACATGAGCACCGACGAGGCGCTGGAGGCGGCGGCCATTGCCTCGCTCGCCGGGCGCTTCGACCTGGCCCACTGGGGGCAGCGGCCGATGAGCGCGCCACACCACAGTGCCTCGGGGGTGGCGCTGGTGGGCGGCGGTTCGCCGCCGCGCCCGGGCGAGATCTCGCTCGCCCACCATGGTGTGCTGTTTCTGGACGAGCTGCCCGAGTTTCCGCGCCATGCCCTGGAGGCGCTGCGCGAACCGCTGGAGAACGGCCGCATCCGCATCTCGCGCGCGGCACAGCAGACCGAGTTTCCCGCGCGCTTTCAGCTCGTGGCCGCCATGAACCCCTGCCCATGCGGCTGGCTTGGCCACCCCACGCGGGCCTGCCGCTGTACGCCAGATCAGGTGGCGCGCTACCAGGGCAAGCTCAGCGGGCCGTTGCTTGATCGCATCGACCTGCAGGTGGACGTACCCGCCCTGGCCGTGGCCGATTTGTTGCACGGCGCCGCCGGGGAATCCAGTGGCGTCGTGCGCGCGCGTGTGACATTGGCCCGCGAGCGTGCACTGCAGCGGCAGGGCTGCGCCAATCAGGGCCTGACGGGCGCGTCGCTACAGGCACAAGCCCACGCGGATCCCGCGGCACTGACGTTCCTGCAGGCCGCAGCCACCCGCCTCGGCTGGAGCGGGCGCGCCATGCACCGCGCGCTTCGGGTGGCCCGCACGATCGCCGATCTGGCTGGCCAAGACGCGGTGCAGGTTGCTCACGTGGCCGAGGCGGTGCAATACCGCCGCGCGTTGAAGGCGAACTGACCAATCGGACCGCGGCGCCCCGCCCGAAACGGGCTCAAGGCGGCTTCAGTAGCCACAACCACGCAACAACAAGCTGCCGTCCACGCGAGCGAGTTGCATGGCCATGAGTCCGGGTTGCAACAGCGCAGTGCCCAGCACCACCAGCCCAACCGCCACCAGCACACGCGCTCGCCGGCTCATGTGGCATCCACCAGGGCAGCTTCGCGGCGAGGCGCGGCGCACACCTGTGCCAGAGCCCGCGACAAGTCACCGATCAGGTCGTCGACATGTTCCAGGCCAACGGAGAGGCGCACGAGGTTTTCGCGGATGCCGGCCGCATCGCGCTCCTGCGGGGCCATGCGGCCGTGCGTGGTGGTGGCCGGGTGGGTGATCATGGACCGCGTGTCACCGATGTTGGTGGCAATCGACACCAGCCGCAGCGCATCGATGAACGCCCAGGCGTGTTCCCGCGAGGCACCCACTTCAAAACTGATCACACCGCCCGAGCCGCATTGCTGACGATCGATCAAGGCGCGCTGCGGATGCCCGGGCAACCCGCAGTAATGCACGCTGCCGACACTGGCTTGACCGGGCAACCAGTGCGCCAGTGTTTGCGCGGCGCGCTCGATCGTTGTCACGCGCAACTCCAGCGTTTCCAGGCTCTTGAGCAAGAGCCAGGCGTTCATCGGGCTCAGGCTCGCGCCCAATGAGCGCGTGGTGCCACGCAGCGCCGACACCAGCGCCTCGCTGCCCGCCACCACACCGGCCAGGCACCGACCCTGCCCGTCCAGGTACTTGCCTGCCGAGTGCAGCACCAGATCGGCCCCCAGGGCCAATGGGCGTTGTGCCACCGGCGTCATCAAGGTGTTGTCGACCACCAACAGGGCTTGGTACGCGTGTGCCAGCGACGCGATCGCACCGATGTCCGCTACATGCTGCAGCGGGTTGGAGGGCGTCTCCAGAAACACCACGCGCGTCTGGGCGTCGATGGCACGCCGCCAGCCTTCGATGTCGGTCAGGCCCACCACCCGCACCTCAACGCCGAACTTCCCGAAGAACGTGCGCAGCGCGTGCAGCGTGGTGCCAAAGACATCGCGCGCGCACACCAGGTTGGCGCCGGCGCACAGCCAGGTGTGCGCCACCGCGGTGATGGCGGCCATGCCGGAGGCGAAAGCCACAGCGTCCTGCGCGCCTTCGAGCGCGGCCAGCCGTTGCTCGAAGGCCTGCACGGTCGGGTTGGTGAAGCGGGAGTAGACGTTGCCAGGTACGGCACCGCTGAAGCGATCAGCCGCTTGCGCGGCCGATCGGAACACGTAGGCCGACGTCATGGCGATCGGCTCGCTGTGCGAATCCGACACGTCGTGGAATTGCGCCGTTCGAACGGCGGCTGTTGTCGATGACTTCATGGCCTCCCCAGGCGCTTGCGTGTGTGACAGACAGTGATTCGTTGGGCGCTAGCCAGTTGGCGCGTTGGCCGCCGGCAGCGCGACCGGCGGCGAAGCGCCGGTCTGACGCAATCCGACCCAGGACACCGCTGCGGCCACGACCGTGAAGGCACACAGTGCGGCGATGGCGGCTGCGTAGCTGCCGGTGCGCTCATAGGACCATGCGCTCAGCTGCACCGATGCAAAGGCCCCGACCTGATGCACCAGGAAGAGCAGGCCGAATACCCGCCCCTTGATGCGACCGCCATAGCGTTCAAAGCAAAACATCGAGGTGAGGATGACCGTGCCGAGATAACTGGCGCCGAAACAAAGGGCAAACGGCAGCGGGCCTGCGCCGGGCACGAGCAGCAGCAGCATGGCCAGCGAGCGCAGCGCATAGAACAGGGCCAGCAGCCGATGCTTGTCAAAGCGCAAGGCCAGTGCGCCCGCAGCAAGCCCGCTCAGCAACTCCAGCAAGCCGAGCAAGCTCAGGCTGTAGGCCATCTGCATGCGTGCGACGCCGTGGTCCTGCCAGAAGGCCAGCAGGTGAACGTCGATGAAGGCCATGGTGGCGCCACAACCCAGGAAGCCGAAGGCGAGCACATAGAACACCGGGTCACGCCGCACGGTGCGCCATGCGGACTGCGGCATGTCGCGTCGCTCGGGCGTGGGTGATGGCGGCTCCAGGCGGGCCACCAAGAGCAGGGCCAGCGTGAGCGGGACGGCAAAAAGAGCGCCCATGACGAAGAAGACCTGGGTCCAGGGCACCTGGGGTTGCAGCCACACCCAGGCTGGCGACAGGACAATGAATCCGATGGCCGTCCCGTTGGTGATCACGGCGTAGGCGAGGCCTTTGCGGCGCCCTTCGAACAAGCGGTCGACCAGCACGCCCATGGGCACGAACGTCATGGCCGCGAGACCGAAGGCGCCGAATACCCCGAAGGCCACCGAGAACACCCAGATCGACTGGCTGATGAGCGAGGCCAGCATGAACGCGACGCCCGCTGCACAAGCGCCAATGGCGGCGGTGCGCAGCGCCCCGAGGCGATCGCTCAAGGCACCCACCAACGGTGAGGCCAGGCCCGTCACCAGCATGAAGAGTCCGCCGGACCAGGCAAACTGGGCGCGTCCCCGGCCGAAGTGGTCAGCTATCTGCACGAAGTAGACCTGATAGACGCCCTTGATGGCCGTCGACAGGAACACCACCACAAAAGCCACCGCCACCAGCAGGTAGACCGCCGGCATCACGGACGACAAGCGGGTCTTCATCTCAGGCGGCTTCCCGGTACGCACCACGCTCCACGCGCCCCAGGTATTCCTGGTAGATGTTTTCGTACATCGCGTGGAACAAGTGGCAGGTGTGCTCGACGGCGTGGAGCGCCTCGCGCTGCATCGCTTCGGTGGTGCACAAGGCCGTCACCAGATTGAGCCCCTGCTCGACATGGCCCACATCCTCGATCTGGTGCACGATGAAAAACTCCAGATCGGTATCCGTCAATCCGTAGATCCGCTCGAACAACTCGTGGCGGGCCTCACCGGCCTTGGTTTCTAGGTTCTGCCCTTCGCTGGCGATCATGACCGCTGCAGCGCCCATGTGATAACGGGCTGGGTTGCTCACCGCCTTCATTCGGTAGTCGATCAGTTCGGCGGTGGCGGGCAGGGGTTGCTCCGCGTCGCGCTCGGCGTCCGAGATGCCGATGGCGCGCAGGAAGTTCTGCATCAGTACGACGTGGTTGTCGGTCTTGGAGAGTCGGCCGGTTTCCTCTTCGTAGAGGTTGATGAGCAGGGCGCGCCGGAACTTGGGCAGCGGGCAGTGCATGTAGAGCTGCTCCACATAACCCAGGAAGTGCTTGGTGAGCTGATAGCCCTGCAGGGCCGTTTGCCGCAACAACGCCAGGTTCGGTCGCTCGACATCAAACAGCTCGCTGAAGATGGGATGCCCGAGCGTGAGTTGGCGGTGCAGCGTGTAGCGCAGCTGCTCCTTAAAAATGCTGGACGGAATCATGTTTGTCCTCCTGGTGTCGTGGATGAAAACGAACGCTGCTTGAGCGAGGCCACCGTCTGTGACATGAAGTGACCGCGGAAGCGCTGACCGTTCACGCGCGCGTAGTCGTCGAGCACGCCATAGGTCTGGAAGCCGAAACGCTCCCATAGCGCGTGGGCGCGCGTGCCCTCGCGCACGTCCAGCACGAGTTGTTCAATGCTTAGCGCCTCGGCCTGTCGCACGATGGCCCGGAACACCCGCGGGAGCAGGTTGCGTCCGCGATGGCCTGGATGCATGACGCCTTTGCTGAGCTCTGCCCGATGACGGCAATTGGGCATGGGGCTCGGCGTGAGCAGGCAGAAAAATCGGAGGTAGTCGCCTGCCGTGCCCAGCAAGGCATGGGTTGTGCGGTCCCGCAGGGCGGATCGAAGACCACGTGCGAAGGCGCCCGCTTCGGCTGCACTCATGGGCGCGGCATAGCCGAGCGTTCCGCCATCGTCTTTCGCACAATCGATGAGCTCGACGATGGCGCTCAGCATCGCATCCGTGGGGTACGGCTCCCAGCGCAGCTGCAGCTCGATTTCGGGTGGGTGAATCGACGTTTCCATGGCCGCGATGCTAGGCATCCAGCATCACGCGCCGAGGCAAGTCTTTTGCCAAACATGGCAATCTTTTGGACAGCTTATAACGAAATCATCATCGGCGACTTTCAGTCGGCGCATGCATGTAGATTCAACTGCACACCAACTTTCACGCCACGCATTTACCACCCGTCGCCGGCTCATCACACATGAAATCCGCCCACTTCCTGGTGCTGCCCGCCGTTCACATACTTGACCTGGCGGGCCCGTTGCAGATTCTTTCTTCCGTGCAGGAACTGGGGATTGCACCCCTGTCGGTGCGCTGCATCGGGCCACACAGCAGCGTGCGGGCGTTCGAAAACGTGCTGCTCGGCGAGGTGGCACCCTTGCCCACACAGGTAGGTATCGGGGATGTGGTGATGGTCATCGGCAGCAAGCTGCACCCGTCGCTGCGTTCATCCGAGGGCTGGCGGCAGGCGGCGGCCTGGCTGCGCCGTTTGGCCAGAACGGACGGAACACCACCGCCGACAATCGCCGCGGTGTGCACCGGCGCCTTCTTGCTGGGCGATGCCGGATGGCTTGACGGGCGCTCCTGCACAACCCACCACAGCTTGCAGGCACGGCTGCGAAGGGCCCATCCGCGGGCGAACGTGCTGGACAACCGTGTGTTCGTGCGGGATGGCCCGCTCTGGTCGTCGGCCGGCGTGGCGTCGGGCATCGACATGGCGCTCAACCTGGTGGCACAGCACTTCGGCGACGAAGCCGCCATCCGGGTGGCGCGGGAAAACGTGGTGCCGTTTCGCCGCTTCAGCGCCGACCCCGAGCTGGCGCTTCAGTTCCGCACCCGTTCACACGCCAACCAGCTGATACACGCTGTGCAGGACGCGATCGCGCAGGACCTGACCCTGCCGCTGGCCGACCCCGCCTTCGCACAGCGCTTCTGCGTGAGCACCCGACACCTCGGGCGCTTGTTCGTCCAGGAGCTGGGCATGTCGCCCAAGCACTACCAACTGAGCCTGCGCATGGCGCGGGCGCGCGAGTTGCTCGCGGCGTCGGATCTGTCGATTGACGCGATAGCCAGCCAGTGTGGCTTCGCCAGCGTGCAGGCGTTCCGCGCGCAATGGGGCAAGCGAACGGCGCTGTCGCCCTCGGCGTTTCGGCTGCAGCAGCGCCGCGGCGCGCAAACCGTCGCCGCCGCCTGACGGGGCGACGATCTGGCGCCTCAAAGATTGGGGGCCAGCCAGCGCTGCAGTTCGTCGCGCGCCACGCGGCTGCGCTCGGCCAAGTCGGTCAACTGGTCCTCGCCGATCTTGCCGACGTTGAAGTAGGTGCTCTGGGGGTGGCTCAGGTAGAAGCCGCTCACGCTCGCGGCCGGCGCCATGGCCAGGCTTTCGGTCAGCGTCATGCCGATCTCGCCGGCCTGCAGCAGTTCGAACATGCCGCGTTTGACGCTGTGGTCCGGGCAGGCCGGGTAGCCCGGCGCGGGGCGGATGCCCTGGTACTTTTCCTTGATGAGGTCTTCGTTGCTCAGCGCCTCACCGGCTGCGTAGCCCCAGAGGTCGGTGCGCACGCGCTGGTGCATCTGCTCGGCCAGGGCCTCGGCCAGGCGGTCGGCCAGGGCCTTGAACATGATGGCGGAGTAGTCGTCGTGGTCGGCCAGGAACTGCTGCTCCTTCTTATCCACGCCGATGCCCGCGGTGACGGCGAACACGCCAACGTAGTCGTTCGCCACGCCACGCGGTGCCACGAAGTCGGCCAGGCAGCGGCTCGGGCGCATCACGCCGTCCACCTCCTGCTTTTCCGTCTGCTGGCGCAGGCCGTGCCACACCAGCACCGGTCGCTCGCGGGATTCGTCGGCGTAGAGCGCGATGTCGTCCTCGTTGACGCGATTGGCCGGGTACAGACCGATCACCGCGTTGGCCTGCAGCCAGCGGCCATCGATCAGTCGCTGCAGCATGCGCTTGCCGTCGCTGAACACACGACGCGCCTCCTCGCCCACCACATCGTCCTTGAGGATCTCAGGGAAGGGGCCGGCCAGGTCCCAGGTCTGGAAGAACGGGCCCCAGTCGATGTACTTCGCGAGCTCGGCGAGGTCCACGTTCTTGAACACGCGCCGGCCGATGAACTTGGGCGCGGGCGGCGTGTAGGCGCTGAAGTCGATCGGCGTCTTGTTGGTACGCGCCTTGGCCAGCGGCCACAGAGGCACCTGCTTCTTGTTGGCGTGCTGCTGGCGCACGCGTTCGTAGTCGGCGTTGACCTCGGCGATGTAGGCCGCGGCCTGGTCGGACAGCAGGCCTTGCGCCACGCTCACGCTGCGCGAGGCGTCGGGCACATAGACCACCGGGCCTTCGTAGTGCGGCGCGATCTTGACCGCGGTGTGCACGCGGCTGGTGGTGGCGCCGCCAATGAGCAACGGGATCTTGCGGATGCGGAAGTGCTCGTCCTTCTGCATCTCGCTGGCCACGTACTGCATTTCTTCCAGGCTGGGCGTGATCAGGCCCGACAGGCCCACGATGTCCGCGCCTTCGACCTTGGCCTTGGCCAGGATCTCGTGGCACGGGACCATCACGCCCATGTTCACCACCTCGAAGTTGTTGCACTGGAGCACGACGGTGACGATGTTCTTGCCGATGTCGTGCACGTCGCCCTTGACGGTGGCGATGACGATCTTGCCCTTGCTGCGCACGTCGCCACCGGCGGCCTCCAGGCGCTTCTTCTCTTCCTCGATGTAGGGCAGCAGGTGGGCCACGGCCTGCTTCATCACGCGCGCGCTCTTGACCACCTGGGGCAGGAACATCTTGCCCTGGCCGAACAGGTCGCCCACGATGTTCATGCCGTCCATCAGCGGGCCTTCGATGACGTTGAGCGGACGCCCACCGCCAGCCTCGATCTCGCGCCACATCTGCTCGGTATCCTCGACGATGTGGTCGTTGATGCCGCGCACCAGCGCGTGTGACAACCGCTCACGAATCGGCAGCTCGCGCCAGGCGTTCTTCTGCGAATCGTCCTTGGCGGCGCCCTTGGCGGTTTCGGCAATCTCCAGCAGGCGCTCGGCCGCGTCGGGCCGGCGGTTGAGCACCACGTCTTCCACGCGCTCGCGCAACGTGGGTTCCAGCTCGTCGTACACGCCCACCATGCCAGCATTGACAATGCCCATGTCCATGCCGGCTTTGATGGCGTGGTACAGGAACACGGTGTGGATGGCCTCGCGCACCGGATCGTTGCCGCGGAACGAGAAGCTCACGTTGCTCACGCCGCCCGATACCTTGGCGCCCGGCAGGTGCTGCTTGATCCAGCGTGTGGCCTCGATGAAATCGACCGCGTAGTTGTTGTGTTCCTCGATGCCGGTGGCGATGGCGAAGATGTTCGGGTCGAAGACGATGTCCTCGGGCGGGAAACCGACTTCGTCGACCAGGATGCGGTAGGCGCGCTCGCAGATCTCGACCTTGCGCTCGTAGGTGTCGGCCTGGCCTTTTTCGTCGAAGGCCATCACCACCGTGGCCGCGCCGTAGCGCTTGATGAGCCGCGCCTGTCGCTTGAACTCGTCCACGCCTTCCTTCATCGAGATCGAGTTCACCACGCCCTTGCCCTGCAGGCAGCGCAGGCCGGCCTCGATCACGCTCCACTTGGAGCTGTCCACCATCACCGGCACGCGCGCGATGTCGGGCTCGCCGGCCATGAGGTTGAGGAAGCGCACCATGGCGGCCTCGCTGTCGAGCATGGCCTCGTCCATGTTCACGTCGACGATCTGCGCGCCGTTCTCCACCTGCTGGCGCGCGACCGCGAGCGCGTCTTCGAAGCGGCCTTCGAGGATCATGCGCGCGAAGGCCTTGGAGCCGGTGACGTTGGTGCGCTCGCCCACGTTGACGAACAGGCTGCCGGCGCCGATGGCGAGCGGCTCGAGGCCCGACAGCAACATCGGGCGCACGGGGGACGGAGAAGGGGTCTCGAGGGACATGCGGCTCACCAGGGTTGTTTGCAAAGAAACCGACCGGGTGAGCGCCGTTGGGGCCGTTTCACGCCCGACTCAAGCCTGACACCGGGTGCCCCGCGAGGGGTGGGTGCTGCAACGCTCCTTGAGAAGGCGCGATTTTAGCTGGCGCTCTGCGGCAGTGCCACAAAGCTCAGATCGGCAGTTTGGTCTGGCCGTTGTCGAACCATGCGGTGTCGAAGCCCTCGCGCAAGAGGACAACCTTGGTCGCCGGTGAGAACGCCTGCTGGGCTCGCTCCAGGTACTTGGCCAAGGTGCTCCGGTCCTCGCTCAACAGATGAGATATGCCTTCGCACTCACATTGCGCGATGAGTTTGAAGTCATCTTTCACCCGCACCCTGTCGTCGGCAGGATCGCGCTGCAACCGTCGAATCAGCAATCCGCACGCCATCGCATGGTCAATGTTGAATGGCAGCACGATGAAACTTCGCATCGGCAGATCGTTGATGGCCTGCTGAACTTGAAACTCCGAGATGGCGATCGTCGACAGGTACATGGGTACTTGGCGATGAACGCATTCCTTGTAGTACTGGCGTGCCGCGGCGTGATGGGGACGCGACGGATCGCTGAAGGTGATGAGAAAGCTGGTGTCGAGCAGGACGCTGTTCAATGCTCGCCCCCGCGAATCTGGTCGACCCATTCGGTGGCATTGCCGATGTTCTTCCAGGCTTGCTCTCCGCGTCTGGCCAAGCGGGACAGTTCATCATCGTCCACGCGAGGTGCGTACTCCACGAACTCCACAAGCCGCGCATTGCGTAATTCACGGGTGAGCACGTTGTATTCCGCCCGGATCCGAAGTACTGCAACTTTGTACAACCGGTTGATCGTGTCGTTGCGCAGCACGTCCTTTTCCGCGGTGACCTTGAGGGTCGATCCGTCCGGCAAGCGGATATGGGCATTGGCCTTGGTGATCCCGCCAAGATCCTGAATCTCGCCGCGCACGTACCGTTCGACTTGAACCCATTGATCGGCATCGTCGGCGTGGAAGTCGGTTTCACGACTGATCACGATCGCGCGCGTCAAGAAAGGTGCTGAGATGCGAAAACTCAGCTCTGCATTTGCTTTGACCGTTTTCTGCCAGCGTTCAAACACCTCGCGGCGCTTGGCGTCGACGACGTCCAGAAGCTCACTGGTGGCAAGGAACTGCAGATCCTTCAAGAGCTTGGGAGCAGCGATGGGGGCCGTTTCGATGGCCAGGGAGCCCTTGCGAATCGCGATATCCAGCCCGTTGGCGTCGACTTCCTTCGTATCGCCTCTCAGCAAGGTCGCGACGTCGGCAGCGAAGTCCACCAAACTGGACAATCGCACCCGATCCGGGCTGGCTTCGTAGCCACCCGATCGATCGATCAATGCCAACGTAATTCGCTGCGCTTCCATGGTCGGGCGATTGTAGGACCGCAATGCGCCATGCCTCACTCTGGCCCTAGGCCGAGGCCCACCGCCGCACGGCCACCACCCGCTCGCCGGTGGCCAGCGAACGCGCGCGCAGCTGCCCGCAGCCGGCGTCCACGTCCTGACCGGCGGAGTGCCGCAGCTTGGTGAGGATGCCCTGGCGGTGCAGGCGGCGCGCGATGTCGGCTGCGGCTTCCCAGGCCGGTCGCTTGAACGGCAGGCCTTCGACCGCGTTGTAGGGAATCAGGTTGAGCACGCCGTAGCGCCCGCCGAGCAGCCGCACGATGCCGTCGACCTCGTCGTCGCCGTCGTTCACGCCGGCCAGCAGCGTCCACTGGTATTGCACCGGGTAGCCGGTGGCGCGCGCGTAGGCGTCGGCGCGCTCCACGAGCTGCTCGGGCGACAGGCGCGGTGCGCGCGGCAGCAGCCGCTCGCGCAGATCGGCGCGGGTGGTGTGCAGCGAGAGCGCGAGCGCGGGCTTGACCACGCCGCGCGGCAGCGCCTCGAAGGCGCGCTCGTCGCCCACGGTGGAGAACACCAGGTTCTTGTGGCCGATACCGCCCACGGTGCCCAGCAGCTCGATGGCTTCGAGCACCGCATCGAGGTTGTGCGCGGGCTCGCCCATGCCCATGAACACCACCTTGTTCACCGCCCGCCCCGCGCGCGCCAGCGCCACCTGGGCCACGATCTCGGCGCTGCCCAACTGACGGATCAGGCCGCCGGTGCCGGTCATGCAGAAGCCGCAGCCCACGGCGCAACCCACCTGGGTGGACACGCACAGCCCGCCGCGCGGCAGGCGCACGCTCTCCACCGTCTGGCCGTCGCGCAGCGCCACCAGCAAGCGCGCGGACCCGTCTTGGCCCGGGTGCTCGGCCTGCAGTCGCGCCAGGCCCGCGAGCTCGTCGCGCAGGGCAGGCAGGGCCTCGAACAAGGCCTTGGGGAAATGGTGCTCGGGCTTTCGCCGGCCGGCGTCGGCCGGCAGGGCGTGCAGCCAGTGGCGCAGCACGCGCTGCGCATGCAGCGGTCCGGCCCCAAGGGCGGTGAGGCGTTGGCGCAGTTCGCTGATGTGCATGGGGTTGGGATTGTCGCGCAGCGCCCGCGGGCACGTGTTCGGCCCACAATGGGCGTTGAACGACCAAGGAGACCCCGATGCTCGACATGGTGATCACCGCGCGCAGCGCCGACCTGGGCCACGGCCTGCTGGTGCGGCGTGTGCTCCCTTACGCCAAACGCCGCATGGTCGGCCCCTTCATCTTCTGGGACCACGCCGGCCCGGTGACCTTTCCCCCGGAGGCGATCCCGGGCGCCGACGTGCGCCCTCACCCGCACATCGGCCTGGCCACCGTGAGCTACTTGCTCAGCGGCTCGATGACGCACCGCGACAGCCTGGGCACGGTGCTCGACATCCGCCCCGGCGACGTGAACTGGATGACCGCGGGCCGTGGCATCAGCCACAGCGAGCGCTTCACGCACCCGCAGTCCTTCGAAGGCGGCGGGCTGGAGCTGATGCAGAGCTGGGTGGCGTTGCCGGTGGAGCACGAGGAAACCGCACCCGCTTTCGCCCACACCGGCAAGGACGCGCTGCCCACCATCGACGAAAACGGCGTCTGGATGCGCCTGGTGGTGGGCGAGGCCTACGGCGCGAGAAGCCCGGTGGTCACGCTGTCGCCGTTGTTTCACGTGCACGCCGAGGCCCAGGCGGGTGCGCGTGTGCGCCTGCCGGGCGGCCATACCGAGCAGGCGTTGTACGTGGCACGCGGTGAGGTCGAACACGCCGGACAGACCTACCAGCCAGGCCAGTTGCTGGTGTTCGGCAACGACAGCGACGCCTTCGTCACTGCGCGCACGCCAGCCACGCTGATGCTGTTCGGCGGCGAGCCGCTGGGCGAACGCCACATCTGGTGGAACTTCGTGTCCTCGCGCAAGGAGCGCATCGAACAGGCCAAGGCCGATTGGACGGCAGGCCGCATCGCGCTGCCGCCAGGGGACGACGCCGAGTGGATTCCGCTGCCCAAGGGCTGAGCCCGCGGGTCACGACGGCCAGATGGGGTCGTCGGCGCGTTTGCGTTGCACCCGCGCCTGACCCCAGACGACGTGCAACTTCTTGCTCTGGCGCGCCAGGCTCTCGGACACCTTGTCGATCACGTAGCGCCGCCGCGCGGGCTCGCCCGGCACATCGAACTCCCAGAGCTTGAAGGACCCATCGGGCTGCTCCTCCACCAGGATGGCGAAGCGGCCGTAAGGGTCGCGGTAGTTGAGGGTTCGGCAGTACATGAGCGGCGGGGTTTACCCATGGGTAACCTGCACGCGCAAGCGGGTTCCCGCAACGCACGCCACCACCCGCCCAGAGACGCCACGGAACTGGCTCCGCCAGGCCGTCGGCGTCGTCCCCCCTCCCAGGGGGAAGGCGCGCAGCGCCGCAGGGGGCGTCAATACTGCTTGTACGGCAGGAACTTGCCCGACATCACGATCTTCACGCGGTCGCCGTTCGGGTCGGCCTCGCGCTTCATGTCCATCTTGAAGTCGATCGCGCTCATGATGCCGTCGCCGAACTCTTCGTGGATGAGTTCCTTGAAGGTGGTGCCGTAGACGCTGACGAGTTCGTAGAAGCGGTAGATCAGCGGATCGGTGGGCACGCTGGTGGGCAGCGAACCCTTGTAGGGCACCACCTGCAGCCACTTCTGCTCTTCGCTGCTCAGGCCGAAGATCTTGCCCAGCACCTTGGCCTGCTCGGGCGTGGCGGTCATCTGGCCCAGGCACAGGGCGGTCGTCCATTCCTTGGACTTGCCCACTTTCTTCGCGACGTCTTCCCACTTGAGGCCCTTGCTGACCTTGGTGCTGACGATCTTTTCGGTGACTTCGATGCGGCTCATGGTTTGCCTCGGGTGTTGTGTGTGAGAGTTGAAGAGTTCAGTGCGCTCTTGCGCGGGTGACGAGGAAATCGACGATGTGGTTGCGCAGCGCGTAGTAGCCGTCAAGGTGGTGCAGCTGGGTGCGGGTGCGTTCGCGCGGCAGGGGGTTGATCACCACCTCGGCCAGGCCGCCGGGCTTGTAGACGCCGTTGGCTTCGGCGCCGTTGCTCATCAGGAGAATGCGGTCGGCCAGCAGGATGGCCTCGTCCACGTCGTGGGTGATCATGAACACCGTCTGCTGCGTCTGGCGCACGATGGCCATGAGCTCGTCCTGGATCGTGCCGCGCGTGAGCGCGTCGAGCGCGCCGAAGGGCTCGTCGAGCAGCAGCATCTTGGGCTGGATGGCGAAGGCGCGCGCGATGCCCACGCGCTGCTTCATGCCGCCCGAGAGCTGCGAAGGTTTCTTGTCGATGGCGTGTGCGAGGCCGACCATGCCGACGTACTTTTCGACCTGCGCGTCAACCTCGGCCTTCTTCCAGTCGGGCCAGCGCGACTTCACCGCGAAGGCGATGTTCTGGCGAACCGTGAGCCAGGGCATGAGCGCGTGGCCCTGGAACACCACGCCGCGCTCCAGGCTCGGGCCGGCGATCTCGCGGCCGTCCATGAAGGCGTGGCCGGCGCTGGCCGTGTCCAGCCCCGCGAGCACGTTGAGGATGGTGGTCTTGCCGCAGCCGCTGTGGCCGATGATGCAGACGAACTCGCCCTTGGCGATGCCGAAGTTCACGTCGGCGAACACCGGCTTGTCGGCCTGGTAGGCCTTGGCGAGGTTCTCGACCTGCAGAAAATCGCGGGAGGTGACAGGCATGGGCGCGTCTTTCTTGGCCGGCGCCACCACAGGGGCACCGTGTTGGCGGGAATCACTCCACATAGGTCACCGCCTTCTGCAGCTGCGCGAACATGAGGTCGAGCAACATGCCCACGACGCCGATCATCAGCACCGCGAAGATCACGTTGGTGAGCGAGAGGTTGTTCCACTCGTTCCACACGAAGTAGCCGATGCCGGTGCCGCCGACCAGCATCTCGGCCGCGACGATGACCAGCCAGGCGATGCCCATGCTGATGCGCATGCCCGTGAGGATGGTGGGCGCGGCCGCCGGCAGGATGACCTGGAAGGCTTTGCGCAGCGGGTTGACCTCGAGCGTGGCGGCCACGTTGAGCCAGTCGCGCTTGACCGAAGCCACACCGAACGCGGTGTTGATCAGCATCGGCCAGATCGAGCAGATGAAAATCACGAAGATGCCGCTGACGTTGCTGTCTTTCAGCGTGTACAGCGCGAGCGGCATCCAGGCCAGCGGGCTGATGGGCTTCAACACCTGCACGAAGGGGTTGAATGCCTTCTGCATGAGCGGCGACATGCCGATGAGAAAGCCCAGCGGGATGGCCACCAGCATCGCAAGGAGGAAGCCCAGGCCCACGCGCGCCAGCGAATGCGCCAGCTGGATGCCGATGCCCTTGTCGTTGGGACCGTTGTCGTAGAACGGGTCAGCCAGGTGGCCCCAGCTCGCTTTCGCCACCTCCAGCGGCGGCGGAAAACCATCGCTCTTGGTGGCGCCCGGGTCCTTGCCCATCATCTTGGCGTACTCGATCTCTTCGGCCGTCATGCCAGCCGAAGAACCGCCCACGCTGGGCCCGGTGGTGCCGAGTTGCCAGGCGCCGATGAAGACGCACAGCAGCAGCAGCGACACCAGCGCCGCGCGCAAGTTCAGGTTGAGGCGCTTCATGGTCTCAAACCGTCTTCTGGATCGCGAAGCTCTTGAGGTATTCGGCCGGCTTCGCCGGGTCGAACACCTTGCCCATGATGGTGTGCTTCTCGTAGCCCGGCCCGGCCTTGAACTCCATGCCCAGGTCCTTCATGTGCTTGCGGGCATCGGTGATGAGAAACACGCGCTCGGCGATCTGGTTGTAGTTCACGTCGCCCTTGATGTAGCCCCAACGCTGCATCTGCGTGAGCATCCACACCGCCATGCTCTGCCACGGCATCGGGTCGAAGTCGGCGCGCGCGGGCACGTTCTGCACCTTGCCCAGGCCGTCGGCGAAGCGGCCGGTGAGCACCTGGGCGATCACGGTCTCGGGCTGGTTCAGGTAGGCCTGCGGCGCGATCACCTTGGCAATGAGCTCGCGGTTCTTCGGCTGGCGCGCCATGGCCGCGGCCGTGAGCACCGAGCGGTACAGCGCCGCAAAGGTGTTGGGGTTCTGGCGGATGAATTCGCTGCTGGTGCCGAAGGCGCAGCAGGGGTGACCGTCCCACAGGTCCTTGGTGAGGACGTGGATGAAACCGATCTCGTCGAATACTGCGCGCTGGTTGAAGGGATCGGGGCCGAGGAAGCCGTCGATGTTGCCGGCGCGCAGGTTGGCCACCATCTCGGGCGGCGGCACCACGCGGATCTGGATGTCGGTGTCGGGGTTGAGCCCGTGCTCGGCCACGTAGTAGCGCAGCAGGAAGTTGTGCATCGAGAACTCGAAGGGCACCGCAAAGCGGAAGCCCTTCCAGCTCTTGGGATCGCGCTTGTCCTTGTGCTTGACGTGCAGCGTGATCGCCTGGCCGTTGGTGTTCTGGATGGTGGCCACGTTCATGGGCGTGGCGTTGGAGCCGATGCCCATGGAGATCGCCAGCGGCATGGGCGACAGGAAGTGCGTCGCGTCGTACTCCTTGTTGATCATCTTGTCGCGGATCAACGCCCAGCCCGCCGTCTTGATGACCTCGACATTGAGGCCTTCGCGTTTGTAGAAGCCCAGCGGGTGCGCCATGATCAGCGGCGTGGCGCAGGTGATCGGGATGAAGCCGATCTTGAGATCGGTCTTCTCCAGCGCGCCTTTCTTCTCCTGCGCCATGGCCTGCAGGCTGGCCACGGGCAGCACGCTGGCGATGGCCGCCATCGCCGTGCGTTTGCCCACCGCCTTGAGGAAGGCGCGGCGCACCGGCTCCTGCGGAAACAGCGACTTGACCAGCGTGGCCTCGATGAAGGCATTGCTGTAGGCCTCGAATTCGCTGCTCTCGCTGCGCTCGCGCAAGGTGCTGGCGGCGCGCGCGGCGGCGGCTTCTTCCGCCTGGTGCTCGGCCACCGTGTGGTCGCGCCCACAGCTGCACTTGAGCATCAGGGGCCGATCGGCGTTGTACGGGTCGAAGTAGTCGGACATGGCGCACCTCGTGAGTTGGAGATGCGGCACGAATTGCAAGCGCCGGGCCAGCAGCGACCGGGTGAGCCACCGGCTGGCGAATTCGTGGGCCCTGTTTCGACGCCGTGTAGGGCCCGCCCTACAAACCGGGAGCGATGGCGGGCCTCAGGCCCCCGAACGATATCTTTCGGCGTACAGCGCGAGCTCGACGTCGTTCTTGGCGCCGGTCTTTTCCAGGATGCGCGCGCGGTAGGTGCTCACGGTGTTGGGCGCCAAGCGCAGCTGTGCACCAATTTCGCTCACGGTGAGGCCCTGGGTGAGCAGGCGGTAGACCTGGTGCTCCCGGTGCGACAGCGCCTCGGGCCCGGCTTGCGCGCTGGCGCTGCCCACCGCCGCCGCCAATGCCTCGGCGGTGGCGGGCGTGAGGTAGCGCCCGCCGCCGGCGCACTTGCGCACCGCGAGCAGCATGTCGTCCGGGTCGGCGCTCTTGTTGAGGTAGCCGCAGGCACCCAGGCGGATGCAGCGCACCGCGTACTGTTTCTCGGGGTAGGTGCTGAGCATGAGCACCGGCAGGTGCGGGTGCTCCTTGCGCAGGCGCTGCAGCACGTCCAGGCCGTCAACGCCGGGCATGGCGACATCGAGCAGCACGAGGTCGATGCCGTCGTGTCCGCCGAGGGCGCGCACCTGCGCCAGCACCTCGTCGCCGCGCTGCGCCTCGGCCACCACGGTCACATCGGGCGCGTCGGCCAGAATTTGCTTGAGGCCCTCGCGCACGATGCGATGGTCGTCCCCGATCAGCACGCGGATCGTGTCGGCCAGCATGTCGAAGCGGCTGGCCTCGCTGAATTGGCTGTTCATGTCGTCTCCAGGGCCACGGTGAGTGCCATGTGGGTGCCGTGGCCCGGACTGCTTTCGATCCGTATATCGCCCCCGAAGTGCCGCGCGCGTTCGCGCATGCCCATCACGCCGTAGGCGTCGGCGGCCTCGAAGGCCTGCGGCGGGGCACCGACGCCATCGTCGCGCACCGACAGCTGCAGCACGCCACCCTGGTGACGGATGCACACCGCCAGCCGACGGGCATGCGCGTGGCGACCCACGTTGGACAGCATCTCCTGGAAGATGCGGAACACCGCCATCGCCAGCGGTTCGGGTGGCTCAGGCGCGCCGTCCACCGCCATGTCCCAGTCGAGCGCCAGCTCGGCGCTGGCCACGAACTCCTGCGCCTGCCATTCCAGCGCGGCCCACAGGCCCTGGTGGTCCAGGATGCTCGGGCGCAGATCAGTGATGATGCGCCCGACGTTGTCGACCGCGTTCTCGATCAGCCGGCTCATGTTCTGGCACTTGCAGCGCATGCGCTCGCGCATGCCCTCGGCCTCGTCGGGGCGGCGCTGGGCCTGCTCCGACAGGCGCTTGTCCATCCAGTTCACGTCCATCTTGAGCGCCACCAGCAGGCTGCCCAACTCGTCGTGCACCTCGCGCGCGATGCGCGTGCGCTCCTCCTCGCGCACGGCCTCGCTGCGCGCGGCGAGTTCACGCACCTGGCGCAGCGCGGTCTCCAGCGCATGGGTGCGTTCGCGCACGCGCTGCTCCAGCTCGCTCTTGGCGGCGCGCAGCGCGTCGGCCGCGCGGCGGCGCTCGGTGATGTCGACGAAGGTCACCACGGCGCCGCGCACCTGACCGCCGTCCACGATGGGGTGGCTGCTGTACTCCACCGGGAAGGCGCTGCCGTCGCGGCGCCAGAACACCTCGGTGTCGATGCGGCAGGGCTCGCCCCGGCGAAAGGCGTTGAAGATCGGGCAGTCCTCGACCGGGTAGTGCGCACCATCGGCGTGCGAATGGTGCGTGAGTTCGTGCATGTTGCAGCCCAGCAGCTCGGCCGGCTCGTAGCCGATCATGCGCGCGCCGGCGTGGTTGATGAACACGCACAGGCCGTCCAGATCGACCCCGAAAACGCCCTCGCCGGTGCTGGCCAGCAGCAGGCCCAGCGGGTCGCGCCAGGCCGCGGTGGACGGCGCCACCGCGGAGCTGAGCAGGTGATCGAGCGCCAGTTGCATGGCACAGGCGCTAGCAACGCCTGTGCCAAGTTGGTGCGTGGGGCCTTGTGCCTTATGTATTGGGCGCCGTCTTGGCGCTCCACACCATGGTGATGGCCAGAATGCCCACCACCACGCCCAGCGAGACCGCCACCGGGATCTTGAAGATGTCGATCAGCATCATCTTGGTGCCGATGAAGACCAGGATGACCGCCAGCCCGTAGTTGAGCAGGTGGAACTTGCTGGCCACCGCCTGCAGCAGGAAGAACATGGCGCGCAAGCCCAGGATGGCGAACACGTTGCTGGTGAGCACGATGAACGGATCGCGCGTGATGGCGAAGATCGCGGGGATGGAGTCGACCGCGAAGATCACGTCGGTCAGGCCGACCAGGCAGATCACCATGAGCAGCGGGGTGGCGATGCGCTTGCCGTTCTCGATGGTGAAGAACTTCTCCCCGTCAAAGCCCTTGCTCACCGGCATCCACTTGCGCAGCAACTTCAACGCCGGGTTGTCGTCGAGGCTCGGCTCCTTGCCCGCGGCCCACCACATCTTGATGCCGGTGAGGATCAGGAAGGCGCCGAACACGTAGAGGATCCAGTGGAACTGGGCCAGCAGCCAGCCACCGACAAGGATCATGATCGTGCGCAGGACGATGGCCCCGATGATGCCGATCATGAGCACCCGCTTCTGGAATGCCGGCGGCACCGCGAAGTAGGTGAAGATCATGAGGAAGACGAAGATGTTGTCGACCGCGAGGCTCTTCTCGATGAGGTAACCGGTCAGGAACTCGAGCGATTTCTCGTTCGCGATCTCGTTGGAGCCGGTGGTCTCTTTGACGGCCACCCAGAACAGGCCGTTGAAGACGAAGCTCAATGCGATCCAGATGATCGACCAGTTCAGCGCCTCTTTCACGCCCACGGCGTGGGCGCCCTGCTTCTTGAGCACGACGAAATCGACGAACAGCGCGGCCAGGACGAACGCGACAAAGACCAGCCACAGCCACAGTGGGGCAATGCTTTCCATGAAAGACCTCGGTTTGGTGTTGAACGAACACCCCAAGGTCTGGTCGCGGCCACCCGGTGGGTGACAGGACGCTCCCGGCGGCCTTTCGACCACGAATTGACGAGAACGCCGCACTGCCGAGGCCTCGCTGTGCGCGGGGTGGCAGGCCGATTACTCCCCTTGAAGGGAGCGCGGATTGTCACCGCGGCGGAAATATCCCCGCACGGCGTCGGTTATTCAGGCCGCTTCGCGGTAGAAGCTGCCGCGATGACGGGGCGCCAGCGGTTGAACGGCCCGCCCGATGGCGGCGATGTGATCGGGCGTGGTGCCGCAACAGCCGCCCACGATGTTGACCAACCCCTCGGCCGCGAACTCGTGCAGCAGGCGGCTGGTGACCTCGGGGGTCTCGTCGAAGCCGGTGTCGCTCATGGGGTTGGGCAGGCCGGCGTTGGGGTAGC
>VFQP010000161.1_pt1 | contig 183575 bp, 126 predicted proteins | sample 3512351 | NCBI WGS metagenome assembly VFQP01 (sample SAMN10412372, study PRJNA504923) | tailings metagenome | isolation source: Relicate 1 Philex TSF1 revegetated site | place: Philippines: Tuba, Benguet | collected 2017-08-29 | reverse complement strand
AGCGTTTCGCCCGAGGGAGCCGCACATCTTACAGCAGATTTCGTTTCCGTCAACAGCTCAACCGAAACTTTTTGCTGCCAGACCCCGAAGCGACTTGATGACCGCCTCGTCCGTCCGAGCCGCCCACTATACCGCGATTTTTGTGGTTGTAAAGAGGTCTCGCGCGGAAAGTTGCAATCACGCCGCTCTGGGCTGGGCGCGCGACATCAGCTGGCGAACCAGCCCGGCGGATACTCAGGCTTCTGCTCGCGCGACAGCAGCAGGCGCAAGCCTTCGTGCGGTGTGATCTCGCGATGCAGCACGCGCTGGACCAGGGCGCTGATCGGCAGCTCCAGCTGCACCCGCTCGGCGAGGCGCATGACTTCGTCCACCGTCTGGATCGACTCGACCGCCTGGCCGATCGCCTGCACAGCGGCATCCAGGTTCTCACCACGACCGAGTGCCAGCCCGAGTCGACGGTTGCGGGACAGGTCGCCGGTGCAGGTCAGCACCAGATCGCCGAGACCAGCCAGCCCCATCAGGGTTTCGGTCCGGCCTCCGAGGGCGGCATTCAGCCGCAGCATCTCGTTCAAACCGCGCGTGATCAGGCCGGCGCGGGCATTCAGGCCAAGCTGCATGCCGTCGGCAATACCCGTCGCCACGGCCAGCACGTTTTTCATGGCTCCACCCAGCTCCGCACCCAGCATGTCGCTGCCGGTGTACGCCCTGAAACTCGCACCATGCAGGGCTTCCGCGGCCACCCGGGCGAAGCCGGCGTCATCGGAATGCACGGTGACCGCGGTCGGCAGGCCTTGCGCGACTTCCTTCGCGAAGGAGGGTCCGGTGACCACCGCAAGCGGCATCTGCGCCGGCAGGACCGATCCCGCCACTTCATGCAGGAAGCGCCCCGAGCCCAGCTCGAATCCTTTGGTAGCCCAGGCAACGCCCTGCAGATGGGCGCTGATGGGCGCGATCGCTGCCAGGGTTTCCGGGAAGGCATGGCTGGGAACGACCACCAGCACCAGCTCCGCGCGCTCGACGCATTCGGCCAGCCGATCGCTGTACTGCAGCGCCTCGGGCAGTTCGATGCCCGGCAGATAGCGCTGATTGATCCGGCTCTCGCGCAGCTCCGCGACCTGCCGCGGGTCACGCCCCCACAGGGTGACGGCGTGCCCATTACGTGCCATCTGGGCGGCAAGTGCGGTGCCCCAGGAGCCCGCACCGAGCACGGCGATCTTCAACATGTCGCTCATGCCTGCCGCCTCATGGAAGGTTTCAAGCGTTGCCGGCGGGCTCACCCGCGAGCTGGCCTTCCTGCTCGGCGCGACGACGCAGGGTTTCGGCGTACAGCTGGTCGAAGTTGATCGGCTGCAGGAAGTAGGGCGGGAAGCCGCCGGCCTGGATCAGGTCGCTGACCATCTGACGGGCATAGGGGAACAGCGTGTTCGGGCAGTAGGTGCCGAGCACGGCATCGAGATTGCGGGCATCGAAACCGGAGATGGTGAACACGCCTGCCTGCTGCACTTCCACGAGATAGGCAGTCTTGTCGCCGGTACCGCAGGTCAGGGTGAGGGTCAGCACGACCTCGAACACGTCCTGGGCCAGCGCGGTGACCTTCTGGTTCATGTTGAGCTGCAGCTGCGGGGAGATTTCCTCCTGGAAGATCTGCGGGGCGGACGGCGCTTCGAACGAGGCGTCCTTGACGTAGATCTTCTGCAGCACCAGCTGCGCCTGCGCCTGTTCACCTGCGCCGTTGGCGGCCATCTGGTTCTCTTCGCTCATGGTGTACTCCGAAAGATTGGGGGTGTGCCGAGGGCCGGCGAGTATCCCACGACAGCCGACGCTGTCCGCCGCCGCGAGGAATGGAGGGTTTGGGGCAGGGGTCCCGCGCTTCAAGCCTTGCCGCGCACCAGCGGCAGATCCGCCGCCTGCCAAGCCTGCACGCCGCCTTCCAGCAGGAAGACATTCTTGAAGCCGGCCTTGACCAAGCGTGCCGCCGCGTTGGATGCGGTCATGCCGGTGCGGCAGACGACGGCAACCGGCAGCTCGCGCACCTTGGCCAGCGTCTTGTTCTCTGGATCGAACTGGCTCATCGCCACGTGCTTCGAGCCAAGGATGTGGCCCTTCTCGAAGTCGGCAATAGCGCTGACATCCACTACCAGCGCGTTCTCGCGGTTCATCAGCAGGGTCAGCTGGGCCGGACTGATGGCCTTGTAGCCGCGGCGCAGGCGCGAAACCTCATTGATGACGATGGCGGCGGTCAGACCGACGAAAGCCATCGACAGGATGGGGTGGTTGCCGATGAACTCCGGCAGGCGTTCGAAAAACTGGGACACGGAAGGTTTCCGAGGGGGCGCCGGGGCGCGAGGGGCGCCGATTATCGGCCACGCCACCGGCGGGCGCAAAAGCGGCCACGACACATGTGGTTCGCGCCGGCTTGAATCAGCAAGCTCAGCTCCAGTCGCCGCGCCGCTGCAGATAGGCCTGCTCGGATACCGCCGCCCAGGATCTGCCGCTGGCGCGGAATGCCTTCACCGAGGCATAGACCTTGGCCGCGAACGCATCCCGGGCCGCGGTCTGCTCCAGCACCTCGACACTGGCCTGGCGCAAGGCATCGAGCACATCGTCCGGCAGGGGGCGGAACTCGACGCCGTGCTCAGCCTGCAGCGCATCCAGCGCGGCCTGGTTGCGAGCGGTGTACTCCGCCAGCATGGAATCGTTGACGGCGCGGCAGCAGGACTCGACCACGGCTTTCAGGTCGTCGGGCAGGCCCTCGAACGCGGCTTTGTTGACCATGCACTCCAGGGTCGGCCCCGGCTCCTGCCAGCCGGGGTAGTAGCAGTACTTGGCGACGCGATGCAGACCGAAGGCGAGATCGTTGTAGGGGCCGACCCACTCGGTGGCGTCGATGGCACCCGACTGCAGGGCGCTGAACAGCTCGCCGCCGGGCAGGTTCACCGGCGTCGCGCCGAGCTTGGACATCACCTCGCCGCCGAGGCCCGGAATTCGCATCTTGAGGCCAGCCAGATCGGCCACGCTGTTGATCTCGCGCTTGAACCAGCCGGCCATCTGAACGCCGGTGTTGCCGGCCGGAAACGGCACCAGGCCGAACGAGGCATACAGCTCGCGCCACAACTCAAGCCCACCGCCGTAGTACAGCCAGCCGTTCATCTCCATGGCGGTGAGGCCGAAGGGCACCGTGCAGAAGAACGCCGCCGCCGGCGACTTCCCGCCCCAGTAATAGGCGGCGGCGTGGCCCATCTCGGCAGTGCCGCGGCTCACGGCATCGAACACCTCGAAGGCCGGCACCAGCTCGCCAGCGCCGTAGACGCGGACCTTGATGCGACCGCCGCTGGCGCGGGTGATCAGCGCCGCCAGATCCGCCGCCGCCGTGCCGAGACCGGGGAATCCCGCCGGCCAAGCCGTGACCATTTTCCAGTTGCGCACGGTCTCGTCGGCGGAGGCGACGGGCGCCGCCACGCTCGATGGCTGGCCCTGGCTGCAGCCGGCCAGCGCCAGACCGGAGCCCGCAGCCGCCAGACCCGCACCCTTCAACAGATCCCTGCGCTTCATGCGACGACCTCGATGGACGTATGTGTTCGCGATAGGCCGGCGTTTGAACGATCGCGCGGGCAGTGCGCGAGCTTAGCCGATGCGCGGGCGGCCGCGTCCAGCCATGCCGCGTTCCGGCATCCAGCGGTGCCTTGCGTTCCCGCGTCGGCATCGATGCGGGAACGCGGCCGCCTGCAACCTCAGCTTCGGCGGGCCCGCAGCAGGGCCTCGGCCAGCGCACCGGCCGGCGCCGGCGGCTGGTTGCGCGCCATCTGCTTCTGCGCGGCCTGGGTCGGGCGATCCTCGCGACGCGGTCCGCGCTGGGCGCTGCGCTCCTCGCCGATGGGATCGTCCAGCCGCATGGTCAGGGCGATGCGCTTGCGCGGCAGGTCGACTTCCAGAACCTTGACCTTGACCACCTGCCCCGCCTTCACCACCTCGCGCGGATCCTTGACGAAGCGGTCCGACAGGGCCGACACATGGACCAGGCCGTCCTGGTGCACGCCGAGATCGACGAAAGCGCCGAAAGCAGCGACGTTGCTGACCACGCCCTCCAGCACCATGCCGGGCTTCAGGTCCTTGATGTCCTCGACGCCGTCCTCGAAGCGCGCGGTCTTGAACTCCGGGCGCGGGTCGCGACCGGGCTTCTCCAGCTCGCGCAGGATGTCGCGCACGGTCGGCAGGCCGAAGCGCTCGTCGGTGAACTCGGCGGGGTTCAGGCCGCGCAGGAAGGGCGCATCGCCGATCACCTCGCGCACCTCGCGGCTGCACTTGGCGAGGATGCGCTCGACCACCGGGTAGGCTTCAGGGTGCACGCTGGACGCATCCAGCGGGTTTTCGCCGCCGTTGATGCGCAGGAAACCCGCGCACTGCTCGAAGGCCTTCTCGCCCAGGCGCGGCACCTTGAGCAGCGCTCGGCGGCTGGGAAAGGCACCGTGTTCGTCGCGGAAACGGACAACGTTTTCAGCGACGCTGGCCGACAGGCCGGCCACGCGCGTGAGCAGGGCGGGCGAAGCGGTGTTCACATCGACGCCGACGCCGTTCACGCAGTCCTCGACGCGGCCATCCAGGGCGCGGGCGAGACGCGTCTGATTCACATCGTGCTGATACTGGCCGACGCCGATCGACTTGGGATCGATCTTGACCAGCTCGGCCAAGGGGTCCTGCAGACGCCGCGCGATCGAGACCGCACCGCGCAGGCTCACATCCAGATCGGGCAGCTCCTTGGATGCGATCTCCGACGCCGAATACACCGACGCTCCGGCCTCGCTGACCACGATCTTCTGCAGCTTGAGCTCCGGATGCTTCTTGATCAGCTCGGCGGCCAGACGATCGGTTTCGCGCGAGGCGGTGCCGTTGCCAATGGCGATCAGCTCCACGCCATGCGCCGCGCAGGCGCGGGCCAGTTCAGCGATCGACGCATCCCAGCGGTTCGATGGCGCATGCGGAAAGATCGTGCCGGTCTGCACCACCTTGCCGGTGCGATCCACGGTGGCGACCTTGACGCCGGTGCGCAGACCGGGATCCAGCCCCATCACCACGCGCGGGCCGGCCGGTGCGGCCAGCAGCAGGTCCTTGAGGTTGTCGCCGAAGACGCGGATGGCCTCTTCCTCGGCGGCTTCGCGCGCCTTCAGCAGCAGGTCCAGCGAAAGGCTGAGATGCAGCTTGAAGCGCCAGGCATGACGCACGGTCTCGCGCAGCCAGGCATCGGCCGGGCGACCGCGCTCGGCGACACCCGCACGCAGGGCGACCCGGCGCTCGGCTTCGAGGTGGCCTGCTGACGTCGCAGCCGCACGCGGGTCTTCGCTGGCTGCGCTGACCTGCGCCTTGGGCAGCAGGTCCATGCTGATCACACCCTCGTTGCGCGCGCGCATCAGCGCCAGCAGGCGGTGCGAGGGGATCTTGGCCACGGCTTCGGCATGCTCGAAGTAGTCGCTGTACTTGGCACCTTCCTGCTGCTTGCCTTCGATGACCTTGGCCTCGATCTCGCCGCTGCTCCACAGCCAGTCGCGCAGCTCGCCAACCAGGGCCGCGTCTTCGCTGATGCGCTCGATCAGGATGGCGCGCGCGCCTTCGAGTGCGGCCTTGACGTCGGCCACGCCCTTGTCGGCATCGACGAAAGCAGCGGCGCGCACTTCCGGCGCTTCGCTCGGATCTTCCAGCAGGCCCAGCGCCAGCGGTTCGAGGCCGGCCTCGCGCGCGATCTGCGCCTTGGTGCGGCGCTTGGGCTTGTAGGGCAGATAGAGGTCTTCCAGCCGCGCCTTGGTGTCGGCCGCTTCGATGTCCGCGCGCAGGGCATCGGTGAGCTTGCCCTGCTCATGGATGCTGGCGAGGATCGCGTCGCGGCGGTCTTCCAGCTCACGCAGGTAGATCAGGCGCTCTTCCAGGGTGCGCAGCTGGGTGTCGTCGAGGCCGCCCGTCACTTCCTTTCGATAGCGCGCTATGAAGGGCACGGTGGCGCCGCCATCCAGCAGCTCGACCGCCGCGCGCACTTGCGCCGGCTGGGCGGCGATCTCTTCGGCGATCTGGGCGCTGATGCGCTGGGCGATCTGGGCGGGGTTGCGGCTGATCTCGGAAGCGCTGGAGCTCATGCGTAGCGGCTGACCTGTGGAACGAGGGGGCCGGAGTATAGGCTGAGCGCCCTGCCCTGCCAGCGCGGCGGGGGTCGCGAGACCCTGTACTCTCGCCGCGACAACAGTCGCCGACGCCCACCCACGAACAGCGGCTGCACCGCCGTGCGGCCACCCGGCGACTCCGCTTCGAACGCTGGATCCCCGCGTTCGCGGGGATGACGATGACAGACTGCCTCGAGAACTCCTGCCCTGCCAGCGCGACAGGCTTGCTACACCTCGCGCAGCAGGCCCTGATCGACCAGCAGGCGCCCGGTCAGCGCGTGCCACTGCTGGGCGGCCTTGGTCGAGGTCGGGCGCTTCCAAACCGGCCGACGTTCGGCCAGGGCCTCGGCCACCGCCACGCTGCGATTGAGCCAGGGTTGCACCACCGGAAAGCGCTCGCTGATCTGCTCGCCGATGCGGCGGTGCTGACGCGCCTGCGGGTTGACCAGGTTCAGCACGAACTGTGCGGGGCGCATTGCGGTGTTGAGGTTTTCGGCGATGCTCGCGATCTCGGCCAGCACGGCGGAGACGCCGTCGACGGAGTAGCTCTCCGGCACCAGCGGCACCACTACCTGACGCGCGCAGGCCAGGGCGGCAGTCATGCGCAGTCCAATCGCCGGCGGCGTGTCGATCACCACCAGGTCGTAGGCGCCGGCGAGCTTCTTCAGATGCCCGATCGCCTCGAAAGCCGCCGACAGGTTCAGGCGATCGGTGCTGTTCAGTCCCTTGCCGGCCGGCAGCAGGTCGATGTTCGGGTCGGGCGTGCGCATCGGCTGAGGCGCTTCGTCGCCGGTGAACAACTGATCGCTGCCGTCGCGGCCGCGCTTCTCGCTGCGCTCGATCAGCGTCGCGGTGAGATTGGCCTGACCGTCCAGATCGACCGCCAGCACGCGCAGCTGCTCGGCCGCACGGAACACCAGATGCGCCGCCAGCGCGGTCTTGCCCACGCCGCCCTTGTTGTTGCCCACCGTCAGGATCATGGCGCCTCCGTGTCTAACCCAGACCCTGCGTGCAGGTTCCGTTCCGGCTGCCGCCTAAGCGTGCGCCATCGGTTCTGCATTGCGGAAGCTTTCGCCTTGTTTCGGAACGCCCGCATGCAGCGCCTAGAATCGCGCGTTCCCCTTCCCGCGGATGCCCACGCATGAGCAAGACCGTCCTCATCACCGGCGCCGGCAGCGGCCTGGGCCGCGCTCTGGCCCTGCGCTATGCCGCCATGGGCTGCCGCGTCGGCATCGCCGATCTGAACCTTGAACGTGCCGAAGCCGTGCGCGCCGAGATCGAGGCCGCCGGCGGCCGCGCGCTGGCATTTCCGGTCGACATCACCAGCGACGAGGCCTGGGCCCTGCTGCGCGATCAGGTCAATTCGACCTGGCACGGGCTCGACGTGCTGATCAACAACGCCGGCGTCGCCTCGGGCGGCGCCACCCTGGAGGCCAGCATCGAGGACTGGCGCTGGATGCTCGAGGTCAACCTGCTCGGCGTGGTGCGCGGCTGCAAGACCTTCGCGCCCGACATGCTGGCGCGCGGCGCGGGCCAGATCATCAATATCGCGAGCTTCGCTGGGCTCGCTGGTGCCCCGGGGCTTTCGTCCTACGGCGTGGCCAAGGGCGGCGTGGTCACACTGAGTGAAGGCCTGCGCGGTGAATTCGAGCCGCGCGGCCTGAAGGTGTCGGTGGTCTGCCCGGCCTTCTTCAAGACCAATCTGCTGGAGAACTTCCGCGGCTCCGAGCGCATGCGCAAGACCGCGGCCAAGCTGATGGAGGAGGCGCGCGAAAGCGCGGACGACATCGCGAAGGCGATCGTCGAGGCCGCCGAACGCGGCGTGTTCCTGATCATCCCCACCGCCACCGAGCGCAAGCGCTGGCGGATCAAGCGCTGGTTCCCCGAGTTCTACTACAAGCAGGTGCAGAAGCTGATGCGCCAACGCGGCGGAGACAAGACATGAGCTTGCGCTGGATGCTCTACGGCGCCAACGGCTACACCGGTCGATTGATGGCCGAGGCCGCGGTGGCGCGCGGCCTGCGCCCACTGCTGGCCGGTCGCAATGCCGAGGCCTTGAAAGCGCTGGCCGAGTCGCTCGATCTCGAATGGAAGGCGATCGACCTTTCCGATGCCGTCGCCTTGAGAGAAGCGCTGCGCGAGGTCGATGCGGTGATGCACTGCGCGGGCCCGTTCTCGGCCACCTGCGCGCCCATGCTGGAGGCCTGCCTCGCCAACGGCACGCACTACCTCGACATCACCGGCGAGATCGATGTGTTCGCGCACTGCCAGTCCAATGATGCGCGCGCCAAACAGGCCGGCGTGCTGGTACTGCCGGGCGCAGGCTTCGATGTGGTGCCCACCGACTGCCTGGCCGCCCAGCTCAAGCGCGATCTGCCCGATGCGACGCATCTCGTGCTGGCCTTCGAGGCCGGCGGCGGGCCCAGCCCGGGCACGGCCAAGACCAGCGTCGAGGGCCTGGGCAAGGGCGGCCGCGTGCGCGAGAACGGCGTGCTGAAGCGCGTGCCGCTGGCCTGGAAGGTGCGCTACTTCGAGCGCGAGGGCGAGCAGCGCTCGGCGATGACGATCCCCTGGGGCGATGTCTGCACCGCGTACTTCAGCACCGGCATTCCCAACATCGAGGTCTACATGGCGGTGCCGCCGGCAACCATCCGTCGCGTGCGACGTCTGCGCCTGCTCGGCCCTCTGCTCGGCTTGAAGCCGGTGCAGGAGTTCCTGAAGCGCCAGGTCGAACGCAAGGTGCGCGGGCCTTCGAACGACTCGCGCGAACGCAGCGCCACCTGGGTCTGGGGCGAGGCCACCAACGCCCGCGGCCAGCGCGTGGCGCGCCGCCTGCGCACGCCGAACGGCTACACCCTCACCGTCGATGCCGCGCTGGGCATCATCGAGCGCCTGGCGCAGGGCGATGTGCCGAGTGGCTTCCACACGGCCTCGCAGCTGATGGGGGCGAGCTACGTCACCACCTTGCCGGGGGTTGAGCGGACGGGGTGAGGGACAGCGTCCGCGGGTGCAGCAGCGATGACAGGGGCGAGCATGGGGCTCATGGTGGGCCGGGGCCCACCCTATGAGGCTGGATAGGGTGGGCCCTGGCCCACCGTGGCCTCGAATCTGGCGCGGGCCCTACGATTGCCTGTCGCATGCGTATCGCTGCAAACCGTCGAAGCGATGATCCGCGTCTCGCCGCGAGGGTTGAAGCAGCGCGACTGGGATCACCCGTACCGAGGCGCACATCACGCCCATGGTGGGCCAGGGCCCGCCCTATTCAATCGGCCACCACAGCCCGCGCCGCTACAATGCGGCATGGATGTTTCCCACCTGCTCGATGCGCTCAACACGGCCCAGCGCGAGGCCGTCACCACCGATTCCAAACACACCCTGGTGCTGGCCGGCGCCGGCTCCGGCAAGACGCGGGTGCTGGTGCACCGCATCGGCTGGTTGACCGAAGTCCTCGGCGTGCCGCCCTACGGCCTGCTGGCCGTGACCTTCACCAACAAGGCCGCCGGCGAGATGCGGCATCGCATCAGTCAGCTCGGCGGCCAAGGCGGGCGCGGCATGTGGATCGGCACCTTCCACGGCATCGCCCATCGCCTGCTGCGCCTGCACTGGCATGAGGCCGGCCTGCCCGAAACCTTCCAGGTGCTGGACTCGGACGACCAGATTCGGCTGTTGAAGCGCGTCATCAACGACATGGGCCTCGACGAAAAGCGCTGGCCCGCGCGGCAGGCCGCCTGGTTCATCAATGCCGCGAAGGACGAAGGCAAGCGGCCCAAGCACGTGATCGGCGGCAATCCGGCCACCGACACCTTCATCCGCATCTACGAGGCCTACGAGACCACCGCCCGCCGCGCGGGTCTGGTCGACTTCGCCGAGCTGCTGCTGCGCGCCCACGAGCTGTGGCTGAACCATGCCGGCCTGCTGCAGCACTACCAGCAGCGCTTCGGCCATCTGCTGGTCGACGAGTTCCAGGACACCAACACCATCCAGTACGCCTTCGTGCGCGTGCTGGCCGGCGCCACCGGCTCGACCTTCGTGGTCGGCGACGACGACCAGGCCATCTACGGCTGGCGCGGCGCCAAGGTCGAGAACGTGCAGCACTACCTGCGTGATTTCGAGGGCGCGCACACGGTGCGGCTGGAGCAGAACTACCGCTCCACCGCGAACATCCTGAAGGCCGCCAACGCGGTGATCGGCCACAACCCGCAGCGGCTCGGCAAGACGCTGTGGACGGCCGACGGCGAGGGCGAGCCCATCGACCTGTATGCCGCCTACAACGAGATGGACGAAGCCCAGCACGTGGTGCAGCGCATCCAGCGCTGGATCGGCGAGGGCGGCAGCCCGTCCGACTGCGCCGTGCTGTACCGCTCCAACGCGCAGTCGCGCGCGCTGGAAGAAGCCCTGATGCAGGCCGGCGTGGCCTATCGCGTCTACGGCGGCCTGCGCTTCTTCGAGCGCGCCGAAATCAAGGACACGCTGGCCTACCTTCGCCTGATCGCCAGCCGCGCCGATGACGCCGCCTTTGAGCGCGCGGTCAACACGCCGGCGCGCGGCATCGGCGGCAAGACGATCGAACAGGTGCGCGCCCGCGCCCAAGCCGAGAACCTCTCGCTGTGGGAGGCCGTGCTGGCCGAGCTGACGCAGGGTGCCCTGCCCGGCCGCGCCAAGAACGCACTACGCGGCTTCATCGAGCTGATCGAACAGCTCGACCGCGACACGCGCACGCTCACGCTGGCCGAACAGATCGACCACGTGCTGGCGGTGTCGGGCCTGCACACCCACTACGCCGAGGAATCGCGCGGCACGCTCGACGCGCGCACCGACAACCTCGACGAGCTGGTCACCGTGGCCAGCCGCTTCGCCCGCGTCGAAGTGGAAGAAGGTGCCGAGCCCCTGCCCGAGCTGGTCGGCTTTCTCGCCTACGCCGCGCTCGAAGCCGGCGAAGGCCAGGCCGAGGCCTGGCAGGACTGCGTGCAGCTGATGACCCTGCACTCGGCCAAGGGCCTGGAGTTCCCGCTGGTCTGCATCGTCGGCCTGGAAGAAGGCCTGTTCCCCGGCCAGAAATCGATGGAGGAAGCCGGCCGACTCGAAGAAGAGCGCCGGCTGGCCTACGTCGGCCTGACCCGGGCCCGCCAGAAGCTGGTGCTGTGCTATGCCGAAGCCCGCCGCATCCACGGCATGGACACCTTCGGCGCGCCCTCGCGCTTCCTGCGCGAGATCCCCGGCGAAGTGCTGCACGAAGTGCGCCCACGCATGCAGGTCAGCCGCCCGGCCTTCTCATCGCCTGCCCCACGCGCCCGCTTCGCTGCCGAACCCACGCCCGCCGGGCTGAAGCTCGGCGCCCTGGTCAGCCACGCCAAGTTCGGCGCGGGCGTGATCACCGACTTCGAAGGCGACGGCGCGCATGCGCGGGTACAGGTCAACTTCGAGGAGGCGGGCAGCAAGTGGCTGGTGGTGGCTTATGCGAATTTGCAGGTGGGGTAGAACGACTGCATCGGCTTGAGACCTACGGCCGGGCTACGGACGCTAACCGGTCAGACGCCCGGCCTCGATGGCTTGGCGCGAGCCGGTCTCGGCTGAACCAGCAGCACGATCCATGTCAGTACTGAACTACCCAACAAAGAGACCGACGCGACAAGACCAGCTTGTACACCCTCTGCATACCGCCAGAACAACCAGCGGTAGTGCTCCCCAATGCCTGACAAGCGAGGGCTCGCACCCGAGGCCAAGGCGAGTTCCTGAAGTTCGCGCGTTCGTGTCGCGACCCCGCTACCCAGCAGCGGGGGATCGAAGAACAGCGGGGCAGCCCACGACAACAGAATGAGCCCCACGATGGCCTGGACCATGGCAAGTGAGGCGAGAAGAATCCAAATTGGGCTGGAACTTGCTCATGGGCGCTCCTTGGATTCCGTGCTCGGCGGTTTCAACTGCAAAGGGAGTCGCCCCCCAACGCCAAGTTCGGCAGTAGCGCGATCACCGACTTCGAGGGTGGCGGCCCGCATCCGCGATTGCGGGGCAACTACAAGGTCGCTGCGGGGCCAACGCCTGTTCCTCGGTGGAGTCAACGGGCACTAACCTCGTGTCCGTGGTGTCCAGCGTCGTCGCGGAGGGTTCAAGAACTCCGATCCTGCGTAGCCACTGGATGGCATCCTCCGTCCAACGATCGCTGTCCTTGCCCTGCTTGCGTACGCCGAATGCGTGTCCCCCTGTCTCGTAGATGATGAGTTCCACCGGCACGCCGGCCTGCCTCAAGGCCGCTTCGTAGACCGTTGAAAAGTGGACGGGATCGATCAGATCGTCCTTGGCATGGATGAGCAGCGTAGGTGGCACCTCAGACGAAACGGTGATGTCGCTGTTGAGCTCGCGCGCGGCGACCTCCCGTGGGGTCTTGTTCTTGTGTTCCATCGTCATGTGACCGGGATACACCGGGATCGCGAAGTCAGGTCGGGCGCTGACCTGATCGATTGCATCGATGGGATCGTAGCTGCGCATTCCGAAGCCGGTGCTGGACAGCACCGCAAGGTTGCCCCCAGCCGAGAAGCCCATGACGCCGATCCTGGTGGGATCAATGCCGTAGTCGTCGGCGTAGTACCGGACCATCGAGACGGCACGCTGCGCGTCCTGCAGCGCCATTGGGACGTCAGGCTGCTCATGCCGGCGGGTGACCGGGTTCCAATGGCAGCCGGTGTAGGGCACTCGGTATTTGACCAGGATGCAGGTCACACCTGCCTCGTTCAGCCACTGACACACATCCGCCCCGAGGGGGCCGATCGTGCTTTGTGCACCAATCGCCAAGGCTTTGTAGCCCCCGCCCGGGAACACCAGCACGGCCGCGCCCGGCGGATTCTGCCTTGAGGGGTAGAGCAGGAACGACGGGTGAGTCAGCGCCCCATCCTCCTTGGCCAAGGCCTCGATGCCATCCATGAGCACCTTGGACTCTGCGGGCCAGAGTGGAACTTCCGTCGCATAGCTCGCCGAGGGCGCATGAACGGGGCTGCCTTGGGCAGCGGCAGCTGCGGCGAACAGCAGAGGCGCAAAGGCGAGAATCGACCTCACAGCGCGAGAACCGATCGCAGCCCTTCATCGAGGCGAGCGACGCACTGTGCGGGCAGCGTCTTGATGCGTTCCGCGAGCAGACGCCGATCCAGCGTGAGGATCTGGGACACATTGACGACCGAGGGTTTGGCGAGGCCCGACTCCGACTTCGCCAACCGGAAGTTTCCCGGCGCCTCTGCAAGCGCGAGATTTGAGGTGACGATAGCGACGATCACCGTAGCGATACGACTGTCGTTGAATGGGTTGGACTGGACGACAACGACGGGGCGCTTGAGGCCCGGGCCTGAACCACAGGGCTCTGGCAGGTTCGCCCACCAGAGTTCACCACGCTTCATCGTTGATGCCGCTCAGTTGAGCCCGTGCGAACTCAGCAGGCACCTGCGACTCCTGTTCGGCGTATACCGCGTTCAATTTGGCGGTGACGGCCGCAGCGCCGCGGCGCTCCAGATACTGGGCGATCGCGTCAGCGTAGAGCTGACTCCGCGGCACACGAAGCTCCTTCGCGAGCTGTTCGGCTGCCGCGAAGACCGGATCAGGAAGTGAGATGGCGACTTTCATGCCGCTACGGTATCACCGCGGTATGACTGACCGCAAACCGCCCTCCCCCTTTCCAACCTCCCCCACCCCCAGCCATTCGGATTTCCGATCCATCCTGCTACGCTCGCGGGTCGGGCTTGGCCCTCCTTCCGCGTGGCGCGGAGTCGGGGCCGGCCGCTTCGCGAGCGCGCATCCCGCATGACCAAAGCCGAGTTCATCGCCCTGCTGCAGTCGCAGGACTGGCAGCGCTGGTTCGATCCGGCCGCCTTGCGCGGCGGGGCCGAGCTGGCCGGGGCGGTCGAGAACATCAATTTCTTCGACTACGGCCCCGGCGGTCTGATCGCGGGGCGCCTGCCGATTGGCCGCACGCTGGGCTCGACCGGCATCAGCCTGATGCAGACGGGCCGCGACAAGGGCCTGCAGGCGCGCTGGATCTGCGAGTGCCGCGAGACGCGCTGCCTGCACGCCGCCGCCCTGCTGCTCGCCCTGACCGACACCTCGCCCGAGGCCGCGCTGCGGCCCTGGGACCGCTGGATGGCCAAGGTCGACGGCGTCGGCCCGCGGCCGCTGCCCAAGGTGGACCCGGAGCCCGAACCCGAGCGCGCTCCGGCCCTGCTGCTGAAGGTGATGGACCTGCCGCAGCCGGTGCTGCTGGTGCAGCCCAGCCTGGTGCGCGCGGGCAAGCGCGGCGGCTTTGCCAACCCGGTGGCGATCGAGATCGGCCAGGTCGGTGGGCCCAGCCCCAAACCGCCCGGTGGCTACTCGGCCGAACAGCTGGAGCGGCTGGCCGCGCTGGGCCTGGGCGCGGAACCGCTGTACGGGCTGACCCGCGCGGAGCGCCACTTTCTGCCGGTGCGTTCGGCGCACCAGGCGCGCGCGCTACTGGCGCTGGCGGCCGAGTGGCCGCTGCTGCTGGAGCGCGCCTCCGGCCAGCGGCTCACGCTGGGGCCGAAGCGCGGGCTGGAGCTCGACTGGCTGGATCTGGAAGACGGCAGCCAGCGCCTGTACTGCCGCGTCATCGAGTCGCCCGGCGCGCTGGTGCTGGAGGGCGAGTCCCTGCTGTATCTGGACCGCCAGCGCGGCGAGTTCGGCGCGCTCGATGCCGACCCCAAGCTGCCGGGCCTGCTGTCCAGCGCGCCGGCCCTGCTGCCCGAACACGTCGATCACGTCGGCGAGCGCCTGAAGAAGCTGAGCCAGCTGCCCGGCCTGCCGCCGCCGCGTCCGCGCGGCGCGGTGCAGCTGCTGCAGGCGCCGCCGATTCCGGTGCTGGAGCTGCGCGAGCAGCGCGTGGTGGGCCGCAACGGCCATCGCCAGGTCGCCAGTGCGCGGCTGTCGTTTGCCTACCCGCCGCTGCTGCTGCCGCCGCTGGGCGCGCGCCAGGTCGAGCGGCACTACTTCCAGGGCGAGGTCTACGAGGTGCATCGCTCGGCGGCGGCCGAACTGGCGGCGCTGGAGCGACTGAACGAGCTGGGCCTGCGTGCCGCCGACGACGAGTTCGGCGCGGCGATGGCGGCGAGCCAGGATTTCAGCCCCGAGGATTTCGTGCTGCCGCGCGGCCGCGCCGGCCATGCCGACGCCGAGCACTGGCAGCCGCTGCTGCCGCGGCTGGAAGACGCCGGTTTCGAGGTGCGCTTCGCCCGCGACTATCCGGCGCGCGTGCTCGACGGCAGCGAGGGCTGGCTGGCCGAGGTTGATGAAGACGCCGGTGGCGCCTGGTTCAACCTGAGCCTGGGCATCGAGATCGGCGGCGAGCGCATCGATCTGATGCCGGTGCTGCGGCATGTGCTGGCTGACCCGGACTTTCCGCGCCGCCCCGGCCCGCGCGAGCCGGACAACGCGACCTATGTGGCGCCGCTGGATGCCAATCGCCGCATCCGCCTGCCGCTGAAGCGCCTGCGTGCGCTGCTCGAACCCCTGCTTGAATGGCTGGAAGACAGTTCGAACCGCGAGGGGCCCATCCGCCTGGGCCGCGCGCAGAGCACGCTCGTCGAAGAGCTGACCGGCGCCAGCCTGGTCTGGCGCGGCGCCGCGCCGCTGTACCAGCAGCTGGAGCAGCTGCGCAGCCGCCGCGTGCAGGTCGACCCGCCGACCGATTTCGGCGCCGAGCTGCGCCCGTATCAGCGCGATGGTCTGGACTGGCTGGGCTTTCTGGCCGCCGCCAGGCTGGGCGGCATCCTCGCCGACGACATGGGCCTGGGTAAAACCGTTCAGGTGCTGGCGCATGTGCTGGTGGAGAAGCAGGCCGGGCGCCTGCCCGACCCGGTGCTGGTGGTGGCGCCGACTTCGCTGGTGCTGAACTGGCGCAACGAGGCGCGGCGCTTCTGCCCGCAGCTGAAGGTGCTGGTGCTGCACGGCAGCCAGCGCGAGGCCCTGTTCGAGTCGATGGCCGAGTTCGATCTGGTCATCACCACCTACCCGCTGCTGCCGCGCGACCGCGAAGTGCTGGTGGCCCAGCCCTTCTCGCTGCTGGTGCTGGACGAGGCGCAGACCATCAAGAACGTGCGCACCCAGGCCGCGCAGGTGGTTCGCGAACTGAACGTCACCCGCCGGCTGGCGATGACCGGCACGCCGCTGGAGAACCACTTGGGCGAGCTGTGGGCGCAGATGGATGCGGTCGAGCCCGGCGTGCTGGGCAGTGAGCGCCAGTTCAATCGTCTGTACCGCACGCCGATCGAGAAGCAGGCCGATGTGGAGCGCCAGCAGCGGCTGAACCGCCGCATCGCGCCGCTGATGCTGCGCCGGCGCAAGCAGGACGTGCTGACCGACCTGCCGCCGAAGACAGAGATCCTGCGCGAGGTCGAGCTGGAAGGCCGGCAGCGCGAGCTGTACGAAACCCTGCGCCTCGTACAGCACGAGCGCGTGCGCGAGGCGATCGCCGAACGCGGCCTCGCCCAGAGCGGCATCATCGTGCTCGATGCGCTTCTGAAGCTGCGCCAGGTCTGCTGCGATCCGCGCCTGGTCAAGCTGGCGCACGCGCGCAGCGTCGAGGACTCGGCCAAGCTCGACCTGCTGCTGGATCTGCTCGACAGCCTGCTGGCCGAGGGACGCCGCGTGCTGGTGTTCAGCCAGTTCGCCGAGATGCTGGCGCTGATCGAGCAGGCGCTGAACGAACGCGGTATCCAGCCGCTGGTGCTGACCGGACAGACCCGCGACCGCACCAGCCTGGTCGAGCGCTTCCAGGCCGGCGAGGTGCCGGTGTTCCTGATCAGCCTGAAGGCCGGCGGTGTCGGCCTGAACCTGACCGCGGCCGACACCGTGATCCACTACGACCCCTGGTGGAACCCGGCGGTGGAATCGCAGGCCACCGACCGCGCCCACCGCATCGGCCAGGACAAGCCGGTGTTCGTGTATCGCCTGATCTGCGCGGGCACGGTCGAGGAGAAGATCCAGAACCTGCAGCAGGCCAAGGCCCAGCTGGCGCAGGCGGTGCTGGACGGCGGCACCAGCACGAAGGTGGCCTTCGGCGAGGATGATCTGGCGGAGCTGTTTGCGCCCTTGATTTGATCGACGCGAACGGGCCGCGCGACGAGGCGGGCGGACGGCGAAGAGGATGGTGGCGCGCGCATTGTCACCGACGCAAGCGTCCAGCACATGGTGGGCCAGGGCCCACCCTATGCAGAGCGGGGCGCGTTGCCTTTCATAGGGTGGGCCCTGACCCACCGTGACCGTCGACGCTACAGCAGCACCAGGCTCGCCAGCCCGAGAAACAGCCCCATGCTGAGCACGTCGGTGGCGGTGCTGAGCAGGATGGCCGACGCGGTCGCTGGATCGGCGCCGGCCTTCTTCAGGGCCAGCGGCGCCATGGCGCCGGCGACGCCGGCGAGGGCGCAGCCGATGCTCATCGCGATGAAGGTGACCAGGGCCAGCAGCAGCGGATCGCCGCCCGGGTTGCGTCCGGCCGCCCAGTACATCGCGCCTGCGGCGAGCGCACCGGTGATGACGCCGTTGGCGAGCCCGAGCAGGGCTTCCTTGCCAGCGAGCTTGAGCGGACGGATCTGCCGCGTCTCGCCCAGGGTCATCGCCCGCAGGGTCACCGCCAGCGACTGCGCGCCGAGGTTGCCGCACTGCCCGGCCAGTACCGGCAGAAACAGCGCCAGTACCACCAATTGTTCGATCGCATGCTCGAAGGCGCCGACCACGCCCGCGGCCACGAACACGGTCAGCAGATTGATCAGCAGCCAGGGATGGCGGAAGCGGAAGCTGCGCCACAGCGGTGTCGCGAGTCGCTCCTCGCGCTCGACGCCGACCATGGCGCCGGCCTGGGCGGAGATCTCGAAAGCCTGCTGCTCGAACAGCACCGCGCCCGGCACCAGTCCGATCAGGCGGCCTTCGCCATCGCAGACCGGGTACACCGGATAGTGCCGGGTCACCACTTCGCGCATGGCCTCTTCCAGCGCCATTTCCGGCCGCAGGCTGAAAGGCTTGCCCAGCATGATGTCGGCGAGCGTCTGTTCGGGCCGCGCGAACACCAGCTCGCGGAAAGCCACCACGCCCTGCAGGCGCTGCTGCGCATCGACCACGAAGACGTAGATCACCATGCGCCGCTGCACGATCTCGCGCAGGGCTTCAATGGCGGCATCGACACGCAGCTCGGGCGCGAAGACGGCAGGGGCCGACTCCAGCAGTCGACCGACGCAGCCCTCGGGATAGTCGAGCGCGCGCGCGTCGGGCAGGCCGGAGACACCGGCAGCACGAATCGCCGCGCGCTGGCCTTCGCTGAGCTGTTCCAGCACCTCGGCGGCCTGGCCGTGGGTCAGATGCACCAGCGCTTCAGCCGCCTCGGTGGCATCGACACCGCTGAGACGCTCGGCGGCGCTGGCGGGGTCAAGCAGGCGCAGGCTGGCGGTGTCGACCGCCGTGTTCGGCTCGGCAGGGCTCATGCGGACCTTGGGGCTGTGGCGGGGCGCCATCGATGGCGCGACGGCGGGCGCAGTCTACACAGCGAAGAGCGCGCGCCTGTTGGACTCAAGCCGGAGAGCACACAAGCGCAGCGCATGTACCGAAACCTCGCGACCAGGTCGGCGCTGGCGGAAAGCTCCACGCGAACCCATCCATGCCTGAGGCAAACAACCGGCGGATGCGCTGCGCTTATCCGCCCTACGACCGCAGGCGACGCCGTGCAGGCACCGAGGACCCAGGCCCTTGGGCGCCGTAGGGTACATAAGCGCAGCGCATGTACCGCAGGCTCGCGACCACATCGGTACTCGCAGGACGGCCAAGCGATTCCATCGGCTACTGGAGCAAGCCGCTCGTGTGACAAGCAGCCGGCGGATGCGCTGCGCTTATCCGCCCTACGACCGCAGGCGACGCCGTGCAGGCACCGAGGACCCAGGCCCTTGGGCGCCGTAGGGTACATAAGCGCAGCGCATGTACCGCAGGCTCGCGACCACATCGGTACTCGCAGGACGGCCAAGCGATTCCATCGGCTACTGGAGCAAGCCGCTCGTGTGACAAGCAGCCGGCGGATGCGCTGCGCTTATCCGCCCTACGACCGCAGGCGACGCCGTGCAGGCACCGAGGACCCAGGCCCTTGGGCGCCGTAGGGTACATAAGCGCAGCGCATGTACCGCAGGCTCGCGACCACATCGGTACTCGCAGGACGGCCAAGCGATTCCATCGGCTACTGGAGCAAGCCGCTCGTGTGGCAAGCAACCGGCGGATGCGCTGCGCTTATCCGCCCTACGACCGCAGGCGACGCCGTGCAGGCACCGAGGACCCAGGCCCTTGGGCGCCGTAGGGTACATAAGCGCAGCGCATGTACCGCAGGCTCGCGACCACATCGGTACTCGCAGGACGGCCAAGCGATTCCATCGGCTACTGGAGCAAGCCGCTCGTGTGGCAAGCAACCGGCGGATGCGCTGCGCTTATCCGCCCTACGACCGCAGGCGACGCCGTGCAGGCACCGAGGACCCAGGCCCTTGGGCGCCGTAGGGTACATAAGCGCAGCGCATGTACCGCAGGCTCGCGACCACATCGGTACTCGCAGGACGGCCAAGCGATTCCATCGGCTACTGGAGCAAGCCGCTCGTGTGACAAGCAGCCGGCGGATGCGCTGCGCTGATCCGCCCTACGACCGTGGGTGACGCCAGGCAATGAACGCAGCCACTGACCCCTCACCCCATCCGCAGCACGCGCGGCCGCTCGAAGTGCAGGCGGCCGCTGCGGGCGAGGTCGTCGAGGGCCTGGGTTTCGCCGGCGCTGGGCAGCGCTTCGCCGGCGGCGAGTTCGAGCCTCGCACCTTCGACCCGATTGCGGCCGTTGGCCTTGGCCCGGTAGAGCGCGCGATCGGCCAGCTCCAGCGAAAGCTGCCAATCCCCGCGCCCCGCATGCAGGGGATGTTCGGCCACACCGAGCGAACAGCTCACCCGCAGGGCCTGGCCACCGAGGGTCTGGAACTGGGCCTGGGCGATGGTGGCGCGCAGATGCTCGGCCTCGGTCAGGCCGGCCTCGAGGTCCAGCCCCGGCCAGATCACCAGGAACTCCTCGCCGCCCCAGCGCGCAAGCAGGGCCGCGGGCCCGAGGCGCGCGCGCAGCAGGGCGCTGGCGGTGATCAGCACCTGGTCGCCGGCGGCGTGGCCGTAGCGGTCGTTGAGCGCCTTGAAGTGGTCGAGGTCGATCAGCATCAGCACGTAGGACGGCCACTCCGACAGCAGCCGCAGCGCGGCTCGACGGTTGGCGCAGCCGGTCAGGGCATCGGTGCGGCTTTCCTCCAGCAGGGCGGCATTGGCGCTGCGCAGGCGCTCGTTGGCGCGATCCAGCGCCTCGGTGCGTTCGCGCACGGCGGCTTCCAGCGCACGGCGCTGGCGCTCGGCGCGACCCAGGCTGTGGCGCCAGACCCAGGTGAGCAGGGCGAGCACGGCCAGCGCGGCGGCGGCCTGCACGCTGCGCAACTCATGCCAGGCGGGCACCACGACGATGTCGAGCGGCGTCGGCGCGCGCTGCCAGCCGCGGCCCGGAAAGCGGCCCTCCAGCAGGAAGCGGTAGTCGCCGGGAGGCAGGCCGGTGTAGACGGCGCGCAGGCAGACGGCATCGGTCCAGGCCTTCTGGTAGCCGTCCAGCCGGTAGCGGAACTGCACCTCGCTGGCGTGGCGCAGACTGACTCCGGCGAAGCGGATGGCGAGGTCGCGCGGCGGTGCAGAAAGCCGCACCCGCGCGGGAAAGTCGATTTCACCGGCCGCGGTCTCGACTGTCTCGATCGACAGCCCGGGGCGATCCGGCGCCTCCTGCACGCGCGCGGTGTCGAGCCTGAGCAGGCCGTTGGTCGTGGGGTAGAACAGCAGCGCGCCGAGGCGCGCGCTACGGGCATGGCCACCGCCGTTGCAGCAGCCCATGCGCTGGTCGCCGCGGGCGCGGTTGACGGCGCGGATCACCACCTCGGCCTGCAGCCCGGCCTCGCGGTCGGGCGCCATCAGCCGCGCCAGCGGCAGCCGGTAGGCGCCGTCGTTGGTGCTGACATAGACATGGCTGCCGACCAGATCGGAGGTCCAGCCATTCGCCGAGGGCAGGCCATCGGCCAGGCCGAACAGCTGCAGGGCGCCATCGCGATACAGGGCGATTCCCTTGTCGAGCGTGGTCAGCAGCAGGGCGCCGCCGGGCAGGGGTCGCAGACTGGAGACGAAGCTGCCCTCAACGACCGCTGCCCAGTCGGGGCTGTCCCAGTGCTCGCCGCGCAGCCGGCGCAGGCCACCTTCGGTGCCGACCAGCAGGCTGCCGTCGTCCTGCCGCAGCAGGCTGCGCACGCGCGATTCGGGCGAGCCGGCGGCGGCGCCGAAGCGCTGCAGCGTGCCGTCGCTGTGGCGCCACAGGCCCTCGAGGCTGCCGATCCAGAGCGCGTCGCCGTCATCGGCGAAGCTGGTGATCTGCGCAGCCGAAAGTGGCGCCAGCGCAGGGTCGGCCTCGATGCGTTCGCCGCGCAGGCGGGCCAGCCCGGCGCGGGTGCCGAGCCAGACCTCGCCGCGTGGATCGCGATGCAGGCTGTAGACGGCGGGATCCGGCAGCGCGTCACCGGCCTCGATGCGGCGGAAGCCCGCGCCGGGCTGCCAGTGCGCGAGTCCACCGTTGGTGCCGACCCACAGGCCGCCAGCGCCGTCATCCAGCACGCTCCACAGCAGGCTGTCGTGCAGACCCTGGCGGCGGCTGATGACGCGCAGGGCCGAATCGCTGATGCGCAGCAGGCTCTCGCGCTGGCTGCCCATCCACAGGTCGCCGTCGCGGTCCTCGAAGATCACGTGCAGCCAGGGCCGCGGCAGGAAGTCGGCATCGCCCACCGCTTCAATGCGGCCGTCTGGCCGAATGCGCCGCAGATGCTCGACGCTGGCCGCCCACAGGTTGCCGTGGCGGTCGACCGCCAGCGTCGGCGTCGCCACCTCGGCGAGGTCGGGAAACAGGCGGCTCCAGACGCCGCTGGAAAGATCGAAGCGCCATACGCCATCGCGACTGCCGAGCACCAGCGCCCCCTGCCAGACCGTCAGCGCCAGCGGTCGGCTGTCGGCCTGCGGCAGCGGGAAGCGCTGCGCCTCGCGACCCTGTTCGAGCATGAACAGGCCGGATTCGGCAGCCGCCCACAGGCGCTCGGCCGAGTCGACCGCCAGCGCGATGACGGATTCCCCGCCCAGATGCTCCGGTCGGCCCGGCCGACCGGGTGAGCGCAGGCCGTCGACGGTGGCCGCCAGCAACTGGCCGTCCCAGTGCTGCAGGGCACGCACCGAGGTCGGGCTGGTCGCGATCGGCACCTCTTCGAAGCGCCCCGCCTGCTGGCGCAGCAGCCCGCGCGGCGTGCCGAACCAGACCACGCCTTCGGGTGCGGCGAGGCTGGCGGTGGGCATGGTCAGGTCGAGCCCGGTGTTGAGCCGGTTGAAGGTGTGGAAGCGGCGGCCATCGAAGCGGGCGATGCCGTTCTGGGTGCCGACCCAGAGGTAGCCCTCGCTGTCCTGCGCCAGCGTCAGCACGGTGATCTGCGGCAGGCCATCCTCGGCGGTCCAGCGCTCCAGCAGGTAGTCGCCGAAGTCGGTAGCCGGATCCAGCGCAGACGCCGGTGCCAGCGCGCACAGCGCCAGCAGCAGGGCGCAGCACCAGGCCCGCAGGCCGCTACGGGCCCGCTTCGATCGGCGTGGAATGGCCGCATCCGCGTTCATGTCGCCGCGGTCGATGCAAGCGTCGTTCCGCGCGCCTGCGCGCGGCACAGGGCCCGGCCGGTTCGGCCGTCGATGGCGCAGCGGCTACCATAGGCGCCCTTTCCGGCCTGGGCGCGTGCGCTTGAACCTTCCCGACTACCCGTTCCAGCCGCGCCGTTTCGACCGCGGCGACGGCCTCGAAATGAGCTATCTGGACGAGGGCCAGGGCCCGGCCGTGGTGATGGTCCACGGCAATCCGACCTGGTCCTACTACTACCGGCATCTGGTGCTGGCCCTGCGCGGCAACCACCGCTGCATCGTGCCCGACCACATCGGCATGGGCCTGTCCGACAAGCCCGACGACAGCCGCTACCGCTACACGCTCGACAGCCGCATCGAGGATCTCGACCGCCTCCTGGCAGCCATCGAGCCCGAGCGCCCGGTCACCCTGGTGCTGCACGACTGGGGCGGCCTGATCGGCCTGGGCTGGGCGCTGCGGCATCCGCAGCGGGTGCTGCGGCTGGTGCTGCTGAACACCGCCGGTTTCAGCATGCCGGCCGACAAGCGCCTGCCCGGCCTGCTCAAGCTGGGCCGCGATTCGTCGCTGGGCGCCCTGCTGATCCGCGGTTTCAATGCGTTCTCGGGCGGCGCGACCCGGCTCGCGGTGAAGAAGCCGATGCCGGCCGCCGAACGGCGCGCGTTTACCGCGCCCTACGACAGCTGGGCCAACCGCATCGCCACCCTGCGCTTCGTGCAGGACATCCCGCTCGGTGCGGGCGACCCGGCCTGGAACACCGTCACCGAGATCGGCCGCCGCCTGCCCGAGTTCGCCGACCGCCCCGCCCTGCTGTTGTGGGGCATGCAGGACTTCGTCTTCGATCACACCTGCCTGCGTGAATTCCGCCGTGCGCTGCCGCAGGCGCAGGTCCGCGAATACGCCGACGCCGGCCACTACGTGCTGGAGGACGCGCGCGCCGAGGTGCTGGACGAGGTGCAGGCCTTCTTCAAGGCGCATCCGGTCGCGGGCTGAGCTCAGCCGCGACGGGACCCCTACTCGCGGCAGACCGCGATACGGCCGCCGCCGGCGTCCTTCGCGCGGTACATCGCGCGGTCGGCGCGGCGCAGGATTTCGTCCGCGCTGCCGGCGGTGGCGTCGAGCAGGACGACGCCTACGCTGACGCCGAGCTCGATGTCCTCGCCGCCGAGGCGGTAGGGCGGTGCGACCGTTTCGATCAGCCTCCCGGCAACCAGGCAGGCGGCCTCTTCGTCCTGCACGTCGGCCAGCAGCACCACGAACTCGTCGCCGCCGAAGCGCGCGACCACGTTGCCGCGCGGCCCGTGCAGGCCGATGTCGTCGGCGCGCAGCACCGCGCGCATCCGCATGGCCGCCTTGCGCAGCAGCTCGTCGCCGGCATCGTGGCCGAAGCTGTCGTTGATCTGCTTGAAGCGGTCGAAGTCGACGAACAGCAGGGCCGCACCCGGCAGGCCGCCGGCGCGGATCTCGCGCAGCACATGGGCCAGGCGCTGCAGCAGCAGGCTGCGGTTGGGCAGGCCGGTGAGCTCGTCGGTCAGCGCCGCGCGCTGCAGCTGCTGCTCGAACTGGCGACGTTCGGAGAGATCCTGGATCACCGACCAGATCTGCTCGGAGCCATCCGGCTGGGTGATGCGGATGCCCGACAGCAGGACCGGCAGGCGACGCCCGCTGGCGTGGATGAATTCCTTCTCGTAGGGCCCGTAGGCGCCGGTCTGCATCAGGCTGCGCAGCTGCGCGGCCTCGTCTTCGGCGTAGTCTCGCGGGGTGATGTCCCAGTAGCTCGCGGCCAGCAGCTGGCCGCGGCTGTAGCCCAGCATGCGCAGCAGAGCGGCATTGGCGTCGAGGAAGCGGCCGCCAACCAGATCGTTCAGGGCCACGCCCAGGGTCGAGCGTTCGAACAGGCCCTGCAGCAGCACCTGGGTGCGCGCGAGCTCGTCCTCGGTGCGCTTGCGCTGGCTGATCTCGGTGTGGGTGCCGTAGACGCGCAGCGGTTGCCCGCCCTCGTCGCGCAGGGCCACGCGGCCGCGCGCCAGCACCCAGACCCAGTGGCCCTCGCGATGGCGCAGACGCAGCTCGCATTCGTAGTGCGCGCTGCTGCCCTCGAAGTGCGCCTGCGACTGACGCTGCGACCGCGCCAGATCGTCCGGATGCACGCGCTCGATCAAGGTCTGGATGCTGAGCGGCTGCAGGCTCTGCAGGGTCTCGCCGAGGATTTCCGCCCAGCGCGTATCGACCTGCAGCTCACCGCTGTCGACCTGCCATTCCCAGACGCCGGCGCGGGTGCTTTCGAGGCTGGCCAGCAGGCGTTCGCGCTCGGCGCGCATCTGCGCCTGCGCGGCTTTCTGCGCGGTGAGGTTGATGAAGCTGCTGACCGCCGAGCGCTCGCCGCTCTCGTCGCTGGTCATCAGCGCGCTGTTGACCTCGATCCAGCGGCGTTCGCCATCGGGCAGGCGGATGCCCATGACGTCGCCGCGCACGGCGACACCGTCGCGCAGCACGCGCATGCCGGGATGCTCGGCGCCCGGATAGGCGCTGCCGTCCTCGTGGATGGCGTCCCAGTCGCCGCTTTCCGAGCTGCTCGACAGCAGCTGCGCGCGCGTGCGCCCCAGCAGGCGCTCGGCCTCGACGTTGCAGTCGACGATGCGGCCGGAGGCGTCCTGCACCACGATGCCGGCGATGGTCGAGTCGATCAGCCGACGCAGGCGACGGCGCTCGCGCACCCGCGCGCTGACGTCGTGCAGCACCAGGGCGAAACCGACCAGCGGCGTTTCGCGCTCGCGCAGGGGCTGCAGGTCGGCCTCCAGCCACAGGCGGCGGCCGTCCGGAGTGCGCACCGACAGGGTGGTATGGGTGGCGGCGTGCTGCTGCAGGGCCATGCGCAGCAGGGCGGTGTCGTCGGGCTCGTCGCCCGGCGCGCCCGGCGCCAGAACCTCCAGCAGCGGGCGCGCCAGCCAGGCATCGCCCGCGCACAGGCCGAGCCCATCGAAGGCGGGATTGGCCCAGAGCAGCCGGCTGTCGGGCCCCAGCAGGGCCAGCGCGGTGCGCGTGGAATGGGCGAACAGGCGAAGCACGCCGCGGCCCAGGGTGCCGGCGTCGAACTGCGATGGCAGATCCAGCGTGCGCCCCGAGCGCAGTTCGGTTCTTGCTTCCACGCCCCCTGACCCCTTACTCATTCGATGCAGCGGCCCGCAGCTTCGCATGGACCGGGCGGCGGCCGGCGGCAGCACCCGCTGCAGGCGGAGCGAGACCGACGCAAACCGCCCCGGGTGCAAGATCCAGGCCGCGGCGGAGCGCTGGAAACTCGGCGAATCGCCGGGAGCGTAGGCAGGCCTATGCGAGGGTGAAGCGAAGCGGAGCCGCTTGCGCGTCCACTGTCCCAGCCTGCGGGCGGCTGGCATGCTGCTCGACCGCATCGCCATCGACCACACCCGTGCTCAGCCTGCCGCCGCTCGCGCTCTACATCCACATCCCCTGGTGCGTGCGCAAATGCCCCTACTGCGACTTCAACTCGCACCGCGCGCCCGAGGCGCTGCCGGTCGCCGACTACGTGCGCGCCCTGCTGGCCGACCTCGACCAGGAGCTGCCCCAGGTCTGGGGTCGGCCGGTGTCGAGCATCTTCTTCGGCGGCGGCACGCCCAGCCTGTTCCCGGGGGCCGCCATCGGCGAGATTCTTGAGGGCGTCGCCGCCCGCCTGCGGCTGATGCCGGGGCTCGAAGTCACGCTCGAAACCAACCCTGGCACCGCCGAGTTCGACCGCTTCGAGGCCTATCGCGCGGCCGGCGTGAATCGCATCAGCTTCGGCGTGCAGAGCTTCGACGACGCGCGTCTGGCGGCACTGGGCCGCATCCACGACAGCGGCCAGGCCAAGCGCGCCTTCGAACTCGCCCGCGCCGCCGGCTTCGACAACATCAATCTGGACCTGATGTACGCCCTGCCGGGGCAGACGCTGGAGGGCGCGCTGGCGGATCTGGAGCAGGCCATCGCGCTCGCCCCCGAGCACGTGAGCCACTACCACCTGACCCTGGAGCCCAACACCCTGTTCGCCGCCAAGCCGCCTCCCGGCCTGCCCGACGAGGACAGCGCCTGGGACATGCAGGCGGCCTGCCAGCAGCGCCTCGCGGAAGCCGGCTATGCGCAGTACGAAATCTCGGCCTACGCGAAGCCCGGCCGGCGCAGCCAGCACAACCTCAACTACTGGCAGTTCGGCGACTACCTCGGGATTGGCGCCGGCGCCCACGGCAAGATCACCCTGCCCGCCGAAGACGCGATCCTGCGCCGCTGGAAGCTGAAGCATCCGCAGGCCTATCTGGACGCCGCCGCCAGCAGCGCGCGCATCGGCAGCGAGCAGCACATCGGCGCCGCGGATCTGCCCTTCGAATTCATGCTGAACGCATTGCGCCTGCTCGAAGGCAGCACGCTGTCGACCTTCGAAGCGCGCACCGGCCTGCCGCGCAGCGCGCTCGACACCGCCTTCGCCAAGGCTGAGGCGCGGGGCTGGCTGGAGACCGACGGCGAGCGCTTCCGCGCCTCGGCGCTGGGGCAGCAGTTCCAGAATGACTTGATTGGGCTCTTTCTGGCTTGAGGCCGGGAAGAGCGGGGATTCGGGATTGGGGATTCGCAAGAGCCGGCGAGTCGGAAGTACTGAGGCGCCGGTGTACTCATCAGCGCACGACGCGCGAGCTGTTCCAATCCCGAATCCCGAATCCCGAATCCCCAATCCCGCGCGCCGCAGGCGCGCTGCAAGAATGCTCACCGAACGCCATATCCACTGCCCCTGGTGCGGCGAGGGCTTCGATGCCTTCGTCGATCTGTCCTACGGCGAATCCGAATACACCGAGGATTGCCCGGTCTGCTGCCGGCCGATCAGCCTGAGCCTCCGGCTGGATGACGAGGGCGAGCTGGACGATCTGGGGGTGGATCGCGAGTAGGACCTGTCCTGCGGCGATGCGCGATTCCGTAATGCTTGGACACAGGTCGGCGGCAGGCCGACCCGGTTCCAGACCTCACGGAGTCGCCCCATGTCCCTCTCGCGTTCGCATCTCCTCCTCGCGCTCGGTCTCGCCTTCAGCGGCCATGAGGCCGCGCGTGCGGGCTCGCCCGTCCTCAGCTGGCCCGGCAGCGGCGCCTGCGCCGGCACCCTGCAGGCCTGCATCGACAGTGCGCCGGTCGATGCCACCCTCGATCTCGTGCCCACCGCCGTGATCGACGAGCACGTCAGCATCGCGCGCAGTCTGACCCTGCGCGGACGCAGTGCCGCGCGCGCGCAGTTCGCCGACGGTCGACGCATCACCGTGGCCAGCAGCGGCAGCGCCAACCTGGTGCTGCGCCTGCAGGATCTCGGGCTGCAGAACGGACAAATCCAGGTCAATCACGCCAGTACGGGGCGCGCCCTGATCGAACTCAGCGGGCTGCGCATGCGCGCCAGCTCCGCGGCTGCGCACAGCGGCATCATCGTCGACCTCGGCTCCTCGGGTACCACCGAAGTGCACGAGGTGCGCGTGCTCAACAACGACCTGCACCTCGTGGCCCCCAGCATCTTCGACGCCGGCGTCGAGCTGTCGCTGTTCGGCAGCGGCCGGCGCGCGCGGATCGAGCTCAGCCACAACCGCATCCGCGCCGGTGCCCAGGGCCAGGGGCCTGGCGTGCTGGTCGACGTGGCCGGCGGCGCCGATGCCGATGTGATCGCCCACGCCAACGAGATCCAGGGTGCCTTCGGCCGCGCGCTGCGGATCAGTGAGGGCCGCTTCAGCACGACCGCCTCGACCCTGCGCGCCGATGTGGTCAGCAACGCGCTGGTCGGCGGCGGCGACTTCACGGGCGGCGGCCTCGATGTCATCACCAACAACGGCAGCATCGAGCTGGAAGCGATCAACAACACGATCGTGTTCGGTTCCGGCCTGGTGGTGACCCGCTGGGGCGATGGCAGCGGTGGGCCGCAGACGGGTTCGGTCACCGGCGGCATCTTCAACAACCTGATCGCCAACACCCGGTTCGGCTTGCAGAACACGCCCAGCCTGGGCGGCAATGCCACCGTCGACTGGAACCTGAAGTGGCAGAACAACCCGGCCGGCGCGCATACCGCCGGCGCCAACGACCTCAGCGCCGATCCGCAGCTGCGCTCGATGCTGGCACCGCGGCTGACGGCAGGCTCGCCGGCACGCAATGCCGGCAACGGCTTCGCCCTGCTGCGCGTGCCCGCCGCGCTGACGAACCACGATGCCGACGGCCTGCGCCGGCTGGTCAATGCGGTCGACATCGGCGCCTTCGAGTTCGGCCATCGAAGCCTGCAGCGGCGCAAGACCACCGCGGCTGCCAGCCCCCAGTTCCCGATTGTCGACGCCGAGCTCGACCTCGACAGCAGCCGCCGCATCTTCGTCACCCGCAATTTCGGCGCCGGCCCGGTGACCAACAATGCACCGGTGGGCGTGAGCTTCTTCGACCAGTGGTTCGTCACCAACCTGGGCGGCCAGAACATGGCCCAGAACGTCACCGTGAACCTGTTCGCGCCGATCGGCACCAGCACCAACGGCGTGTTCCAGCACCTGGCCAGCGGCAGCAACACGCTGGATGGCAGCAGCCTCATCGACTGGAGCCCGATCAACGGCCAGCCCGACCGCATCCTGCTGGCCACCCAGGCCACGCCCTTCGGCACGCCCTTCCATCCGGGCGCGGTGGTGCTGTCCTACGTCGGCAACCGCTGGAACCTGGTCAGCGCCGACGGCAGCAACTTCGTCACCAACACGCGCTGGAACCTCTACTCGCAGCTGCCCAGCCCGCAGGCCTTCGTCCACGAAGTGCGCGCCGACAACCGCAACGGCAGCTCGGGCAGCCTGATCGGCCACCCGCGCCTCGACGGTGTCGCCTGCGCGCAGATCCAGGTGATGCCGCTGGCCGGCAGCAGCGCGGCCGGCTCCATCGTCGACGTCGAGTACCTGCCCACGCTCGGCCGCCACCAGCTGTTCTCGAACAACGGAGCGCTGCCGCTGGGCGCGCGCTTCCATGTGCTGATCTTGCCCGAGCAGATCGAGGACTGCGCCGGCGGCGCGCTGTTCCGCGATGGATTCGACGGCTTTTGAACCCCGCCGGCAGCCTCGCGGGGGCCCGCCCGCAGGCGATGCCCTGCCGCACGCTCGCGCCGCAACCTTCGTGGCTTCGCCTTCGCCGAGCCCCTCAGGGCTCGAAGCCGTTCGAGAACAGCGCGGCTGTTGGCACCTGCAGACGCAGGGCCGTGAACTTGGCGAAGCGACGCTCGCCAAGATCCTTGGCGATCACGCCGTCGCCGTAGAACACCGCATCGCCGTTGTCGAGCAGCAGCTCGACGCTGCCGCCGCCGACGTCAAGGCCCGAGTCGAAGCCGACGATGGCCTCGTAGCTGCCCTGCAGCGGCACCGCCGGCAGCGTGATCGGCAGGGCGCGCGGGCTGTCCGTCACCTCGCCCGACCACAGGAACAGGCGGAAGTCCGACGGCGGCACATCGCTGGCGTAGTCCGGTGGGCCGGCTAGGATCAGGTAGTCGCCGTCCGCGCCGCGCTCGATGCTGCGGATCGCGCGGCCGCCCAGGTCGAGGAAAATCGGCGCGCCGAAGCTGGCCGAACCCTGCGGGCGTGAGCCCGGCTGATCATCGACGACGAGCGCGGCAAAGTTCAGCACCGGCACGATCAGCGCCGGCAGGGCCGCGCCGCGCGGCCGCAGCGGTGCGCGGAAGGCCAGCCAGGCGCTGCTGCCGTCCGCCGCCATCGCCAGACCCTCGACGTTGAAGCCCTCGGCGGTGTCGGCCTGCACGCCGGCAGCGGCAGCGGCGACGAAGCCCAGCGCATCGGCGCCCAGGCCATGGCCATTGGCGGCGTCCCAGGCCAGCAGATCCTGACGCAGGAAATCGTATCGATCGACAAAGCTAAGCAGCTCCGCACCTTCGGTGAGATTCAGGTCGGTGGCGAACACGCGGTTGCGATTCGGGCGCAGCGCGCCGCTGCGATTGTTGCCCAGCGAACCCATCCAGAACAGGCGGTCGCCGATCCGCGTCGAGCCTTCGATATCGACCTCGTCCGGCGAGGCGCCACCGGCGAGACCCCGCTGGGCGGTGAAGTCATAGGCGGCGAGCGGCTGACCGGACTGCCCGCGCGCATGCAGACGCAGGGCCTGGCCTTCGTCGTCGGCCACCAGCAGCCAGTCGGCATCGAGCGCGGTCGCAGTCGAGGCATCGCTGCTGCCGGTCGGGAAGCTGGCGGCGCCGGCGCCGCTGTAGGCGGCGGAGGCGGCGTACTGGATCAGGTACTGCGCTTGTCGGTCGGCCTCGTCGCGCACTTCGACGCGCAGCGTGCTGTAGCCAACGCCGATCGGCACGATCCGCAGCTGGCGCAGCAGGCCGCTGCCGGTCAATTGCAGACCCTCGGCCGGAACCACCGCGGGGTTGCTGCTGCTGACGCTGATCTGCAGCTGCTCGGGCGCACTGTCGTCGTCCTCGAACACAAAACCGATGCCCACCGTCGCGGCGGGGTCGCTGGGATCATCGATCACCGCGCTGATCGCTGCACCGCTGAGGCCCAGGCCAAGGAAGGGGCTGCTGGCCTCGGCATCCACGGCAATCCTCGGCACGCCCGGCTGCGCCACGCAGGGATCGAAGATAGGACTGGCCAGGCTGCTGCGGCCCGGGCTGCCGATATCGCCGCCGGTCGAGGCACGCGAGCCTTCGCCATCGTTGGGCATCGCCAGCATCCAGCCCGAATGCTGATTGCTACCGAGCACGGCCGGCGTGCTCCAGGCCGCGATGTTCTGGGTGCGCGGGCCGCCCAGGCTCTGGTCGTCATAGGTCAGGCGGTCGACCCGGCGCCCGAAACCGTCGTACAGATTGATCTCGTCGCTGCGGCCGATGCCGGGCTGCGAGCCGCCGACCACCTTCTGCCCGGCGCAGAGGTTCCAGGCCTGGCGGAAGGCATCGGCGGTCGACTCGGTGAGCACCAGCGATTCACCCGCCTGCAGCACGCCCGCAGCCGACAGGTCGAAACCGCCCGGCTGGCGTGCGCTGTCACTGAAGCTCCAGCCGGAGAGATCGGCCGGCGCATCGCCGACATTGGTGAACTCCATGAACTCGCCATCGGCACCGCTGTACATGTACTCGGTGAGGCGCAGGCGCGCGCCGCTGCCCGGGCAGGCCTCGAACAGCACCCGCGCCCGCGTGCTGCGGCTGGGGCTGGCGAAGAAGCCGGCTGGGCTGCTGGCGCTGGCGCTTGCCTCCTGATCACCCGCCGCCGACAGCACCCAGGCCAGCGGATCGTTGTTGCCGAGGCCCGCCGCCGTGACCCAGGCCGACGACGTGTCGGTACGCGGGCTGCCGACGAAGCCCTGGTCGTTGTAGACCAGTTGATCGACGCGCTGCCCACCGGCGTCATACAGGTTGATCGCATCGCTGCGGCCCAGATTCTGGGTGCTGCCGCCGATCACCTTCTGCGCCTCGCAGAGGCCGAAGCGGCTGCGGAAGTCCGCCGCCGGCAACTCGCTCAGGATCACCGCCTCGCCCGCGGCAACCGTGCCGAAGGCCGACAGGTCGAAGCTGCCCGGCAGTTCGCTGTTGTCGTCGAAGCTCCAGCCGGTCATGTCGATCGGCTGCTCACCGACGTTGGTGAACTCGACGAACTCGATGCCGTTGTAGGCGAACTCGGTGATGCGCATGTCAGCGCGGACAGGCGTAGCGCAGGGGTCGAAGGCCACGCTCGCACGCGTGCTGCGGCCCGGGCTCGCGGGGTAGCCGTTGACCGAAGCCTGCGAGCCCTCGGCATCGCCCATGGTCGACAGCGTCCACTGCACTGACATGTTCGCGCCGAGGCCTGCCGCCTGCACCCACGCGCTGGCGTTCTGCGCGCGAGGGCCGCCCAGAGTCGCATCGTCGTAGGTCAACCGATCAACCAGCGCGCCCTGGGCGTCGTAGACATTGATCTCGTCGGCGCGACCGAGCGCGTGCTGGGTATTGCCGCCGATCACCTTGATGCCCGCGCACAGGCCGTAGGCGCTGCGGAAGATCTCGGCCGCGCGCTCGCTGATCAGCACCGACTCGCCCGCCGCCACCACGCCGAAGGCATCCAGCGGCAGGCTGCCGGGGATGCGGCTGTTGTCGTCGAAGCTCCACCCTGCAAAGTCGACCGGCGTGCTGCCGGTGTTGGTGAGCTCGATGAATTCCTCACCGGCGTACATGAACTCGGTGATGCGGATCTGCGCCGTGGCAGGTGCCGCAAGCGTCAGCAGCGTGAGGATCGCGATCGAACGAAGCATGGCGGGCACCGGCTTTCGGGTCCCGCCAACGTGGCGAGGAGCAATGAAACCACGGTGACACGCCGATGGCAGTCCTGTGTCACAGGTGTCGCGAACCTTGATACGTCCCGCGCCCGAGTTGCGTCATGTCGAGTAGAAGCGGCACCGCTTCCTAACTGGAGTCGCAACAATGCACAGCGTTCCCGCTCGGGTTTGCCCCTTCCTGCTTGGCCTCGTGCTCGCACTGGCCTCATGTCCCTCGCTGGCCGGCGACCTCGGCCTGTTCCGCATCACCGGCAGCAGCGGCAACCAGCCCAATGGTTCGGTGCTGACTCCCGCCGTACACGACGGCGCCCTGCTGATCGCCTACTCGACCAATGCCCGCAACCTCGGCCTGGATCACCAGACCGGCGCCTCGCAGATCTACGTGCAGGACGCGGTCACCGATGCGCTGGAGCTGATCAGCGCCGCTCCCAACGGCCTCGGCAGCAATGGCAACGCCTCGCATCCGGCCTTCAGCGGCGACGCCCGCTACGTCGCCTTCAGCAGTTTCGCCAGCAACATCCTCGGCATCGACCAGCCGCAGTTCCTGACCCTCTATCTGCGCGACCGCTCCACCCAGACCACGCGCCGCGTGTCGAACGGCCTGAACGGCCTCATCAACGGCCAGGCGCGCTATCCGACGGTGTCCGACGACGGCCGCTACGTCGCCTACTTCAGCCAGGCCAGCAACCAGGTGCCGAACGACACCAACGGCCAGAGCGACCTGCTGCTGACCGACATGAACACCGGCACCACCGAGCGGCTGTCGGTGAGCAACAGCGGCGCCCAGGTGGCCGAAGGTGCGCTCGAACACTGGACGCCCAGCCTCAGCGGCGACGGCCGCTTCGCGGTCTTCGGCGCGCGTGGCAACCTGACCTCGACGCCCGACAACACGGCCTTCCAGATCCATCTGCGCGACCGCCTGACCCAGACCACCCGACTGCTGAGCGTCAATGCGCAAGGCCAGGCAGGTACGTCCAGCAGCGACCAGCCCAGCATCTCCCGCAACGGCCGCTACGTGGCCTTTCGCAGCGCCGCCCACAATCTCGTCGGCGGCGTACTCGGCGGCCTGTTCCGGCTGGATCGCGGCACCGGTCAACTGCTTGCGCTGCCGACGCCGCCGAACAGCTTCGCCTGCTCGGTGCCGGCGGTGTCCAATCGTGGCGACACCAGTTTCGTGTGTTCGGATACGGCCGGCGGCGGCCGCCAGGCCTGGCTGTTCCGGGCGCCCGCCTCGCTGTTCCTGCTGAGCCCGAGCATTGCTGGCGGCGTCAGCAACGGCATCGCGGAGAGTTGGCACGCGATCGGCGACAACGGCGTGCTGATGGCCTATTCCTCGACGGCCACCAACATCGCGTCGGGCGACACCAACGGCCTGACCGACATGTTCGTGGTGGTCGATGTGGAGCGCGCGACGCAGCTGTTCTCCGACGGGTTCGAGTAGGTCGGATCGCCGCTTGCATGTCGGCTTCCGCGGGCTCGACACGTATCTCGGAGCAGCACCCACCTTGACCGCCGCTGCAAGAGAGAGCCCACCATGCGCCTGCACCCTTTCCACGGCCTGCTGTTGGGCCTCGTCGCCGCCGCCAGCTGCCTGGGCTATGAGCCGACTGAAGATATGCAGAGCGCCGAGGAGCGTGCGGCCGAGACCGCACCTGGCCTCTGGCACGGCCAGTGGACGCTGCGGCGGGAGCATCCTGCGCTGCGCACCCTTGGCAGTTCGAGGGCCTTGGACATTGAGGTCTGGCACGGCATCAGCGAGTCGACTGCCAGCGTGCAGTGGGCGACCGGCCCGGCGATCTGTCCCGAGATCGGAGACGAACCCTGCGAGTGGGTCGGCGCTCACGGCAGCAGCGAGGGCGCGGTGATCGACGGCCGTCTGCACTTCGCCCTGCCGCTGTCGGCCGACAGCGAGGATCCGCTGTTCGTGCAGCTGCCGCTGCCTGGCGCCGGGCGAGGGGCTGCGGTCAACGCCAAGGGTGGGATCGCGTTTCCGCTGGAAGCCGAGCAGCGCGCGCCCTGATTCCCTGACCGGATGGGTGCGCCGCGTCTGCACTGTGACCGGCGCGATTCTGTGCCGAACGGGCGGGAAGCCAAAGCTAGGGCATGGCCGCCCCTCTCCGCGATTTGCCCTCGCTTCGCTCGATCTCCGCAGAGCGTCGGCTGCCACCGGGAGCCGACAAGCGCTCTCCTCCGCTCCCCGCCGGGGCGGAGGGGTTCGACCCGGCGCGCTGCGCGGCCCGGCAGAGGCGGTGCGCCGTTCGTGGATGGCCGATGGCGCCAGCCCGCCCCAGCGCCACTTGCGCCGAGTGATATCAGATTGATATCGTCCTCCCGCACCCAAGGAGGACGCCATGAAAGAGCTGCCGGTCAAATCACTGTCGGGAATTCCCACGCTACTGGCGATCCTCGCCGGCATGCTGGCCATCGTGGTGCTCGGGGTGGCGGGCGTGCGGACCGGGCCGCTCGGTGTGCTGATGGGCCTCAGTTTCTTGGGGCTCGGGTTCGCCCTGTTCGGCTTGTACATGGTCGAACCCAACCAGGCGGCCGTGCTGAGCCTGTTCGGACGCTATGTCGGCACGGTCAAGGACACCGGCCTGCGCTGGAACAACCCCTTCTTCGCCAAGCGCAAGGTCTCGCTGCGCGTGCGCAACTTCGAGAGCGGCAAGCTCAAGGTCAACGAGCTGGAGGGCAGCCCGATCGAGATCGCGTCCGTCATCGTCTGGAAGGTGGTCGATTCGGCCGAGGCGGTGTTCAACGTCGACGACTACGAGAGCTTCGTGCACATCCAGTCGGAGTCGGCGCTGCGCGCGATGGCCAGCAGCTATCCCTACGAGCCGCACAACGATGGCGACATCGCCCTGCGCAGCCATGCCGCGGAAGTCTCGAAGCACCTGACCGAGGAGATCCAGGCACGCTTGGAACAGGCCGGCGTGGAGGTGCTGGAGGCGCGGATCAGCCACCTCGCCTACTCGGCCGAGATCGCCCAGGCCATGCTGCAGCGCCAGCAGGCCAATGCGGTGATTGCCGCGCGCACGCGGATCGTCGAAGGCGCGGTGGGCATGGTCGAGATGGCGCTGGACAAGCTGGCCGAGCGCAAGGTCGTCGAGCTCGACGACGAGCGCCGCGCGGCGATGGTCAGCAACCTGTTGGTCGTGCTCTGCGGCGACCGTGGCCCGCAGCCGGTGCTGAATGCCGGCAGCCTGTACTGACTACTGATGAGCGAGAAGAAAGCCTATCCGCTGCGGATCCGCGCCGAGGTACTCGACGCGATGCAGCAATGGGCGGACGACGAGCTGCGCTCGCTGAACGCGCAGATCGAGTACGTGCTGCGCGACGCGCTGCGCCGCAGCGGCCGTTTGAAGGCGCCGCCGCCGGCGCCGCCAATCACCGAAGTCGACGAGTGACCTTGACTGGAGACATGGCCATGCGACGCCGCCGCATCACCCTGCTGATCGCGATCGCCGCACTCGCGGCCTATGGTTTCGGCTTTGAACACTCGGCCTGGGGGCTTGTGGCTGCAGGTGCAGCGCTGGAGCTGTGGTTCTGGCTGAGGCTGCTGCCCGCTGAACCGCGCCAGCCGCCTCAGCCGACGTAGCCGGCCAGCACGAACAGCGCCAGCACGCTCAGCCAGACCAGCAGCACGCGCCAGACCAGGCTCATGGCGTCGCGCAGCTCGCGCAGGGCGCCCGCTGGAATGGCGGCGGTACCGACGAGGCTGGCCTCGTCACCCGCGACCTCGACCTCACTGGGCGGCGGCAGGCCTTCGTCCAGAGCGTCCTCGATCAACTCCTCGCGCACGCTGGCGCGGGCGGCGGCGTCCAGAAAACCCAGATCCAGCACGAACCAGCCCTGGCCGCGGCCGGCATGCCAGTCGCGCCAGGCGGCGAGCACGGCGTCGAAGTGCGCGGCCAGCGCCAGCGCGAGGCACATCAGCTGGGCCGGCGCCCAGTCGAGCAGCAGGGCGAACTGGCGCAGGGGCTCGCGCTGGGCTTCTGGCGCCGCGTCGCGCTCGCGCGCGGCGAGCTGGGCCAGGCGGTACATCAGCGCGCCGAAGGCGCCCAGCAGCAGGAACCAGAACAGCACCCCGAACCAGCGCGACAGGCCCTGGCGGAACACGGTGTGCACCAGCGGCGTGCCCGACGCTGCGCAGTCGACGCAGCCCTCGCTGAGCTCGACCAGGGCCTGGCGGCGCGCGTCGGCGTCGGGCGCCGAGGCCAGCGCTTCGACATCCAGATCCAGGTCGCGCGGGCCCCAGCACAGGAACAGCACGGCCAGCTGCAGCAGGAAGCCCGGCAGGCCGTACAGCCACAGCGACAGCCACCACTGCAGCCCGGCCAGCACCAGCAGCGGCAGGGCCAGCACGAGCACCCAGCCCCAGGGGCCTGACAGGCCGGACTGACGACCCAGAACTTCCAGGGCTTCACGCAGCAGGGCGGCCACGCCATCGTGCTGCCGCAGACGCTGCGCGGCCGGGGCCAGGTGATCCAGCACCAGCGAAAGCACCACGGCAACCAGCGCAGCAGACATCGTTCGGGTTCCTGTATGGGGGCGACGCGCGCAGGCTGCGGCGACGTCAGGCAACGCGCGGAGCGTGGTGCAAAAGCGCACGCCTCGCAACCCTACGCCGGCGTAGCGCAGGGGCTGTTGGCAGCCACCCGGGGCGAGTGCTGGCGTGACTGCGGCGCGGGCTTTGCTTATGTCTTGCGTCGAAGCAGAGACAGGGGAGATCGACATGCCGATCAGCGAGGACATCCGCACCGCGGACAGCGCCACCGCGCTGTGGCAGGACCTGGTTCGCGAGGGCGAGCAGCGCTGCGGCGCGCAGCTCGACGAGAACAGCGAGAGCTGGCTGGTGTTCACCCTGATGCGTCATCTGGGCAGCACCGCGCTGGCCGAGCCGGCGATGGCCCTGGTCTATCTGGATGCCCTGCACACCGCCGGCGGCGCGCGCCGCAGCCAGGCCCTGCAGGATGTCGGCGAACGCTGCCTGCTGATCGCCGGCCTGTATCCCGAGCTCGCGCAGCGGCGCCGGGTCAGCCAGCGCTACTACATCGAACTGGGCCAGGGCGCCTTCCGCCAGCTGGCCGACGAGGCGCGACGCGCCATGGCCGAACTATACGAGGGCATCGCCCGGCAGTTCGCCCGCCTGGTGCGGGTGCTGGTCGAGCTGCGCGCGCTGTCGGGCGAGTGGCGCGGGCTGGCGCCGCTGGAGCGGCATGCGCTGAGCCTCGCGGCGCAGACGCCCGCCGATTTCGGCGATCGCATCCTGCTGCTCGACGCCGGCCGCGCCTGAAACGCTTCAGGCGGCGGCCAGCACGCCCGGCAGCCAGGTCGCGAGCGCCGGCCACAGGGCGAGCAGCAGCAGCATAAGCAGCTGCAGGCCGATGAAGGGCAGCACGCCGCGGTACAGGTCCGCGGTCGCCAGGCCCTCGGGCACGGCACCGCGCAGGTAGAACAGGGCGAAGCCGAAGGGTGGCGTCAGGAAGCTGGTCTGCAGGTTGATCGCCATCATCACCCCCAGCCAGACCGGATCGACGCCGAGCAGGAACAGCACCGGGGCGACGATCGGCACCACCACGAACACGATCTCGATGAAGTCGAGCACGAAGCCGAGCAGGAACATCAGCAGCATCACCGCGAAGATCGCGCCCCACTTGCCGCCGGGCAGGCCGGTCAGCAGATCGTGGACGAGGTCGTCGCCGCCGAAGCCGCGGAACACCAGCGCGAACAGCGCGGCGCCGACCAGGATGGCGAAGACCATGGCGGTGATCATCACCGTCTCGCGCGACACATGCCGCAGGCAGTCGAGATCGAGCTGGCCGCGGGCCAGCGCCAACAGGCTGGCGCCGACCGCGCCGACCCCCGCGGCTTCGGTCGGCGTGGCGTAGCCGAACAGAATCGAGCCCAGCACGCAGACGATCAGCAGCACCGGCGGAATCACCGCCAGCAGCAGCTGGGCGCCGCTGCGCTGCGGCAGGGCCGCGGGATCCAGCGCCGGCGCCCGCTGCGGCTGCCGCCAGGCCACCCAGGCCGCGTAAACGAGGTAAAGCACCACCAGCAGCAGACCCGGCAGCACCGCGCCGGCGAACAGATCGCCGACCGAGACCGTTTGCGGCGCGAAGTTGCCGAGCTTGAGCTGGGCCTGCTGGTAGGCCGAGCCCAATTGGTCGCCGAGCAGGACCAGCACCACCGAGGGCGGGATGATCTGGCCCAGCGTGCCCGAGGCGCAGACCGCGCCCGAGGCCAAGCGCGGGCAGTAGCCGTGGCGCAGCATGGTCGGCAGTGCGATCAGGCCCAGCGTGACCACGGTGGCGCCGACGATTCCGGTCGAGGCCGCCAGCAGGGCGCCCACCACCAGCACCGCGAACACCAGCCCGCCGCGCGCACGTCCGAACTGCGCGGCCACGGTTTCGAGCAGGTCCTCGGCCATCTTCGAGCGCTGCAGCATCACCCCCATGAACACGAACAGGGGCACGGCCAGCAGGGTCTCGTTGCCCATGATCCCGAACACACGGTTGGGAAAGGCTTCGAGGAAGGCGGCATCGAAGACGCCCAGCGCGATGCCGAGCCCCGCGAACAGCAGGGCGACGCCGCCCAAGGTGAAGGCCACCGGAAAGCCGAGCAGCAGGCCAGCGCAGAGGGCCAGCACCAGCAGCAGCACCAGCAGCGCGCTCATGCCGCGGCTCCGGTATTCAGCGCCGCGCGCAGCCGCTGCAGGCACAGGGCCAGCGACTGCACGGCCAGCAGCCACGCGCTGAGCGGAATCAGCGACTTCAGCAGGAACAGCCCCGGCAGGCCGCCAGGCTCGCGCGAGGACTCGCGCACCTGCCAGCTGGCGGCCATGTAGTCGAGGCTGATCCACAGCAGGAACAGGGCGAAGGGCAGGAGCAGAATGAGATGGCCGCCCACCTCGATCCAGGCGCGCGTGCGCGGCGAGAAGCGCGCGTGCAGCACATCGACGCGGACGTGGCGGTCGTGCCGCAGGGCCCAAGCCATGCCGAGCATGAACACGCAGGCGTGCAGCCAGAGCATGGCCTCCTGCACCGCCACCGAGCCCTTGCCGAACCCGTAGCGCGCGGCGACCAGACCGAAGCAGAGCAGGACCACGCAGGGCGTCAGTGCGATCAGCAGCGCCCCCAGCGCGCGCTGCAGGGCGTCCAGTGCGCGCGGCAGCGCGACAAGGATGAGCGCCAGCAGCGCCAGCAGCCACAGCGGCAGCGCAAGACCCAGCAGGTGCAGCTGGCCGGCCGCAAGACCTAAGGAATGCAAGGCATCGATCATGGGCGCAGAGTCGGCTGACGGGGGTGTGGAACGAAATGCATCGAAACTTCGCTGGTGAGGGTCGACGCAGACGGTTCAGGCGTGGAACAGGCCCATAGGGTGGGCCCTGGCCCACCATGAGCTCAATACCCACCAAGTCTTGAAGCGCTCCGACCACCGGCCCGGCAGATCGAGTCGAGGACGGCAGCGGTCGGTGCGCTGGTGAAGCGCGAAGGGCCGGGCGCCGCGCATGCAGCGGCCAGCCGTCAGGCCCATGGTGGGCCGGGGCCGACCCTATGCGCTGCGCGCGAGGCTCAATTCCACTCGAACAGGGTCCAGTAGACCGGCCGCACCCGGCCTTCGTAGTCGTGCGAGTCCAGCTTGCCGTCGCCGTTGGTGTCGATGATCTGGTAGGGCTTTCCACGTGCCGGCGTCACCTTGACCATCTGCAGGCGGCCGTTGGTGCGGTACTCCTCGATCACATCGCCGCTCCTCTCGTCGCGGCGGATGTTCACCGTCGGCGCAGACTCCTCGCTGGGCAGGTTGGGCAGCTTGGGCGGAATTGGCGCTTCTTCGGCCGGCGGCACCGGCGCTTCGGTCTGGGCCAGACCCAGGGGTGCATACAGGGCGGACAGCAGCAGGACGGTCAGGACGCGTGGGGTCGTACGCATGGCAGCGGGCCTCCGTGGGTGTGAGCTTGAGCATAGCCAGCGGCAGGGGCGAGGCATAGCGCGGGCGACTACACTGCCGCGCATGGACAAGCTCATCCTGATCGACGGTTCCAGCTACCTCTACCGCGCCTTCCACGCCCTGCCGCCGCTGTCGAACGCGGCCGGCGAGCCCACCGGCGCGCTGTTCGGCGTGGTCAACATGCTGCGCGCCACCCTGAAGGAAGGGCCGAGCTATGCGGCCTTCGTGATGGACGCCTCCGGGCCCACCTTCCGCGACGAGCTGTATCCGGACTACAAGGCCAATCGCGAGGCCATGCCGGACGACCTGCGCGCGCAGATCGAGCCGATGATGGCGATCGTCGAAGCCCTGGGCTTTCCGATCCTGCGCGTGCCCGGCGTCGAGGCCGACGACGTGATTGGCACGCTGGCCACGCGCGCGGCCGCTGAAGGCATCGAGGTCGAAGTGTCGACCTCGGACAAGGACTTCGCCCAGCTGGTGCGGCCGGGCATCACGCTCGTCAACACCATGAGCGGCTCGCGGCTCGACGAAGCTGGCGTGATCGAGAAGTTCGGCGTGCGGCCCGAGCAGATCATCGACTACCTGGCGCTGATGGGCGACACGGTCGACAACATCCCCGGCGTCGACAAGTGCGGGCCGAAGACCGCCGCCAAGTGGCTGGGCGAATACGGCACGCTGGACGGCGTGATCGAAGCTGCTGCGAAGATGGGCGGCAAGATCGGCGAGAACCTGCGCACCGCCCTGCCGCGGCTGCCGCTGAACCGCCGGCTCACCACGATCGTGACTGACGTCGAACTGGATCGCAGCCCGACCGACCTCAAGCTGCGCCCGCGCGATGTCGAGGCACTGAAGCAGCTGTACGCGCGCTATGGTTTCAATGCGGCGCTGCGTGATCTGGAGGCCGGCAATGGCGGCAGCACCGCGAAGCCCGCGGGAGCGGGCTCCAGCGTCGCCACCGCAACGCCCGCTGCGGATCTCCCGGCACAGGCGCGCGGCCGCTATCGCCTGATCCTCAGCGAAGACGATCTCGGCGCACTGATCCGCGAGCTCGAAGCCGCTGAGCTGATCTGCTTCGACACCGAGACCACCAGCATCGATGCGCTGCGCGCCGAGCTGGTCGGCCTGGCCTTCGCGACACGCGCGGGCGAAGGCGCCTATATCCCGGTGGCGCATATCTACCCGGGCGCGCCGGCCCAGCTCGATCGCGCGCGCGTTCTGGCGAAACTCAAACCCGTGCTCGAAGACGCATCGAAGCCCAAGCTGGCCCAGAACGCGAAGTACGACATCCACGTGCTGCGCGAGCACGGCGTCCTGCTGCGCGGGCTGGCGCACGACAGCATGCTGGAGAGCTTCGTGCTGAACTCCACCGCCAGCCGCCATGACATGGATTCGCTGGCGAAGAACTACCTGGGCTACACGCCGATCGCGTACTCCGAGGTCGCCGGCAAGGGCGCGAAACAGATTTCCTTCGCCGAGGTTGAACTCGAAGTCGCCCGCGACTACTCGGCCGAGGACGCCGACATCACCCTGCGCCTCCATCAGACCCTGTGGCCGAAGCTCGAAGCCGAGCCGACGCTCGCCAAGGTGTATCGCGAGATCGAGCTGCCGCTGGTGCAGGTCCTGGCCGACATGGAGGCCGCCGGCGTGCTGGTCGACGCCGACGAGCTGCGCCGGCAGAGCCAGGACCTGGGCCGCCGCATGCTGGAGCTGCAGAAGCGCGGCTTCGAGCTGGCGGGACGCAGCTTCAACTTCGACTCGCCCAAACAGCTCGGCGCCCTGCTGTTCGACGAGCTCGGCCTGCCGGCGCTGGTGAAGACGCCGGGCGGTGCGCCCAGCACCAACGAGGAAGCGCTGGAAGCCATCGCCGATCGCCACGAGCTGCCGAAGCTGATCCTCGAACACCGCAGCCTTGCCAAGCTGCGCGGCACCTACACCGACAAATTGCCGGAGGCGATTCATCCGGCGACGGGGCGCGTGCACACCAGCTTCCACCAGACCGGCGCGGCGACCGGGCGGCTGTCCTCGTCGGATCCGAACCTGCAGAACATCCCGATCCGCACCGAGGACGGCCGCCGCATCCGCCGCGCCTTCATTGCGCCCAAGGGCCACAAGCTGGTGGCCTGCGACTATTCGCAGATCGAGCTGCGGATCATGGCGCATCTCTCCGAAGACCCCGGCCTGCTGTCGGCCTTTGCCGGCGGGCAGGACGTGCATCGCGCGACCGCGGCCGAGGTGTTCGGCGTGCCGCTGGAGGACGTCGGCCCCGACCAGCGCCGCGCGGCCAAGGCAATCAACTTTGGCCTGATGTACGGCATGAGCGCTTTCGGCCTGGCCAAGCAGCTCGGCATCGAGCGCGGCGAGGCGCAGGATTACATCGCGCTGTACTTCGCCCGCTATCCGGGCGTGCAGGGCTATATGGAGCGGGTGCGCCAGCAGGCGCGCGAGCACGGCTATGTCGAGACCGTCTTCGGCCGCCGCCTGTATCTCAACGACATCCACGCGCGCCAGCAGGGCGTGCGCGCCGGTGCCGAGCGCGCCGCCGTCAATGCGCCGATGCAGGGCAGCGCCGCCGACATCATCAAGCGCGCCATGCTCGACCTGCACGCCTGGCTGGGCGCGCAGGACGGCCGCGCGCGCATGGTCCTGCAGGTGCACGACGAACTGGTCTTCGAATGCCGCGAGGACTTCGTGGACACCCTGGTGGCCGAAGCCAAGCGGCGCATGCAGGCCGCGGCCGAACTGCGGGTGCCGCTGATCGTCGAGGCCGGCGTCGGCGACAACTGGGATCAGGCGCACTGAGGCGACGGCGAAGGACATCGGCTCGGGCGCAGCGGCTTGGCTGCTGTCATGCCCTGCGCAGAACGGTCTGCGGCTTCGGTGGAGGCACGGCGTCACTCGCGGGGGTTGCTATCGCCTCGCCGTCCAGGATTTCGTTGCGTCTGCTGTGTTCGCAGCGATTGGACCAAACCTGCGTGCGATGCGAGTGGAAGGATTCGCGAAGCCTTCCTGTGGCCTGCGTGGTCGCGCGTTCCCGGTACATGCGCTTCGCTTATGTACCCTACGGCGCACAAGCGCCTGCAGCTCCGCTTGAAGTAAGGCGTCGCCTGCGGTCGTAGGGCGGATAAGCGCAGCGCATCCGCCGCGGATTGCCTCGCCGACCATGTGCCCGGCGCAGCGCAGGCTCGGTCGCTGCAAGGCTTGCTTCGACTTTGGTCCAAGACCCGCGCGGCGACTGACGGCAGCCGGGGTCGACCATGCGTGCAGCCGCGCTTGCTTGGAAATCAGGCAGTTGCGCGCCAAACCGAGCTGGCATCCATCAGGATTGTCTGAACTACCCTGATTGACGCACAGTTCTTGCGTGATTCTGGACACATGCGCGCGATACGCAGCGCACATTTTCGTCTGAACGAAAGATTAATTGTGTGCAATCGTGACCGCGGCAGTCACGGGACTTTCAGAAAGCCCGCGTAAGATGCGCAGCACGACCGGCGCAATGCCGGTTCGATTCACTCCCTCCCCCTTGAGTGAATACACGGAAGGACCGGTTCCCCCCGACCGCCTTCCGGCCCCCAAGCCCCGAGAGCTCCCCCCGGCTCTCGGGGCTTTCTACTTCTAGTGATCGCAAGGACGGCGCGACGGGCGACGAGCCATCGCCTGCGAGACCCGCACTGGCGGTTCGCTGAGAGCCTCTGAACCCGGCGGCGCCGCGCAGGTGTTGTTGAAGCTGGCCGAGTTCTTAGTCCGCGTGCAGAGGCTGACCTCGCGAAGGTGCAGACTGGGGTGCGGCTCTCTTGCGGCTGAGGCCAGCTCCCCTGGACCCCCGCCTTCGCGGGGGCGACGACCCGAGGGGTGGCGAGCCCTCTCTTTCTTGAGAGATCAATCAGCACCGAGAATGCGCGCCGCTGCCGAGCCGCTGCGGCGCACCCGGCAGGAGCCGGTGCGGGCCAGAGCTGCAGCGCGGGTTCGCGCATCCCCCTGTGCTGAGGCTCGCTCACCCCGCAGCGCTTCCTAAAGCCCGCCTGAACATTTTGGCGCCCGCGCTTGAACTCTCCGCGCTGGCCGCAATCTCTGATCCCGGCGGTGCAACGCCGCCCTCCGCGATTCACTCCCTCCCCCTCCGAGTGAATCCGCGCGGTCCACGGCTCCCCCCGGCCAGGACCGCGCCCCCCGACCCCGGAACCGCTCCCCCTCGGTTCCGGGGTTTTTATTTTCGAAGCCGGGAATGGGGAATCGAGAATCGGGAATCGGCAAAGCAAGAGCCGCTGGCCTGCCTTCGCGCGTTGGCGCGCTGCGGCTCGCATCAATCCATTCCCGATTCCCCATTCCCGATTCCCGGCTCAAGCAGCCACTCCCGCGGCCGCAGGTAGTCGTTGAGGCGGGCTTCGGCGCTGCCGGGCTCGGGCGTATAGCCGTACTCGAAGCGCACGCGCGGGGGCAGGCTCATCAGGATGGATTCGGTGCGGCCGCCGCTCTGCAGGCCGAACAGGGTGCCGCGGTCCCAGACCAGGTTGAACTCGACGTAGCGGCCGCGGCGATACAGCTGGAACTCGCGCTCGCGCTCGCCGTAGGGCACGTCGCGGCGGCGCTCGACGATCGGCAGGTAGGCGTCGAGGAAGCCCTCGCCCACCGCCTGCAGGTAGGCGAAGTCGCGCTCGAAGTGCTCGTGCAGGTCGTCGAAGAACAGGCCGCCGACGCCGCGGGTCTCGCCGCGATGCTTCAGGAAGAAGTACTCGTCGCACCAGCGCTTGTGCGCGGCATAGCGCGCCTCGCCGCCGAAGGGCTCGCACAGCGCGCGCGCAGTGCGGTGCCAGTGCAACACGTCCTCGTCGAAGGGGTAGAAGGGTGTCAGGTCGAAGCCGCCGCCGAACCACCAGCCCACCACCTCGCCATCGCGCATCGCGCGAAAGTGGCGCACGTTGGCGTGGGTGGTCGGCAGGTAGGGGTTGCGCGGATGGAAGACCAGGGACACGCCGACCGCGCGCCACGACGCACCCGCCAATTCGGGCCGGGCGGCGCTGGCCGAGGGCGGCAGGCGCTCGCCGCTGACATCCGAGAAACCGATGCCGGCCTGCTCGAAGACCGCGCCCTCGCGCAGCACGCGGGTGCGGCCTCCGCCGCCTTCGGCGCGCTGCCATGCGTCTTCGGCGAATCGCGCGGCGCCGTCGGCGCCCTCGATGGCGCTGCAGATGCGGTCCTGCAGGCCGCGCAAGGTGTCGGCCACGGTGTCGATGGGCTGCATGGCGAAAGTTCGTGCGTGCGGAAGGGTCGGGCATCATAGCCGGCCGTGTTCAGACCCCTTCCCTGATGTCCGAGGCTCCGCTCGACCTGCTCTACCGCGACGAGGCCCTGGCCGTGGTCAACAAGCCGGCCGGCCTCTTGGCCCATCGCAGCCAGATTGCCGCGCACGAGGACCGCTTCCTGCTGGACCAGCTGCGCGAACAGCTGGGCCAGCGCTGCTTCCTCGCCCATCGCCTCGACCGCGCCACCTCGGGCGCCCTGCTGCTGGCGTTCGACAAGGTCACTGCAGCCGCACTCGGCGAGCAATTCATGGGCCGCAGCGTGGAGAAGACCTATCTGGCCGTGGTGCGCGGCTGGACCGACGAATCAGGCCGCATCGAGCACGCGCTGGATGCTCCGGGCAAGCCCGAGCCCAAGCCGGCGATCAGCCACTACCGCCGGCTGGCGACGATCGAACTGCCCTACCCCATGAGCGGCTTCGAGACCGCGCGCTACTGCCTGCTGGCGATGCAGCCCGAGACCGGCCGCTACCGCCAGCTGCGCCGGCACTTGAAGCACATCCACCATCACCTGATCGGCGACACCAGCCACGGTGACGGCCGCCACAACCGCCTGTTCCGCGCCGAGTTCCGCTGCCACCGCATGCTGCTGCACGCCTGGCGCATCGCCTTCGACCACCCGGCCGACGGTCGCAGGCTCGACATCGAAGCGCCCGTCGACGGCGAGTTCGCGGCGCTGCTGGAGCGGTTCGGGTGGCAGGCGGCGTTGCCGCCCGCCGGGATTCGGGATTGGGGATTCGGGATTGGCAATCCGAGCTAGCGCCCCATCCCACCGCATGCGGCTCCCCTCTCCCCGTGTGGAAGAGGGGTCGGGCAGAGGGGGGCTCTTGCCCCAATCCCCAATCCCCGCTCTCAACGCTCGCTACAATCCCGCAGCCCCCGCGATCCCTGCCCATGCTCCGCATCACGCCCTCCATCGCCATTCCCGACGAAGAGCTCGAGGAACGCTTCGTGCGCTCATCCGGGCCGGGCGGGCAGAACGTCAACAAGGTCGCGACCGCGGTCGAGCTGCGCTTCGACGCAGCGAATTCCGAGGCACTGCCAGCGGCACTGAAAGCCCGGCTGCTGGCGCGTCGCGACAGCCGCATCACCGAGGACGGCGTGGTGATCATCCAGGCCCAGCGCTTCCGCAGCCAGGATCGCAATCGCGAGGATGCGCGCGAGCGCCTGCTGGCCCTGATCCAGGCGGTACTGAAGCCGCCGAAGCCGCGCATCGCCACCAAGCCGAGCAAGGGCTCGCAGGAGCGCCGCCTGTCGAGCAAGCGCGAGCGCGCCGGGATCAAGCGCCAGCGCGCGGCGCGCGGCGTGGACCTCGACTGATGCTGCCGCTCGATATCCCCGTCCATCAGCCCCTGCCCGACTACGCACCGCGCCGCGGCGGCGCCTTCACCCGCTGGCTGGCGCGCAGCGCGCTGCGGCTCGGCGGCTGGCAGATGCGCGGCGAGTTTCCGCGCGAGCACAAGCTGATGATCATCGTCGCCCCGCACTCCTCGGGCTGGGACGCGATCTGGGGCCTCTTGATGAAGATCGCGCTCGGCATCGACATCGCCTTCATGGCCAAGGCCGAGCTGTTCCGCGGGCCGATCGGCTGGGTGCTGCGCCGGCTCGGCGGCTTTCCGGTCAACCGCGGCAGCAGCGCCGGCGTGGTCGAACAGGTGGCCGAGCGCTATCGCAGCCGCGAGACCCTGTGGGTGGCGCTGGCGCCGGAAGGCACGCGCCGCCGCGTCGAGCAGTGGAAGTCCGGCTTCTGGCGCATCGCCCGCGCCGCCGAGGTGCCGGTGCTGTGCGTGTACTTCCACTATCCGGAGAAAGTCATCGGCATCGGCCCGCTGCTGCAGATGAGCGAGTCGCTGGATGAAGACATGGCGCAGATCCGCGACTACTACCGGCCGTGGATGGGGAAGAACCGGGGCACGGTGTAGACACTGAGAGGCAGCGCGGCGTGGCGCTTCTGCGCCAACCCAAACGCATCGCGTTGCGCTCAAACGAAAACGCCCGGACCGCACAAGCAGCCCGGGCGCCGACAGCACCGATACACGCGAAGAAGCAAAGCCAACCCGAAAGACTGCCCGGAACGTCCGGGCCCCGCCGACCCTGCCCACAAAGGCCAGGTCATCCACTCAGCGGGCCGGATCCGTGGCCGCGCTGGACGATGCAGAGACTAGAGATCGCAGCGCCCGGGTTCAGCTGCGGGTTTGGTGCGGGTTTGTACGAGGTTTGTAGAAACCGTGAACACGCCGACTGTCGGCTACTCGCGCGCGGCGGAGTCCTCCCGGATGAACAGCGCCCCGTCCGTGTCATCGCACTCGGTGTCAGCCTGGCAATTCAGGCGCTTGACCAGCAACAAGCGCGTCGGCTCAAGTTCAACCACCAGGCTCAACATGCAGTCGGTATCGGCGGCATGCCAATACTCGCGACCCGCGAACGCTTCGCCGTCCGGTCCATCCTCGATTTCCGGGTCAGCGAAGGGCGGGGCGATGGCGCTTGCCGCGCCATCGCCGTCGCAGTTGCTTCGGTCCCTGTCCATCGGTGCCAGCCAGCGGAAGACCAAGCTCTGTTCGCTGACTTCCGAGATCTCAATGCGGCCGTCACCATCAACTTCCGCAAAAACGGACGATGGTGCTGCAGTCGGCGAAGGTTCCGCCAGCGCACAGCCCCCAAGGCTCGCGCCGACAGCCATGCAAACGAAGGCAAGGATTCGTCTCATCAACGCGTGCTCGCGAAGCCGCCGCCCGCAGTCGCGGTGAGCTGAGGCAGTTGATACTCGGGCACGAAATCCTTCGGATAGACGTAGGCGGCAATCGAACTCCGTCGATAGCTCCGAAGACAGACAGAATCAGCCTGGTTCCCGCCCAGAAGCACCAGAGAGTCTGTCGCGGTTCGCCCGGCGACAAAGGCGACATGGCCGCGGCCGCGCCCATAGTCCATCACCGCGATGCTCGCGTAGCTTGGACTCGCAAGCGTCTTCCCCCAGTTTCTCCATGACAGGGCTGCTGCGCTCTTGGTGCCCTTGAGCCCTGCTGCTTCGATCACCCAGTTGATGAAGCTGGAGCACCAAGGCACCTCATCTGTGGTGAAACGTCCCGTGGTTGCGTGGTATTCGATGATCCGCGGCTCATGGGTCGAACCCGCAATCTCACGGACCCCAAGCTCGGCTTCCGCAATCCGCATCCACGGCTGCCGCGTCCGCAGCCAGGAATCGAAGTTGAACGACGAGTGCATCACGCAGCTGTCGCCCCAACGACCGAAGCCTCGGCCACCCGAGCCCCGGCTATCGGGGCCTAGACACCCGCCGTGCGGCGAAATACCGCGCTCCGGCCCCTGCCCCTCGGGCCAGAGGCCCGCGATCTCCCGCATCTGGTACTCGCGCATTGCTCGTCGTCCGTCATGCCGTGAGGGCAGAGCGTAGCCCGGCCGAAGCGTTCAGCGGAAGAACTGGACGAAGACGCGCCTGTCAGCAGCACTCCAGCGTAGGTTGGGCAAAGCGCAGCGCGACCCAACGGCGCTGCGTTGACGCTTGGCGTAATCGTTGAGCGTGCGATGTTGGGCCGCGCTGCGCTTGGCCCAACCTACGAAAGCGGCTTGGTGCGAAGGGGCCTGCGTGATCCACGCCGCGGGCGTGGATCAGCCCTGTCGCTTCAGCTCGATCAGCGCCGAGGTGTCGGCATCGCCCAGCCCGCGTTCGACCAGCTGGGCGTAGTCGGCCAGGGCCTGTGCGATCACCGCGGTGTTGACGCCGGCGTTCTGCGCCATGCCGAGCACGATGCGCAGGTCCTTCAGCAGGTGGGCGCACTTGAAGCCGGGCACGTACTGGCGGCGCAGCATGCTGGCGCCGCGCTTGTCGAGGAACCAGTTCCCGGCGGCACCGGCGCCCAGCGTGGGCAGCAGCTTGTCGGGGTCGAGGCCGAGCTTTTCGCCGAGTGCCAGGCCTTCGCAGACGGCCTCGTTGATGCCGGCCACCAGCACCTGGTTGACGGCCTTGGTGCACTGGCCGGCGCCAGTCGGGCCCATGTGGGTGATGCGCAGGGCGTAGGCCTCGAGCGCGGGGCGCACGGCGTCGAGATCCTCGGCACTTCCGCCGACCATGATCGAGAGCTTGCCGTTGCGTGCGCCTTCGGCGCCGCCGCTGACCGGCGCGTCGACGAAGCCGATGCCGCGCTCGGCGAGCAGGCGGGCGGCTTCGCGCGCGGTGTCGGCGCTGACGGTGGAGTGGTCGACCACGCGCGCGCCGGGCTTGAGCACTTCGCGCAGGGCCTGAACGTTCTGCAGCACGTCGGCGTCTTCGGAGACGCAGAGCAGCACCAGCTCGCAGTCGGCGAAGTCGGCGGCCGAGTGCGCCGAGCGCACGCCGAGTTCCGCCGCCCGCGCATCCGCCTTCGCCTGGGTGCGGTTGCCGACCGCCGTCAGCAGTCCGCGCGCGTGGAGGTGGCCCGCCATCGGCGCGCCCATGGCACCAAGGCCAATGAAACCGGTCTTCATCCGCGGGGAACTCCATGCATGCGAGGGAGCGCGATGGTGAACCGACGCCCGTGCCCGGGTAAAGGCTTGGCGGATGGGCACCTGCGTCCTTGCCGCCACGGCCGAAGGCGGTGGCTCGCGAGCTCGGGCATTCCAGGGAAGACCGGCACGGCGATGCAGCGCCGCCGAACGCTCAGCGCGACAGACCCGCACGCTCGCGGGCGGCCTGGACTTCCGCGTCCAGTCGCTGCTGCAGCGCCGGGTAGCCGGGATCGCGACGCAGCGCGGCGAGACGCGGGTCGTGGCGCAGCAGCCAGGCCTGACGGAAGCCAAGCTCGATCGCGCGCTCCAGCGACTGCAGGGCTTGCTGTCGTTGGCCCAGGAACTCGGCCATCAAGGCACGCGAGAACGCCAGTTGGGCGGTCTCCTCGGGGCGATCGAGAAAGCGCCGCGCCGACTCGGCAAGCACGACGCGATGCGCGTCTGCCTGGGCTGTGCGGCCCTGCCGTTCCAGCGCGGTGACCAGCAGGCTGCCGGCGTCGAGCAGGCTGACGTTGCGCTCCATCGCGGCCGGTTCGGGCACCAGCCGGCGCAGCAGATCGATGGCCTCGTCGGGAGAGCTTGCAAGGCGAACCGTCGCCGCCTGCACCAGCAGCTCGCGATCCTGCGCGGAGAGCGCGCCGCCGCCTTCACGCAGGACTTCCACGCGCTGCGCGACCGCGGGCAGCAGGGAGTCACCGCCGCGCTGCAGGATCAAGCCCTGTCCCAGCGCCCAGCGATACGGGCTGTCCTCGGGCAGGGCGTCGACCAGTGCCTGGGCCTCGTCCCAGGCTTCCAGCGCCGCCAGCGCCTGCACGAGGGTGGAAACGGTGCTCGGTGCGGTCGGATCGCTGCGGTGCGCGCGGCGCGCGAGTTCCAACGCACGATCGAGATGACCGCTCTGGGTTTCGATGTTGGCCAGCGCGCGCAGCAGCTGCGGGTCGGTGGGCGTGATCGCCAGCACGCGCTCGAGCAGGCTGCGCGCCGCGTCCGGCTGGCCGGAGGCGGTCATCAGCGCGGCCAGATTCACGTTGATCACCGGCTCCAGCGGATTCAGCTCGATCGCCTGTTCAAGCACGCGGCGCTGCTCGGCGACATCGCCCTGGTCGCCCAGGACGCCGGCCAGCCACATGCGCGCCATCTCATTGCGCGGATCGAGCCGGATCGCCTCCTCCAGGCTGCGCCGCGCGGGTCCGGGCTGGCCGGCCGACGAGCGCAGCAGGCCGATGCTGGCCCAGGCCTCGCTGAGGCCCGGGTCGAGGGTGACCGCGCGGACCGCCGCGGGCTCGGCCAGGGCAACGGCTTCGTGCACGGGGCGCAGACCGTAATCGCCCTGCAGCAGATAGGCATCGGCGAGCCCGCTCCAGGCGCGGGCATAGTCCGGGTCACGCTCCACGGCCTGCGTGAACAGCGCTTCCGCCTCGGTGAGCGTGGCCGGGCTGCGCTGGCGCCAGGCCTGACGGCCGCGCAGGTAGAGCTCCAGCGCCTCGGGGTCGCGGGTGCCGGTATCGGCCAGGGTCTCGCCGCCCACGCCGGTGATGCGGCGCTCCAGCTCCTGGGCGATCGCCGCGGTCACCTCGTCCTGCAGGGCGAACAGGTCTGCGCTCGCGCGTTCGTAGGTCTCCGACCAGGCGTGGTAGCCGCTGTCGGCATCGATCAGCTGGGCGGTGATGCGCACGCGGCCGGCGTCGCGGCGAACCGAGCCCTCCAGCACCCAGCGCACGCCGAGCAGCTGGCCGATGTCCTGCACGGTGCCGCTGAAGTCGCGCAGGGCGAAGGACGAGGTGCGCGCGGCCACGCGCAGGCCCTGCAGGCGCGCGAGGCGGTCCAGAAGTTCTTCGGCGATGCCATCGGCCAGATGCCGATGATCGCGTTGCGGACTCATGTCGTCGAAGGGCAGGACGGCGATGGCATTGGACGGCAGTGCGCTGCGGGCCGAGGCGCCGGAGGACGCGGCGGACGGCGCAGCGTCCGATTCGCCCGCATCGGGGCGGTACACCTCGGACAGCCACCAGCCCGTGCCGAGCACCGTCAGCAGCACGACGAAGACGGCGAACAACCGGCCTGCTGCCGCGCCGACGCGGCGCTCGCGCACCAGACCGCCGGGCGAGACATCGAAGAACCAGGCCAGCACCAGGGCGACCGGCAGCCCCAGCACGGCGCCGAGCACGGTCCAGGTCAGGGCCCAGGGCGGCAGGCCGAGCGGCTCGAAGGTGATCTCGGCGATCTGCAGCACCAGCCAGGCGACGACGGCATACAGCGCGCCGACGCGGGTCACGCGGCGCCGGCGCAGCTCAGCCCAGGTTGAACGCCACAGCGAGGATCGCCGCGTCTGCATCCGTCTACTCCCGCCTGTCCATGGCAGCGCAGCGCAGGGATGCGCGCGCTGGCCCCAGGGTTGAGCATGCTAGCCGCTCAAGCGGGGCTGCGGTTCAGGCAACTCCGCCGAGTGCACGGTGCGGAAAGCGCCTTGGCGCCTCAGCCATTGGCTTCGTCCGCGAGATAGGTGTAGCCGGTGAGGCCGGCTTCGAGCGCGGCCGACAGGCGCAGCGCTTCTTCCGCCGGCAGATCGGCGGCAGCGACCATCGCACCGTAGCGGCGGCGCAGATCGGACAGGCTGTAGCCGACGTAGTCGAGCATCACGTCCGCGGTATCGCCGCGACGGCTGCGCTCCAGCGTGTAGCCGTTGCCGGTCAGGCGCACGTTCACCGCATCGGTGTCGCCGAACAGGTTGTGGATGTCGCCCAGCGTGTCCTGGTAGGCGCCGACCATGAAGATGCCCAGCCGATAGCTTTCGCCTGCACGCGGCACGTGCAGGGGCAGGCTGCTGTCGAGGTCGCCGCTGTCGACATAGGTTTCGACCTGGCCATCGGAGTCGCAGGTGAGGTCCGCGATGATGCCGCGCCGGGTCGGCGCTTCGTTCAGGCGGTGAATCGGCGCGATCGGGAAGATCTGGTCGATCGCCCACACGTCGGGGATCGACTCGAACACCGAGAAGTTGACGAAGTACTTGTCGACCAGGCGCTCGTTGAGCTCGTCCAGCACCGCGCGATGGCCCTTCTCGGCGTAGTCGAGGCGGGCGCGCACGCCGTGGGCGATGGCGTAGAACAGGTCGTCGATGGCCGCACGCTCGGCCAGCTCCAGCTGGCCCAGGGCGTAGAGGGCCTGACCCTCGGCCTGGTAGTGCTGGGCCTCGTGGTAGAGCTCGAGCGCGGGGCGCTCATCCAGCGCGGCGTGGGTCTCGCGCAGGTGGCGTATCACCGCCGGCTCGGCCTCGGCCGCGGGCGGCACCGCGCCTTCCGGCGCCGGTTCGACCTCGGAGACATTCGCCACGAGCAGTGCATGGTGCGCGGTCAGCGCGCGGCCCGACTCGGTCATGACCTTGGGCGGGGTCAGGCCGTGCTCGACGCAGGCCTCGGCCAGCGGCTGCACGATGGTGCTGGCGTATTGCTCCAGTCCGTAGTTGATCGAGCAGCTGCCGCGCGAGCGCGTGCCTTCGTAGTCGACACCCAGACCGCCACCGACATCCATGTAGCGAATCGGCGCGCCGAGCTTGCTCACTTCGACGAAGTAGCGGGTGGCCTCGCGCATGCCGGCGGCGAAGTCGCGCACGTTCGAGATCTGGCTGCCCATGTGGAAGTGCAGCAGCTCCAGGCAGTCGAGCATGTCGGCGCCGCGCAGGCGCTCGACGAGGTCGAGCAGCTGGCGCGGCGACAGTCCGAACTTGGCCTTGTCGCCACCGCTGTTCTGCCACTTGCCGGCGCCGAGGCTGGCCAGCCGCATGCGCACACCAAGGCCGGGCCGCACGCCCAGCGCCTTCGACTCCTCGATGATGTGCTCGAGCTCGCTGGCCTTCTCGACCACGATGTAGGTCTCAAGGCCCAGCCGCCGGCCGATCAGGGCCAGGCGGATGTACTCGCGGTCCTTGTAGCCGTTGCAGACCACCACGCCACCGGGCCGCGACAGGGCGAGTACAGCCATCAGCTCGGGCTTGGAGCCGGCCTCCAGCCCGAAGCCCTCGCCGCCGTGGGCGGCCAGCTCGCCGGCCACGCCGTAGTGCTGGTTGACCTTGATCGGATAGATCGCGGTGTAGCCGCCCGTGTAGTCCAGCTCGCGCATGGCGTGCGCGAACGCCGCCTGCAGGCGGCCCAGCCGATGGCCGAGCACGTCCGAGAAGCGCAGCAGCAGCGGCAGCTTCATGCCCGTCGCCAGGGCCTGATCGACCACCGCCGGCAGGGCGATCCGCGGGCCCTCGCCGCCGCGCGGCAGCACCGCGATGCCGCCATCGGCATCGATGTCGAAATAGCCCTCGCCCCAGTGCGGGACAGCGTAGGTGCGACGGGCGCGGTCGATCGACCACTCGCTCATGGGCGGCGGGCTCCAGCGGGCAGGAAGTGAAGGCCGCACAGTTTAAACCCCGGGGGACGACAGGGCGTGTGCAGGGCCCAACCCTTGAGCGGGCGCCGCCGTCACGGCCCTCCGGTACAATCGGCCGCCCCCAGACAAGAACAAGCCCCGGACCCGCCCATGAGCAGCGACAGCACCTGGTACTACGAGAACTTCGAACCGCTGGGTTCCTCCATCGGTTTCCGGGTGACCAAGAAGCTCGACGAGGTGCAGTCGCCGTTCCAGAAGATCGAGATCTTCGAGACCACCGACTGGGGCAACCTGATGCTGATCGACGGGGCGGTGATGCTGACCACCCGCGACAACTTCCTGTACCACGAGATGATGTCGCACCCGGTGCTGTTCACCCACAGCAATCCGAAGCGCGTGGTGATCATCGGCGGTGGTGACTGCGGCACCCTGCGCGAAGTGCTGAAGCACAAGGAAGTCGAGTCGGCCGTGCAGTGCGATATCGACGAGCAGGTCACGCGGATGGCGGAGAAGTATTTCCCCGAACTGTGCGATGCCAACGCCGACCCGCGCGCCCACCTGATGTGGGACGACGGCATCAAGTACATGAAGGAAGCCGCGCCCGAGAGCGTGGACATCGTGATCGTCGACTCTACCGACCCGGTCGGCCCGGCCGAAGGCCTGTTCAACGAGGCCTTCTATGTGTCCTGCCTCAAGGCCCTGCGCCCGGGCGGCATGCTGGTGCAGCAGTCGGAGTCGCCGCTCGGCCACATCGGCCTGATCAAGGCCATGCGCCACCACCTGAAGGCGGCCGGCTTCTCCGACGTCAAGACCCTGCCCTTCCCGCAGCCCTGCTACCCCACCGGCTGGTGGAGCTGCACGATGGCGCGCAAGGGCGGCGAGATCGCCGGCTTCCGCGAGCGCGGCGCGCAGAGCAAGAGCTTCAAGACCCGCTACTACAACGTCGACATCCATCGCGCCGCGCTGGTGCTGCCGGAGTTCATGCGTGAGGCCCTGGGCGAGTAAGTCCTGCTTCGAGATGCAGGCGGTGCTTCGATGAAGCGCCGTCTCGCCGGCTTCGTGCTGGCGGTGCTGGCCACCGCCGCGCTGTCCAGCCTGATCCAGACCCTGCGCGTGCATGCGGGACTGGCGTCGATAGGCGTGGAGATTCCCTTCGGCCTGCGCCTGTCGGCGATCGGCCATGACCTGCTCGGCTTCGCACCGACCTATGCGGCGATCGTGGCGGGCGGGTTCCTGATCGCCTTCCTGGCGGCGGGCTTGATCCGTCGCTATGCCAGGCAGCTCGGACCCTGGCTGCATGCGCTGGCCGGCGGTGCGGCAATTCTCACCGCGCTGCTGACGATGGACGCCCTGCTCGGCATGAGCGTGATCGCCGGCGCGCGCGGGACACTCGGCATCGCACTGTTCACCCTGGCGGGTGTGCTTGGCGGCGCACTGTTCGCGCGGATCAGCGCGCAGCGCTGAGGGCCGCGGCGCCGCCTCAACCCCATAGGGTGGGCCCTGGCCCACCGCACGCTCGACCGCTCCCGCTGCATGCACGTCCGGAATTGGCGTCACCGTCGCGCGAATAAGGTGGCGGGAGGCGACCGCGACCAACAGCTGCGATGACCGGCGCGAGTGTCGCGCCCATGGTGGGCCGGGGCCCACCCTATGAAAGACTGCGCGCGGTGCTGAGGGCGGCGGCACGGCCTCAACCCCATAGGGTGGGCCCTGGCCCACCGCACGCTCGACCGCTCCCGCTGCATGCACGTCCGGAATTGGCGTCACCGTCGCGCGAATAAGGTGGCGGGAGGCGACCGCGACCAACAGCTGCGATGACCGGCGCGAGTGTCGCGCCCATGGTGGGCCGGGGCCCACCCTATGAAAGCCGGCGCGCGGTGCTGAGCGCGGCGGCACAGTCGCAGAGCCCCATGGTGGGCCAACGCCCAACCCTACGGACGCAGCGCCTGCAGCAGCTTCTGGCCGGCGCGGCCATCGGCTTCCCAGCCCAGCCGCGATTGTTCGGCCTTGATCGCTTCGCGCGAACGCGTGCCGAGGCGGCCGTCAACCTCGCCGATGTCGTGGCCGCGGGCGATCAGCAGGGTCTGCAGCTCACGGCGCTCGGCGCGTGAGAGTCCCGCATCGTCGGTCGGCCAGGCGCGGGTGAACCCCTCGCCGCCGCGGATGCGGTCGGCCAGATGCGCGATCGCCAGCGCATAGCTCTCGGCGGCGTTGTAGCTGTGCAGGGCCTCGAAATTGCGGAACACGAGGAAGGCCGGGCCCTCGACGCCGGCCGGCAGCAGCAGACCGGCGCTGCGTTCGGCCGGAGTGCTGGCGTCGATCAGCGCCGTTCCATCGGCGCGACGCAGACCGCGCGCCTGCCAGTTCGACACCGGCGCCGTGGCCTTGCGGCCACCGGCGGGTTTGAAGCCTTCGGGCAAGGTCACCTCGACACCCCAGGTCTGACCGCTGCGCCAGCCGGCGCGCTTCAGGTAGTTCGCGGTCGAGGCCAGGGCATCGTCGACGCTGTCGACCAGATCACGGCGGCCGTCGCCGTCGAAGTCGACGGCGAGGCGCGTATAGGTCGAAGGCATGAACTGGGTCTGGCCAAAGGCGCCGGCCCAGGAGCCCAGCAGCGGGCGCTCGGTGCTGGGCGCGAGGTCCCCGGCCTCGATCAGCTTCAGCAGGTGGATCAGCTCGCTTCGGAAAAAGGGCTGGCGGCGTCCGGCGCAGGACAGGGCCAGCAGCGCGCTGCGCAGCTCGCGGCTGCCGGTGGCCTGGCCGTAGTCGCTCTCCACACCCCAGACCGCCAGCACGTAGGCGCGGTCGACGCCGTACTCGGCCTCGATCCGGTCCAGCAGGGCGACGTGTTCCTGTAGCAGCCGACGGCCGTCCGCGACGCGCTGCTCGTCGACCAGCGCGGCCAGGTAGTCCCAGATCGGGGTGACGAACTCGGGCTGGGCGTCGAGCAGGGGCAGCACGCTGGCGTCCGGCTGCACCTCGGCCATCAGCGCATCGAAGCGCGCCGCGGGAAGCCCGGAGTCGGCTGCACGGCTGCGCAGCTCGGGCAGGCAGGCCTCGAGTGCGACGACAGCGGGTGCCGAGCTGTCGGCGGCGTGGGCAGCGGCGGCAGTGGCCGCAAGAAGAAGAGCCGCAGCGATGGTGCGGTGAGGGATCGAGATGGGCATGTGCGCAAGCCTGCCTAGCGACGCATGAATCGCGAAGCAACTTTTGAGGGCTGAGAGATTCCGGGCGCGGCGTCGCGGTGCAGCTGATCTTGGAGAAACTTGGATTCGTCATCCCCGCGCAGAGCCTGCCCTCGCGAAGGCGGGGGCGGGGCTCCAGGACTCGAGCGCGTGCGGGAAGCCACGCCGGGCCCCCGTCCCCTTCTTCGCGAGGACAGGCTCTTCGCGGGGGCGACGGCAATGGGTGATGCGCCGAGCGTTCTGCTTCTTGAAAGCATCTCGGCCGCCAAGCGCTGTCATGACTGACCTGCGCTGGGTCTGAATTCGCTGGCTCGCGCATGTCGTGAGTGCCTGCGTGCACGCGACCGCAGGCTGCGACCTACCAGGGAACCTCGCTGCCGTCGTAAGCCAGGAAGCGCCCGCTGTCGGCGGCAGTGCTGGCTGCGATGACCTGCAGCAGCAGGGCCGCCGACTGGTCCGGCGTGAACAGCTTGCCGGCCGGCACGCGCGCCTTGAACGGTGCCGACAGCGGGGTGTCGACGGTGCCCGGATGCAGCTGCAGCAGGGCGAGCTTGGGATGGCTGCGTTTGAGCTCCACCGCGAGGGTGCGCATCAGCTGGTTCTGCGCGGCCTTGGCCGCGCGGTAGCTGTACCAGCCGCCGAGTGCGTTGTCGGCGATCGAGCCCACCCGCGCCGACAGGCTGGCGATCATGCCGGGCTGCTTCGCGTCGAACAGCGGCAGCAGGGCCTGCACCAGCAGGATCGGCGCGAAGGCATTGAGCGCGAAGCTGCGCTGCAGGGCCGACTCGCTCAGCTGGGCCAGCGATTTCTCCGGCTGCAGGCCCTCGGCGTGCAGCAGTCCGGCGGCGTTGAACAGCAGATGCAGGGCGTCGACTTCGGCGCGCACCAGCGCGCCGAGGCGCGTGCGATCGGCTTCAAGACTGAGGTCGGCATCGATACGGATCAATCGCTGCGGATGCGCCTCGGCGAGCGCGCCCAGAGCCGGCGAGTCGACCGCGCGGCGCGCCACCGCCAGCACACGATGCGTGTCCGCGCGCGCCAGCAGCTGGGACACGAGGGCGAGGCCGATGCCGCTGCTGGCGCCGGTCACGAGAGCATGCAGAGGCGTTTCGAGGCCGTGGACGAGGGACATGCGGCGGGCTCTGTCAGGGGCGCGGCGCGCAGTGTCCGCGGCGGCGCCTGAAGACGGTGCGAGGGTGCCAGCGCCTGCCCGGTCTCAGCCACGCACACCGGGATCGCCCCGCCGCCCGGGGCGCGACTTTCAACCAACGGCCGCCGCGCGGTGCGCCTCCAGCAGCGGCCCCAGCGGCTGCGGTCGCGCGAACAGATACCCCTGCCCCAGCCGACAGCCCAGCTCGGCCAGACGCGAACGCTGGGCCTCGGTCTCGATGCCTTCGGCGACCACTTCAAGGTCCAGCGAGCGCGCCATGGCGAGGATCGCCGAGACGATGGCCTCGCCGCTGCCGGCGCCATCCTGCTGCAGGGTCATGACGAAGCTGCGGTCGATCTTCAGCATCTGCAGCGGGAACTGGTGCAGGTAGCTGAGCGAGGAATAGCCGGTGCCGAAATCATCGAGCGCGGTCTGCACGCCGCGCGCGTGCAGCTGCTCCAGGGCATTACGCACGCGCTCGGGATTGCGCAGCAGGGTGCCCTCGGTCAGCTCGATGTGCACGCGGCCGGGGCTGAGGCCCTGCGCCTCGATCATCGCGACCAGGCGCTCGGCGAAGTTCTCGCTGCCGAAGTGCCGCGGCGAGACGTTGAGGGTGACGAAGCCGGCGCCGGGGCCCAAAGCCTGCAGGCCGCGGCAGGCGCGCTCGAAGACCTGCCAGTCGATGTCCTCGATCATGCCGCTGTCTTCGGCCACGTGCAGGAACTCGGCCGGACCGAGCAGGCCGCGGCGCGGATGGCGCCAGCGCATCAGCGCTTCGTAGCCGAGGGTGGCGCCGCTGTGGAGATCGACGATGGCCTGGAAATAGGGCTCGAACTCGCAGCGCGCCAGCGCCTGGCGCAGATCGAGCTCCAGCGCGAGCTGGGCCTTGGAGGCCAGCTCCAGGCCTTCCTCGAAGTACTGGAAGCGGTTGCGGCCCGCGGCCTTGGCCCGGTACATGGCGGTGTCGGCCGAGCGCAGCAGCTCCTCGCTGCCGGCGGTGTCGGCGCCGCCCAGGGTGATACCGATGCTGACCGAAGGCTGCACGCTGCTCTCGGGCAGGGCGATCGGCGCGGCCATCGACTGGATGATGCGCTGGGCCACCAGGGTCGGGGTGTCGGGGTCGACGTAGTCCTCCAGCAGGATCGCGAACTCGTCGCCGCTGAGCCGCGCCACCACGTCGTTCTCGCGCACGCAGCCGAGGAAGCGCTGGGCCACCTCGACCAGCACGGCGTCGCCGGCCGAGTGACCCAGGCTGTCGTTGATGACCTTGAAGCGATCGACATCGAGGTAGAGCAGGGCGAACTCCTGCCCTGGATGACGACGCGCCCGGCCCAGCACGCGCTGCAGGCGATCGCGCAGGTAGCCGCGATTGGGCAGGCCGGTCAGGGCATCGTGCAGCACCTGGTGTTCGAGCTGGGCCTGGATCGCTTCGCGCGCCTGGATCTGTTCTCGCAGCTCGCGGGTGCGCTGCTCGACGCGCTGCTCCAGCAGCTGGTGCGAGGCGCGCAGGTCCGCCGCGGCGCGGCGGCGCTCCAGGCTGGAAGCGATGTGGTAGGACACGAAGGCCAGCAGGCTCTGGTCGTTGGCGCCGTAGGTCACTTCCGGGCGATAGCTCTGCACCACCACTGCGCCGATCACCCCGCGCGCGCCAATCAGGGGCACGCCCAGCCAAGACAGCGCCGCGGTGCCCATCACCTCGCAGTGGCCGTCGGAGGCCAGGGCGTAAATGCCCGGGCGATCGGTGAGCAGGGGCTCGCCGATGCGGATCAGGTATTCGGTGATGCCGTTACCCATCGGCCGCGACACCGGTGCGCCGGGCGTCTCATCGGCGAAGTAGGGGAAGTTGAGGGTGCCGCCATCGTCCGAGACCAGCGCGATGTAGAAGTTCTGCGCCGGAATCAGGCTGCCGACGATGGCGTGCATGACGGCGCAGAACTCGGCGATGCCGATGTCCTTGCCGGCCAGCTCGGCGATCCGGTACAGCGCCGCCTGCAGGCGCTCGCCGCGCTCGCGCTCCTGCACCTCGCTGGTCAGCACGGCATTGGCCTGGGCCAGCTCTTCGGTGCGCGCGGCCACCAGGGCTTCGAGCTCGGCGCGCGAGCGACGGCGCTCCAGCGCGGTCAGGATGTGGCTGCCGACATAGCTCAACAGGGCCTGGTCGGCGGCGGTGAACTGCACGGCCTCGTTGTAGGTCTGCACCGCGATCACGCCGCGCACCTCGGTGCCTTCCAGCATCGGCACGCCCAGCCAGTGGCGGGCCTCCGCACCCTGCCGGCGCAGCGGTGCGCGGCCGCGCACCTGCGCTTCGATCTCGTCGAGGTCGCCGCGCAGGGCCTGGCCGCTGGTCAGTACATGCCAGGTGAGGCCGTGCCGCATGTCCTCCAGCGGGCGCGGCTTGTCGAGCTCCAGCGCGAGCCGGCTGTCGTGGGCGTCGGCGAAGTAGATGAACTCGACCGTCCCGGCATGCGCATCGTGCAGGGCGATGTAGAAGTTCTCGGCGTACATCAGACCGCCGACGATGCCGTGCAGGCCGCGCAGCATGGCGGCGCGGTCCTCTTCCTCTGCAGCCATCTCGGTGATCGCGAACAGCGCGCGCTGCACGCGTTCGGTGTGCTCCAGCTGGCGCACGCTGTCGTGCAGCAGGGCGATCTCGATCAGCTCCTGCAGGCGCGCCGACAGCAGCGGAAGCAGGGCCTCCAGCGGCCAATGCGGCAGCTGCGGCAGCTGGCCGGGTGCGGCTAGCAGAACCACGGCACCGCCGCCGGAATGAGCGGCCAGCAGGGTCGCCTGACGGCGTCGGTCGGGGCTGAGCTGGCGGCCTTCCGGTGCGGTCAGGGCGGCTTCGGCCAGGGCCAGCTCCAGGCCCTCGGCGCCGGCGGGGACAGCGTGAATGGCGTCGGGCCAGCGCAGCGCGTACAGCAGGCGCGGCGGCGGGCCATCGGCTGCCGTCGGCAGCAGGGCCAGCAGGCAGCGTGCGAAGGCCTCAAGACTGGGTGCGGACAGCAGCCCCGCCAGCGCCTGTGCGGCATCCGCGCCGTTCGCGCTCGAAACTGCTGCTTTGTGGGCGGAGGTGGATGGCATGCACGGGGCCGGACTGCCCTGGGGACGGGCGTGGACCCTGTTGCAAGATCGGCGCCAGCGCCCCCGGAAGCCGCCTGCGCTGCACAGCCGGCCTTCAGCGCGCGCCCTTGCCGAACAGCACCACTTCGAAGGTCTGCAGCAGCACCAGCAGATCGAACATCAGGCTGTGGTTCTTCACGTAGTACAGGTCGTACTTCAGCTTTTCCTCGGCGTCCTTGACCGAGGCGCCATAGGCATAGCGCAGCTGGGCCCAGCCGGTGATGCCAGGCTTCACCGTGTGGCGCAGCGCGTAGTAGGGAATTTCCGCGGCCAGCTGTTCGACGAAGGTCGGACGCTCGGGCCGCGGGCCGACGAAGCTCATTTCGCCGCGCAGCACGTTGATGACCTGCGGCAGCTCGTCGATGCGCAGCTTGCGGATCACCCGGCCGACGCGGGTGATGCGGTCGTCGTCGGTCTGCGCCCAGCGCGCGACGCCGTCCTTCTCGGCGTCCTCGCGCATGCTGCGGAACTTGAGCACGCGGAACACCTGGCCGCCCTGGCCGACCCGCTCCTGGCGGTAGATGATCGAGCCGCGGAAGCCGCTCTCGGCCCAGATCAGGAGCGCGGTCACGAGCATCAGCGGCGAGGCCAGCAGCAGCAGCAGGGTCGAGGCGGCGACGTCGAAAGCGCGCTTGCTGGCCACCCGCAGGGCGCCGGCGTCGAAGCCGCGCGAGAACACCAGCCAGGACGGGTTGAGCACGTTCATCTTGATCTTGCCGCTCTCGTGCTCGAAGAAGGTGCCGACCTCGGTGACGACCAGGCCGCGCAGGCGAGCCTGGATCAGCGCATCCATGGGCAGGATGCCGCGGCGTTCGTCCACCGCGATCACGATCTCGTCGATGTCGTGCTCGCGCACCAGGGCCAGCAGGCCGGGCGCGGGGTCCAGCCGGAGCTCCTGCGGAATCGCGTCGGCGTCGCCCGGCATCGGCAGGTAGCCGACGACCTGGAAAGTGCGCTGGTCGGACAGGCGGCGCAGGCGGGTGGCGATCAGCGCGGCCTTCTCGCCCACGCCGAGCACCAGCACCCGCCGCCGCAGCGCTTCGACGCCCACCGACTTCAGGGCGAAATAGCGGGTGAGCATGATCGAGGCCAGGCCCAGCAGCATGGCGATGAACATCACGCCGCGGCCGATCGGACTGACCGGCAGCGCGTACTGCAGGGCGATCAGGAACAGGCCGCCGGCCAGGAAGGCGACCGCCGCCCGCACGATGTGCCCGCTCAGGCCTTCGCGGCTCTGCGAGATGTACATGCCGAGCGCGGTCATGGCCAGCACATGTACGCTGGCGAACAGCAGGGCCCTCGGCAGGATCTCGCCGAAAGCGCGCGACAGCAGCTCGGTGTCGCCGAGGAAGCGCAGGCCGGCGGCGGCATAGAACACCAGCACCAGCACGGTGAATTCGGCCAGGGCGAGCAGCAGGACCCAGCGACGGGCGGGGTGGAAGGCATCGGTGATCGAGCGCATGGTCGGGGCGGGAGCGGTCTGCTCGGTCGGGCGTGAAGACTGGTAAACTGTGAGCCACATCACATTGGATGGCAAGACCATGACGTTTGCGCGATCGGCCGATGAGGCTTCCCTGCGTTTGGCGGTGATCGGCCTCGGCTATGTCGGCCTGCCGCTGGCCGTGGAGTTCGGCCGCCAGATCGACACCCTCGGTTTCGACATCAATCCCAGCCGCGTGGATGAGCTGAAGGCCGGGCGCGACCACACCCTGGAGGTGTCGGGCGAGGAACTGGCGGCGGCCGAAGCGCTGGGTTTCACCACCGACCCGGCCGCCCTGGGCGCCTGCAACGTGTTCGTGGTGACCGTGCCGACGCCGATCGACGAAGCCAAGCGCCCGGATTTCCGCCCGCTGGTCGGCGCCAGCGAAACCGTCGGCCGTGCGTTGAAACCCGGCGACGTGGTGATCTTCGAATCGACCGTCTATCCGGGCGCCACCGAAGAAGTCTGCGTGCCGGTGATGGAGCGCCTGTCGGGCCTCACGTACAACCTCGACTTCTTCTGTGGCTACAGCCCCGAGCGCATCAACCCGGGCGACCGCGCGCATCGCCTCCCTGACATCGTCAAGGTGACCTCGGGCTCGACGCCCGAAGTCGCCGAGTTCGTCGACGCGCTGTACCGGCGGATCATCCGCGCGGGCACCCACAAGGCCAGCAGCATCCGTGTCGCCGAGGCCGCCAAGGTCATCGAGAACACCCAGCGCGACCTCAACATCGCGCTGATCAACGAGCTGGCGCAGATCTTCCACCGGCTCGGCATCGACACCCAGGACGTGCTGGCCGCGGCCGGCACCAAGTGGAACTTCCTGCCCTTCCGGCCGGGTCTGGTCGGCGGCCACTGCATCGGCGTCGATCCCTACTACCTCACCCACAAGGCGCAGGAAATCGGCCATCACCCGGATGTGATCCTGGCCGGCCGCCGCATCAACGACGGCATGGGCGCCTACGTGGCGCAGCGGGTGGTGCGGCTGATGGCGCGCCGGCGCCTGCCGCTGGTCGATGCGCGCGTGCTGGTGCTGGGACTGGCCTTCAAGGAGAACTGCCCTGACCTGCGCAACACCCGGGTCATCGACGTGATCGACGCGCTGGCCGACTACGGCCTCAAGGTCGACGTGCACGACCCCTGGGTCGACGGCGCCGAAGCCCGCCACGAGTACGGCCTCGATCTGATCGACACCCCGGCACCGGCGCTGTACGACGCCATCGTGCTCGCCGTCGGCCACCGCGAGTTCGCCGCCCTGGGCGCCGCCGGCATCCGCGCCTACGGCAAGCCCGGCTCGGTGCTGTTCGATGTGAAGAGCCTGCTGCCGCGCGAGGCGGTCGATGAGAGGCTTTGAGGCCGGGATTGGGGATTCGGGATTCGGGATTCGTCCGAAGGGCGCAAAGCGCTCGCGAACGCTGGCGCGCCGGCTTCGACATCCGCTGGAGCGATCCCTGCCCACTCGGAGTGGCTCAGCAGACCGTCACTGCGGAAATCCAAGGCACAGCTTCAAGACCTCGCCAAAAGTCCAACCTTCGGTCGAATCCCGAATCCCCAATCCCGAATCCCAGCCTTTACTGTGATCTGAAACACACTTTCACCCCGGCCGCTGCTATCCTGCGTCGCGGAAAGTCGTGAACCACATCCCACTTCTGCGAGCCCTGCTTCATGCGCGTTCTGGTCACCGGCGCCGCCGGCTTCATTGGTTCCACCCTCAGCCATCGCCTGCTCGACCGCGGCGACGAGGTGCTGGGCTATGACAACCTCAATGACTACTACGACGTGCGCCTGAAAGAGGCCCGGCTTGAGCGGCTCTCGCCGCGCGCCGGCTTCGCTTTCCTGAAGGCATCACTCGAAGACCGCGCGGCGATGGAGCAGGCGTTCGCCGAGTTCCGCCCCGACCGCGTGGTCAACCTCGCGGCGCAGGCCGGCGTGCGCTATTCGCTGGAAAATCCGCGGGCCTACATCGACGCCAACATCGTCGGCTTCCTCAACATCCTCGAATGCTGCCGCCACGGCGGTATCGAGCATCTGGTCTATGCCAGCTCCAGCTCGGTCTACGGCGCCAATCGCAAGCTGCCCTTCGCGGTCGAGGACAGCGTCGACCACCCGGTCAGCCTGTATGCGGCGACCAAGAAGTCGAGCGAGCTGATGGCCCACACCTACAGCCACCTGTTCGGCCTGCCGACCACCGGCCTGCGCTTCTTCACCGTCTACGGCCCCTGGGGCCGGCCGGACATGGCCCTGTTCCTGTTCACCCGCAAGATCCTCGCCGGCGAGCCGATCGACGTCTTCAACTTCGGCCAGCACACCCGCGACTTCACCTACATCGACGACATCGTCGAGGGCGTGATCCGCACGCTCGACCGCGTGCCCGGGCCGGACCCGGCCTTCGATCCGCTGCTGCCCTCGCCAGCCAGCTCCAGCGCGCCCTACCGCGTCTACAACATCGGCAACCACCGGCCGGTGCAGCTGTCGCGCTACATCGAGCTGATCGAGCAGGCGCTCCGCCGCACGGCCGAGAAGCGCCTGCTGCCGCTGCAGCCCGGCGACGTACCCGACACCGAGGCCGACGTCGACGCGCTGATGCGCGACACCGGCTATTCGCCCCAGACGCCGGTCGAAGTCGGCATCCAGCGTTTCGTCGACTGGTATCGCGGCTTCTACGGAGTCTGAACACGCAGCGTCGGGGGACCTGCCCATGGCCATCGCCACGTCCGAGCCCACACCCTTGCGGCACTGGCTGCCGAGCGCAGCCCAGCGCTGGCCCGCCGCGCCGGCTCTGGTCAGCGCGGACGCGCGGCTCGACTACGCGCAGCTGTGGCGAGCGGTGCTACTGCGTGCTGAAGCCCTGCGCGCGGCCGGGCTCACACGCGGCGAACGCATCGCGCTGGCTGCAGAGCGCCGCGCCGACACCCTGATCGACCTGCTGGCGGCGATCGAGCTCGGCCTCTGCTATGTGCCGCTCGACCCCGGCTATCCCGATGCGCGGCTGGCGGCGATGCTGGAGGACGCGGCACCGCGCGCGGTGCTGGGCCGCGAATCCGATCTGCTGTCGCTGGAAGCGCGGCTGGGCCCGCTGCCGCGCCTCGACGCGATGCAGGCGCACACCCGGCCGCATGCCGGCGAAGGCGAACTCACCTACGTGCTGTTCACCTCCGGCTCGACCGGCCGACCCAAGGGCGTGGCCATGGGCCCGCAGCCGCTCGCGCATCTCATCGACTGGCACGCCGCGCACCCGCGCCTCGGCCAGCCGGCGGTCACCGCCCTGTTCGCGCCGCTGTCCTTCGATGTGCATTTCCAGGAGATCTTCTCGACGCTCGCCTGCGGCGGCTGCCTGGTGCTGCTGTCGGAAGCCGAACGACGCGACCCCGAGGCCCTGCGCGCGGCGCTGCTGCGCGAGGGCGTGCAGCGTCTGTTCCTGCCCTATGTCGCCCTGCAGATGCTGGCCGAGGCCTGCGTCGAGGCCGCGCCGCCGCCGCTGCGCGATGTGGTCAGCGCCGGCGAGCAGCTGCAGGTGAGCGACAGCATCCGCCGCCTGTTCGCGCGCCTGCCCGGCAGCGCCCTGCACAACCACTACGGGCCGACCGAATCGCACGTGGTCACCGCCTTCGAGGTGGAAGGCGATCCGGCGGCGTGGCCTGCGATCCCGCCGATCGGCCGCGCCCTGCCGCATGTGCGGATCGCGCTGGGGCCGCTTGAAGACGCGGCAGCCGCGGATGAAGGCGAGCTGCTGCTCGGCGGCGAGACGCTGGCCAGCGGCTATCTCGGCCGCGCCGAGCTGAGCGCCGAGCGCTTCATCGAAACTCCGAACGGCACGCAGTACCGCACCGGCGATCGCGTGCGGCGCGATGCCGACGGCGTGCTGCACTACCTCGGCCGCGCCGATGCGCAGCTGAAGATCGACGGCTACCGCGTCGAGCCCGGCGAGATCGAACTGGCCCTGCTCGGTGGGGGCGCGCTGCGCGACGCCGCGGTCGGCGCCAGCGAGCTGCCTGGGCTCGGCCGCCAGCTGGTCGCCTGGGTGGTGGCGCGCGAAGCCGGCAACGACAGCGCATTGATCGAGTCCCTGCGCGCGCATCTGCGCGAGCGCCTGCCCGCCTACATGCAGCCGCTGCGCTATGTGCTGCTGCCGCGGCTGCCGACCACGCCCAGCGGCAAGATAGATCGCCGCGGCCTGCCGGCGCCCCAGATCGACGCGCAGACGGATCGCACCCTGCCGCCGCGCGCGCGCCTCTTGGCGCTGTGGCGCGAGGCACTGGGCCGCGGCGATCTCTCCGAACACGACTCGGTGTTCGCCGCCGGCGCGCGCTCGCTGAGCGTGCTGCGAGTGGTCGCGCAGGCGCGCGCGCAGGGCATCGAAGGCCTGAGCGTCGCACTGGTCTACGACCGTCCCAGCGTGGCCGCTCAGGTCGAGGCGCTGGAGCACGGCCCCGAAACCGCGACGGCGGCGCGGCGCAACTCGGCCGACGCGCAGGCACCAATCGCCATCATCGGCTGGGCCCTGCGTGCACCGGGCAGCGGCGATGTCGAAGCCTTCTGGCAGAACCTGCTGGAGGGCGTCGAAGGCCTGCGTCGCTTCAGTCGCGACGAACTCGACCCCGCGCTGCCGCGCGCGCTGATCGAGCGGCCCAACTTCGTCGCCGCGCGCGGCGTGCTCGAGGATGCCGATCGTTTCGATGCGGCCTTCTTCGGCCTGTCGAAGAGCGAGGCCACCCTGCTCGACCCGCAGCAGCGCCTGCTGCTGGAGCTGGCCTGGACCGCACTGGAAGACGCCGCCCTCGATCCGCAGGCGCTGGCGGCGCGTGGCGAGCGCGTCGGCGTCTATGCCGGCACCGGCAACAACAGCTATGCGCCGGCCCTGCGCGCCGCCGAGCCCGAGCGCGTGGCCGCCAGCGGCGAGTTCGCCCTGATGCTGGCCAGCGAGAAGGACTACGCGGCGACGCGCATCGCCCATCGGCTCGACCTGCGCGGGCCGGCGCTCAGCGTGCACACGGCCTGCTCGACCGGCCTCGTCGCCGTCGCCGAAGCCGTGCAGGCCCTGCGTGCAGGCCGCTGCGAAGTCGCCATCGCTGGCGGCGCCTCGGTGCTGGTGCCGCAGCAGTCCGGCTACCTGCACGTCGAGGGCGGCATGGAGTCCGCCGATGGCCGCTGCCGGCCCTTCGACGCGGAAGCCTCGGGTACCGTGTTCAGCAGCGCTGGCGCGCTGGTGGTGCTGAAGCCGCTTGAACGCGCGCTGGAAGACGGCGACACCGTGCACGCGCTGATCCGCGGCGTCGGCCTGAACAACGACGGCGCCGGCAAGGCCAGCTTCACCGCGCCCAGCGTGCAGGGCCAGGCCGAGTGCATCCGGATGGCGCTGGACGACGCCGGGCTGCCGGCCAGCGCGATCGGCTATGTGGAGGCGCACGGCACCGGCACCGCGCTCGGCGATCCGATCGAAGTCGAAGCCCTGCGCCGCGCCTATGCCGAAGACGCCGTTCCGGCGACTTCGGTGGTGCTGGGCTCGCTGAAGTCCAACCTCGGCCACACCATCGCCGCCGCCGGCGTGCTCGGGCTGATCAAGGCCGCGCTCTGTCTTGCGCGCGAGCGCATCCCCGGCACCCTGCACTACCGCGCGCCGAACCCGCAGATCGATTTCGCCGCCACGCCCTTCCGGGTCAGCGCTGAAGCCCAGCCCTGGCCGCGCGGCGCGTTGCCGCGGGCAGCGGCGGTCAGCAGCTTCGGCGTCGGCGGCACCAATGCGCATGTGGTTCTCAGCGAAGCGCCTTCGCTCGCGCCGCTCCGCGCAGAGGACGAAGCGCGCAGCCTGCGCCTGTTCCCGCTGTCCGCACGCAGCGCCGAGGCGCTGGCTGCGCGTGCGACCGATCTGGCCGATGCGCTGGAGCGCGAGGCCCTGCCGCTGGACGCTGTGCTGGCCACCCTGGTGCGCGGCCGCAGCGCGCTGCCGCTGCGACGTGCGGTCGCCGCCCGCGATCGCGCCGAACTCGTCGCTGCCCTGCGCCGCGAAGCCAAGCCGGAGAGCGCCGAGCCGGCGCCGCGTCTGGTCTTCCTGTTTCCCGGCCAGGGCTCGCAGCATCCGGGCATGGCCGCCGCCCTGCATGCGGAAGTGCCGGCCTTTGCCGAAGCGCTTGATGCCGCGCTGGCCGCCGCCCAGCCGCTGCTCGACATCGACCTGCGCGCCCTGCTGCTCGAAGCCGGCGACAGCCGCGCCAGCGCCCTGTTGGCCGAAACCCGCTACGCCCAGCCGGCCCTGTACTGCATGGAGGTCGCGCTGGCGCAGTGGCTGGCCAACCTGGGCCTCAAGCCCGCCGCGCTGATCGGCCACAGCCTGGGCGAGTACGCGGCGGCCGCCGTTGCCGGCGTGCTGTCGATCGCAGACGGCGCGCGCGCGGTCTGCGCGCGTGCGGCGGCGATGTGGGCGCAGCCGCGCGGCGGCATGCTGGCGGTGCGCGCCGGCGCCGATGCGCTCAGCGCGTACGTGCGCGAAGGCATCGAGATCGTCGGCTACAACGCGCCCCAGCTCTGCGTGCTCGCCGGCCCCGCCGCCGCCATCGATGCGCTCGAAGGCGCGCTGGGCGAAGCCGGACTGCAGGCCACGCGGCTGATGGTTTCGCATGCCTTCCACAGCGCGGCCATGGACGGCGCCCTGCCGGCGGTGCGGCAGGCGCTGTCGGAGATCGCGCTGAACCCGCCGCGGCGGCCGCTCTACTCCTGCGTCAGCGGCGCGCCGCTGCGTGCTGACGAGGCGAGCGACCCCGCCTACTGGGCGCGCCAGGTGCGCGCGCCGGTGCACTTTTCCGATGCGCTGACGCGCGAGCTGGCCGAACCCGGCACCGTGCTGGTCGAACTCGGGCCCGGCCAGGCCCTGACCGCGCTGGCCCGCCAGCACCGCGACGCCGATGGCCGCGCCCCGCGGGTGCAGCCCCTGCTGCCGCCCGCGAATGCAGCGACCGACGCCGCCCTGCATGCCGTCGAAGCCATCGGCCGGCTCTGGTGCGCCGGCCTGCCCCTGCACTGGCCGCTGCCGCGCGATGCGCGACGCGCGCCGCTGCCGACCTATCGCTTCGCCGACACCCGCTTCTGGTTCCGCGCGCGCCAGCCCGACAGCGCCGCGCCGACCATTGATTCAGCCGCTGAACCGCTGGCCGCGCCGACTCGCGCGGCCGAGGACCTGCCCATGGCCGACCGTCGCCCCACCCTCGCCATCGAACTGCGCCGCCTGCTGGCCGATGTGGCCGGGCTCGCGCCCGAGGATCTGTCGCCATCGGAAAGCCTGGTCGAACAGGGTCTCGATTCGCTGAGCCTGACCCAGGCCACGCTGGAGCTGGAGCGCGTGTTCGGGATCAAGCTGCGCTTCCGCCGGCTGATGGAAGACCTCGACAGCGTCGAGCGCCTGGTCGAGTTCCTGCACGCCGAGCTGCCGCCGGAGCGCTTTGCGCCGGCACCGGCTCCGGTCGCTGCGAACACCCTGCCGGCTGCCGCCGTTGTGCAGGCGAGCGTGACTGCAACAAGCGCGGCGGCCGGCGCGAGCCCGCAGCCCGTCGCCCTGCCCGCCCTGCCCGCCGATGCGGGCGTACTCGGCCTGATCCAGCAGCAGATGGCGCTGATGCAGCAGCAGCTGGCCCTGCTGGGCAGTGCCGCGCTGCCGTTGCCTTCTGCCGCACCTGCGCCGAGCGCGGCGGCGCAGACTGGCGTGGCCCAGAACACGGCGACGTCCACCGCGACCGCGCCATCCGCACTGGCGACTGCCGCGCGGCCCAGCGTGTCCACGGCGACCACCAACGCGCCCAGCCCGGAGGGCGAGGACAAGGCCGACCTCATCGCCAAGCCCTTCGGCGCCTCGGCGCGGATCACGGTCAAGCCGCTGCAGCAGATGAGCGCCGCGCAGCGCGCCTGGCTCGATGACTTCACCCGCCGCTATCTCGAACGCAGCGGCAAGTCCCGCGCCTTCAGCCAGCAGCACCGCGCGCGCATGGCCGATCCGCGGGTCGTCACCGGCTTCAACCCGCTGTGGAAGGATCTGGTCTATCCGATCGTGGCCGACCGCTCGGACGGCGCGCGGATCCGGGACATCGACGGCAACGACTACATCGATCTGCTCAGCTGCTTCGGCGCCAACCTGCTCGGCTACCAGCCCAAGGCCCTGGTGGCGGCCATGCACGCCCAGCTCGATCGCGGGCTTGAGGTCGGCCCGCAGCATCCGCTGGCGGCCGAGGTCGCCGACCTGATCAGTGAGTTCACCGGCCACGCCCGCGTCGGCTTCTGCAACACCGGCTCGGAAGCGGTGATGGGCGCCATGCGCATCGCCCGCACGGTGACCGGACGCAAGACCATCGCCATCTTCACCAACAGCTACCACGGCATCTTCGATGAGGTGATCGTGCGCGGCACCCGCCAGCTGCGCTCGCTGTCGGCCGCCCCCGGCATCCTCGCCAACGCGGTCGAGAACGTGCTGGTGCTGGACTACGCCTCCGACGAGGCGCTGACGATCCTGCGCGAACGCGGCCACGCGCTCGCGGCGGTGATGATCGAGCCGATCCAGAACAAATACCCGACCCTGCAGCCGCGCGCCTTCGTGCAGGCCCTGCGCGAGATCTGCGACGGCTGCGGTGCCGCCCTGATCTTCGATGAGGTGGTGACCGGCTTCCGTCTGGCGCCGGGCGGCGCCCAGCAGTTCTACGGCGTGCGCGCGGATCTCTGCACCTACGGCAAGATCATCGGCGGCGGCCTGCCGTTCGCGGCGATCGCCGGCAGCGCGCACTGGCTGGACGCGCTCGACGGCGGCCACTGGGCCTACGGCGACGACAGCTATCCCGAGGCCGGCGTCACCTACTTCGCCGGCACCTTCGTCCGCCACCCGCTGGCGCTGGCCGCAGCCCGGGCCACGCTGCTGGAGCTGAAGCGCGGCGGCCAGGCGTTCTACGACGATCTGAACGCGCGCACCCAGGGCCTGATCGATCGCCTCAACGCCGCGTTCATCGCCCGCAATGCGCCGGTGAAGGCGGTGCACTGCGCCTCGCTGTGGCGCCTGCAGTGGGACGAGGACCAGAAATACGTCAGCCTGTTCTACTACTTGGCGCGCTTCCACGGCCTGCACCTGTACGAGCAGTTCGGCCACTTCGTCACGGCGGCCATGGGCGCGGCCGAACTGGACCGCATCGTCGAGGTCTTCGTCGGTGCGCTGGACGAGCTGATGGCGCTGGGTTTCATCAGCCGTCGCGACGGCGCACCGCCGCCGGAGCGCGCGCGCGTCGAGCCGGGCGAGACGAACACCAACGCGAGCGAGCCGCTGGAAGGCCCGCTGAGCCCCGGCCAGGCCGAGCGCTGGCTGGCCGCGAGCTTCGACGAGAACGCCCTGCGCGCGCTGGACGAAACTTTCAGCTTGGAGCTGCGCGGCGGGCTCGACCGCGCGGCGCTGGAAGCCGCCCTGCACGCACTCTGCGAGCGCCATGCCGCGTTCCGCCTGCGGCTGGCCGAAGACGAACCGCGCCAGGCGCTGGATGCCTCGATCCAGCCGCGCTGCCGCATCCACACGCTGGAAGGCACGCCCGAGGCGCAGGAGCGCGCGCTTGCGGCCGCGCTGGAGGCCACCGCCGCGCAGCGCTTCGCGCTCGGTCGCGCGCCGATGCTGGCGGTGGACCTGTTCTGGCTGGGCGAGACGCGCGCGGTGCTGCACCTGATCGCCAGCCATCTGGTGCTCGACGGCTGGGCTGCCAGCGTGTTCATCGCCGAACTCGCCGAGCTGTACCGGGCCCGCGTCGAGGGCCGCGCGCCGGCGCTGGCGCCTGCCGAGTCACCGTTCGCCTTTGCGCAGGCCGAGTCCGAGCGCATGGCGGGCCCCGAGGGCCAGGCGGCGCTGCGCGCCTGGATGGACAGCCTGCGCGATCCGCCTGCGCCGCTGGTGCTGGGCGATCGCGAGCCCGGCGCCCGCCGCAGCTTTGCCGCCGATACGCGCGCGCTCGGTTTCGAGGGCGCCCTGGTCGCAGCTCTGAAAGCGGTGGCGAAGCGCGAGCGCTGCACCCTGTTCCAGCTGCTGCTGGCCGCCACCGCCGTCGCCGTGCAGCGGCTGTCGCAGCGCGACGATTTCGTTCTGAGCCTGCCCTATGCCAGCCAGGCCCTGGGCCGGCACCCGGCCCTGCTGGCCGACGGCGTGCTCGACCTGCCGATCCGGCTGCGCCTGCCGCAGGCCTCAAGCACGCTCGCCGCCCTGCCGCTGGCACGCGCCGTGCTGATGGACGCGCTGGAGCAGCCTCTGGTCACCCAGGGGGCCCTCGCGCGTGCACTCGGCCTGCCCGCGCGCGGCAACCGGCCGCCGCTGTCGGGTGTGTTCTTCAACCTCAACCCGCGCGTTGACCTCTCCGGATTCGCGCCGCTGTCGGCGCAGATGCGCGAGGGCCGCAAGCCGGGCCTGCTGGGCGAGCTGATCTTCAACTTCTACGACGAGGGCGAACGGATCGCGCTCGACCTGCACCACAGCGTCGAGTTCTTCAGCGCCGCGCGCATCACGGCAGTCGCGCAAGCGCTCGAGACCGCGCTGCACGAGCTGGCGGGACTCGCGCCCCCCGCGTCGCGCCCGGCCATCGACGTGACGCCCGCGCTGCAGGCGGTGCCCACGCCCGCGCCCGCCCCGATCGCCGCAACGCCCTGCGCCGTGGCGCCGCCCGGCCACGTGCTGCCGATGTTCACCGAGGCGCTGCGCGTGCATCCGCAGGCGGAAGCCCTGCGCTTCGGCGGGCGAAGCCTGAGCTATGCCGAACTCGGCGCGCGGGTGGCCGGGATCAATGCCGCGCTCAAGGCCGCCGGCGTGCAGCCGGGTCAGCGGGTGGGCCTGTACTTGCGCCGCGGCCTCGACCTGCCTGCGGCGATGCTCGGCGTGTTCGCCGCCGGTGCCGCCTACGTGCCGCTGGACCCGGCCTTTCCGCGCGGCCGCCTGCTGCACATGGCGGACGACGCCGAGCTTGATGTTCTGCTCTGCGACGATCCGGCCTCGGTGCCGGCCGAGCTGGCCGAGGGTCGCCGCTGCCTGACGCCGTCGGCGATCGCGTCGGTCGCGCAGTTCGATGCCGCGCTCTGGCCGGTCGATCCCGAGGCCCTGGCCTATGTGCTCTACACCTCGGGCTCGACCGGCAAGCCCAAGGGCGTGGCGGTGCGCCAGCGCAACGTGGCGAGTTTCCTGGCCGCGATGCAGGTCGAGCCTGGCCTCGCCGCCGGCGATCGCCTGCTGGCGGTGACCACGCCTTCGTTCGACATCTCGGTGCTGGAGCTGCTGCTGCCGTTGACCGTCGGCGCCACCTGCGTGATCGCCAGCGAGGACGAGGCCAAGAACCCGCCCCTGCTGTGGCCGCTGCTGCGCGGCGAGCGCTGCACGCATCTGCAGACCACGCCCTCGGTGCTGCAGATGTGGCTGTCCGATGGCGAGCTGTCGGATCTCGCCGGCCGCTGCGTGCTGCTCGGCGGCGAAGGACTGCCGGCGGCGCTGGCCGCGCGGCTGCTGCCCGTGGTCAAGGCGCTGTGGAACATGTACGGGCCGACCGAGACCACGGTGTGGTCGAGCTGCTGGCGGGTCGAGTCACCCGAGCGCGGCATCCTGATCGGTGCGCCGATTGCCGGCACAGAGTTCTATCTGCTCGACCCCGAGCAGCGCCCAGTGCCGACCGGCGCCGAGGGCGAGCTGTGCATTGCCGGGCTCGGCGTGGCGGCGGGCTATCTCAACCGGCCGGAGCTCAGCGCCGAGCGCTTCGTGCAGCTGCCCGGCATCGAGGGCCCGCTCTACCGCACCGGTGACCTCGCGGTGCTGGAAGCGCCCGCCCGACTGCGCCACCTCGGCCGCATGGACGCGCAGATCAAGCTGCGCGGCTACCGCATCGAGCTCGGCGAGATCGAGTCGGTGCTGCTGGAGCAGCCCGAGATCGAACAGGCCGCCGTGCTGGTGCGCGAGGACCGCCCCGGTGACCAGCGCCTGGTCGCGTATGTGGTGCTGGGCGCGGGGCACTCGCTCGACGAAGCAGCGCTGCGGCAGCGCTGCGCCTGGCAGCTGGCCGAGTACATGGTGCCCCAGCATGTGCTGGCGCTCGACGCCCTGCCCCTGCTGCCGAACGGCAAGACCGACCGCACGGCCCTGCCGGCGCCGCCGCAGCAGGTCGCCGCAGGGCGTGCCCCGGCCAGCGCGCTTGAGGCCAGCGTCGCCGCCGCCATGGCCGAGCTGCTGGGCCTGCCGGAGGTGGGAATGGAGCAGAGCTTCTTCGCGCTGGGCGGCCATTCGCTGCTGGCCATCCAGCTGGTGACCCGGCTGAACAAGGCCACCGGTGCGGCGCTGAAGATGCGCGACGTGTTCGAGCAGGCTTCCGCCGAAGCGCTGGCCGCGCTGATCGAAGCCCAGCGCAGCGGCAGGGTCGAGCGCGAGGAGCTGACGCCGATCGCCCGCGCGCCGGACCAGCAGCACGGTCCGCAGTCGACGATGCAGGCGCGGGTGTTCCAGCTCTGCGAGCTCGACCCTTCGCGCAACACCTACAACATGCCCTCGGCGCATCGGCTGCGCGGGCCGCTGGATCGCGCGCGCCTTGAGGCCGCGCTGCGCGCCTTTGTCGCCCAGCAGCCGGTGCTGCGCACGCGGCTGGCGCGCGGGCCGGAGGGGCTGCGCCAGGAACTGCAGGCCGAGGCGCCGGTGTTCCTGCCCGACACCATCGACCTGCGCGCGCTGCCGCCCGAGCAGCGCGAGGCCGTGCTGATGCAGCGCATCGATGCGCTGATCGATACACCCATCGCCACCGACCGCGCCCCGCTGTGGCGGCTGGCGCTGTTCCAGCTCGGCGCCGAGGAGCACGTGCTGTTCCTGATGACCCACCACGCGATCTGGGACGGCTGGAGCTTCGACGTGCTCTACCAGGCCATGGCGGCGGCCTGCGCCGAGCCCGCGCAGCCCCTGCCCGCCCTGCCGGTGAGCTATGTGGACTACGCGAACTGGCAGCGCGACTGGCTGCGCAGCCCGGCCTATGCCCGCCAGCTTGCGTACTGGCGCGAGCGCCTGCAGGGACGTCGCTATCTGCCGCTGCCGACCGAGCATGCGCGCAGCAGCGGCATGAGCGGGGCGGGCCTGAGCCTGATGCACGAGCTGCCGAAGTCCTACATGGAAGCCCTGCAGCAGCGCGCGCGCAGCTGGGATGCGACGCCCTATATGCTGCTGCTGGCCGCGTTTGCGGCCGCCCTGCAGCGCGCCTCGGGTCTGTCCGAGCTGCTGATCGGCACGCCGGTGCGCGGCCGCAACCACCCGGAGCTGGAGGCGCTGGCCGGCTACTTCGTGAACCTGCTGGCCCTGCCTGTCGATGTCGATGGCGGCGGCACCCTGCGCGCTCTGGTGGCCGCGCTGAAGCCGCGGGTGATCGAAGCCTTCGCCCATGCCGACGTGCAGCTCGAAGACCTGATGCCCCTGCTGCAGGGCGCGGGCATGGGCGCGGGACGGCTCTACCAGGCCTCGTTCTCGTTCCAGGACGTACGCGCGCGGCCCGAGCGCTGGGGCGCCCTGCAGCACAGCCGCTTCGAGACCCGCACGCCAGGCGTCACCGAAGATCTGGCTCTGTTCCTGGTCGAAACCAACCACGGCCTGCACGTGCTGCTGAGCGGCAACAGCGCGCTGTACCGGCGCGAGACCCTGCAGGCCTTTCTGGACGGCCTGGTGGCCATGATGCAGGCGCTGCTGGCGGATTCGCCCACGCCTCTCGCGACGCTGAGCTTTGCTGCCGACTTCCGCGCGCATGCGGGGGCTGCCATCGATACCCCGGCGGCGGCCGTGGTCGAATCCGCGCCTACCGCGAGCGCTCCGGCCCCGGCAACGCCGATCGCGACGGCGCCACGCACCGCGGCCGACTACGAGGCGGTGCTGGTCGCGCTGTGGTCGGAGCTGCTGCCCGAAACCGAAGTCACCGCGGACGCCAACTTCTTCGACCTCGGCGGCCATTCGCTGCTGGCGCTGTCGATGATCAACCGCCTGGAAGCGCTGTGCGGCCAACGCCCCAATCTGCTGCGCGTCGGCCAGGCCAGCCTGCGCGGCCTCGCCGAAGAGCTGGCCCGCGCTGCGCCCATCGCCGAGCCCACCCACTCCACCCCTGCCGGGGCCGCACCCACGCGCGGCTGGCTGCGGCGCCTGTTCGGACGCTGAGGATTCCCTACCGATGAGCCTGTCTTCCCTGCGCCACTGGGCCGCACGCGCCGACCACCCGCTGGCGCGCGCGCTGCGCTCTGGCAAGCGGCGCCTGCACCACTTCACCCTGCCGGCGCCGAAGCTGCTGGTGCTGCCGATGCTGTGGCTGTTCCTCGGCCTGCGCAGCGTGGTCTTCTTCGTCCGCGGCAAGCTGATCGCCGAGCCCCTGCTGAAGGCCTACTGCACCCGCTTCGGACGCGGCGTCACCGCCGGCATCTACGTGCCCTGGGTGATGGGCCGCGGCGAGCTGGTGCTGGGCGACCACGTGCACTTCAACGGCAAGCTGAGCCTCAAATTCGCCGCCAGCTTCGTGGCGCGGCCGAAGCTGCATATCGGCGACCACTGCGATATCGGCCATGAAGTGGCCTTCGTGGTCGGCCGCGAGATCCGGCTGGGTCGGCATGTGCAGGTCGCCAGCGGAGTGAGCTTCCGCGATTCCGCCGGCCACGCCAGCGACCCTGCCGCACGCCTCGCCGGCGCGCCGCCCAGCGACGAGGACGTGCGCGCGATCGTCGTGCAGGACAACGTCTGGATCGGCGCCGACGCGATGATCCTGCCGGGCGTGGAGATCGGCGAAGGCAGCATCGTCACCGCGCGCAGCATCGTCAGCACCCACGTGGCGCCCTACACCATCGTTGCCGGCAGCCCGGCGCGCCGGGTCGGAGTGCTGCCGCGGCCGGACGAGGCCGCCTCGGCGCCTGCGGTCGAAGCGATGTCCGATTCGGCGCAGGCGGACGCCCGGGCACGGCCCGACGCCGCCTGAGTGCTAGCATTCCGCGCCCCGGCATGGCCTGCCGGCACACACCCGCCCGGATGCAGGGCGCGCCTGCCGCGCACTGCGTCGCCGTTGACGACCTCCCACGCACGGGCCGCACGCCCGCACACCCGGAACACCTGCATGAGCCCGATCGAAACCCAGGTCCGCGCCTTCCTGGCCGATGCCTTCCCCACCGCGGGCGACGCGCCGCTCGACGCCGAGACCAGCCTGTTCGAGGCCGGCATCATCGATTCGATGGGCGTGCTGACGCTCGTGACCTGGCTGGAGGAGACCTACGGCTTCACCGTCGACGACGATGAAGTGCTGCCGGAGAACATCGACGGCGTCGGCGCCCTGGTCCGCTACATCGGCCGCAAGACCGGAGCCTGATCGCCATGAAGCGTTTCGAAGCCTTCCTGCGCGAAGCCGCCGCGCGCCGTCCGCTGCACACCGCCCTGGTCTGCGGCGAGGAGCGTCTCGACTACGCCGGCTTCGACGCCGCCGTCGAGCGCTGCGCCGCGGCACTGGTGCACGCGGCGCAGCTGGCGAACGGCGAGCGCTGCGTGGTGTTCGCCGAGAACCGCATCGAAACCTGCGTGTCGATCTTCGCCACCCTGCGCGCCGGCGGCGTGTTCAGCGTGATCAACCCGACCACCAAGGCGCACAAGCTGGCCTTCGTGCTGGGCAACTGCGAGGCCAGCGTGCTGATCACCCAGCTGAGCCTGCTGCCGGCCGCGCTGGAAGCCGCCGCACAGACGCCCAGTCTGCGCCGCATCGTGGTGATGGATGCGACGCCGGAATCGGATCTCGGCGCGCTGGGCCTGGGCTGGGCGCAGTTCCTCGACGCCACCGATGCACGGCTGCCGGCGGCCCCGCGCGGCATCGATATCGACCTGGCCATGCTGGTCTACACCTCGGGGTCCACCGGCAACCCCAAGGGCGTCATGATGACGCACAAGAACATCCTGCACGCCGCCAGCTCGATCACCACCTATCTCGAAGCCAGCGAGGACGAGGTCGTGCTGAGCGTGCTGCCGCTGGCTTTCGACTACGGCCTCTACCAGCTGCTGATGGCGGTGCTGAAGGGCTACACCCTGGTGCTGGAGCGCAGCTTCGCGTTCCCGCAGAAGGTGCTGCCGCTGCTGGAGCGCGAGCGCGTCACCGGCTTCCCGCTGGTGCCGACGATCGCCGCCATGCTGGTGCAGATGAAGAGCCTGAAGCCCGAGTGGGTGGCGCCCGTTCGATTCCTGACCAATACCGCAGCGGCGCTGCCGCCGGCGCACATCCTGAAGCTGCAGGAGATCTTCCCGAACGCGCGCGTGTTCTCGATGTACGGCATGACCGAGTCGAAGCGCTGCACCTGGCTGCCGCCGGCGGAGCTTGCGCGGCGCCCGGACAGCGTCGGCATCGCCATTCCCGGCACCGAGATCTGGGTCGCCGACGATGAAGGTCGGCCGCTGCCGCCGGACACCGTGGGTGAACTCGTGGTGCGCGGCGGGCATGTGATGCAGGGCTACTGGCGCAACGAGGAAGCGACATCCAAGGCCCTGAAGACCGGCCGCTATCCCTGGGAGAAGGTGCTGCACACCGGCGACCTGTTCCGCATGGACGACGAAGGCTTCGTCTACTTCGTCGGCCGCAAGGACGACATCATCAAGTCGCGCGGCGAGAAGGTCGCGCCGAAGGAAGTCGAGGCAGCGCTGTACGCACTGCCGGGCATCAAGGAAGCCGCTGTGGTCGGCGTGCCCGACGAAGTGCTGGGCCGCGCGATCCGTGCGGTGGTGGTGCTGGCCGAGGGCGTGACTCTTGATGCACGCGCGGTCATCGCCCACTGCCGCAGCCAGCTCGAGGACTTCATGGTGCCGCGCGAGGTCGAGTTCCGCGACAGCCTGCCCAAGACCAACACCGGCAAGATCCAGCGCGCGCGCCTCCAGGCCGAGGCCGAGGGGCGCGAGTTCAACGAGGATTGAGCAGCGTCAGCGCCTTGCTGAGCCGGCTGAGAAGCGGCGGCAGCGGGTCAAGGCCTGCGGGCACGCCAGAGTCCGGTGGAACGTAGCGCCCGGACGAGCGCAGAAGCCTCGCTCCCCGAACACCGCCCTTGGGCCCGCGTGCCCGCCAGCGCGAGAACAGGCTCTTTGCGGAGGCGACGGCGTGGCCGTCTGCACAAGGCGTGCGGCCAGGCGTGTGGTTCACCGTGCATCCAGATCGCGCTGTGCCGCTCCCAGAGAACAGAACGCTCGCGACCCCATGAATCGTCGCCCCCCATGAATGCGGGGCCCCAGTCCCCGCCTTCGCGAGGACAAGCTCTTCGCGAGGAAGACGAATCCGGGTGTCTTCGAGAAGACCTGTGGCACGGCGCCGCGCCGGGAAGCTCTCAAGAAACGGAACGCTTGCGACCCCATTGATCGTCGCCCCCACGTAGAGCCTGCCCTCGCGAAGGCGGGGGTGGGGGCCCAGTGTCGCTTGCCGCAGTCGCACGAGTCCTGGATCCCCGCATGCGCGGGGATGACGACCCCGTGTTTCTTCGAGAACACCTGGCCCGCCGCGCGGGGCTGAGAAGCTCTCAGGTTGTCGCTCTTCGCTCTTCGCTCTTCGCTCTTCGCTCTTCGCTCTTCGCTCTTCGCTCTTCGCTCTTCGCTCTTCGCTCTTCGCTCTTTGCTGTTGCCGTGGCTCCTGCGGGCAGGAGCCCGCGCTCTTCCATGGGGCCCCTGGGGAGCGGCGGGAGTTCGTGGATCCGCCCGCAGGGGCGGCCGCAGGGATGCGGCCGATGTTCGTGACAGGCCAGGGACGGCCTGTCCACGAACACCCACGGACTCACGCGAACCCTTCGCGCACGGAGGCGCGAAGGGCGCGGACGAGGGGTGGCCTTTCTCTTGCCTACTTCTCTTTGGCCACGCAAAGAGAAGTAGGTCGGGCAGCCCGAAGGGCTGACCGAAAGCTCTTGCTCTGCGATTCAAGCGACAGAGCGACAGAACCCCCAAGCAACACCGGGGCGAGTGCGAAGGCCATGGTGGGCCAGGGCCCACCCTATGACAGCACCGAGGTCGGGCAGCCCGCACGCGGGAATGGCCATGGATGGCCATGCTTTGGGAGCGCGGAAGGGCTGACCGAAAGCTCTTGCTCTGCGATTCAAGCGACAGAGCGACAGAGCGACAGAACCCCCAAGCAACACCGGGGCGAGTGCGAAGGCCACGGTGGGCCAGGGCCCACCCTATGACAGCACCGAGGTCGGGCTGCCCGCACGCGGGAATGGCCATGGATGGCCATGCTTTGGGAGCGCGGAAGGGCTGACCGAAAGCTCTTGCTCTTCGCCTCCAAACACCAAGCGACGAAGCAAGACCGAGGCGAGAGCGGAGCCCATGGTGGGCCAGGGCCCACCCTAGGGGCTTGCCCACACCGTGTAGAAGTCCGCGAACATGCGCGGATGCCGCGCCTCCAGCTCGGCCCAGGCCATCACGTCCTGCGGCAGTGCGTCCTGCTTCGGCAGCAGCGCGCGCTCGTCCGGGCCCAGCTCCAGACCGCGGAAGCGCAGGCCTGCCGCGTGGATCTGCTGGGTCAGGCCGGGCAGATCGAGCGGCGTGGCGTCCCAGTCCAGCAGCAGGGCGCGACAGGGACCGAGCGCATGGAACTCGGGAAGGGTGTGCAGCGCGCTGATCGGAGAACTCTCCGGCAGGTCGAGCAGCTGCGCGCGGGCCGTTCGCAGATCGTCGCGGCCGGGGTCGAAGCCGATCGTCTGCAGGTGGGCGCGGGCGGCAGCCAGGGCGATGCGCAGGCGCGCGCTGGGCACCCGCAGCCGCAGCAGTCCGCGCGGCGCCAGCCAGGGCTTGAGCTCGGCCAGACGCGCCTGCAGCGGGCCCTTTGGCAGCAGCAGGCGTCCGCTGTCGATGACGGTGTATCCGCCCGAGCCGGCGGCCTCCAGGCCGCCACGCCCCACGCTCAGCTGCGGCAGGCGAAGGCGCTGGGCCTGTTCGGCCAGCGCGGCGGCGAGCGCGGCATCGGGCTCCAGTGCGCGCAGGCTGGCGCCGCGCAGGCGCAGGGCCAGCTCGAAGGCCCATTCGCCGTGGCCGGCGGCCAGCGCCAGCACACGCGGGTTGCCCAGCCTGGGCAGACGCGGCAGCGCGAAGGGCGCGATGCGCTCGGCCAGATAGTCGGCCAGCGCCAGCCCGCGCGGGCTGGCCGGCAGATGGGTCCAGCGCAGGCTCGGCAGGGGGCCCGGATCGGCCGCCGCCTGCGCCAGCAGGGCCTGCACCGGAGCGGGACCGCCGCGCGGCTTCAGCGCCTCGAACGCAGCGATGCCGGACAGCGGGCCATACGCCAGCAGGGCCGGCAGCCACGCGGTCGGCCAGGGCTCCTGCCGCGCCACCGCCGCCAGCAGGCGGCTGCGCAGCGCCGAGACCGCGTCGCGCTCGGCTTCAGTCTCCGGCCATACGTGATGCTGGCGCAGGGCGTGCGCTGCCAGCGCGCACAGGAAGGACAGCAGGACGTCATCGAGCGGCGTCGCCGCCGTGCTGCGTGCAGCGCGCTCGAACAGGATGGCGCGCAGCTGCGCCAACAGGCGCTGCAGGTCGCGGTCCGGCAGCACCGGCTGGCGCAGCAGGGCGCGGACCAGCGGGTTGCCATAGACGGCCGCGCCCAGGCGCAGGTCGGAGGCGCTGTGCGGCGGCAGCGGCTGCGGCCAGGCCTCGCGCACACGATCCAGCCAGACCCGAGTGCGCGGATCAGCATGCAGGGCCTCGCAAGCAGGCTGCAGCAGGCGGCGCGGCGGCGCCCATGGAGTGTCGAGCGCGCGCACCAGCAGGGCGGGGTCGATGGCCTCGGACAGTGCGCCGCCGGCTTCGGCGCGACGGCGCAGCAGCAGCCCGGCCCAGGCTTCGCCAGCGGCCAGCGGGCGCGGGTCATCGCGCAGCAGCGCGGCCAGCTCGGCCTGGGCGGTGTCGAGCTGCCCCGCCGCGGCGCGCAGCAGGGCGTGATGCGCGCGATTGCCGCTGTGCTCCGGGCGCAGCTGCAGGGCGCGTGCGCTGTCGACCAGCGCTTCCTCGAAGCGACCCAGCTCGGCCAGCAGGGCGCTGCGGTGGAAGAACAGTTCGGCGTCGGCAGGCGCGCGTGCGAGCGCACGGTCGATTTCCTCCAGCGCCGACTGCGGACCGCTCTGGCTGCGCCGCACCTCGGCAAGGATGGCGTGGGCTTCCGCGCAGCCTGGGTCGATCTCCAGCGCGCGCGCGGCCAGGCTTCGCGCCTCTTCGTGGCGGCCCTTGAGCACCAGCACGGTGGCGAGGTTGGACAGCACGGACACGCGTTCGGGCACCAGCGCCAGCGCCTCGCGGTACAGGGCCTCGGCCTCGTCCAGGCGGCCGCGCTGGTGGTAGTCCAAGGCCGTGAAGAACAGGTCCTTGGCGCGTTCGGTGGGGTCCATGGGTGCCTCGTGGGTCGAGGCGGGAGGGTAACGCTTGCGTGGCGGCGCGCAAGCGCCGGGCGCTCAGACCCGGCCGGCCAGCTGGAAGATCGGCAGGTAGAGAAGAACCATCACCGCCACGGACAGCAGTACGGCGATCGCCAGACCGGTGCCGAACAGCATCGACGCCTGACGGACATCGCCGCGTCGGAACAGGCGCCACAGGGCCATCAGCGCCGCGGGTACGGCGAACACCAGCGGCCAGTCAACAACCAGTCGGGTCAGCAGGGGCAGATCCGCACCGAAGGCGCTGAAGACCTCGCCAAACTGGCGCGCCCAGAGCAGCGCCACGCCCAAGGGCAGCACCGCCAGCAGCACGCCGGACCATGCCCACAGGTGCCCGTCACCGGGAGTCGGCTCGTCCAGCGCCGAGCTGCCCGGCCGATACGGATTCTCCGACCCGCCACTCACACCAGCGCCTCGACCACCTCGGGATGCCCCAGGAACTCGCGCGGGCTCGCGGTCTTGCCGTAGGCGCCGGACTGGAACACCACCACCAGATCCCCCTCCTGCGCCACGCCCAGATCGGCGCGATCGGCGAGCAGATCCAGAGGCGTGCACAGCGGGCCAACCACGCTGGCGGTTTCGCGATCGCCGGGGCGCGCATTGACCATGGCCGGATAGTTCTTGCGCAGCACCTGTCCGAAGTTGCCGCTGGCGGCGAGGTGGTGGTGCATGCCGCCGTCGCAGACCAGGAAGACCTGTCCGCGCGAAACCTTCCGATCGATCACCCGCGCGACGTAGACGCCGGCCTCGCCCGCGAGATAACGGCCGAGCTCCAGCACCAGATGGCCCTGCGGGAAATCGCGGGCGCAGCGCTCGGCGAGGCCCTGCAGGCACTCGGCCACGGGGCCGAGATCGAGCGGCGTGTCGCCGAGCGTGTAGGGAATGCCGAAGCCGCCGCCGAGGTTCAGGCTGCGCACCGGCGCGGGCAGTTGATCCGCCCAGCCGAGGATCAGCTCGTAGCTCCTGGTCTGCGCTTCAACGATCGCCTCGGCCTTCAGATTCTGCGAGCCGGCGTAGAGGTGGAAACCTTCGAAGGCCAGCCCGAGCGCGCGGATCTCGGCCAGCAGGGCCGGCACCTGCTCGGCATCGACGCCAAACTGCTTGGCGCCGCCGCCCATGCGCATGCCCGAGGCCTTCAGTTCGAAGGGCGGGTTGATGCGGATCGCCACCCGCGCGGCCTCGCCGCTGGCCTCGCTGGCTTGGGCGAGCGCGCGCAGCTCGCGGAAGCTCTCGATGTTGATCAGGATGCCCGCCGCTTGCGCCTGCTTCAGATCGGCATCGCTCTTGCCCGGGCCGGCGAAGCTGACGTGCTGCGGGTCCATGCCGGCATCGAGTGCCACCCGCAGCTCGCCGACCGAGGCCACGTCCAGCCCGTCGGTGAGTCCCGCCATGTGCGCGACCACCGCCGGCATCGGGTTGCACTTCACCGCGTAGTGCAGGTGCACGTCCGGCGGCAGCAGGCCGCGCAGCTGCGCCACCCGCGCTGACAGCCGGCCGCGGTCATAGACGTAGCAGGGCGTACGACCGATGGCATCGACCACCCGCGACAGCGGACGCCCGCCGACCAGCAGCTCGCCGCGGGCGTCCACGCGCCAAGGCAGGCCCTGGGCCCAGGGCAGTTCGAGTTCGGGACTGGAAGACTGGCTCATAGCGGTCGCGTTGTGTGACGGGGCGCACATTGTGCCGGATCAGGCCGCGCAGCGCGGCCGTGCTCGAAGCGAGGCAGCCTGCTGCGCGCTGAACGCGCAGCCAGCGCGACGGCCAGGACTGCGAACCGGTCCAGCAGCGCAAACCGGCCTCGCTTCACTGTTCCGCACAGGCACGGCGCAAGGGCGAAGCCTCTCACAGTTGTTCACAGGAACTGTCACGATTCTTGGCGGCGCCGCGCCAGCACCGCCCGGCGCCCTGCCCCCGACCGATGAGCCCGACCATGTCCCTGCGCGCCCTCGCCTTCTGCCTGTCCGCCCTGCTCCCCAGCAGCGCCGCGCCCGCCGCCGAATGGTTCGTCAGCCCGACCGGCAACGACAGCAGCGGCACCGGCAGCCAGGCCAACCCCTTCCGCACGGTCAAGCGCGTGCTCAGCACCACCAACGGCGTGGTCAGCCACGGCGACACCGTGACCCTGCGCGGGCCGGCCGGCAACCGCACCTACAACGAATGCGATGTGCGCCTGCGCGTGCGGCTGACGCTGCGGTCCTTCCCCGGCGAGCGCGCGCATATCCACTGCGACATCACCACCAACAACAGCGCGACGATCCAGATCGACCCGGGTGCGTCCGGCAGCGTGCTGCGCGATCTCGAGGTCAGCGGCGGCCGCTATTACGGCGTGTTCCTGCAGACCGGCTGGTACCAGGGCGGCGGCGAGCAGCTGACCGGCGCCCGCGACGTGCTGATCGAGGACCTGCTTATCCACAGCACCGGCCGCGACGGCATCAAGGTCACGCCGAAATCCGACCGCCTGACCGTGCGCCGCACCGAGATCCACAGCACCGGCATGATCTATCCGGCCGGCACGCCGCTGGACAACCGCAACGCCGACGGCATCGACAACGTGCAGGGCTCGGGCATGCGGGTCGAGGACAGCTACCTGCACAACATCTCGACCACCGGCCTGTACTTCAAGGGCGGTGCCCAGGATGTGGTGATCGAGCGCAACGTCATCGACGGCACCGGCATGGGCGGCATCCTGGTCGGCTTCGACACCAGCGTCGAGTTCTTCGACCGCCAGGCCAACCCGGGCTGGTACGAATCGATCCGCGGGGTCGTGCGCAACAACCTGGTGATGAACACCCAGTACGCGGGCATCGGCCTGTACGCCTCGCAGGACGCCCTGATCGCCCACAACACCCTGGTCAACACCGCCCAGACCGGCCATGCGGCCCTGTACTTCGGCGTGGTGTTCCAGGACTGGGACCCGATTGCCGGCCGCCCGTCCAACCTGCGCCCGCGCGTGCTCAACAACCTGGTGATCCAGAACGCCGGCAAGTGCATGGACATCCGCTACAGCAGCGAGCTGGGCGGCCTTTCGGGGCTGTCGGGCGCGACCGGCAGCAACTTCAACGCCTTCCGCGCCGCCAGCGGCAGCTGCCGCTTCACCGACCAGCGACCCGGCAGCCCGGTCGGCAGCAGCGGCACGCTGGCGCAGTGGCGCAGCCACACCGGCGGTGACGGCAGCAGCCTGCAGGGCAACTATGGCGTCGATGCCGCCGGCCGTCTGCCCGCCGGCAGCCCGCTGATCAATGCCGGCACGCCGCTGGCCGAAGTGAGCGACGACTTCGACCGCGAGCCGCGCGACAGCCAGCCCGATATCGGTGCCGACGAGCTGGCCGCGGATTTCATCTTCGCCGGCGGCTTCGAATAGGTCGCCGACCCTGCGGATAGCGTGATCCAATCTACAGTTCCTGCCTATACTGTGATGGATATCACCCTATAGGCTCTCGCGATGCTCCGCCTTCGCCCGTGGCTCCTGACGATAGCCCTGCTCGCGGCCGCTCCACTTCCCGCCGCCGAATGGTTCGTGGCGCTCGACGGCGATGACGCCCGCGGCAACGGCAGCCGCGAACAGCCCTTCCGCACTGTCGGCCGGGTGCTCAGCACCAGCAATGGCGTGGTCAGCCCCGGCGACACCGTCACCCTGCGCGGCAGCGGCGAGGGCCGCTACGAGGAATGCCAGCTGCGCCTGCGCATGCCCCTGACCCTGCGCGCCGCAGCCGGCGAACGCGTCCACCTGCACTGCGACCCGGCGACGCCCGATTCCTCGGTGGTGCAGATCGACCCCAGCGCCTCGGGCAGCAAGGTGATCGGCCTGGAGCTGTCGGGCGCGCAGTACTACGGCGTGTTCCTGCAGAGCTGGTGGGAGCGCGAGGGCGAGGCGACCGCCACCGGCGCCTCGGACGTGCTGCTCGAAGACCTGCACATCCACCACACCGGCCGCGACGGCATCAAGCTGACGCCGAAGTCGAACCGGGTGACGATCCGCCGCTGCCATATCCACCACACCGGCGCGCTGTATCGGCCCGGCACGCCGCTGGACGAGAAAAACGCCGACGGCATCGACAACGTCGGCGGCCACGACATGCGGGTCGAGGACTGCCACATCCACGACATCGCCACCTCGGGCCTGTACTTCAAGGGCGGCGCGCGGCGCGCGCTGATCCAGCGCAACCGCATCGAGAACGTCGGCATGTCCGGCATCCTGGTCGGCTTCGACACCAGCGAGAAGTTCTTCGACACCCTCGACAACCCGGACTACTACGAGTCCATCGACGCGCGCGTGCACAACAACCTGATCCGCGGCGCGGCCTATGCCGGCATCGGCCTGTACGCCTCGAAGAACGCGCAGCTGCGCAACAACACGATCATCGATGCGGCGCGCGAGGGCCATGCCGCGCTGTACTTCGGCATCGTCTTCCAGGACTGGGACGAACGCGCCGGCCGGCCGCCGAACCGCGGCGCCGACATCCGCCACACCCTGGTGCTGCAGGACGGCGGCGCCTGCATGGCGGTGCGCTGGTCGCAGGAGCTGGGCGGCCTGGCCGGGCTCGAAGGCCCGGTCGGCTCCGACCACAACGTGTTCCACGACCGCCGCGGCAGTTGTGGATTCAGCGACAGCCGACCCGGCAGCCGCATTCCGGTGCCGGCCAGTCTGGCGCGCTGGCGGCAGGCACTGGGCGCCGACCTCGACAGCCGGGAGCAGGCGTTCACCCTGGATGCCCGCGGCGCCCTGCCGCTGGATTCGCCCCTGCGCGGCAGCGCCGGCAGCACCGCACCCGAGGATGACCTCTACGGCCGCCGTCGCGGCAAGGCCGCCGACCCCGGCGCGGTGCAGGCGGATGCGGGTTGAGGCGAGCGGCACAGGCCGCTGCCCGCCTCTGCGCATGTGCCCGGCTACGGTCGGGCGCAAGCGGCAGGAAAAAAACTCCGCCGGCCTGATCGATCTCGCCGCCGAATTGCGAGTAGGCCTTCTGTCGACCCGAGTTGTCTCGTTCGACCACGGGCGGAGCTCCGCCGCCCTGGCTCTGGTTATCACTCGCAGCGCGAGTTTTTGTGTTCGGCGTGACCCCCCGGCCCTGGCACGCAGGGTCGGGGGCTTTGCGGGCCCGTCGGCAAGCAGCCGCTACCGCGAAACGCAGGCCGCCAGCACTCGACGCCACGCAATCGCGGCATCGCGCGCGGTTTCCAGGACTCGACAGGCGCCAACAGATCCCTCATCCAGAACCCGCGCGCCACGCCGATCACTCGTGACGCCCGCCGCGCCTGCCCTCTTTCCGCCGTCGCCCCCGCGAAGGCGGGGGCCCAGCCGACCCATGGCACCTCACGCACACGGCTCGCCGGCATATCGCGCGCGTCGAATGGGGGCCGCTGCGCCGGCAGCCTCAACCGCTCGCTCCTGCCTCCCACCCTGCACAGATGCCTCCATCCGCAGCCGCCGAACCGGAGCCTGCAGGACGACGCGCGCATGAACGCGCTCGACTTCCTCCCCGGCCCCAACGGCGCGCTGGCCTGCCGCTACTGGCCAGGCGACGCGCAGCGCGCACCGGTACTGCTGCTGCCGCCCCTGCATGAGGAAATGAACCGCTCGCGCCCGCAGCTGCGGCGCATCGGCGAGCACCTGCAGGCGCGTGGCCACAGCGTGCTGCTGGGCGATCTGTCGGGCACCGGCGACAGCGCGGGCGAATTCGGCGAAGCCTCGCTCGAGCGCTGGCGCGCTGACGTCGAGGCCCTGTTCGACTACCTGCAGACGGACCACCCTGCAGCGCCGGTCACGGTCGCCCTGCGCGGCGGCGCACTGCTCGTGCCTGCGCGCTGCCGACACTGGATCGCCGCATTCCCGCTGGCCAGCGGAGCGCAGCAGATCCGCCTGTGGCTGCGCCAGCGCCTGTACATGGGTCGTTTCCAGGGCGAAGACATCGACAGCGCGGCGCTGCTCGCGCAGTGGCGCGAACACGGCATCGAAGTCGCCGGCTATGCGCTGTCGCCGGCGCTGCTGACCGAACTGGAACGCGCCCAGCTGCGGGTCGGCGATACGGCCGCGGGTCACGTCATCGAATGGCAGCAGCCGCAGCCCTCGGCGTCCTTTGCCAAGGACATCGCGCGCGGCGCGCTGCGGTGGCGTGCGCTGTCCGGCCCGGCCTTCTGGCAGACCCCTGAAACCGCCGTGATCGACGGCCTGCCGGAGGCGATCGCCGCATGGATGCCCGCGTAGTGCCAGCCAGCGTGGCCACGCCCGAACCTTTCTTCATTGCACTCGGCGAAGCGCGGCTGGCGGCGATGCTGCACCACGGCCGCGCCGAGGCCACGGTCGGCGTGCTGATCGTGGTCGGCGGCCCGCAGTACCGCGTCGGCGCACATCGGCAGTTCCTGCTGCTGGCGCGACGTCTGGCTGCGGCCGGCATCCCCTGCCTGCGCTTCGACCTGCGCGGCATGGGCGACAGCAGCGGCGAGGCGATCGACTACCTGCAGGCGCGCGCCGACATCGACGCGGCCATCGACGCCTTCAAGGCGCGCTGCCCCGGACTGCGCGGCATCGTGCCCTGGGGCCTGTGCGATGGTGCTGCCGCGATCCTGCTGCACGCGGCGACGCGGCCGGACATCGCCGGCCTGGTGCTGCTCAATCCGTGGGTGCGCCAGCAGCACACGCTGGCGCAGAGTCTGGTCCGCCACTACTACTGGAACCGTCTGCGCTCCAGGGATTTCTGGCGCAAGCTGCTCCGCGGCGGCGTCGACATCGGTCGCGCCGCACGCGGGCTGCTGTCGGCGCTGCAGCAGAGCCGCCCTGCACCTGAGCCCACTGAAGACAGCGAGGCCAAGGCCGCGGTGACAGAGCAGAACTTCGTCGCGCGCATGGCCGCGCGCTGGCAGCGCAGCACGGCGCCGAGCCTGGTGCTGCTGTCGGGCGAGGACCTGGTCGCCGCCGAGTTCCGCCAGCGCTGCGCCGATGATCCGCAGTGGAAGGCGCTGCTCGGCCGCCCGCAGGTCCGCTGCGTCGAACTGGCCGGCGCCGACCACACCTGCTCCAGCGCGCAGCACCGCGCCCGGGTGGAAGACGAAACCCTGGCCTTCGTGCAGGGCCTCGACGGGGTAGCTTCCGAGCGTTGACGCGGCATCAATGCGTTGACGTGAGGCGGTCAAGCGCGCGCAAGGCGACACCCGAGGCCTGGGCGCGATGCAAGCACCCAGGCGCGTAGCGACGCTCGACACCCGTGCCGGACGCTTTCAGCCGAACATGAAGCAAGCCCTGAGGCGAAGCCGTGGGGGCAGCCGAACGGGAGCCAAGCCCCCGGCAGGTGCGCTGCGCTTACCAGCCCTACAAGAGCAGGAGACGCTGCGCACACATCGAAGCCCAGAGCGGCTGCACGCGTAGGGCAGGTAAGCGCAGCGCACCTGCCAGCACGTCCTCACGACACGAACCACCAAACGACACCACGACGCGCGCGCTCCTCCGCGCCCCAAAAACATCGTGGTGCGAACCCCTCTCCCCTCGTGGGAAGCGCAGGAGAGTGTTTGTCGGCTGCCGGCGGCAGCCGACACTCTCCGCAGCCCGAGCGAAGCGAAGGCAGGTTGGGGGAGAGGGGGCGGCGCTCGCCACAAGCCCCAGCGCATTCGCGGGGCGCCGGCCTTAGCGGTGCGACCTCACGGCCGGCACAGCCCGACGCGAAAAAACGTCGCCGACCTTGATCGATTCCGCCTCCGTTTCGCGGGTAGTGATCCTGCCCGCGCAGGTTGTCCTGCCGCGGCCCCGGGCGGGCTCCGCCGACCCGGCGCTTGCTATCGCTCACCTTCGAGCTGTGTTCCTGGGCATTCGACCCGGCCCTGGCGACATCCAGGGCCGGGGATTCTTCTAGGCAACCGCGCAGGGCAATGCCACTCCGCTTCGGCCTGGCGCTCGCGCCGTTACTCGAACCCGCTGCCAAACACCCAGTTCTGATCGACAAAGCTGCGGCTGGCCTCGGGCGTGTTGCCATAGGCGCCCAGATTCACCCGCCCACCGTTCGGCGCGGGCTCGCTGGCATATGGCGACCCCGCATCCCCCGCGTCTACTGCCGGGCTGGTGCGCGCATCCGGCACCCAGCCACTAGCGCTGTAGTGTCCGCCCATCGACTGCAGGTGGTAATCGCCCGCCGCCGCCGACACGAACAGCGGGTCGACATTGCGATTGCCCGAGCCCGCCTGCGCAGTGATCGAGTGGGTGATGGAGAAGCTGCCGCCGCTGTTGGTGGCGAACTCGCGGGTGTTGCCCCACAGGATCGAGTTCTTCAGCGTCAGCGTGGAGCTGGCCTCGATCAGGATCGCCGCCCCGCCCGGCACGCTGGCCGCGCAGGCATGGCCGGCGATGGTCAGATGCTCGGCGGTGACCCGCGAGACCCCACCCGGCCCACCATCGACGTAGAGCGCCGCGCCGTAGCGATTGCCGCCGGTGCAGCGATTGGCCACCACCAGATCGTTACGCATCGTGCCGGTCGAGCCTTCGTCCCAGAACACGCCCGAACCCGCCGAAGGCGCGCCGTTGTCGGTGATCAGGTTGCGCTCGGTGGTGGCCACCGCGCCGTCGAACATCAGCCCGCCGCCCCAGCCATAGCCAGCGGTGGCGCCGACCACGTTGCCGCGCACGATGTTGCCGCGCAGCTCGGTCACCGCCGTCGACAGATACACCCCGCCGCCGTGGTCGCTGTGTGCGGTGTTGTTGGCGATGCGGTTGCGCAGCAGCAGGGCCTGGCGTCCGCTGATGGTGATGCCCGCGCCCTTGCCGGCGAGGTTGTCTTCGACCACGTTGTCTTCGATGCGCAGGCTGCCGCCGCCGCTCTCGGTGCCGTTGCGCACGTACACCCCGCCGCCGCGCGAATCCTGCGCGGTGTGGTTGCGGCTGCGGTTGGCGCGGATGCGGTTGTGGCTGATCACAAGCGTCACCCCGCTGCCGAGCGTGGCGTAGACACCGCCGCCGTGGCCGTAGCCGTTCTGCCAGCTGGTGCCGAGGCCGACGCCGCCGGTGATCTCGAAGCCATCGAGCACGGTTTCGCCACTGCCGCCCAGATGCAGCTGGATCGCCGGATTCAGGCCCTGACCATCAAGCACGCTGCGATGCACCGACGCATCGCGCGCCGCGAAGTCCGCGCTGAAGCCGCCGAGCAGGCTGAGCCGCTTGCTGCTGGGCGTCGACAGGCTGCCCAGCGCGAGGTTCTCGCGATAGGTGCCGGCGGCCACCTGCACGGTGTCGCCGGCCTTGGCGCCGGCCAACGCTGCCGCGACCGTCGCCAGCGGCGCCGCGGCCGTGCCCGTACCGCCGGCTGCGGCGCCGGCACGCACGCAGATCACCGCCACGCCGGCGCTTGTGAACCCCGTGCAGGCGTAGCGCAGCCCGTTGTCCGCCCCCTGCGGGCCCTCGCCGATGACCGCGGCATGGCCCGGTACAGCGGCCAGCAGCGCGGCCCAGACCACGAGCGCGGTCCGCGTTGTTCGACGGAAACCACGTTGCCGCTTGAGGAAGGAATCAGGCATCGCCGTGCGCCCCTGCTGCGGCCGACTGCGCGGCGAGCACCCACGCAAACGGCCAAAAGAGTGCGCATGATCACCCTTTGAATGTGATTGTTCTAGCGTCTCGGCCCCGCGTGGGCGCATAGGGTGAGCCTTGGCCCACCATGAGCTCCACCCTCGCCTCGGCGTTGTCGTGTCGCTTCGTCGCTTGAAGCGAAGAGCAGGAGCTCTCGGTCGGCCCTGCGGGCTGCACCGCCCTGCGCCCGTCATAGGGTGGGCCCTGGCCCACCATGAGCTTCAGCCTCGTTTCGGTGTTGTCGTGTCGCTTCGTCGCTTGAAGCGAAGAGGCAAGAGCTTTCGGTCAACGCTTCGGGCTGCCCGACCTCCTCCCGCCGCTCCCCAGGGGCCCCGTGAAGAGCGCGGGTCCTGCCCGCAAGAGCGAGTGCAGAAGCGTCAGACGCCGAGAGCCGGAAGCGAAGAGCGACGAGCGAAGACCAGCTGAGGCTGCGCCTCGCCCACCCGCCTTCGACACGCCTCCGATCCACCCGGCTGCGCCTCGCCCCACCCATCCTCGACACGGCTCCGACTCCACAGGCTGGATCCCGACCTTCCAAACCACGCCACCGCCGCAATCCCCTAGCCTGTGCCTCTCCCAATCGACGCGCGCACCCGCATGCCCGACCTCAGCACCCGACTCCGCCAGCAGCTCGGCCTCGCCCAACCCGTGACGGTGAGCGTCGAACGCGCCGAGCCCCTCGACTTCGACGGCTACACCCGCGAGCGCATCGAATACCCGGGCCTGGAGGGCGACGCGATTCCGGCCTTCCTGTTCACCCCGAAGCACTGCGCGCCGCTGGGCGGTGTGGTGGTCTTCCACCAGCACAACGGCGAGTTCCACTTCGGCAAGAGCGAAGTGGCCGGAGAGGTCGGCGACCCCTTCCAGGCCTTCGGGCCGGCGCTGGCCCGGCGCGGGCTGGTCGTGCTGGCGCCGGATGCGGTCACATTCGAAGACCGGCGCGGCGCGGTGCACGGCGTGCAGCCCGACACCTACGACTGGCTGCAGCACTACAACGCGCTCTGCTATCGCCTGCTGCACGGCGACTCGCTGATGCGCAAAGGTCTGGACGACGCGCAGCGGGCGCTGAGCGTGCTGCTGCAGCTCGCGCCGGTCGACGACAGCAGGGTCGGCATCGCCGGCCACAGCTACGGCGGCTACACCGCGCTCTACCACGCGGCCTTGGACACGCGCTGCCGCTTCGCGTGCATCAGCGGCGCGGTCTGCAGCTTCGAGACCCGCCGCCGCGCCGGCACCGGCATCACCCTGTTCGAAACCGTGCCCGGTCTGGCCCGGGACCTCGACACCCACGACGTACTGGCCGCCATCGCCCCGCGCCCGACCCTGGTGGTGTCAGGCAGCGAGGACAAGTACTCGCGCGACGCCGACGCGGTGGTCGCCAGGGCCGGCGGCAGCCACATCACCGAGCTGCGGGTGCAAAGCGGGCATGCGCTGGAGCGGGAGCGGTTCGAGGCGATGGTGGGGTGGGTGGTGGAGCGGGTGCAGCCTTAATCCGTTCGTCTGGACCCATGAGTCCTGAAGCGGCCGTCTTCCTTAGGCGGCGACGACACGACGCGGAAGTTGGTGAATGCTCGGCGATGTGCAGAGGCGCCTGGTTCACCTGCGCAGGGTTTCGATTCGCCACCCGTGTGTCGCTCAGAGAGAAGTGCACTCTGACCCGTGTTCCCCGGACCCGTGTTCCCCGAGTCAGGAACACGTTCCTTCCAGGACTTACTGAACCGGAGCCCTCTCCTGGTCGCTCACCTTGAGGATCGAGCTGGGTCCCCGAAGACCGGACCTGGTGAAGGGGGTGATTTCAACTTGAAGATCGACAGGCTTCTTCACCTGCGAGATCTCCGGCCAGTGGAAGGTGAAAAGTCGCTCACCGTTGCCATTGGAACCTCCCGCATAGATGCCCTGCTGGAAGATCAGATCCGGCGCGCTGCCAGCTACCTCTCGGAACTCGAAGAGGTACGGCAAGCGAGGGCTGTCGTCGCGAACCGCGATTGTTACCGCCGAGGTCTCGACGCACGTACTTTCCCCACGCGCAGCCGGCCGCCCGCGCTGAATACTTACGACCCTAGCTACTGGCACGGTGGGCAGCGATTCGCCCTCGTACGCTGCCGCGGGGTCGAACTCCGCAGGTGCTTCGAAAGCGGGACTGCACGCTTCGGCGTTTCTGCCCACGAGCAGCAGGGCAAGAAGTGCAAGTACTTTCATTTGAGATCCAGAAAGAAAGTTGGTCCAGCCGCGCAGTGGCTTCATGCCGCAACAGCTACCGACCAGCGAACAAGGCAAACACCACCAGCATCCCGAGAGCGAGGACTGCTGCCGCAATAGCAGTGAGTTCAGCATTCACGAGTGTCCGAGCGGAAGGATTGCGTACAAGTTTGATGAGCGCTATTGGGACAGGAACGATTCCGCCCAGCAAGTCCAAGACAAGAACGCCCGCCGTAGCGGAAGCGCCAATGGAACCTTGAGGGAATCTAAATGCAAACTGGGTGAGCCAAGCCCCAACCGCCGTGACTAAGGGTAAGCACAGGAAGAACCGCATTGGCCACCCGAACGATCTGCGGACATCTGGTTCTATGGAATCCCTCAACTGTTGACCAAGACCCAAGTTGGGCCGCGCCGCCAAGCGGCTTAGTCTTGCAACTGTCACGCTTCGTTGAGCCTGTTCAACAGACGCCAAAGCACAGAGCTGTGCGTGGCGCCTGGGCATGCGCTGGATGGGGAGCGGTTTGAGGCGGTGTTGGAGTGTGTGGTTGGGCGGGTGGAGGTGGAGCGAGTTCGACTGGACCCATAATGCTTGAAGCGACCGTTTCTCATAGGCAGCGACGAGACGACGCGGGAGTTGGCCGGAAATCGAGAAATTCCAAACGAGCATGGTGCGTCTACCCGGGGTCTCTTTTCGCGACCCTGATTCGTGCAGAGAGAGTCCACTCTGACCCGTGTTTCGACGGTGCAGAGAGAGTCCACTCTGACCCGTGTTTCGACGCTCAATTTACTCGCAGATTGTGCCTTACTATCTCAGCGGGACCATTGGTTTCTACCTCAATGAACAGGTAGCAAGTCGCTCCAAGGGGCCCACCGGAGAGCATTACCAAGTTCCCTTGAACTCTTGGTTCTTCAAAGTTGCACGCGACAGATCCATTGCCGCGAACACTTCTGCTGGCTGAGAGAACTTCGCTCGAAAATTCGATCAATATTTCTGCTTGAGGCACTTCCACAGGGAATGTAGTGCCAAGAATGACCTGCATGGCGCTCGACCGATCATCCTGTTTCACTACCTCAATGATCGAGAGAACTGGCTGCATATTGGCAAGTTGGGCGTCGAGACGTACGAGAGCAGCCTCTTTCGTTCGTAGGTCAGCAACGTAGGCATGTGAAAGCTCCAGCAAGTCGTTCTTTCCTTGTATCAGCTCCGAAATTTTTGCGTCCTTCTGGGCTTCGATTTGCGATCCAAAGAACCAAACTCCGATCCCTGAGACAACGACGATTAGCGCACCCAAGAAGGACGCCACTTGACACACAGCTAACCAAGTCTGCGGATTCATTTCAGTATGTCCATTGTTTTAGGCGTCTGCCTGGGCAGTCCGAGGTCAAATCTAGCTTCGTAGCACCAGCAGCCCGATTGTCCACCTATCGCGGCGCGATGCTAATTTGATAGACCCGCTACTTTAACAGATCAAACCCTCTTCTTATTCTTTCGGGAGGATATGATTAGCTTTATTACTCCGGCTCAACGCCTGGGGCTAAGCCCTCATAACCTTCTGCCAATTGTGCGCGTGCGGATGCCAAAAGCGTGAGGTAGTTAGATTGAAACGGCTCGACTAGTGCCTTTTCCAGCTGGCTGGCAACATGCATGAACGCGATGAACTCAGCGTTGTTGCGCAGGCGGAAGAGATCATCCTCATCAAACCGCGCGAAGAACTCGAATAGCACGAGTGCTTCATCGCGCGAAAGGTGAATTGTGACTGGCTCGCTCATGTCGCCCCACTGAAAGTAGACGCCAGATCGACGCCTAGCCGTCGTATCACTCCCGAATCGCCACACCCATGGATGGTGAATAGGCCTTCAAATCATCATCTAGCAGCGAGGCGCTTGGGTTGGCTTCAATCGCAAGCTACCGCGAACCATGGCCGCTCTCAGCCAGAACTTTCAACAACCTCGCACCTGTGTTCCGGCTCGGCATCACTCCCACGCCCAACCCCTGCTTTTTGGCGGCGCGTCTCAAGCCCCCGGCCCCCTCACCCCGTACAAAACACCCGCGGCAACCCAAAAATCCCCTCGAACAGCGCCGGCGCCACATACGGCTCGATCGGTTCGCGGCGGATGTCGTAGTCATCCCCCGTGTCCATGCCCTGGAACCCGCCGTAGTACGAGAACGCATACCTCACCCCAGCCTCGCGCAGCACCAGCCGGGTATCAGCATTGAAGCTGTCGCGGTTGCCGACCGGGTAGGCGAAGGCGCGCATGGGGCGGCCGAGTTCGGTCTGCAGGCGTTCGGCGCAGCCGAGGATCTCTTCGCGCTGTTCGTCGATCGGCAGTCGCGACAGGACGGGGTGGTGCATGGTGTGGCCGCCGATGTGCATGCCGTTCGCCTGCATGTCGCGCAGCATGTCCCAGCTCATCCACTGCTCGCGGGCGGCGGGCTGTTCGGCTTCTGGCAGTTGGGCCAGGCGCTGCAGCAGGGCCTGGGCGCGTTCGCCGGGCAGGCGCTTGTACAGGCGCAGCAGTTGGCGCACGGCCTCGGGTTTGGCGGCGGGGCTCAGGTCCAGCGTCGGCAGTTCGTACTCGGGCAGCTCCAGGCTGCTGGCGCTGGTGCTGTCGATCAGAGCGTTGATGGCGTCCCACCAGGGCAGGCGCGGGTTGTCGATGTAGCCGGTGGCGATGAAGAAGGTGGCGCGTGCGCCTTCGCGGCGCAGCACCTCGAAGGCGGCGTGGTAGTTGTCGCTGTAGCCGTCGTCGAAGGTCACCAGCACGAAGCGGCCGCGGCTGCGACGGGCGTCTTCGATGTCGTCGGGGGTGATCAGTTCGGCGTGGCGCTTGAGAAAGCGGATCTGCGCGGCGAATTCGTCGACGCTGGCGCTGATCACGCCGGGGTCGCAGTAGCTGGGCAGGTTGCTGGCGATGCGGTGGTAGTTCAGGCACAGCAGGCCGCGTGGGCGGTAGACGGTGCGCAGCAGGGCCAGGGCGCCGCTGTGTTTCAGGGCGTGGGCCAGCAGCAGTCGCTTCATGCGGTATCTCCCCTCAGAGGCCGCGATGTGTGGGGTCCGCGCTGCGGCCCCGTGGACGCGGGCGCTTGCGCGCGCCGCCGTGTGATTGAGGCACGCCCGCGCGCGGTGTCGCGCCTGCGTTCGCGCCTGCCTTGGCATCGCGCGCTTCCGCTGTTGCCGTCGCCCCCGCGCAGGCGGGGGCCCGGGAAGGGCTCGACGCAGTCGCTGGAGCACTGGATCCCCGCCTGCGCGGGGATGACGAATGCCGGTGTCTTCGGCAGCCGCTGGCCAGCAGTACGGGGCTGAGAGGGTGGCAGCGGGCGCCCGCGCGCGGTGTCGCGCCTGCGGTTGCGCCTGCCTCGGCATCGCGCGCTTCCGCTGTTGCCGTCGCCCCCGCGCAGGCGGGGGCCCAGGAGAGGCTCGACGCAGTCGCAAGACCACTGGATCCCCGCCTGCGCGGGGATGACGAATGCCGGTGTCTTCGGAAACCGCTGGCCCGCGCCACGGAGCTGAGAGGGTGGCAGCGTGCGGCCACACGCGGTCTCGCGCCTGCGGTCGCGCCTGCCTTGGCGTCGCGCGCTTGCCCTGTTGCCGTCGCCCCCGCGCAGGCGGGGGCCCGGGAAGGGCTCGACGCAGTCGCAAGACCACTGGATCCCCGCCTGCGCGGGGATGACGAATGCCGGTGTCTTCGGAAACCGCTGGCCCGCGCCACGGAGCTGAGAGGGTGGCAGCGTGCGGCCACACGCGGTCTCGCGCCTGCGGTCGCGCCTGCCTTGGCGTCGCGCGCTTGCCCTGTTGCCGTCGCCCCCGCGCAGGCGGGGGCCCGGGAAGGGCTCGACGCAGTCGCAAGACCACTGGATCCCCGCCTGCGCGGGGATGACGAATGCCGGTGTCTTCGGAAGCCGCTGCCTCGCGCCACGGAGCTGAGAGGGTGGCAGCGTGCGGCCACACGCGGTGTCGCGCCTGCGTTCGCGCCTGCCTCGGCATCGCGCGCTTCCGCTGTTGCCGTCGCCCCCGCGCAGGCGGGGGCCCAGGAGAGGCTCGACGCAGTCGCAAGACCACTGGATCCCCGCCTGCGCGGGGATGACGAATGCCGGTGTCTTCGGAAACCGCTGGCCCGCGCCACGGGGCTGAGAGGGTTGCAGCGTGCGGCCACACGCGGTGTCGCGCCTGCGGTCGCATCGGCGCGAGCGCCGCGTGCTCATGCTTCGCGCTCGCGCATGCGCTGGCTCCACCGCTGCAGCCAGGGGCCCAGGCGCGTCTGCAGGCGCGGGATTCGGGCCAGGGCCTCGTGCAGGGTGTCGGCGTCTTCGCTGCGCCAGGCGCGCAGCACCAGACCCAAACCCACGAACAGCGCCGCATACAGCACGCCGGCGGCGAAGCGCAGCCAGGGTTCTGCGGTATGCAGGGCGATCGCGACCGCCGGCAGCGCAGCCAGCGCGCCGGCCAGGGCCAGCCGCGACAGCTCGCGCCACGGCAGGCGCAGGCCGAGCGCGATGCGCGTGCCCAGCACCAGCACGGCCATCAGCAGCAGGCGCGAGGCGGCGTGCGCGGCCAGTGCGCCCATCAGCCCATGGATGGGAATCCACCACAGGGCGAGGCCGAGGGTGAGCAGGATCGAGCTGCTGGCGATCAGGGCGCGCAGGCGCTGGTGGTCGGTGGTCGACAGCAGGGCGCCGAAGGCACCTTCACTGAGGGTGAGGCCGCCGATCACCACCATCCAGCGGAACACGTCAGCGACCGGGGCATAGGCGCTGCCGTAGAGCAGCTGCACGGCGAGGTCCGCGGCCAGCGCGGCGCTGCCCGCGAGCAGCAGGCCGAAGAACAGGAAGATGCGCACGGCGTTGCCGAGCACGCGGCCAACCTGCGCCAGCCCCTGCGCGCCGTAGGCGTGGGCCATCATCGGCATCAGCACGCTGGACAGACCCGACGACAGCAGATCAACACCGCCGCGGGTCAATGCGGCGGCGATGGCGAAATAGCCGACCGCCGCGGCACCGGTGAACAGGTTGAGCAGGTAGGTCTCGACCGACTTGTTGCCCAGCGCGGCGGCGATGACCAGCGCGATGGTCCAGTACAGATGCGGGCGCAGCCGCGCCAGCAGCTCGGGCTGCGGGGCCTCGCGCACGCCGCGCACTTCGGCCCGACGCGCGCCGATCACGCCCAGCACGCCAAAGGCCAGGCTGGTGGCGGTGAACACCAGCAGATAGGCCAGCAATGAGGCGCCGCGCCAGAACAGCAGGGCCACCGCCAGCGCATTCAGCAGGCCGAGCGCCACGGTGATGCCGGCTTCCAGATCGAAGCGGCCATGCCCCTTGGCCATCGAGATGTAGAAGATGAAGACCGACTTGCCGCTCATGCTGATCAGCGCCAGCGCGGTGAACAGCAGCAGCTGCTCCTGCTGCCAGCCGCTGCGCTCGACGAAAGGCAGGGTCGCGGCATAGCCGAGCGCGACCGCGCCAAGGCACAGCAGCTGACGCCGCCACAGCCAGCCCTGCACGCGCATCGCGCCATCGCGATCGGCGCGGCCCAACGACTCCGAGACGAAGCGGATGCCGGTGGTGGTGAGGCCGTTGTTGGCGATGATGCCGAGCACCCCGGACAGCCACACCAGATAGGCGTAGTGGCCGAAGTGCTCGGGGCCGAGGTCGCGCGCGATCAGCGCGCTGACCACCAGGCCAAGCGCGTACACGGCATAGGTCGAGCCGGTCATCATCAGCGCCCCGCGCAGGGCGGCGACGCGGCCGAAGGCGCCGCTCATGCCTGCCACCTCGTGCGGGTCTGCAGCGCCGCGGGCACGCGCGCGCTGTGGAACAATCGCCGCCCGCAGGCGATCGGCCTGCGCCGGCCTGCGAGTGTCTGCGAATGCGCTGCAATGCGTCCGTGCTTCCGCGTCTGCTGCATGTGGTCGATGGGCTCGATACGGGTGGCTTGGAGCGCTTCGTCTGCGACCTGGCGCTGAGCCAGCACGCGGCCGGGCAGTCGGTGGCGGTGTTCAGCCTGAACCGCACGGACGGCTTTCGCGCCGAACTGGAAGCCGGCGGCGTCGAGGTGATCCAGGGCGACAAGCGCGGCGGCTTCGACCGCGCGCTGATCCTGCGGCTGCGCGCGCTGGTGCGCGAGCGCGGCATCGAGCTCGTTCATACGCACAACTTCGTGCCCAACTACTACGCCGCGCTGGCCGTGCTCGGCCTGCGCTGCGCGCTGCTCAACACCTGCCACAACATGGGCACGCGGCTGCGCGAGCGTCGTCTGCGCTGGCTGTTCCGGCTGAGCCTGCTGCGCACCGCACGCATCGCCACCGTGGGTGAAGCAGCGCGCGCGCATCTGGTCGGCGCCGGCCTGCTGCCGGCGGCGCGCACCGTGGCGCTGGACAACGGCATTCCGGTGCAGCGCTTCGCCCGCGGCGAGCGCGCCCGCGCAGCGGCGCGTGAGCTGCTGGGTGTACCGGCCGATGCGCCGGTGCTGGGCTGCGTCGGCCGGCTGGTGGCGCTGAAGAACCACGCCCTGCTGATCGGCGTGCTGCCGGATCTTCGCGCACGCTTTCCCGACCTGCAGCTGGTGCTGATCGGCGACGGCCCTCTGCGGGCGGAACTGGCGCAGCAGGTGCAGTCCCTGGGCCTGGGCGACTGCGTGAAGTTCGCCGGCGACCGCAGCGATGTCGCCCAGCTGCTGTGTGCCTTCGATGTGTTCGTGCAGCCCTCGCGTACGGAAGGCCTGTCGATCGCCCTGCTGGAGGCCAGCGCCGCCGGCTGTGCGATCGTCGCCAGCCGCGTCGGCGGCAACCCGGAGATCGTCGCCGAGGGCGAGCGCGGGCGCTTGTTCGAAAGCGAGGATGCCGTTGGTCTGCAGGCGGTGCTGGGCGAGCTGCTGGCCGATGCAGCGCAGCGCCGTCGCCTGGGCGATGCCGCGCGCAGCTGGGCCGAGCGCGAGGTCGGCATCGAGCGCGCGCGCGAGCGCTATGCCGCGCTGTATGCGCAGGCGCTTGAAGGCTGAGGGTTGGCGGGAGGCGTGGAGGCGGATGCGCTGACGCGCAGCCGCGGAGTACTTCACTGGGTGCCCGCCTTCGCGGGCACGACGGGCTGAGGGCGTTTCGGTCGCCCGCGCCTGTGCAGAATGCGCATGTGTTCTTGAAGCAGCCTCGCTCCATCTGCTGCCGCTGTTTGTAGGAGCCTGCTTGCAGGCGACCGCAGCCTGAGCGTTGCGCCCACCCTGCGGGTCGCGAGCAAGCTCGCTCCTACAAACAGCCGGGATTCGGGATTCGGGATTTGGGATTCGTTGCGCATGGGCGAGCACAACCCCCCCGCTCGTCGCCCCCGCGCAGGCGGGGGCCCAGAGTGCTGGCCTCGGTGTTGCTATGTCTTCAAGGCGACTCACGGCTGCAGCTCCAGATCGCGCTGCAGCGCTTCGCGCAGGGTTTCAGATGTGCTGAAACCGAGCGCCGGCAGTGCGCTGCGGTAGTCGAAGGCGGTGAACGCGGAACGCACCTGGTAGGGCGTGGGGAAGCTCGCCAGCGGGCCGCGGCGCAGGCGGCCCAGGCGCTGCAGCAGGCCGCCGAGGCGCGACATCAGGGCCGGACGGATCGGCAGCAGGCGCGGCGCGCGTTTGGCTTCGCGCAGCAGCGCGACGAACTCGCGGCCGCGCAGCATCGGAGTATCCACGAGGTTGAAGCACTCGCCCTCGAAGCGCGCCGCGCGTTCGATGAAGGCCAGCGCCTGCGCGGCATGGCGCAGGTGGACCATCGGCAAGGGCAGGTCCAGGCCCGGCGCGAGCCAGAAGCCCGCCGGCAGTGGCAGCGCAAGTCGACCGGGCAGACCCAGGGCACCGGGCCCGACCAGGATGCCCGGCCGCGCAATGCAGACGCTCAGCTGATCGCGGCGCGCGCGGTGCACCACCAGCGCCTCCTGCGCACACTTCAGATGCGTGTAGGCGTCGCGCTTCCAGGGTTCGGGCTCGATCGGTGTGGCTTCATCGACCACGCTGCCCGGCGCGCCCTGCGCGGTGGCGTAGACGGCCACCGAGCTCACGTGCAGCAGGCGCGGCGGCGCGCTGCAGACGGCGAGCGCGTCGAGCACGCAGGTCGTCGCGCCGAGCGTGGCGCGGGCCATGTCTTCGGGGCGACCGCGCTTGGCGGCGGCCAGCAGGAAGACGGTAGGCGCGCCCTCGAACTGCGCGCGCAGGGCCTCGGCATCGTCGAGCTCGTAGCGCTCGATGGCGTAGCGCGCGGAGTCGATGCCTTCGAGCAGCGCCAGCAGCGGCGCGGCATCGCTGCTCGGCCGCAGCTGCAGTCGCAGCGGTGCGGCGGCTTCGGGCTGCGCGTCCAGCAGGGCGCGCGCCAGATGCCGACCCAGCAGGCCGGAAGCGCCAAGGATCAGGCTGCCGCGCGCGCGCGACGCTGCGACGTCGAGGCTCATGCCGTGCCTCCACCCTGCGTGGCCCAGGGCATGGGCTCGGGCGCGTCGAAGCGGCTTTCGATCTCGACCACGGCGGGGCCGTCCAGCGCGTTCGAAATCGCGAGCGCGACTTCGGTGATGTGCAGGCAGAAGCGCGCCGACAATCGCGGCGCGCGGCCTACGCGGATCGCCCGCGCCAGATCGACCGGGCCGAGACAGAAATCGACCTTGCGGCGACCCTTGGAGGCCGCGATGGCGTCGGCATCGCCCAGCAGCTTCAGGCGCTGGGCGAAGGGTGCTTCACGCGAGCGGCCCAGCAGTTCGATGCGACCACGGCGGCGCACCGGCGAGGTCGGCTTCCAGCAGTCCTCGACCCACAGCGCGCCCTCTTCACCGGCGATCAGCAGGCGATGGTCGTGCGGGGCGACGATGCTGCAGGTCAGGCGCGAGACGGCGCCGCTTTCGTGCTCCAGCGCTGCGACCGAGAAGTCCGCTGCCTGGCGCTCCAGCGGCACGCCCATGTTCTTTTCGTGCACGATTCGCGAGGCGAATGCGGTGACGCGCCTGACCGGGCCGAGCATGGCCACCAGCCAGGTCAGCGCATAGCCGGCGTGTTCCAGGGTGTTGCCGACTTCGAGCTCGTCGACATGCGGCCAGGGCGCGCCGCTCGCGCCGATCCAGCGTCGGTAGGCCATGCGGTGCAGCAGGCCGTCGTCCATTTCGGCATAGGCGAGGTAAGGCCGGCCGATGCGGCCGTCGCGCAGGGCCTTCCACAGCGTCTGCGCGGGCCGGCCGAGCAGGCGGCTGGGCGCACCCGAGAGCAGCAGGCCGCGCGCTTCGGCCAGCGCGACCAGCTCACGTGCATCGTCCACGCGCATGGCCAGCGGCTTCTCGGAATAGACGTGCTTGCCGGCCTCAAGACAGGCGCGGCTGACTTCGTAGTGCGCGTGCGGGTTGGTCAGGTTGAGAACGAGCTCGACGCGCGGATCGGCCAGCAGGCTGGCAAGATCGGGATAGACCTCGACCGCGTGCCGGCGCGCGAAGGCGAAGCTGCGCCCGGAGTCGCGATCGAACACGCCGTGCAGTTGCAGCTGCGCGTGCTTGCGCAGGGTTTCGAGGTAGAGATCGGCAACGAAGCCGCAGCCGATGATTGCGATGCCGACCGCCTGCGTGCTCATCGCGGTTTCCAGATGTCCTGCGCCGGCCGGCGCAGGATGTCGATGAAGCCGCGCACCACGCAGAGCTGCATCTGCACGAAGCCGGTGACCAGGCCGGCCAGCGGCAGGCGCTTCAGCGCGGGCACGGCGGGTGTGAGCAGGCCCAGCGCCCAGGCGCCGAGATGCGGCAGCAGCAGCAGGGCCCAGACGTCGCTGTAGCGCGCCAGCATCAGGTGCGAGAACAAGGCGAGCGCGAGCAGCAGCGGCCCGGCGAGACGCAGCAGCTTGTGCCCGGCGAAGCGCAGGAACAGCGGATTGGCGAGCGGGTTCAGCAGCCGCGGCTCCAGCGCCAGCAGCTGGAAGTTGCCGGCCAGCGTGCGCACCTTGCGCCGGCTTTCCTGCTCCAGCTCGGCGCTGGGCCGGTCCCAGGCGATGGCGCCGGCCTCGAACAGCACGCGCTCGCCGGCCATGGCGCTTCGCATCGGTATCAGCACGTCGTCGAGCAGAGTCTGCGGCGGGATCGGCGTGTAGTCGGCCCGTCGCATGACGTAGAGCGCGCCGCTGACGCCGACCACCGAGCCGGTCGCCGACTCCAGCCCGCGCACGAGTTTTTCGTAGCGCCAGTAAGCGTCGACGGTGTGGCCAAAACCCTGGGTGCCCTCGGCCTCGAAGGCGAGCTCGCCGCCGACCACGCCGACGCCAGGCTGCAGCAGGCGCGCGACCAGCAGGCGCGCGGCGCTGGGTTCGATGCGCTGGCGCACATCGCAGAACAGCAGGACCTCGCCCTCGGCCGCGGCGACGGCGTCGTTGAGGCAGGCGGCCTTGCCGCGACGCTGCTCGAAGGCCAGCACGCGAAGGCGCGGGTCCTCGATCGCGCGCGCGGCGGCTTCAGTGCCGTCGCTGCTGCCGTCGCAGGCCAGCACCACCTGCAGGCGGTCGGCGGGATAGTCCAGGCTGAGAACATTGCGCAGCTTGCGTGCGATCGCGGCCTCTTCGTTGTGGGCGATCAGGATCACGCTGAGCCGCGGCCACTGGCGCGGCTCGGGTGCGGACGAGGCAGGCTCGGCGCCGCGGGCGCGCAGCCACAGCAGCAGCGGATAGCCGAGCCAGGTCAACGCGACCAGGCCGACGCTCGCGAGCAGCAGCGCTTTCCAGAGCATCAGGCGGTCTCTTCGACGTGGCGCGGCGCGTAGGCCGGGCGCGCGATGCGGTAGTCGCGGTACTGGCCGGGGTTGCCGGTTTCACCGGCTTCGGCCGCCTTGACGATGTTGTACATCTCGCGCGCCGAGACGTAGTGCAGCTGCCAGCGCTCGCCGTCGTTGTACTCGCGTTCCAGGTGCTGGAAGGCCTCGCGCATCGGCGCGCCGAGCAGGGTGTCGAGATCGCATTCCTGGGTGCCGTGGGTGTGGATCTTGACGAAGATCCATTCCGGCCGGCCTTCGACGTGGACGCCGGTGCGCACCCAGTGGTCGATGCGCGCGGGCTCGGGCGGGCTGACCGCGCGGATGTCCGAGTTCTCGATGCGCGGCAACAGGCCGAACTTGCGGCGACGGAAGTTCAGGCCCAGCACGCCCTGGATCAGCATCAGGTCGCCCCAGGGCTTGCCGCCGACGCGCACGCGCTGGCCGCGGTCGTGTGACTTCGGCTGCTGCGGGTCGTCCTTGGCGTAGTAGATGCGGTTGATGGTGCTGGGCTGGGTCGGATCAGGCGCCGAGGGAAAGGTGAAGTCGGCGTAGCAGCCCTCTTCGCGCAGGATGATCAGCTCGTTGTTGATGCCGCAGCCGCGGCCCTCGGGGTGGCTGTTGTCCAGCGCCCAGTTGCCGTGGATGAAGGCCCACTGCGGCTGGCCGGTCGATGGATCGACCGGCAGCGCGTCGTGGCGCTCGACCAGCTGGCGGGTGAAGCGGCGCAGGGTCTCGCGCAGGTTGGCCTCGGTGTCGTTGTCGTGGTGCAGGTGGACCTCGATCTCGCCCAGCCCGAGGCGACACATCTCGACCAGGGCGTCGAGATGTTCGGGGCGGTATTCCTCTTCCGGGTAGAAGAAGGTGTGCACCGGCGGGCGGCCATCGGCGTCGCGATGGTCCTCGCAGACCTTGGGGTAGTCGCGGCGCCAGCGCGCCACCCGCGCGCATTCGCTGGCGTAGTCGGCGCGGCCCCACTTCGGCTCGTAGTGGTCGACGAAGCAGAACATCAGGTGGCGGGTCGCGCCCTTCGGCGCAGGCGCGCGCCAGTCCTGCCGCAGCCAGGCGCTGAGCCAGCCCAGCACGTGCTTGCGATGGGCGAGGTAGAGCACCGCGCCGAAGCCGGCAAAGCCGGTCAGCAGCAGCAGGGCGAACAGCAGGGTGAGGCTCATGGGGTCCTCGCTGCGGCCGTGGCCGCGGGCGCTGGGAGTGGGGAGGTGTCGTTCATCCGGTGAAGCGTTCGAGCACTATGAAAGCGTAGACGGCGACGATGCTGCCGAAGGCGGCGACGCCGCTCATCAGCTGCCAGCGTGGCGCCGGCCAGTAGTGGGCTTGCATCCCGGCCGTTGCCGCCTGGCGCGCCGCCCAGGCCGCCGCGATGCACAGGCCGAGCAGCAGATACAGCAGGGGCTGATAGGTGCGCGACAGGAACCAGGCGCAGGCCAGGAAGCCCAGCAGGGCCACGCGCAGGGCTTCGGCCATGCGCGCCTGCGCCGAGCCGGGCTCCGCCAGCTGGGTGACCTGCGACAGCTCGCGCCAGGCCAGCACCAGCAGGGCCACCCAGGGCAGCAGCCCGAACAGGCCCAGCTCGGCGAAGCAGAGCACAAAGCTGTTGTGCGCGGTCAGCGGATGGTGGTCGGTGAAGGCCCCATAGCCGACGCCGAACATCGGGTTCTCGCGGAACATCTGCAGGCCGTCGTACCAGGCGTCGATGCGCTGGCCGGCCGACTGCTCCTGGGTCGAGAACTCGCGCCCCCCGGCGAGACCCAGGCCCATGGCGGCGACCAGTCCCACCGTGCCGAGGATTGCAGTGCGCACATTGCCCAGCCAGCGGCGCAGGCCGAGCAGCACCAGCACGGCGACGCCGAGCACCGCGCCGCGCGAGTGGGTGAGGTAGATCGAGTACAGCATCAGCGCCATCGGCAGCCCGACGATCACGGCATTGCGGATCAGCCGGCGCGGCCGCCAGGCGAGTGCGAGCAGGGGCAGGCACATCACCAGGGCCTGGCTGAAGTCGTTGGGGTCGTTGAGGATGCCGAGCCCGCGCACGCGCCACAGGTTCTGGCCGCTGTCGTCCTCGGCCGGCACGCCGGTGTAGCCCGCCGCCAGCAGGTCGGCCTCGCTCCCGGTGCCCTGGCGAAGCACGAAGTCCTCGGCGCGGTAGCCGGTCTCGAAGGCGTTCACGGTGAACGCTGCCAGCACCAGCATGCACAGGGTCACGGTGGCGAGGGTCCACTGCAGGCGACGCAGGCTGGTGAGGTTCATCGCCGCCAGCAGCAGCAGCAGGACCGAGGCGCTGAAGTCGGAGATCGCCTCGACGGCACCCCCGGCCCAGCCATTGGCGATGCGCGACAGCGCGATCGCGACGATGAAGGCCAGCAGCAGGCCGGCGTGCACCGGCCGTAGGGCGATGCGACGCTGCATCAGGGTCGAGAACACCGCCGCCGCGAAGGCCAGCAGCCACAGCACCAGCATCGGCCGCGCTTCCGCCAGGCCCGGCGCGAACAGCTCGACCGGGCGCAGGAAGGTGAAGGCCACATAGAGCAGGAACAGGGCGAAGGCCATGGGCGGCGGGTCCGACCCTCAGCCGCGACGCGGGGCGAAGGCCGACGCGGCGACCACAGCGGGCGCGCGCGGCCCGGGGCTGGATGCAAGCCGCGGTCGAGTCAGGATCACGTTTCAAACCCCTGTTCTGTGCTTTGCATCGCATTTTCTTTGCAATAGACTGCGATGGCAATCACGATTATCGACGAATCCAAGCCCGATGACCACGAACCCCGTCGCCTCGCCCGCGGCCGTCCAGCGCGTGCTCTACCACCACCGCACCCAGGGCAAGGCCGTGGAGGGCGTGCATATCCGCGGCATCACCGACGCCCTGCGCGCCGAGGGGATCGCCGTGGACATCATCAGCCTGCCCGGCGCCGACCCCTATTCCAGCCCCAAGGCGATGTCGCCGACCCAGCAGGCGCGCAGCTACATGCGCTGGGTGGCCAAGCTGCCGGAGCCGCTGTTCGAGCTGGCCGAGCTCGGCTACAACGCGGTCGCCGGCTGGCGCCTGCTGGCCTATCTGCGGCGCCAGCGCGATGTCGGCCTGATCTACGAGCGCTATTCGCTGTTCATGTGCATCACCGTGCTGATCGCGCGGCTGAAGCGGATCCCGCTGATCCTGGAGGTCAACGATTCGGCGACGGTGCATCGGGTGCGGCCGCTCTTCTTCCAGCGCCTGGCGATGTGGATCGAGCGCTGGGTATTCCGGCGCGCCGACGGCCTGGTCTTCGTGTCCTCGATCTTCCGCGACCGCGCGCGCGCGGCCCACGGCGAGATCGCGCCGGCGATCGTCACTCCGAATGCCGCCAACATCGACAAGTTCAGCTTCACCCAGGCCCAGCGTGACGAAACCCGGCAGCGCTATGGCCTGGAGGGCAGCGTGGTCTGCGGCTATCTCGGCGCCTTCGTGCCCTGGCATGCGATCGACGCCTTCGTGCACCGCATCGCCGACCACCTGGCCGGCGATGCGCAGCTCAAGCTGCTGCTGGTCGGCGACGGCGCGACCTTTCCGGCGCTGAAGGCATTCGTGGAGCAGCGCGGCCTGTCGGATCGGGTGATCCTGACCGGACGCGTGCCGCACGACGCGGTGCCCGGCCTGCTGGCGGCGATGGACATGGCCATCCTGCCCAGCGCCGGCGACTACACCTCGCCGGTGAAGCTGTTCGAGTTCATGGCCTGCGCGATCGCGCCGATCGCGCCGGACTTCGAGCCGATCAAGGAAGTGCTGGTCGAGGACCACACCGGCTGGATGTTCAAGGCCGGCGATCTCGATGCGGCGGTGCAGGCGGTGCTGGAACGCAGCCGCGATCGCGAGGGCCTGCAGCGGGTCGGCCAGGCCGCGCGCGCCTATGTCGCGGCTGAGCGGCAGTGGCGGCACAACATTCTGCAGCTGCTGGAGTTCCGTGGGGCCCTGCTGGCCGGGGAGCAGGCGGCGGCGAGCGCTTGAGCGATTCGCAGGTCTGACAGGGCGGGCGTTGGCGCGCGCCAGGCAGATTCGGTCAGGCGGGGGGCGGGGCGTCGCAGGTTCCCGGATTTCCCGAAGATTCCTGGTGCGCCACAGACGCGCCCTACTCAAGATGTTTCCGCATCCCGCGAGGGCGTGGTGCGCCGCAGGCGCACCCTACTTCACGACATTTGTCGCGGCAGTGGAGCTGCGCTCGCGACGGGACGTTCATTGGCTGCCGCACGACGCGGGACAGCCGCGTAGGGTGCGCGTGTCGCGCACCATCACCAGGCCCTAGGGTGCGCGTGTCACGCACCAATACCAGAGCCCTGGAGTGCGCGTGTCGCGCACCATCGCTTGCCCGTAGGGTGCGCGTGTCGCGCACCATCACCAGGCCCTAGGGTGCGCGTGTCGCGCACCAATACCAGAGCCCTGGAGTGCGCGTGTCGCGCACCATCGCTCGCCCGTCGGTGCGCCTGCGGCGCACCGACGCCCGCGCATGACCCCCGATCAGCGCGCGGCCGTGGCCAACAGCTCCCGACACACGCCGAGGGTATCGACAGCCACGTCATCCCAGCTGCGCCGCAAGCGCGCGGCCATACCGCCATGGTCCCAGTCGCGGCCAAGCGCGTCGCGCAGCGCCGCTTCCAGCGCCGCAGCGTTGCGCGGCGGCACCAGCAGGCCGCTGTCGGCATCGACGATCTCGCCGGTGCCGCCGACCGTGGTCGCCACCACCGGGCGGCCACAGGCGATCGCCTCGACCACCACGTTGGGATAGCCCTCCGACCAGCTCGGCAGGGTCAGCAGGTCACAGGCGCCGATCCAGCGCGCCACGCCCTCGGGCTCGAAGGCGCCGGGCAGGTGCACCGCCTGGCGCAGGCCGCGGGCCTCGATCAGGCCGTCGAGCTCGGCGCGCATCACCCCATCGCCGACCAGCACCAGCTGCCGGCGCGGGTCTTCGCGGTGCAGGGCCTCGAAGGCGGCGAACAGCTCGCGCATGCCCTTGGCCTCGACGAAACGGCCGACGTAGAGGATCAGCTTCGCCTGTGGATCGAGCCCGAGTTCGGCGCGCAGGGCGGCCTGATCGTGGGGATGGAAGACGCCGGTATCGAAGCCGTTGATCACCGCGCGCGTGCGCTGCGGGTCGGCGCCGTAGTCGGCAATGGCGGTTTCGCGCATGGCGCGGCTGACGGTGAGCAGGCGGTCGCAGCCGCGCACCACGCGGCGGGTCAGCCAGCGGTTCAGGCCGGAGCGCACGTGGATGTCCGAGCCGCGCGCGCCGAGCACGCAGGGCAGGCCGAGCGCACGCGCCGCCGCCAGCGCGCCGGCGCCTTCCGGATACAGCCAGTAGCCGAGCACCAGGTCGGCATCGAAGCGCTGGATGCGTGGCTTGAGCGCGCGCCCGCAGACCCAGCCGTTGCTCAGGCGCGAGAGGCCCGGCAGCGCCGGATAGGTCAGGGCTTCGAGATCGATGCCGGGCAGGCGGTAGTCGCTACCGACCACGCCTTCCAGAAAGCTGCGCGGCTTCAGGCCCGGCAGGCGCGGGTAGTCGGCCTGGGCGAAGAACACCCGGACTTCGGCCAGCTTGGAGAGCGCGCGCGCGGTTTCGTGGATGTAGCGACCGCGGGTGGGATCGTGGGGAACCGGCAGGATCGGCGTGACCAGGGCGATGCGGGGCATGGGCGCTCGGCGTCGAAACGGACAGGGCCCGGCGTTGGCCGGGCCCTGCATGTTAAACCGTGAACGGGTTCGCGGTTTATGGGTCGAGAGCGGCTGCCTCAGAGGCCTTCAAAGCCGTGGCCGAAGATCCGCCCGGTCTGTGCGGAGTTCTGCGCCTGCCAGCGACCGAGCAGATCGACGAAGGCCTCGGCGACCTGGGTGCTGGCGGGCTGGCCGGAATGGCTGGCGGTATTGACGCCGTGGCAGCCGTCGCAGGCGCGCACTTCGCCCGGCTGCACGGTGAGCCAATAGCGCTCACGCACCACTGGTTGGCCATTGGGTGCGGTGGTCTGCCAGACCAGGGCGCGGCCGGCAGGGACGAAGGCGGCCACCGAGCCATCGGCGGCGATCCGCACGCTGCCGCCAGGCGCGCCCGGCGCCGGCGGGTTCTGCGCCAGCGCCTCGGCCTCGTGCATGGGCACCGCCAGCACCCGGCGCCCGGGACGCGGGCTGCTGCTGCCCAGGGTCAGGCCGCGGATCTGGTCGGCCTGCAGGAACTGCATGTGGCTGATCGTGTAGACGGTGCCGCTGGCGTTCGGCGGGTTCTGGTGGGTGCTGCCGTCGACGCGGAGATTGAAGGGCTGCTGGCGATCCGCGCGATCGCGGGTGGTGACATCGCGCATCACCACCACGCCGAGATTGCGCTCGCGCAGGAAGTCGCGGAAGGCCTGCAGGTCGACGCCGGACTGGGCGATGGCGGTCTGCTCGGGGGCTTCCAGGGTCTCGGTCGTCAGCGGTGGCGCGGGGCGCGCCCGCACTTCGACCGCGCCCAGCTCCCACATCGGGCCTTCATAGGTGACCCGCACATCCGGATCCCAGTATTCGACGCGGCGGACGATGCCGGTGCTGCCCAGCAGGGGCGTGGCCGCGGCCGCGAGGCTGCCGTTGCTGGCCACGCTCAGCCGGGTCAGGCGGTACTTGTGGCTGGGGTTGGGGTTGGCCCGCGTGCCGAGCTCGCGGGCCAGCCCGGTGGTGGCCGTGTGCGAGGCGATCACGCTGCCGTCCGACAGCGGCAGCGGATTGCGGTAGTGGCCGCTGTGGTTGGCCGTGCTGACCGTGCCGCCGGTGTCGGGATGGGTCACTGACTGCAGCTGGATCTGGTCGGGGTTGGCGCCCATCGCGCCGTTGAAACGGAGGATCTGGCCACCGCTCAGGGTGCCGAACTCGGGGGCATTCAGCGCATAGAAGCGCCCCGGCTGGGTCGGGTCTTCGGCCAGGTGCAGCAGGTTCAGCAGGCGATAGCTGTTGCCGCCCGAAGGGATGAAGTCGCGCAGGTTGGCGTCATTGGTGAAGCTGCGCTGGAAGTAGCTGTGCAGCTCGTGGCGGCCGACATGGTTCAGGGTCAGCGCAGCGGTGCCGTCCTGGTTCACCTGCCAGGGAAAGAAGTGGTTGAAGCGCAGGCCCTCGACCTGCGAGCCGGACACGGCGATGCGCGGCTCCGGGAAGTGCTCGGTACGCTCGGTGGTGCGCACCGAACCCACGGCCTCCGAGCTGTAGTTGAAGGCGCCGTAGGGGTTGGAGCTGCCTTCGTTCTGCTGGTCACGCTGCAGATGGTCCCAGCGCGAGAACACCACGCGGCCGGAAGAGTCGACCAGCGGATCGAAGGAGCCCGAGGGCGAGTGCTCCAGCATCTTCAGCTCGCCGCTGGGGCTGAGCTTCCACAGCCCGCTGACAGTCGGGGTGGACTCGTATTCGTCGAGCTGCGGGTACAGATGACGCTCGCCGCTGCGCGGACGGTCCGAGGCGAAAATGATCGCGCCGTCCGAGCCATAGGTCGGCTGGATGTTGTTGAAGTTCTGCGGCTGCTCGGCAACCCGGGTGATGACAGCCGTCTGGCCCTGACCGAGGCCGGTGACTTCGTAGAGCTGCCAGTAGAAGTTGTCAGCGGCGTACTGTTGAGCGGGCGCGCCGACCACCATGCTGAAGACCGCCTTGGTGCCCGACCAGTGCACGGCCGGATCGCGCACGGCGATCGAGTTCGCGCCCTGGAAGCTCGCCGCGGTGCCGAAGCCGGCCTCGCGGGTCAGGTTGCGCAGGCTGCCGTCGGGGTAGCGGATGTACAGATCACCGCCGCGCCCGGTCAGGGCGATGCTGGCGCGGTGGTTGCCGAATACCGAGCCGATCGCCGCGAAGTCGGCCGAGATCGGCATCTGGGTGACGAACAGGATCGGATGCGGCGTGGTCTGCGGGCTGGTCTGGGCGCGCACCGGTGACGGCGCGGCCAGGGCCGAGGCCAGGACGAGGGCGATGCTGCTGAAAAAGGCGGGGAGACGGGTCATGGGCTTGGCACCATTGTTTACAGGGCCAGACTACGGACCCGCCCGACGCCCTTTCGCGGGGCAGTTGGCACAATCGCGAAACAATTCGGTGATGCATTGCGCAGCTTGAAAAATCCGTTTTGCGACGCGTAGTTGCGATCACATGCTGAGTGAGAACTGGAACACGTGGGGCGCGGTCGGCGCGGCCGTTCGCCGAGCCTCGGCGAATCTGGCCCGCGGGTCCGCCAAACCACGGGCTGGCATCGGATCATTTTTGTGGACTGGCGCACATTTTCGTCGCCCGACTGGTATCTTTGCGCCCCTTCGGAGCCCTGCTCCCGGAGCCCTCCATGGTCCGTCCGATCCCACCATCCGCAGGCGCGAATGCCGCGCCGATCCAGAACTCCGGCTCGCTGGTCGCCGCTGCCGGCGCATGCGCCCGCGTGAAAAGTCCCGCGGCATGAGCGCGATCGCGTTCGCGCCCGTCCGGATCCACGGCCTCGACACCTGGCTGGCCGGGCTGCACGCCGCGGCCGCGCCGGGCAAGCCCACCCTGCTGGTGGTGCCGCCCTTTCCCCACGAGTGGCAGCGCGGCTACCGGCTGTTCGCCTTGCTGTCGCAGGCACTGGCCGGGCACGGCATCGGCAGCCTGCGCTTCGATGCCAGCGGCTGCGGCGACTCCTGCGGCGACGATGAAGCCTTCAGCCTGGACCAGCTGCAGGCGGATCTGCAGCTGGCCCTGGACTGGCTGCGCGCCTTGGGCGCCGGCCCAATCGTGTTGCTGGGCGTGCGCGCGGGCGCGCTGGCCGCTTCTGCGGTCGCGCAGCGGCAGGGCATGGACTGGATCGGTTGGCAGCCGGTCGCCGTAGGCAGCGACTACCTCGCAGCGCTTGAAGCGCGCGAGGCCCGCGAGCTGCGCAACCGCAGGCGCTTTGGCGCCCGACTGCCGCTTGGCGAGGTCGATCCGCACTGCCTGCTCGGGCATCGTCTGCATCCGGGCCTGCGCGGGCAGCTGCGCTCGGCGCGGGTGGGCCAGCCCGCGCGCTTCAGCGTGGACGCCGAGCTGCCCGCCGCACTCGCCTCGTGGGTTGAGGAGATCGACCTTGCGACGCCGTTTCCACTGCCGCAGGTGCGTGCGCTGGCGGCCGAGCTGGCGCCGCGCCTGGAGGCCCGCGCATGAGCGAGTCGCTGCTTGAGCTGGGTGCGGGTCGCTTCGGCGTACTGCAGGCGCCAGCGTCCCCCGGCGCCGTCGTCTTCGTGCTGCTGAACGCCGGCGCCGTGCACCGCCAGGGCCCCTTCCGGCTCTACGTGCAGCTGGCGCGCCGGCTGGCGGCGAGCGGGTTCGCCAGCTTCCGCTTCGATCAACCCGGCATTGGCGATGCCGTGCTGGCGGGCGAGCAGCCGCAGCTGGACGGTCTGGCCGCTGTGCTGGACCGGCTGGCGGCGCGCACCGGCTGCCGGCGCTTCGTGGTGGGCGGCATCTGCAGCGCCGCGGATGCGGCCTGGCAGCTCGCCCTGCAGGACACCCGGGTGTGCGGGCTGCTGCTGCTGGATGCGGTCGCCTATGCGCCGGGCTGGTATCGGCTCGGCCGCTGGCTGCGGCGACGCTCGCCCTCGGCCATGCTGAGCGCGCTGCTTCGCCGCCTGCGGCCGCAGCGCCATGCCTTGGCGGGCGCGCCCGCGGCCGTCGAGGCGGACTATCGGAACTGGCCGAAGCCGGAGGAAGCGGGGCCGCAGCTGGCCGGGTTCTGCGCGCGCGGGGTCGAAACGCTTGCCCTGTACACCGGCGGCATTGCGCACTACTTCCTGCATCCTCGACAGTTCGCGGCGACTTTCGGACCGGCCGCGCACGATCGCCATGTGCGCTTCGACTACTGGCCCGAGGTCGATCACCTGTTCTATCGGCCCGCGGATCGCGAGCGCCTGATCGAGCACGTGTGCGGCTGGGCGCGCGCGCGCTTCGCCAGCGACCCGAACGCCCTCCAGCAAGGATTCCCATGAGTCACAGCCCCATCCTGGTCACCGGCGGTGCCGGCTACATCGGCAGCCATGTGGTGCTGCAGCTGGTCGAGGCCGGCGAGCAGGTCGTCGTGCTCGACAACCTCAGCACCGGCTTCCGTGAAGCGGTGCTCGGCGCGGAGCTCATCGTCGGCGAGGTCGGCGACCGCGTCTCCGTCGAGACCCTGCTGCGCGATCGCGGCATCCGCACGGTGCTGCACTTCGCCGCACGCACAATCGTGCCCGAATCGGTCGCCGACCCGCTGCGCTACTACGGCAACAACACCTGCGCCACGCGCAATCTGCTGGACGCCTGTGCACGTTCAGGCGTGGAGCATTTCGTGTTCTCGTCGACTGCGGCGGTCTATGGCATTCCGGCCAGCGGCCGCGCCCGCGAGGATGCGCCCACCGCGCCGATCAATCCCTACGGCACCAGCAAGCTGATGAGCGAGTGGATGCTGCGCGACCTGTCGGCGGCGAGCGCGCTGCGGCATGTGGCCCTGCGCTACTTCAACGTCGCCGGCTGCGATCCGCAGGGCAGGATCGGCCAGTCGACCGAGCGTGCCACCCTGCTGGTCAAGGTGGCGGCCGAAGCCGCGGTCGGCGCGCGTCCGGCGGTGCAGGTGTTCGGCACCGACTATCCGACGATCGACGGCACCGGCGTGCGCGACTACATCCACGTGGTCGACCTCGCCGCGGCGCATCTGGCCGCCCTGCGCTACCTGCGCGAAGGCGGCGCCTCGGTGACCTTGAATGCGGGCTACGGCCACGGCTACAGCGTGCGCGAGGTGCTGGCGTCGATGTCGCGTGCGGCCGGGACGGCCGTGCCGCAGGTCGATCAGCCGCGTCGTGCAGGGGACCCGCCGGAGCTGGTGGCGGACTGCGCGCGGATCGGCGAGGTGCTGGGCTGGCGGCCAGCGCTGGATGACCTGGATGCGATCTGTGCCAGCGCCCTGGCCTGGGAGCGGCGACTGCATGCCCGGCGCGGATGAGGCCTCGGCGGCCTGGCCACTGGCCCTGTTCGTCGGGCTCAGCCTGCTTGGCCTGATCGGCCTGCTGCTGCCGCTGCCCGAGAGTAGCGCTGGTGTGCGGCTGGCGCTGAACCTCGCCCACCTGCCGCTGTTCGCGCTGTGGAGCGGCCTGCTGCTGCGCCTGCATCTGCAGCTGCGCGGCCCTGACCGGGCGCTGGCGGTGTGCACCGCGATCGCCCTGCTGGTGGCGGTAGGCAGCGAGGCCGCGCAGGCGCTGCAGCCGAGTCGCGAGGTCGATCTGCGCGATGTGTTCAGCAATCTGGCCGGCGTCGGGCTGGGTCTGGCAATCGTGCGATGGCGCTGGCGCGCGCGGTTCGCGGCGGGCTGAACTGGGCTCAGAATGGCGGGCCTTGGAGGCATTTCTCATTGACCGGGCGCATGCGCCCGCAGCGGAGCTGATCCCATGTGTGGAATCGTTGGTGCCGTGGCCGAGCGCGATATCGGTGCGATCCTGATCGCCGGCCTGCATGCGCTGGAATACCGCGGCTATGACTCGGCCGGCTTGGCCGTGCTCGAACAGGGCCAGCTGCAGCGTCGTCGCGCCAAGGGCAAGGTGCGTGATCTCGAACAGCTTCTGGCCGAACAGCCGGTGGCGGCGAGGATCGGCATCGCCCATACCCGCTGGGCCACCCACGGCGTGCCCAGCACCCACAACGCGCACCCCCATGTGTCGGCGGATCGGGTCTCGGTGGTGCATAACGGCATCATCGAGAACCACGCCGAACTGCGCGCCGAGCTGCAGGCGGCCGGCTATGTGTTCACCTCGGAAACCGACACCGAGGTCATCGCTCATCTGGTCGAATCACTGCTGAAGCAGGGCCAGGACCTGCGCGCCGCCGTCGTCACGGCGACCCAGCGCCTGCATGGCGCCTATGCGATCGCGGTGCTGTCCAGCGACGAGCCGGGGCGCCTGATCGGTGCACGCCGCGGCAGTCCGCTGGTGGTCGGCATCGGCATCGGCGAGCACTTCCTGGGCTCGGACGTGCAGGCCCTGCTGCGGGTCACCAACCGCTTCGTCTACCTGCAGGAAGGCGACATCGTCGAGATCCGCCGCGACGGCTATGCGGTGTTCGACGCCAGCGGCATCGCGGTCGAACGCGAGGAGCGGGTGACGGATCTGTCGGCCGATGCGGTCGAGCGCGGCGAGTACCGCCACTACATGCTGAAGGAGATCCACGAGCAGCCGGAAGCGGTGGCGCGCACGCTCGAAGGCAGGATCAGCGGCGAGCGCATCCTGCCGAACGTGTTCGGCGTCGATGCAGAGCCGCTGCTGGCCAAGGTGAAGCAGCTGCACATCGTCGCCTGCGGCACCAGCTACCACGCCGGCATGGTCGCCAAGTACTGGATCGAAGCGCTGGCCGGCCTGCCCTGCTCGGTCGAGGTCGCCAGCGAGTACCGCTATCGCACCACCGTCGTGCCCGAAGGCACGCTGTTCGTCGCCATCTCGCAGTCGGGCGAAACCGCCGATACCCTGGCGGCGCTGCGCTCGGGACGCGAGACCTCACGCTACCTGGGCGCGCTTGCCGTCTGCAACGTGCCGGAGTCCTCGCTGGTACGCGAGTCCGATCTGGTGCTGATGACCCGTGCCGGCCCCGAGATCGGCGTTGCTTCGACCAAGGCTTTCACCACCCAGCTGGCCGCGCTCGCCCTGCTGACCCTGGAGCTGGGCCGCCTGAATGGTATGGCCGAGCAGAAGTACGCGCGACTGGTGAACCAGCTGGCCTCGCTGCCGCGTCTGGTCGCCGAAGCGCTGAAGCTGGAGCCACAGGTGCATGCGCTCGCCGAGCGCTTCGTCGACAAGCAGCACGCGCTGTTCCTCGGTCGCGGTGCCAGCTATCCGATCGCCATCGAGGGTGCGCTGAAGCTGAAGGAGATTTCCTACATCCACGCCGAGGCCTATCCGGCCGGCGAGCTGAAGCACGGCCCCTTGGCCCTGGTCGACGAGCACATGCCGGTGATCGCGGTGGCGCCGAACAACCAGCTGCTGGAAAAGCTCAAGTCCAATCTGGAGGAAGTGCGTGCACGCGGCGGCGAGCTGTTCGTCATCGCCGACAACGAGGTGGAGGTGCCCTTGGCACCCGAGCGCGGTGCGGTGCTGAAGCTGGAGTCCGGTGGCAACCTGATCGGACCGGCGGTGTTCAACATCCCGCTGCAGCTGCTGGCCTACCACGTCGCCGTGCTCAAGGGCACCGACGTCGACCAGCCGCGCAATCTCGCCAAGTCGGTGACGGTCGAATGAGCGAGATGGCGACGGTGCTCAGCGTCAACCTCAACAAGATCGCGGTGCTGCGGAATTCGCGCGGCGGCTGCGAGCCCTCGATGCTGCGCGCCGCGCAGACCGTGGTGGATGCGGGCGGACGGGGCATCACCCTGCACCCCCGACCGGATTGCCGCCACGTCCGCCCGCAGGACGTGCTCGACATCGCGTCCTGGCGGCCGGCAGGCGTGGAGCTGAACCTCGAAGGCAATCCCTTCGCCGGCGCACGTCCGGGCTATCCCGGATTCATCGAACTGGTCGAGGCCGCGCGCCCGCAGCAGGTGACCCTGGTGCCCGACGATGACGGCCAGATCACCTCGGACCACGGGTTCGACCTGGTGCGCGATGCGGCGCTGCTGGCGCCGATCGTCGCGCGGCTGCACGCGCTCGGCGCCCGCGTCAGCGCCTTTGTCGATCCGGGCAGCGCCGGTGCTGCCGCAGGCGCTGCCATCGGTCTTGATCGCATCGAGATCTACACCGGCCCCTATGCCCAAGCCTTTGCAGCGGGCGATCCAGAGAAGGCGCTCGAAGACTGCGCGCTGACGGCGTCGGATGCGCTGGCGGCCGGGCTGGGGGTCAATGCCGGGCACGATCTGAGCCAAGCCAATCTGGGCTTGTTCGTTTCACACGTGCCGGGCGTAGCTGAAGTGTCGATTGGCCACGCGTTGATCGGCGAAGCCCTGTACGCGGGCCTGGACGCCACGGTGCGTGCGTATCTGCGGATCTTGGCTGAGACTTCTTCGCGCTGAGGGCACGCTGTCGCGCGACACGCCATCGCGTGCGGCGCCTGCGGGACAGCGGGCGCCGCGCACCGGCCCTCTGCTGTTCAGTGGGTCTGCAGCTCGAAGCGCTCCAGTCCGTGGCTGCGCGCCAGCGCAAGCACCTCGGTCATCCGCGCGTAGGCAGCCTCTGGAGCCACCTCGATCTGCAGCACGGGCGGCTGCTCGCGCAGCGCTTCCACCTGCAGGATGCGATCCAGGGCCGAGAGGCTCATGGGACTGCCGTCCAGCTGCAGACTGCCGGCGGCGTCGATGCGCAGGGCCAGTTGGGCCAGTTCGACGTTTGGCTTCGGGGGCGTGGCGGCGAGCGGCAGCTCGATCTGCCGCACCACCACCGGTGCTGCCACCAGAAAGATGATGAGCAGAACCAGCATCACGTCCACCAGCGGGGTGATGTTGATCTCGGCATTGTCCGAGCGTGCAGAAGCATCCGCGTTCATGAAGGCCATGGTTGCTCTCCCACCTGGGCCATCCCTTGCCTGCTGCCCGGCCTCCGAGGCCGATGACGGCACACGCCGCTGGTTCGAGACTGCGCCGGGACTCAGCGCGTCTGCAAGCGCACCGGGCGCTTATGAACAGATCGGCGCGCTGCGCTTGAGCGCTTTCTGCACCCATCACCGCTGGTGTTCGTGCTGCGCGCATGGGTGGGGCTGAACTGGAGCGCATGGCCCGCGGCTTGGCGCCCGCGGGTTCTGGCAAAGACGGCTTGCGCCGGATGCGGCAGTAACGCGGCGACCTGACGCTTGGACACTCCGCCGCCGGAAAGCACAAGGCCGCCCGAGGGCGGCCTTGCAGGTTCAGCGGGGCCCCAAGGACGCTTACAGCGTCTCGACGAAGCCGATCTTCTTCATGTCCGCGTTCTTGGCCGTGGACAGGACTTCGGTCAGCACGTGGTACTGCACTTCCTGGTTGGCTTCGATCTCAAGCAGGGGCTGCGGATCACGGCTGGCTTCCACGCGCAGCGAGGGCAGCAGGGCGGCCTTCGGCATGGGCGAGTTGTCCCAGAACAGGCCACCGTCAGCATCGATGCGCAGGCGGATCGGCATCGGCGGATCGACGATTTCCTCGGGCTGCTTGTTGCTCTGCTGCGGCAGATCGATCTCGATCTCACGCGTCAGCATCGGCGCCGTCACCAGGAAGATGATCAGCAGCACCAGCATCACGTCGACCAGCGGCGTGACGTTGATGTCCGCCATCGCACCGCCGCCACCGCCAGTTGTAAATGCCATGGTGGATTCCTCTTAGCGTTCCGGGGTGATGACGAAGCCGACCTTGGCCATGCCGACGTCCTTGGCGATCTTGACGACGTCCGAGACCACGCGGTAGCGGGTGGTCCGGTCGGCGCGGATCTCCACGCGCGGCTGCGGCTTCTTCTGCGCTTCGACGGCCAGCTGCGATTCCAGCAGGCTGCGCTGGATCGGCTGGTCGTTCCAGTACATCTCGCCGTTGTCCTTGATCGCGATGGTGATGGGCTGGCCCGGGACCAGCGCGGCCTCGGGCACTTCCAGCCTGTTCTCCGGCAGCTTCACCTGGATCTTGTGGGACATCAGGGGCGCCGTGATCATGAAGATGATCAGCAGCACCAACATCACGTCGACCAGCGGCGTGACGTTGATTTCCGCCATCGGCCCGCCCTGCTGCTCGTTACCGCTGCTGAAGGCCATTGCTCAAAACTCCCGGTTCAACCGACGGCTCAACGCTTGGACGAACCTTCGCCGACGCGCGAGCCGGTGGCGAAGAAGTCGTGCAGGTCATGGGCGAAGGCGTCGAACGCCGCGTTGGTGGTGCGGTTCGCACGGTTGAAGAAGTTGTAGGCCATCACCGCCGGAATCGCGACGACCAGACCCAGCGCGGTCTTCAGCAGCGCCTCACCGACGGGACCTGCAACGGCGTCCAGCGATGCGGAGCCGGAGGCACCGATCTTGATCAGGGCCTTGTAGATACCCCAGGTGGTACCGAGCAGGCCGATAAAGGGCGCGGCCGAGCCGGTGGTGGCAAGGATGGTCATGCCGTTCTCGAGCTTCGAGCTCTCGCGGGTGACGGCCTGGCGCAGGGCGCGGTCGATGAACTCGGAGCGCGACAGCGTCTCGGCAAGGCGCGAACCCTCGTTCTTCTGGTGATGGGCAGCGGCGACCGCGCAGTCCAGGGCGATCTTGGAGAACGGCTCGTTGGCCGGCTGCTCTTCCATGAAGCGGATGGCCTCCTGGGCGTTGCTGGTTTCCCAGAACGTACGGATGACGTGGTTGGCACGCGCCTTGATGACCTGGTTCTGGATGGTCTTGACGACCGTGTAGTACCAGCAGGCGATCGACATCAGCACCAGGGTGACGACCACGACCCAGGTGACGGCGAACTCGCCAGGGTTGGCCACCATGTTGTTCAGCAGGCTGGAGATACCCATCTCCTTCAGCGCTGCTGCATTCGTATCCGCGACGACGCCACCGATGACCTGATCCATCGGCGCCGGCGTGGCAGCCTGGGTAGCAGCTGCGGCTGCCGGCGTGTTAGAGGCTTCTTGGAGCATTTCCTTACCCTTTTGCTAGTGAGGCGTCAGTCGTTGAGGGAGAACTTGATCGGGACGATGACCCAGCTCTGCACCGGGACACCTTCCTTCATACCTGGGTTGAATACCCACTCACGTACCGCTTGGATGGCGGCCTGATCCAGCAGACGCGAGCGGCTGGACTTTTCCACTTCCACCTGGACAGGGCGGCCATCCGTACCCACCAGGACGCGGAGCAGCACTTCACCCTCTTCGCGACGGCGCATGGCCTGCGGCGGATAGCGCGGCGGACGCATGCGGCGGTAGGAGCTGTCTTCCGTCGCACCGTAGCTCGGTGCAGGAGCGGCAGGTGCGGGCGGAGCCGGGGGCGGCGCCGGGATCGACATCGGGGTCGCTTCTTCCAGAATCACCGGCGGCGGTGCTTCAGGCGGCGGTGGTGTCGGTCGCGGCCTCTCGATGATCTTCGGCGGCGGGCGCTTGGGCGGTTCCGGCGGCGGCGGCGGCGGCGGCGGCGGCGGCGGCGGCGGCTCGATGAAGGTGACTTCAACGATCTCCGGAGCCTCTTCCTCCATCTGCGGAGGCGCCACGGGCACCAGCATCAGCACCAGCGCCGCGGCGTGCACACCCACGGCGGCCGCGAGGCCGGTGATGCGGAGCCAGCTGAGCTTGCGCCCCTCGGTTTCCAGGTTTTCTTGCTTGTCTGTCATGCGCAGTGTCGTGGTCGGAGGTCAATCCATCCGCGCTGCCAATCTGCCTGCCTAGACAAGCTGAACGACACGGGAACGGCATAGCTTATACCAACAGATCGGCCGTGCCTAAGGCCGATCAGGTGAACGAATTTCAACGATTGACTTGGCGCAGGTAGGCTTCGGCCATCGCCTTGGTTTCCGGATGCTTGGCAGCCTCGCGGTAGGCGGCGATGGCGGCGGGCTGGTTGTTCAGCCCGAACTCGGCGGCACCCAGGATCACATAGGCATCGCCCGGTCGGCGGACACCCTTGCTGATGGCGCGGTTCGCTGCCGCCTTGGTCTCGGGCCAGCGCTCGAGCTCGGCCAGCGCGCGGGCGTGGTTCAGCGCCATCTCGCCGTCGGTGGCAAACTCGTCGGCCTTGCCGAAAGCGTCGGCGGCCTGGGCGATGTTTTCCGAGAAGTAGTAAGCCTCGCCAAGCCCTCGATAGACTTCGAGCGACGGGTGCACCTTGCCTTCGCTGACGGCACGCGAGATCAGCTCGGCGGCCTTGAGGTCCTGCTCGGCGTAGCGATACATCTTGGACAGTTCGACGTAATCACGTTCTTCGACCAGCACACCGCTGCTGATGCCGGCCTCCATGGTTTCGATGGCCTTGTCCACCTGCTCCGCATTGACGTAGATGGCCGACAGGTTGCGGATCAATCCCACATTGCGGGGGTCGCGCTCCAGCAGCCCGGCCGCAATCTCCGCAGCTTCAGAGACACGGCCCAGCTCGAACAGGCTGCCCATCAGCATCTGTGAAACCGCTGATTCCGGCGTCTCCTGCAGAGACAGGGCCTTGCGCAGGTCGGCGACAGCGTCCTCGTACCGCTCCAGGCGGTAGTACGCATTGCCGCGCAGCGCGTAAACCTTGGCGTCTTCCGACCTGGTTTCATCCAGCCAACGGGTGAAGGTTGCGGCAGCGTCCGCGTACAGCTCTTCCTGGAACTGCAGCTGGCCGATGTTCTGCATCACCTGGTAGTACTGGTTGTTCTTGTAGCCGCCCGCCTCAAGTGCTGCCTGGAAATACGTGATGGCGGCGGGGTAGTTGTCGCGGTCGAGCTCGATCTGCGCAAGGATCTGGTTGACCAGCGAGATCTCGTAGATACCGGCGCCGGCATTCCCAAGCAGGGCCTTCGCCGCTTCTTCGGTCTCGGCGTCCTTGCCCTCCTCCTGCGAAAGATCGAACACGCGCTTCATTTGACGCTGGGTGCGCTGCGCCGGCTTCAGCGTGGGCTCGGTGCGGGTGGCGTTGGGATACAGGATTTCTTCCGCGGCCTGCTGTCCGCGACGCTGCGCGTCGGCGGTGGCCATGAGCCCGAACCCGAGGGCGAGTACGAGGCTGGTCTTCGCAAAGAAGAGGGTGGTGCGCATCGGTGGATTCCTGGGGAAGGTCGGCGGCTGGCATTGCCGCAGTCGGCCTGCAAGCCTAACCGCAGACTCCGCGGTGACTCAAGGAGCGCTGCCGCAGTTGCGCCTTGTGAAATCAAGGGCCTTGTTAAACGTTTCCACCATGCGAATACGCACGGAACAATTCTTGGGCTTTGCAGCGTAGCCGTTGCCTGAGGTCAGGTGGTGGCAAAGTGCGCGCGGGAGAATGCGACCCGCTCTGCGGGATCCGTGCTCAAGCCACCGTGGTCGCGCAGGGCTTCGATCATGCGCAGGCGATGCAGCAGCCCATTGCCATTGGCAATCTGGATGGCCAGGCCGGGGCGCGCATTGAGCTCCAGGATCATCGGTCCCTTGTTCTTGTCGAGAACGAAATCGACGCCGATGTAGCCAAGCTGGGAAAGCTCATAGCAGCGCGAAGACATATCCAGCAGCTCCGCCCAGCGCGGGATCTCGAGTCCGACGATGCTGTGCTCGGTGTCGGGATGCTCCTTGACCGGCTCGGTGCCCCAGACACCCCTGCGGGTCAGCCCCGTGGGGATGTCGATGCCGACGCCGATGGCGCCCTGGTGCAGATTGGCCTTGCCATCGGACAGCCGTGTAGGCAGGCGGATCATTGCCATCACCGGGTAGCCGAGGAACACGATGATGCGGACGTCGGGCACACCCTTGTAGCTGACCTGGTCGAAGATCGGGTCGAACTGCACGCAGTACTCGACCAGCAGGTGGTCGGGATGCCCTCCGAGCGAGAACAGTCCTGACAGACCATTGGACAGGTGGTGTTCGAATTCCTCCCTGTTCATGAGCTGACCATTGGAACGGCGGTACTTGTCACCGCGGCGTCCGCTGATCACCAGGATGCCATCGCCACCCGAACCGTGGGCGGGCTTCACCACGAACTGCTCGCGGTGTTCGATCTTCTTGTGCAGCTCGTGGATCTCGTGCTCCTCGCGGACAACCGCGTAAAGCTCGGGAACCGGCAGGCCGGCCTCGATGGCGAGCTGCTTGGTGATGAGCTTGTCGTCCACCCGCGGATAGAAGCGCCGCTTGTTGTAGGCGAGGATGAATTCGGCGTTGCGCTGGCCGAGGCCCATCAGGCCGATGCTGCGCAGGCGACGTGCGACCGAGAACAGGTTGAGCATGGCTCAGGCCTTGCCCGCGTCGGCGCTGGCAGCCTTTTCCTTCGCCTCCAGCTCGCGGGCGAGCGCACGGAAGCGGAACAACTCACTCAGGCGATAGCCCGAGTAGCGCCCCAGCACCAGGGTCAGCGCCAGCAGGATCAGCAGGGCTTCCGGGAACACGAAGATGAAATGCTCCAGGGGCTCCCAGCTCATCGCCAGGTAAGCCAGGCAGGCCACGACGAGCGAGCCGATGCCCTCCTTGAGGGCATAGCCCGGGCCCCGCTCCTCCCAGGCGACCGACATGCGCTCGATGGTCATGGCCATGATGACCATCGGGAACAGGGCGACCGAAAGGCCCACCTCGATGCCGAGGCGATTGGCGAGGATCGAGACCGCTGCCATCAACAGCACGACCAGGATCAGCACCGAAGTCAGTCGGGGCACCAGCAGCAGCCGCAGGCGCTCCATGTAGAAACGCACCAGGAGTCCGGCGCCCACCACCACCACGAACAGGGTGACGCCCGCCAGCAGCTGGGTTTCGCGGAAGGCGATCGCGATCAGTACCGGCATGAAGGTGCCGAAGGTCTTGATGCCGATGATGTTGCGCAGCAGAAGCATCAGGAAGGCGCCGATCGGCACCATCAGCAGCACTTTGTAAACCGACTGGGTCTGTAGCGGCAGGCTGAGCAGCGAGTAGTTCACCAGATCGGCGTTCTGGACTTCCAGCCGGCGTTCCGCGATGGCGATCGCGTCGGCGAGGTTGCGGCTGACCGAGAAGGTCAGCTCGGGGCGCCCGGCGTCCTCGATCTGCAGCAGCGGTGACCTCGAACCGGTCCACAGGAACAGGTTGTCGGGCCAGCCGTCGACCGCGGTTTCCAGGTCGATCGTGGTCCAGGCCTTGCCGTCATGGACCTGCAGCCAGGGCCTGATCTGCGCATTGCCCTGGCTCTCGCCCAGCATCAGGCCGCGCACGATGCGCGCGGGGATCTGCCGCATGGCCAGCAGCTGGGTGATGTACTCGGCGCGCGCGTCGGCGTCGGCCAGACCCTCGACCAGCAGGGCAACCTCTTCGCTGGGCGCGGCCACGTTCATCTGCCGGACCAGCTCCTTGGCATAGGTCGGCACGTTCGACGAGCCCAGGCGCACGTTGTCCAGCAGGGTCTGGGCCGCGGTCGCAAAGGGTTCTTCCAGGGTCGGTGGTGCGGCCAGGCGCGGCGCGGCCTCGACGGCGTCCGCCTGCTTGCTGCGGACGACCGTGGCCCGGTAGTACAGCGCCTGGCGGCCGGCGGCGCGCCGGATCGACCACTGCACTTCGCGCCCTTCCCTGCGCGGCTCCTCGAGCTTGGAGTAGTTGCGGGCGACGTATCGCTCGTCGAGGATCGTGAAGCCCGGCGTGTTCGATGGCAGCTGCAGCACCACCGTGTTGGCCGGCTTGCGCGGCTGGTACTGGATGCGGGCTTGGACCGTCCAGACCTCGACCTCGGCGGCCGGCTGCAGCGGGAAGTCGAGGAACTTCCATTTGTAGTAGATCGCGCCGCCGCCGATCAGGCACAGGGCCAGGGCCAGCAGGTACAGGTGGGCTTTCTTCATGGGTTGGGCGCGCTTGCGGGAGGCGGTGCGGCCACGATGGCCGCGTTCAGCGGCAGTATAGCCAGCCAGCGGGCGGCATCACGGTGCGATCGGTGGCGGCGCGCAGTGCGCGCCGCCCCGGTTCCGGTTCAGATGTCGAGATTGGCGACTTTGAGCGCGTTGTCTTCGATGAAGTCGCGGCGGGGCTCGACCACATCGCCCATCAGGGTGGCGAAGATCTGGTCCGCGGCGACAGCGTCCTCGATGCGGACGCGCAGCAGGCGACGCGTTTCGGGGTTGACCGTGGTCTCCCACAGCTGGTCCGGGTTCATTTCGCCCAAACCCTTGAAGCGCTGGATGGTGCGACCGCGCTTGGCTTCCTCGAACAGCCAGGCGTGCACGTCGGCAAAGCGGGCGACCGGCTGGCTGCGGCTGCCGCGACTGATGCGGGCGCCGTCCTGCAGCAGGTCATGCATCTCGCGTGCAGCGTCCACCACCGGCTTCAGTTCGCCGGACTCGAACATCGGCACCGGCCAGAGCTGCTCCAACGAGAGGCCATGGTGCTGGCGCTGGACGCGGAGCGCAGCGGCCTGTTCACCCTCGGCCGCGACCCACTGCAGGCGGTAGCGGGGCTTGCCGAGGCCGGTACGCGCCAGCTTTTGGTGCGCCGCAGCAATCCAGGCTTCCGCACGCGCCGGGTCTGCGGCCAGCTGCGATGTCAGCGGCGGCAACTCCAGCAGGGCTTCGAGAATGGCTGCATCGTGCCGGTGGCTCAGACGACGGATCGCATCCTGGGCGTGCCCGAACAGGGTCAGCAGATGCTCCAGCGCCGCGGCACTGATCGGCGGCTGGTCGACGCCACAGACCAGCTCGGCGCCTTCGACGGCATGGCTGATCAGGTAGGCGTTCAGGGCGATGTCGTCCTTCAGGTAAAGCTCCTGCTTGCCCTGCTTGAGCTTGTACAGCGGCGGCAGGCCGATATAGATGTGTCCGCGCTCGATCAGCTCGGGCATCTGCCGGTAGAAGAAAGTCAGCAGCAGGGTTCGGATGTGCGAGCCGTCAACGTCGGCGTCGGTCATGATGATGATGCGGTGGTAGCGCAGCTTGTCGGGGTTGAATTCCTCCCGGCCAATGCCGCAGCCCAGCGCAGTGATCAGGGTGCCGACCTCGGCCGAGCCGAGCATCTTGTCGAAGCGCGCTTTCTCGACGTTCAGGATCTTGCCGCGCAGCGGCAGGATGGCTTGGGTGCGACGGTTGCGACCCTGCTTGGCCGAGCCGCCGGCCGAGTCGCCCTCGACGAGGAACAGCTCGGAGAGGGCAGGATCCTTCTCCTGGCAGTCGGCCAGCTTGCCTGGCAAGCCGGCGATGTCGAGCGCACCCTTGCGGCGGGTGAGGTCGCGGGCCTTGCGCGCGGCTTCACGGGCGCGGGCGGCGTCCACCACCTTGGCGGCGATCGCGCGTGCGTCCTGCGGATGCTCCTGCAGGAACTCCTCGAAGCGCTTGGAGACCACGCTCTCGACCGCGGTCTTGACCTCGGAGGACACCAGCTTTTCCTTGGTTTGCGAGGAAAAGCTCGGGTCGGGCACCTTGACCGAAAGCACCGCGACCATGCCTTCGCGCATGTCGTCGCCGCTCATGCCGACCTTGGCCTGCTTCAACAGGCCCGACTGCTCGATGTAGGCGCCGAGGGTGCGGGTCAGGGCGGCGCGGAACCCGGCCAGATGGGTACCGCCGTCTTTCTGCGGGATGTTGTTGGTGAAGCAGAACATCGTTTCCTGGTAGGCATCGGTCCACTGGACCGCCACCTCGACGACGATGCCGTTCTCCTCACCGGACAGCGGAATGACCGCCGGATGCAGCGGAGTCTTCAGCTGGGCCAGATGCTCGACAAAGCTGAGGATGCCGCCTTCGTAGCGGAACTGGTCGCGCTTGTCGCTGCGCTCATCCGTGAGGTCGATGCGCACGCCGGAGTTCAGGAAGGACAGCTCGCGCAGGCGCTTGGCCAGGATGTCGTAGTGGAACTCGACGTCGGAGAAGATCTCCTTGCTGGGCATGAAGCGGACTTCGGTGCCGCGACGGGTCGACGGCGCCACCTGCTTCAAGGGGTACAGGGGCTCGCCCAGCCGATACTCCTGCAGATGCTCGAAGCCGTCGCGCCAGATGCGCAGGCTCAGGTGCTCGGACAGCGCGTTGACCACCGAAACGCCGACACCGTGCAGGCCGCCCGAGACCTTGTAGCTGTTGTCGTCGAACTTACCGCCCGCGTGCAGCACGGTCATGATGACTTCGGCGGCCGAACGCTGCTCTTCGTGGTGGATGTCGACCGGAATCCCGCGCCCGTTGTCCTGGACGCTGACGCTTCCATCCGCGTGGATGATGACGGTGACTGTGTCGCAGTGCCCTGCCAGGGCCTCGTCGATGGAGTTGTCCACCACCTCGAAAACCATGTGGTGCAGCCCCGTGCCGTCATGCACGTCGCCGATGTACATGCCGGGACGCTTGCGCACGGCCTCCAGGCCACGCAGTACGGTGATTCGACTGGAATCGTAGTCGTTCGGAGTCTGGTCGCTCATGGAATCCCTGCTTGGCGTGGCGCGAGCCGCTCTCCAACGGTGTCGGAGCGGCTTGCGCAGGGCGCGAATTATAGCAGGGGGGTGATCTTGCCCTGTTCCACGTGGAACAGGGCGTCACGAGGGTCATCTGCCCAACCGGGGCGCTCCACCCCGGTCACGATCGCCTGGACCCCGCGCTCACGCAGGTACGCCAGGACGGCCCCGGCGCGAAGGGCATCCAACTCGCTGCAGAGATCGTCCAGCAGCAGCAGCGGGTAGCTGCCATGCATCTCGCCATACAGATCGCTCAAGCCGATGAGCAGCGAGAGAGCGAGGATCTTTGATTGCCCACGCGACAGGAACTCGCGGGCGTCCACGCCCTGGATCCGCAAACTGACGTCGGCGCGGTGTGGGCCGACGCTGGTGAAGCCCTGCGTCATGTCCCGCTCGCGCGCCGCATGGAGAGCCTCCACCAGCGTGGCGTGCGCCCTGCCCCAGCCACGTCGATACTCCAGGGTGACGCCCCCAACCTCCTCAGACAGCCACGAGAGCACTTGCGCCGAGCGTCCGAGCCAACGTTCGGCAAGTCGAGATCGCGCGCGGTCCAAGCGCTCGCCTGCGGTAGCCAACAAGGCGTCGAACGCATCCAGCTGTTGCAGGTCGCGTATGCGCAGGGCCTCGTTGCGCTGCTTCAGGATGCGCTGCCACTCCGACCACAGCGCCGATGGCATGCGTTCCACGTGGAACACGCCCCAATCCATCAAGCGACGCCGCCGCTCCGAAGGCCCGGACACGATCAGGTGTGAACCGGGCTCGAAACACAGTATGGGCGCGCGCGCTGCAATCTCCGCTGCACGCACCTCGCGAGCGCCTTCGACCCGGTACTCCCATCCACCGCGACGCTGACGCGCGCTCCCGAGCCGCAACGGCACCCCGCTACGGTCAACCCATTCCGTGGCGATATGGCCCTCATCGCAACCGTGCCGAAGCACCGAATCGAACTGCGCGGCGCGAAAAGATCGCGCATGCCCGAGCGCGAACAGCCCCTCCAGCACCGTGGTCTTGCCGGACCCATTGCTGCCCACCAGCCAGCTGATACCGGTTGCTGGAAAAAAATCAGCCTCGGCGAGCACTCGAAGCCCGCCAAGGCTGACGTGGCGCAGCAACATCGCGATCCCTTACAGCCGCATCGGCATCACCACGTGGCGGTTGCGCCCGTGGCTGGGCTCGCGGACGAGGGCGCTGGACCCGGAATCACGGAACAGCAGCAAAGCGTCGTCCTCGGTCAGCGCGCCCAAGGCTTCCAACAGATAACTGGCGTTGAATCCGATCGACAGGCCACTGATGGACGTGTCCGCCTCCACCTCTTCCACCGCTTCTTCCTGTTCGGGGTTGTGTGCCGACACGCGAACGACCTGGGGATCGACCTCAATCCGCACACCGCGATACTTCTCGTTGGACAGGATCACCGCACGCTGCAGCGCTGCGCGCAGGCTGTCGCGATTGACCTTCACTTCCTTGTCGGCACCGAGCGGTATGACCGCCTCATAATCCGGAAAGCGGCCGTCGATCAGCTTCGAGCTGAACGACACGTCGTCTCGGCGCACGCGTACATGGGCTCGACCGACCTCCAGTTCGATCTCCCGGTCGCTGTTCTCCAGCAGGCGCATCAGCTCCAGCACACCTTTGCGCGGCACGATCATCTGCCGACGCACCTGCGGACCGGCCACCAGGTCCGTCTCGCTCAATGCCAACCGGTGGCCGTCCGTGGCGACGCAGCGCAACTGCGTGCCGTCGGCGTCCAGCAGCAGCCCGTTGAGATAAAACCGCACGTCCTGCTGCGCCATCGCGAACGCGGTGGCATCAAAGGTCTTCTTGAGCGCGCCTTCGCTCACCCGCAAGCGCTCGACGACCTCGGCTTCGTCCGTCGAGGGGTACTCATCCGCGCTCAGCCCGGCCAGCGTGTACCGGCTGCGTCCCGCGCTCACATTGATGCGATCGCCGCTTGAGCCCACGTTGACCATCACGCCGTCGGGCAGCGCTCGAACGATCTCGAAGAACTTGCGGGCCGGAATCGTCGTGGCACCCGGTTCGCCGTCGCTGCAGGCAACACGCGCAACCAGCTCGACTTCAAGATCAGTTGCCGTCAATGACAGCGTGCCCTGCTCCAGGGACACCAACAGGTTCGACAGCACCGGCATGGTTTGCCGTTTCTCGACCACGCTGACCACCTGCTGGAGAGGCTTCAGCAACACTTCGCGCGTCAGACTGAACCGCATACATCAACCCTCATGTTCTTAAAGCTTTTAAGAGACTGTTGGTGATGATGGTCTACCCCGAAACCCGGGATAAGCCACGCAAGCCCATGACAGTCAACGGTTTTTCCTGGTCTGAAGGTCTGTGGGTGAGTCCCGGCCCGGCTGTGGAACGGCTGTGGATAAAAATGCCGCCCGCAAACTGTCCCAACCCCATACCCCGCTTATCCACAGCTTACCAACTTGCCATGCCGCTACAGACGGGCCTCATTCGGTCAGCCGCCGCACCAGCTTGTCCCAGTCCTCACGAGCCTTCGGATCGTCGCCCACCAGACCACGCACCACCTTGCAGGCATGCATCACGGTCGTGTGGTCGCGGCCGCCGAAGGCATCCCCGATCTCCGGCAGGCTGTGCTCCGTCAGCTCCTTGGCCAGCGCCATGGCCATCTGTCGCGGCCGGGCCAGCGAGCGCGTGCGGCGCTTGGAGAGCAGGTCGGACACCCGCAGCTGGTAATAGTCGGCCACCATCTTCTGGATGTTGCTGAGTGAGATCACCGCCTGCTGCGCTCGCAGCAGGTCGCGCAGCGCCTCGTGGGCGAACTCTTCGGTGATGGGCCGGCCCATGAAGTTCGCGCGTGCCGCCAGCGTGTTCAGGGCACCTTCGAGGTCGCGTACGTTGGAACGCATGCGTCGGGCGATCAGGAAAGCCACGTTCTCGGGCAGCGGCACGCCCTTCTGCGCCGCCTTGGCCAACAGGATCGCCGAGCGTGTCTCGAAGTCCGGTGGCTCGATCGCCACCGACAATCCCCAGCCCAGGCGCGACTTCAGCCGTGGCTCGAGATTGTCGACCTCCTTGGGGTAGCGATCGCAGGTCAGGATGATCTGCTGCTTGAGCTCGAACAGGGCATTGAAGGTGTGGAAGAACTCCTCCTGCGTGCGGTCCTTGCCGGCGAAGAACTGGATGTCGTCGATCAGCAGCGCGTGCACCGAATGGAACTGCCGCTTGAACTGCTCCATGGCCTTGTCCGCCAGCGCCCGCATCATCGCCGCGAAGAACTGCTCCGACCGCAGGTAGAGCACGCGCATGCCCGGGTTGCGCGCGAGCATGTAGTTGCCGGCCGCATGCATCAGATGGGTCTTGCCAAGACCGGTACCGCCGTACAGCAGCAGCGGGTTGTAGGCCTTGCCGGGCTCGTTCGCGACCTGCATGGCGGCGGCGCGACCAAGCTGGTTCGAGCTGCCTTCGATGAAGGTGTCGAAGGTGTAGCTGGAGTCGAGATTGCTGGCGATGGGCTTCACCTGCCCGCCACCGCTCGTGGCCCGCATCGACGGCCCGGTCGCCGCAGCACTGCTCTGTCGCGCCTCGGCCGCCACATCGCGACTGCGCGGGGTGCCGAGCTCAAGGCTGACGTCGAGCGAGGCGAGCTCTGAGTAGTGCCGCAACAGCTCGATGATGCGCGGCAGATACGCGTCGCGCACCGTTTCGACCACGAAGGCATTGGGTGCGAACAGGCGCACGCCACCCTCATGGGCTTCAGCGTGCAGGGGTTTGATCCAAGTGTAGAAACTCTCGGCCGGGAGCTCGGCTTCGAGGCGTTCAAGACAGCGCAACCAGGGCGACATGCAGCTTCCCGAGTGGAGCCGACCGGCTGCGCCACGCCGCGTCAGGCGCCGCGCGATCCAGTCAGGCAGGGGATGAGTGGGAGCTCGGCGCCCCGGAGCGGAAACCCGTGGGAGATCAGGGCAGACACGTGCCGCGACGCGATCCCGGGCCGCGGACGGCAGGACCGGGCCGGGGCGGAGCGGCATGCGCGCTGTGATTCCTCGACAGGCACCCAACCCCGGGTGACCGGGCGGCCTGCCAGTCTACGCCGCACCGCAGACAGTGCCAACCGCAGCGGGCTTGACAGCCAGGAAGCTGAGCCCGTATCCTCCGCGGTCTTTCTGCCCAGACATCAAGGCCGCTGTCATGAAGCGCACCTTCCAGCCCAGCAACCTCAAGCGCGCCCGCACCCACGGTTTCCGTGCCCGTATGGCGACCGCCGACGGCCGCAAGATCCTGTCGGCCCGCCGCGCCAAGGGTCGCAAGCGCCTCTGCCCGTAAGCGCAGTCGCGACCGCCGCCGGCGTCCCTGACGCCGCGGCGTACATCGATTCCGCTACCCGGCGGCGGTCGGTTTCTGCAGGCCTGGCTCACGCCGGGCCTGTTGCATTTCCGGGCGAGGCGTGGCCATGACCCTGATTCCACCTCCCGCGCCCTGCCGGCTCAGGCCATCGGCGCGCATGCGCCTGCCGCGCGACTTCAGCCGGTGTCTCGATTCGGGTCAGCGCATGGGTGGCGCGTTCTACCGCTGCACCGTCCTGCTTGACCCGGCAGCGGACTCCGCGAGGCTCGGCTTTGCCATCTCGCGCAAGGTCGACAAACGCGCGGTGGTGCGCAACCGTCTGAAGCGGATCGCACGCGAATGCTTCCGCCATCTTCGTGCACGTCTGCCGGCGGGCGACTACGTGCTAATGGGCAAGCGCGAAGCTGCCGCTGCCCGACCCGATCAGCTGCGGCGTGACCTGGAGCGTCTGCTCGCCCGCGCGGCTGCGTTGAAGGCCCCAGTCGCGCACGTCACAATGGCGGCTGTCTCCGCGCCCGGTGCCGACACGCCCGATGCTCCGGCCAGCGCCGAATCCCCTCCCCTGACGACTGCCGGGCCCGACTCCCGCCACGGCAACGACCGAGTGTCCGAATGAACCAAGCGCGCACCTTCCTGTTGATTGCCTGGCTGATGGTCGGCTACCTGGCCTGGGACACCTGGCAACAGGACTACAGCCGTCCGCGCGCCGAGCCGGCGCCGCAGGCGGAGCTGTCGACACCGCCGTCGACCGGCGACCTGCCCGAGTTCCAACCCGAGCGCAGCAGCACCAGTCCGAGCGGCAGCGCGCCCACGGCGGCCGTTGCCTCCAGCGGCCGCCGCCTTAGCGTGCGCACCGATGTACTCGACCTGCAGATCGACACCCAGGGCGGCAGCGTCGTCCAGGCCGACCTGCTTGCTTACGCACAGGAGCCCAAGCCGGGCTCGCCGCCGGTGCGCCTGATGAGCACCCAGGGCCAGCGCTATTTCATTGGCCAGTCCGGCTATGTGGGCAATCGCGCTGAACTGCCGAACCACCTCAGTGCCTTCACCGCCGAAGGCGACAGCTTCGAGCTTGGCAGCCAGGACCGCCTTGAAGTGCCGCTGCGCTGGACCTCGGCCGATGGCCTCAGCCTCGTGCGCACCTTCGTGTTCGAGCGCGGCAGCTATGTGGTCACGGTCAGCGATCGCTTCGAGAACCAGACCGGCCAGCCGGTCGAGCTGAGCGCCTACCGCCAGCTGGTGCGCGTGACCCCGCCGGCACTGCCGGGTTCGAGTTTCACCAACCCCGCGGCCTACAGCTTTGTCGGCGCGGCCTGGTACAGCCCGCAGAGCAAGTTCGAGAAGCGCGCGTTCGGCGGTTTCAGCGATGGCCCGACCGAAGCCAAGGCCAGTACCGGTTGGATCGCAATGCTGGAGCACTACTTCTTCGCCGCCTGGATTCCCGAAGCGGATGAAGCGCAGACCTTCAGCACAGCCACCGAGGATGGCGGCCGCCATCGCATCCGTACCCTGGGCCCGGCCTTCGATGTTGCGCCCGGTGCTCAGGTCGAAAGCAGCGCGCGCTTCTATGCCGGCCCGAAGCTGCAGGACCAGCTGGAAGGCATTGCTCCGGGCCTCAAGCTGACCATGGACTACGGCATCTTCACGATGCTCGCCCAGCCCATGGCCTGGCTGCTTGGTGTCCTCCACGACATCACCGGCAACTGGGGCTGGGCCATCGTCCTGCTGGTGGTCATCCTGAAGCTTGCCCTGTTCAAGCTGTCGGAAGCGCAATACAAGAGCTTCGCCAAGATGCGCGCCGTGCAGCCGCGCATCGAAGCCCTCAAGGAGCGCTATGGCGAGGACCGCCAGAAGTTCCAGACGGCGATGATGGAGCTGTACAAGAAAGAGAAGATCAATCCGATGGGTGGCTGCCTGCCCATCCTGATCCAGATCCCGATCTTCATCTCGCTGTACTGGGTGCTGATCGAAGCGGTCGAGCTGCGCCATGCGCCGTGGATCCTGTGGATCAACAACCTCACCGCACCCGACCCCTACTTCATCCTGCCGGTGCTGAACCTGCTGACCATGTGGGCCACGCAGAAGCTGTCGCCGACCCCGGGCATGGACCCGATGCAGAAGCGCATCATGCAGATCATGCCGATCGCCTTCGGCGTGATGTTCGCCTTCTTCCCGGCGGGCCTGGTGCTGTACTGGACCACCAATGGTGCGCTGGGCCTGCTGCAGCAGTGGATCATCCTGCGTCGCCACGGTGGTACGGCCGCGCCGAAGGCCGCCTGAGCCCGCGGATCCGCAGTCGGAACTCGCGATTGAAGCAGCGGCCGCGGCGCGAAAGCACGCGGCCGCTGCCGTCTCCGGAGGGAGGAATCAGGCCATGCGGAATGCTTCTCGTGAGCCGCCATCCGGCGTCTCCGCCACCGGATCCCCGAGCGGGCGCGCCGACACCATCGTCGCCATCGCCACCGCTGCGGGCGCGGCAGGCGTCGGCGTGGTGCGGCTCTCCGGGCCGCAGTCGATCGCCATCGCGCGGCGCCTGAGCGGCATCCAACCCAAGCCCCGCCACGCCCACTACGTGCGTTTCAGCGATGCGGCAGACGAGGTGATCGACGACGGCCTGCTGATCGCCTTCGTCGCGCCCGCGTCCTACACCGGCGAGGACGTGGTCGAGCTGCAGGCCCACGGCAGCCCCGCCCTGCTGCGCCTGCTGGTGGCGCGCTGCGTGGAGCTCGGCGCACGTCAGGCCCGGCCCGGCGAGTTCACCGAGCGCGCCTTCCTGAACGAACGCCTCGACCTGACCCAGGCCGAGGCAGTCGCCGATCTCATCCACGCCACATCCGAAGCCGCTGCCCGCGCCGCGCGGCGCGCGCTCGACGGCGAGTTCAGCCGCCGCGTCGACGCTCTCACCGAGGCCCTGATCGCCTTGCGAATCTACGTCGAGGCCGCGATCGACTTCCCCGAGGAAGAGATCGACTTCCTCGCCGGGCCCGAACTCAAAGCGCGCCTGCGGCAGGTGCGTGAACTGATGCAGGCGCTGTTGCGCGAGGCCCGCCGCGGCCAGCGTCTGCGCGACGGCCTGCACGTGGTCATCGCCGGGCCACCGAACGCTGGCAAGAGCTCCCTGTTGAATGCGCTGTCGGGCAGCGACCGCGCCATCGTCACCGATATCGCCGGCACCACCCGCGACCTGCTGCGTGAGGCGGTGCTGATCGACGGTATCGAACTCACCCTGGTCGACACCGCCGGCCTGCGGGAGGGCGCCGATGTCGTCGAAGCCGAAGGCATGCGCCGTGCGCGCGCAGAATTCACCCGCGCCGATCTCGCCCTTGCCGTCGTCGAATGCGGTTCCGAGTGCGAACAGATCCCCGGCCTGCGCGGCGAGCTCTCCACCTTGCCGCGCGTGTTCTGGCTGCACAACAAGTGCGAGCTGGCCGGAGAGCCCGCGCGCTACGAGGCGCAGCACGACGGCGAGCACTTCTGGCTGTCGGCGCGCGAAGGCCTGGGTCTCGACGCGCTGCGCGAGGCCCTCAAGCAGGCGGCGGGCCTGGGCGACGCCGCGGAAGGCGCCATCAGCGCTCGCGCCCGCCATGTCGGGGCCCTGCAGAGCGCCGGCACCCAGCTCGAAAGCGCCGCCGATCGCCTCGCCGAAGGCAGCGGCGAACTCGCCGCCGAAGACCTGCGCGCCGCGCAGGAGTCCCTGGCTGAGATCACAGGACGCCTCAGCGCCGACGATCTGCTCGGCCGCATCTTCGGCAGCTTCTGCATCGGAAAGTGATGTCCATTCCGGATTCGCAGGGCCAAGGACATTTTTTGCAACGCTGACAGGCCCCGACTTGCGCACGGACGTAGGCGTATGGCACCAATCACACTTCCGCTGGGTATGTGAAAGGGTGCGCACGGACGCGCGCAGCGGTTCGGCTTCGTATCGGGGGAACAGCAAATGAGCAAGGCAAGACTGCGCGGGGGCGCGGCGTGGGTGTTGGCGGCATCGATTCTGGCGGGCTGCGGGGGTTCGGAGCCGCCGGCGCCGGCCGCACCGGCGCCAGCCGCCGCACCCGCCGCAGCACCTGCCGAGGCCGCACCGGCCGCAGCACCGGCCCCGGTGTTGGTCGAAGGTGCAGGCAGCATTGAGGTCGCCGAGGCCGCGCTGCGCGACCAGCGCCTGTTCACGCCCGCCGGCGACAACGCCTTCGAGCTGTTCCTGCTGGCGATGGACCGCGATCCGGGTTCGCAGCGCGTGCGTGATGCCTTGACGGACCTGTTTCCCTATGCCGTCCTGCACGTGGAGCAGCGCACCGCCGCCCGCGATGCCGAGGAGGCCCGCCGGGTGCTGGATCTGATGCGGCGCGCCCAGCCCGAAGCACCGGCGCTGGACCGTCTGGATCGCGAGCTCGAGCGCCTTGAGCGTCGGATCGCGACCGAGGCTGCCCAGCAGGAAGCAGCGGCGGCTCGCGCTGCGGCGGCCGCTGCAGCGCCAGCACCCACGCCTGCGCCGGCTGCAACCCCGCCGCCTGCCCCGGTCGAAACCGCCCCTGCCCCGGCGCCTGCGCAGCCGGCGCCCGAACCTGCCGCACCGGCGCCGGCGCCCGCCCCGGCGACACCACCGCCAAGCGCGCCCGCGGCGCCCGCACCCGCGCCGCGACCGGCCGCCAGCGCGCTGCCCAAGGTGCTGCGCCAACCGCCGTTGCGCTATCCCGACCAGGCGATGCGCCAGGGCATCGAGGGACAGGTCACGGTGGACTTCCAGATTGATGCCGACGGCGGTGTCTCCGACGTGCGCGTGCTGCAGGCAACGCCCCAGGGCGTGTTCGAGCGCGAGGCCATGTCGGTGGTGCGGCGCACGCGCTTCGAGCCGCCGGGCGAGCCGACCCGCGCGCGTCGCACGATCGAATTCACGCTCGACGACTGAGCGCTGAGGCTCGGTCTCATCCATGCTCGGGATCGGCCCTGCCCCACGGCAGGGCTGATGCCGCTCGATGAAGATTGCAATTGCGGACGTCAAGTGTGCGCGGGTTCGCAAAGCCCGGTGCCCGCAGTTCATGGATCACCAAACCGCAACCTGCGCTTGGCATCCTGTCAGGCTAGCCGCGTGAACGCGGCAGCTCACACAGGGGCTCGTCCATGCAGGTCTTCACCACGCGGCCGCTGCCTGCGGCCGTTTCAGTCCCGCGACTCCCGCGCACCAGAGGTACAGCCCTGGCCGCGCTGCTGGTCACGCTGCTGGCGGCCTGCAGCGGTGACGCGCCCCAGCAGGCGCCCGCGGCGCCCCAGACGGCGGGCGACGCACCCGCGGAACAGCCGCTTTCGCAGCCAGCAGCGAACACTGCCGCAGACGCGGCTGCGCGGGGCGAGCAGGCCCTGCGCGAGCAGCGCCTGTTCCTGCCGGCGGCCGACAATGCCTTCGAATACTTTCTGGCGGCGGTGGAAGCCAACCCGGCGGACGAGCGCTCGCGCCTCGCGCTGCAGGATCTGGTGCCGTATGCGGTGCTGCACGTCGAGCAGCGCCTGGGGGCAGAAGATGTCGAGGACGCCGCGCGCGTCCTGGCGCTGCTCCAGCGCGCGGCCGGCGAGGCGCCGGCGCTGCCGCGACTGCAGGCCCAGCTGGACGCCATGCAGACGCGGCAGGCGTCGGCGCGCGCCGCAGCCGAGGCGGCAGCGCAGCGCGCTGCGACTGCGCCGGTCCAGCCTGCCGCGCCTGTGCCTGCGCCGCCTCCGGCCCCAGCAGCGATCAGCGATCCGCCCGCGGCAGTTCCGTCGTCGGTCGCCACACCGACCTCAGCTCCGCAGGCCACACCTGCGCCGCCAGAGCCCGCCGCCGAGCGCGCTGCGCCCGCGCCGGCCGTGGCCGCTGCGCCGGCAGCCCGGGTGCCGGAGGTGGTATTCCGGCCCGCCCTGCGCTATCCGGCGATGGCGGAGCGGCGCAGGCTTGAAGGCTTTGTCGAGCTCGAATTCACCATCGGAGCCGATGGCAGCGTCTCGGAGCTGGAGGTGCTGCGCAGCGAGCCCGAGGGCGTATTCGAGCGCGAGGCGCTCGCAGCGATGGAGCGCTGGCGCTTCGCACCGCCCGCAGCGCCCATGCGCGCGCGGCGCACGCTGGAGTTCAAGCTGGCGCGCTGAGCTTCCGCGGGTAGGTGCTCGCACCGTGTATCGAGGGCACGCCTCCCGAACGCGTCAGGGTTCGGTCGACAGCCGCTGCTGCAGGCGCTGCAGGCGACGCTCGCTGCGCTCGACGCTGTCGCGCAGGGCGTCGACGTCTTCGCAGAAGGCGTCGAGCTCGGCGCGCCCGACCAGCACGCCGGCTTCGTCGCGCAGGTAGTCGGCGCCCGCTTCCGCGAGTTCCCGCGCGCCGCGGCGGGCGCCATCCAGCGCGGCGCGCAGGGCCTTGGCGACCTGCACGCCGACGACGTCTCCCAGCCGGTCCGACAGCGCGGCTTCGAGGTCCGGGCTGTAGCGCTGGGCGACCCGCTGCAGGGCTTGGGCGAGCTCGATGTCGCCGGCGATCTTCATGCGTCCTGGCGTCGCCTGGGCGGCGCCCGGCAGTACCCGCGACAGCACCGCGCCCAGCGTGGCCTTGAGGCTCAGATCCGGCTCCTGCGCGGGCTGCGCAGGCCCGACGCACAAGCGACCACCGCTGACCTCGATACGCGCCGCCAGTCGCGGCGCCGCCAGCTCCAGCTCGATGCTGCGACCTTCCAGTGCGGTCAGCTGCGCCGGCAACTCCGGATCCAGCGCCACCGCGCGGTTCAGTGCGAACTCCAGCGCCTGGCCGCCCAGGGCGAGCAGGGGATTGGCGCGGGCAGGGGTCTCGGACATGGCGGACTCGGCTTGGGTGGGGCGATGCGGATCGAGTGCACGAGCGTGCGTGCGGCACTGCTCAGCTGGCGCGAGCGTACTCGCCGACAGCCACTTCAGGCAGGTGGAAGAAGGCACGCGCGGTGGCCGTGGTGTCGGCTTCGACCTGGGCGTAGCTGACGCAGCGGTCGCGGGCCAGCTCTTCGGCGATGTGCTGCAGGTACATCGGCTCGTTCCGACGATGCGAAGGCATGGGCTTCAGGTTGCGCGGCAGCAGGTAGGGCGCATCGGTCTCGATCATCAGCCGCTGCGGCGGGATCTCGCGCACGAACTCGCGCAGGTGCTGGCCGCGGCGCTCGTCGCAGAGCCAGCCGGTGATGCCGATGTGGCAGTCGAGGTCGAGGTAGTCATACAGCGCCTCGCGGCTGTCGGTGAAGCAGTGCACCACCGCCGCCGGCACGCGGTCGCGCACCTGCTTCAAGATCGCCAGGAAGTCACCGTGCGCCTCGCGCTGGTGCAGGAACAGCGGCTTGCCGAGCTCGACCGCGATCTCCAGCTGGCGCTCGAAGGCGCGGCGCTGCGCCGGCCGCGGCGAGAAATCGCGATGGTAGTCGAGGCCGGTCTCGCCGACCGCGCGCACCTCGGCGTGTGCGTGCAGGGCGCGCAGCTCGCGGTCGGCGTCCTCGGTGTACTCGACGGCGTGATGCGGATGCACGCCGGCGGTGGCGAACAGCCGATCCGGATAGGCGCGGGCGAGCGCCAACGCGTCCGCACTGCCCTGCCGGCTTGCGCCGGTCACCACCATCTGCGCGATGCCGTGCGCGGCGGCGCGCGCCAGCACGGCGTCGAGATCGTGGGCGAAGGATTCGTGGGTGAGGTTGGCGCCGATGTCTACAAGCATGGGATTCGGGATTCGGAATTGGGGATTCGTTTGGAGCAGCGCGCCGCAAGTCTTGTAACCAGCGCCTTGCGCCAACGCACGTGAAGAGCCAGAAGCCGTATCAGTTCACGCGGGTTCCGGCTCGTCGGCGGGCACGCAGCGCTCGGCGGCCCATTGGCGCAGGCGCGCCACATTCTCGGCCATCACCACCGAGATCGGCCGCGTGCCGCGCAGCGCGGACAGCAGATGCGACTGATCGAGGCGCTGGCCCTCGGCGTGGCTGTCGTAGAGCGCGGCCACCACCGCCTGTTCGATCTCGGCGCCGGAGAAGCCGGCGCTGGCCGCCGCCAGGACTGGGAGATCGAAGGCCTCGAGCGCCTGCTGTCGCCGGCCCAGATGAATCGCAAAGGCCTGCTCGCGCGCGGAGGCGCCCGGCAGGTCGACGAAGAAGATCTCGTCGAAGCGGCCCTTGCGCAGCAGCTCGGGCGGCAATTGCTCGATGCTGTTGGCGGTGGCGACCAGGAACACCGGCTGCTTGCGCTCGGACATCCAGGTCAGCAGCGCGCCGAGCACGCGACGGCTCACGCCATCATCGCTGTTCGAGGTGGCGAGGCCCTTCTCGATCTCGTCGCACCACAGCACGCAGGGCGCCATCGCCTCGGCGGCGCGCAGGCTGTCGCGCAGGTTGCGCTCGGTTTCGCCGTGGTACTTGTTGTAGAGCGCACCGAAATCCAGACGCAGCAGGGGCACGCCGAAGCCGCCCGCGCAGGCCTTGGCGGCCAGCGACTTGCCAGCACCCTGCACGCCCAGCAGCAGCAGGCCGCGCGGCGGGTCGAGACCGGGCGGACCCTTGCCCTCGATGAAGATGCGCCGGCGCTGCTCGATCCAGCGCTTGAGCCGCCCGAGCCCCGCCACGTCCTCGAAGCGCGCGACATCGGGCTCGAAATGCAGCACGCCGCCCGCGCCCAGCAGCTTGAACTTGGCCTGCTGCGCGCGGGCCACATCGTCATCGCGGATCGCGCCGTCGTCGTGGATCAGCTGGCGCACGATCTTGCGCGCGTCCAGCAGCGACAGCCCGCGCAGATGCCGCAGCAGCTGGCGCTGCGCGGCGGCCTCGACCTGCACGCGCCTGCCGCCGTGTTCGCGCGAATAGGCGAAGGCCTCCTCGCGCAGCATCTGGCCGAGTCGCGCTTCGTCGGGCAGGCGCACCTCGAAGCGCGTCGCCAGCGACTCCAGCTCCTCGGGCAGTTCGACCTTGGCGCCGACCACCACCACGCTGTGTTTGGCCGCGGCCTGACCGAGCACCACTTCGCGCAGGCGGCGGATGCTCATGGCATAGCGCAGGTACGGGCTGAAATCGAACAGCAGCCAGATCGAGCGACGCGGGTCGCCGTGCATCAGCTCCAGCAGGTGGCTGGAGTCGTTGCAGGCCGGCAGGCCCTCCTCGTCCATGTCGAGCCGCTGCAGGCCCTGGGTGATGCTCCAGCTGTACAGCGGCCGCAGCAGTTCGGCCACCACATGCCGGAAGGCCTCCAGCAGCAGGCCTTCCTCGTGGGTTTCCACCACCACCAGAGGCGCACCGGAGCGCAGCAGGACGGCCAGGTCTCGGGGTTCGAACATGCGCTGGGGGCGATTGCCGGGCTCTGCGAAGGGAGGCAAGTGTAGCGGCCGCGCGCAGCGCTCACGTTCATCCCCCGCTGCACCGGGCTTCCGGAGTGCGGGTGTATCCTCGCCCGACCCATCGATATGCAGCGAACCAGCGGGCCTGCGCGCCCGGGAGCACCGATCCATGAATCCGCATTCCCCCTGCGCGCCGCGCGCGCTGATGCTGGCCCTGTGCGGGCTGGCGCTCTCACCGCTGGCACAGGCCGAGCGCCTCGCGCTGCCGCCCCTCGACGTGGCCAAGCTGGCGGCCGAAGACCGGACCCTGGACGGCAAGGCCGGGGTGCCGCTGCGCTACGGCCAGGTGCAGGTGTTCGGCGAGAAGGCGCAGGGCTTGCCCGAGCGTCAGCTGCAGCAGGGCGGCAGCTGGTCGCAGGCCAAGGACGGCTCCAGTCGCTGGTGGCTGCAGCTGGAGGCGCCGCAAGCGCGCAATCTTGCCCTGTACTTCAGCGAATTCCGGCTGCCCGCCGGCGCCGAGCTGAAGATCTTCGCGGACGGCGACAAGTCTCCGCGCCAGGTCTACAGCGATGCCGACAACCGCCCCGGCGGCGATCTGCGCACGCCGATGGTCGAGACCGGCTCGCTGCGGCTGGAGCTGAGCCTGCCGGCAGGCTCGCGAGACTTCGCCAAGCTCAAGCTGGGCAGCGTCGTACAGGGCTACCGCGATCCCTTCGTCGCGCTGGCCCAGCTGAAGTCCGGCAGCTGCAACATCGACGTGGCCTGCCCCGAGGGCGACGCCTGGCGCCAGCAGAGCCGTTCGGTCGCGCACTACACCTTCGATTCCGGTAGCGGCAGCTTTGTCTGTACCGGCCAGCTGGTCGCCACCGGCAGCCAGGCGCTGGACCAGGCCAGCCCGCGTTTCCTCACCGCCTATCACTGCGTCAGCACGGCGGCGGAAGTGCAGTCCATGACCTTCTACTGGCGCTATGAGAGCCCGACCTGTCGTGCGCCTGGCAGCGCTGCGAGCGGACAGCAGCTGCCGCGCTCCAGCAATACCGCTGCGACCCAGAGCGGCGCGCGGCTGCTGGCCACGCATCGTGAAACCGACTTCACCGTGGTCGAACTGACGGCTGCAGTGCCGGCTGCGGCGGACGCGTGGTTCACGGGTTGGGATCGCAGTGGCGTCGCGCCTACCGGTGCCGTGGGCATCCATCACCCCGCCGGCCATGAGAAGCGGATCAGCATCGACAACGATCTGCTTTCGGTGGGCCCCAACTGCATCATCCCGGGCTCGACTGCGAACACGCACTGGTTCATCGGCGCCTGGGAGGCGGGCACCACGGAAGGCGGCTCCTCGGGCTCTGGTCTGTGGCGCCGCGATACCGGTCGACTGATCGGCGTACTCAGCGGTGGCAACGCCTCCTGCGCGGCGCGCAACGAGTTCGACTGCTACGGCGCGCTCGACAAGGCCTGGACCGGCGGCGGCAGTGCGGTTTCCCGCATGAGTGACTGGCTGGTCCGTGGCGGCGGCGCGCCGCAGCTGCAGGATGGCTATGGCGGCTGTGCGGCGCCAACCGTCAGCCTGCAATCGGCTGCCTTCGGCAGCGGGGCGCGCGCGGGCGAAGATGTCCTCTTCAGTGCCGTTGCCAGCGGCGGGAGTGGCTCCGGCTATGTGTACGAATGGGACCTGGATGGCGACGGCGAGTACGAGCGCCGCGGCAGTGCCGCCAGCGTGACGGTGCGCTACGCGCGTGTCCAGAGCGGTCAGGTGCGGGTTCGGGTCAGCGACGGTGCGGCCTGTTCGGCGGTTGCCAGCCGCGCCCTCGACGTGCGCTCGGCGCGCATCACGGCCACCGCTGCGGCCGCGCAGCAGGTCTGCGGCAACGGCAATGCCGCCCTGGATCCCGGCGAGCGCTGGCGCGTCCCCGTGACCTTCACCAACAGCGGCGACGCCGCCCTGCCGGCCGGTGCGCATGCGCTGTTCGCCAACTCGCAGTCCAGCCTGATCGGCCCGGATGGCTTCGGATATCGGGGCACCAACAGCGCCAGTGACCCGGGCACCTGCGGCTACGGTTTCGTCGATATCGGCGACGGCGCGCCGCTGACCTTGGCGCCTGCCACCAGCACCGAGCCGGCCAATGACGACGGCCGCAGCAGCATCATCCAATTGGGTGGTGCGGGCTTCCGCCTGTATGGCCAGACCTATGACCGCGCGGTCATGTCGACCAACGGCTACGTGTCGTTCTCGATCGCCGAAAGCGGCGGCGACTACGACAACAGCTGCACCGGCGTCATCGATCGCGGCAGCCTTGGTCCGCGTCTGCACGTGCTGCACGACGACCTGGTGGTGGGTCCCGGTGGTGCGCTGCGCTACCGCTACTACCCGAGCTGCCCGCGCGCGCCGCTGGGCGGTGCCGACCAGTCCTGCCATGTGTTCCAGTGGGATGCGATGCAGGTCTGGTCGCAGACCTCGCCATCGGGTGATGCCTCGTTCCAGGCCATCGCCTACCCGGGTAATGGCCAGGTGGTCTACCAGTACCGCCGTGCCAACACCAATGCCGGCGCCGGCGCCACCATCGGCCTGATCAATGCCGGCGGCACCGACCAGCTGCTGGCGGCCTGCAATGCCGCGAACTCGGCGCCTGCGCAATCGGCGATCTGCGTATTCGACCCGCAGAACCTGCCGCCGCAGAACGGTCTCACGCTGGAAACGCCGACCCTGCCGCTGCCGGCGCTGGCCGCGGGCGCCAGCGCCACCGTCGAGCTCAACCTGCGCGTCCCCGAAGGTCTCTCCTGCGGCAGCCGCGTCGGCATCGACTACCTGGCCACGGCGCTCGCGGGACAGCACAGCATGCAGCCCGCGACCGTGCTGTCAGCGCAGCTCGCCTCGAACTGCGCGACGGTCAGCAGCTGCCCGGCCACGGCTGCGCGCCCGCTGCCGCGACGCGGCTTCTTCAGCGACAGCGCGCGCGGCGGCAATGGCCTCGCGGTCTACACCTACGGCGACAGCGCCAATCCGGTGGTGGGTGCGATCTGGTACACCGGCGACACCGGCTACCTCAGCGACTGGTACAACCTGGCGGGCCCGCTGCGCGGCGGCCTGCTCGAGAGCCCCCTGTTCCGCACCCGCAATACGCAGCCCTCTGCCTTCGCGCCGCTCACGACCTCGATCGGCCGCACCTGGCTGGCGAGCATCGACGAGCGCACCCAGCTGTTCGCCTGGGAGTTCGGCGACGGCCGCCGCGGCGCCGAGCTGTTGCGCAGCACCTCGGGCACCCTGCCCTATGCCAGCCCGGACCACACCAATGCCTGGGTGCAGACCGGCCAGGGCGGCTGGGGCCTCGCCATCGAAGGCCTGCAGCTCACCGACGGGCCCTTCGAGTTCAATGGCGTCTACCTGTTCGACGCGCTGGGCCAGTCGCGCTGGCTGACCGGAACGGTGCGCGATGCCAGCAGTGGCACGGTCGAGCTGGCCAGCCAGCGGATCCACTGTCCGGGCTGCCCCTTCTATCCGGACTACGCCACCCAGGCGCAGCCAGCGGGTACCCTCAGCCGCACCTACAGCTCGCGCATCCGCGCACTGATGAGCAGCAGCATCGTCCTGCCCGGGCCGCTGTCGGGCACGTGGAACCGCACCAACGTCGAAATCCAGGCCTTCGGAGAATCCAACCCATGAGTGAACGTCGACTGCGCCGCTTGATCCTGCTGCGCCATGCCCACGCCCAGCCGCAGCAGCCGGGACAGCACGATCGCGAGCGCGAGCTGTCCGGCACCGGTGAGGCCGAAGCCGATGCGGCCGGCCGCTGGCTGCAGCAGCACGGCCCCCTGCCGCAGCGACTGGTGGTCTCGCCCGCGCGGCGCGCCCAGGCGACGGCCCAGCGCGTACTGGCACAGGTGGGCTATATCGACCAGCGCAGCGACGATCGCATCTACGAAGCCAGCCCCGGCGATCTGTTCGAGGTGGTGACCAGCCACGCCGAGGTCGAGGTGCTGATGCTGGTCGGCCACAACCCCGGCTTCGAGTCCTTCGCTGCCCTGCTGTCGACGGGCCAGAGTGGTGACCACCGCGGCATGCCGCCGGCCGGGATCGCCGTACTCGATTTCGAGCCCGGTGCCGAGATCGAGCCGGGTGCGGCGCGTCTGTCCGCGTTCTGGGCGCCCTGAGGGCCAATCGCACTGTGGAGCGCATGCAGCTTTTGACGCTGTGCCTGAGCGGTCCCCAGCCCCGCGTCGCGGTGCAGGTGTTCTCGGTCGCGGACCAGGTGTTCTCGAAGAAACCTGGATTCGCCATCCCCGCGAAAGCGGGGATCCAGGACTCGAGCGACTGCGGCAAGCGACATTGGGCCCCCGTCCCCGCCGACGCGAGGACAGGCTCTTCGCGGGGGGGACGATTCATTGGGTCGCGAGCGTTCTGTTTCTTGAGAGGCTTGGCGCTGTGCCTCGCCCTTGGCGCGACGCCGATGGTGGCGTGCGCTGCCGCCGGAGAGCCGGGCATGCGCATCGACACCGCCCATTCCTTCGCCGGCTTCTCGGTGCGCGCCGCCTGGGTCAAGCGCATCGATGGTCGCTTTGCGCACATCGAAGGCGTGGTGCGGCCCGATGCGCAGGAACGCTATGTGCTTGAGGTCCGGGTGGCTTCCGGCAGCGTGCTGATGGGCCGCGACAGCCACGAGGAGTGGGCGCGCTCGGCCGATTTCTTCGACACCGATCGTCATCCCTGGATCGAGTTCCGCGCGGCTGGACTGGGCTCGGAACTGCTGCGTGCCGGTGGCGCCATCGAAGGCGTGCTGACCCTGCGCGGGATCAGTCGGCCGGTGAGCTTCGAGTTGCTGCCGGCCGATTGCGCCCAGCCCGGACTGGACTGCCCGGTGCAGGCACGGGGTGAAGTCGACCGCAGCGAGTTCGGCATGACCGCCCGCCGCGTCTTCGTCAGCGATCGCGTCAAGCTCAGCTTCGACATCCGCCTGCATCCGGCCCCGGCCACTCGCCCCGACCTCGGCTGAATCCAGCCCACTGCCATGACCCCGCGCCCGCCCTCGGCCCTGCTCTGTGCCCTGCTGTGCCTGCTGCTCGCCGCCTGCACGCCCTCGCGCGAGCGGGTGCGGATCGACGTCGAGCGCGCCGCTGCGCACCAGGACCGCAGCCTCGACTGCGCCCGCGCCGACCGCTGCGCCGAAGGCTCGCCGCTGCGCGTCGCCGCCGCCGAGGCCGTGCGTGACTCCAGGCCCGAAGCGCCGCGCCACGTCGTGCTCAACCTTGAGAGCGGGCACGACGCCCTGCTGGCGCGCCTGCACCTCATCCGCGCCGCGCGCCACAGCATCGAGCTGCAGAGCTTCATCTTCGCCGAGGACGATGCCGGCCATCTCGTGCTCGATGAACTGCTGCGCGCCGCGCGCCGGGGGGTGCGCGTGCGCGTGCTGCTCGACCAGCTGTTCTCGATCGAGAACGTCGACCTGATGGCCGCGCTCGCCCAGGCCCACGTCAACTTCGAGCTGCGCCTGTACAACCCGACCTTCGGCAAGGGCGCGACCAACAAGTTCGAGTTCGTCGGCGGCATCCTCTGCTGCTTCACCCAGTTCAACCAGCGCATGCACAACAAGCTGCTGCTGGTGGACGGCATGGTCGCCATCACCGGCGGACGCAACTACCAGGACCGCTACTTCGACTTCGATCCCGGCTTCAATTACCGCGATCGCGACGTGCTGGTCGGCGGGCCGGTGGTGGCCGCCATGCTGCGCAGCTTCGAGCAGTTCTGGCAGGCCCAGCGCAGCCTGCCTGCGGCAGGCCTGCGCGATGTCCGCGCACTGCTCGACGAGGCCGCCCGCGGACGCGAGGTGCTGGCCGAGCTGCCCCTGCGCCAGCCGGCGCGCAGCGAGGCCCTGCGTCGCGAGCTGAACGATCCGGCGCGCCTGCAGGCGGTGCTGATCGAGCCCCTGCATCGGGTCGGCCGCGTCGACTTCTACTCCGACGGCCCGGAGAAGCAGCTCGGCCGTATCGAACCTGGCCGCCGCGACAGCAGCGAGAGCCTGCGCCGTGCGGTCCAGCGCGCCCGCGAGGAGATCGTCCTGCAGACGCCCTACCTGGTGCTCTCGCGCGAGGCGCGCGCCACCTTCCGCCGCCTGCAGCAGCGCGAGTCGCCGCCGCGGGTGCGGATCAGCACCAACAGCCTCGCCTCGACCGACGCGTTTCCCGTCTACGCGCTCAGCCACAAGTACAAGCGCACCTACCTGCGCGAGCTGCGCTTCGAGATCCACGAGTACAAGCCGCGCCCCGAGAACGCGCCGATCGCCCTCAAGCTCGATCCGGAGAACGACGTCATCAGCCTGCCGCCGCGCTTCCTGCGCAGCGAGTCGACGCGGGTGTTCGGCTCGGCCGCCGGCTCGGGCGCAGACACGCCGGGCCGGCGCGCCCTGCGCGGGCCGCTGCCCCTGCAGACCCTGGGCATGCGCATCGGCCTGCATTCCAAGTCGATGGTGATCGACGGCAGCATCGCGATCATCGGCAGCCACAACTTCGACCCGCGCTCTGACCGCCTCAACACCGAGTCGCTGGTGGTCATCCACGACGTGGCCTTCGCCCAGGAGCTGCGCGACACCCTGCTGGAAGACATGGCGCCTGCCAATGCCTGGGTGATCGCACCGCGTCCCCGCCCGCCGCGCCTTGTTCGCGGCCTGAACTACAGCCTGGGCAAGGCCTTCGAGTACCTGCCGATCCTCGATGTCTGGCCCTGGCGCTACGCCACCAGCTGGGAGTACACCGGCGGCCCCAGCTGCGCGCCGATGTCGCCTTTTGATCCGCGCTTCGCCGACTGCCACACGCCGGTCGGCGACTTCCCCCAGGTCGAGATCCCGTTCAAGGCGATGAACACGCGCATCCTCACGGCCTTTGGCGCGGGACTGGCGCCGATTCTGTAGCGCGTGCCCGCGGCAGGCGCGCAGGGCAGTCGCGGTATGAAGTTTGGCCTTCAGCTAGCGGGCGAGGCTTCCAGGGACAGCACGTCCACGTGTTCAGGGCTGGCGTAGAGATGCAGCTGCCAGCTGCGCGCGCCCGCGTCGGCATCGCCGGGAATCACGAACAGTGAGAGCGTCAGGTCCGCATAGGCAGGGCTGAGCACTTGACCCTCGAGGGCAAGCGAAACGCGCTCAAAGGGCAGATAGCGGAAGGCGCGGTGCGCCACGACGATCACGCTGCCGGGCTGCGAGAGGCCCGACAGCGCGAAGTCCCGGGCCTGCGCCTCGACCCGTCGCGGCAGTGCGTTGGTTTCGGGGCGTACTGCCTTTAGCGGCGGCCCGCTGTGCAGAATCACCGAGCCCGGAAACAGGCCCATGCGCCCGATGCTCCGCTGCGGCAGCAGATTGGCGGCACGCCAAGCGTCCCGCTGCAGGCCGACCCAAGCGGCACCACCCACTTGTCCGGACCCGCCCAACTGCAGGGCGTGCGCATCACCGCAGGCATGCAGCAGGCTGACCGCCGAGGTGTACTCGAGCTGCTGCGCCAGATGACCGTATACGGTGACCGGTTCACAGGTGAACGCAGCGAGGTCGAACAAGTCCAGGAAGCGCGTGCGCGGCAGGCGGAAACTGCGACCCTCGAGATCCGTGTAGCCGCGGACATCCAGGTAAGGGTGTCTGCCCCCCGAGGCGTCGACGTCCGGGAAGACCTCGGTGCGGTTGAGCCACGCATAGCAGGCCACCGTCTGCCCCACGCCGGCAGTGAACAGCAGAAGGACGGCGCTGCGCAGCAGCGCTCGTGACCACCAGGCCTGCAGACCCATGGCGATCAGCGCGGCGATGAACAGCCAGTGCGCATACACCATCCAGGGCGGCATCCAGGCGCGGATTGCAGCGACGAACATCGAGTGCAGCAGCAGCAGCGCCACCAGCGCCAGCACCCGACGCCACAGCCCGGACTCGGTGCGCAGGCGCAGCGCCAGGCCCGCGGCGGCCAAGGCCAGAAGTGCGAGGTAGGCGGCGAACAGCACGGCCGCAGCCTCGCGCGAAAGCCCGAGCCAGTAGCGCGCCAGATAGTGCGGCGCGTGCACGATCACCGCATGGATGAGCTCCAGGCCAGCCATGGGTGAAGGCAGGCTCCAGTCGGATCGCGCATAGGTCGACAGCCGGTCGGGTGCTTCCGTGCCGCCGAGCCACTGCTGGAGCAACATCGGCGCCAGCGACGCCAGCAGGGGTAGACCCATGGCCATGAGATGCAGCACAGCGCGCCAGTCGCGGGGCGCCATAGCGAGGCTGCAGGCGACCAGCGCGGCGCCGAGCAGGGCCAGCGTGGGGTGAGCCGCACACATGAGCGCCAGCGTCAGGCCGACACCGAGAGCCCCAACAACGCCGGGACGCTCGCGATAGCGCAGCGCCATCCAGGCGCCGAACAGCAGGCTGGGCACCACCATGATCGGGTGGGTGAGCGAGCCGAACGCAGTTACGCCCCACGATGGCAAGGCGAGCGCGAGCGCAAACAGCAGACCCTCGCTGGGCGAGCCCAGCCGACGCCCCAGTGCGTAGGCCAGCGGGAACTGCAGGCCCGAGATCGCACCCATGGTTGCGGTGACTGCGGCAGCGTTCGGCCACACCCACAGTGCGGGCGCCAGCAGGTAGAACCACAGCGGCCCCAGATGGACCATACCGTTGATGGCCGGCCCCAGCACAGGAAACCACTGGCCCGAGGCGATCTGCTGGGCCATGAACAGATCGCGGTTGGTGTCCGAGCTGGACACTGCAGCGAACAGGCCCGCCAGCACCTGCAGCAGCACCAGCAGCGCGATCACAGCCCAATGCCAATGCGAGGGCTGTCCCTGCGCGGGTGGTGGCTGGGGTGCAGCGCTATCGGATGGCGTCACGGCAGGGAAGAACGCGACAGATCGATACGGGAGCATCTGGAGAGACAGGGTGCACCGCAGTGCCTATAGCGCACGCAACGTGCGAGGCCCGCGAGTATGGACCAGACCTCGATAGGCGCGAATGCGCCCTGTGCGGGAGACGCCATCCGGCCGCGCGGCCGCATCGCTGACACACCTGCAGCCAAGCGCCCGCGAGCCCGCGCGTGTCGCTGGCAAGCCTGGGGCAGCTTCTGCCTGCAGAAAGGTCGTTTGCCCGACGGAGAGCCCCGCAGTGTCCACCTGAGCTGATCGATTTCGTCGCCGGATTGCGAGTAGGGCCGCAGAACCGGCATCCGTGGCGCGAGCGGCAGCGGAGCCACCTTGCCCGTCGAGCGAGCCCTCTACGGACCGAGGTGTCCAAGGATGCGGCTCGGTGAATGGCGCGAACCCGAAGCGAACGGTGTGGGAAAAACCCCTACACGTTTTCGTTACTGACTCCGGGCCGGCAGACATCCGAGCGCATGTCGGCGGCAATTTTTTGGTTTCTATCCAGGGGAAAGACCAATGAAAGGTCGTGGAATCAGGGGTTTGGCCATTTGGCTGATGGGTGCCGTGGTGCTCGTGGGGGGCAGCGGCGTGTGGGCGCAGACAGCGCCCACGCTGCTGGACGTGTGCACTACCAACGAGTACTCGCCGAGTCCGGGGACGACGCCGGTGACGCCGAGTCGCTGGTGGAACCCGGCTCGCAGCGGTACAGGTTGGGACATCCACTTCGGGTCCCCGGACGAGAACGGCGAACGCGTGCTCGCGATGGCCTGGTTCTCGTACGACACCCAAGGCCGACCGACCTGGTACATCGCCCACGGAGACAAGCTGTCGCCGGGACAGTCGCTTTGGATTGGCCAGCTGAGTCAGATCACCTGGAACTTTCAGACCCAGAGCCGAAGCGACCTGCAGAGGCGCGGCGACATTCATGTCAGGTTCCAGCAAAATGACGCTTCACGGCTGGCAATACAGTGGCGGCTTGACGGCCAAACTGCACCCAACACATGGGAGCCCGCCGAGTGCATTCGCGACTTTGGAGTCGCGGCCCAAGGCGAACAGCTTCCCCAGCGCTTGGTCGGATCGGTAACTCCGGCCTACAGCGGCGGATGGATCGCTGAGCAGCTAGAGGCGCCTTACCACACGGTGGGTGCCTGGTCGCTCTATCAGACGGTGCTTGCCTTCACCCGCAACGGCGGCACGGTCTACCGTGAGTCCGCCATCCTCACGACCTATGACGATGCCGGCAACCCGGTATGGCTGGATGCGACCGATCAGGACGCATCGCTTCCGGCGGACCTTGCGCTCAACACTTCGCGCACGCTGCCCTATGCGTACAACTACGTCACCAGCGTGGAGTACCGGAACGGCAGGCCCAACACGCATTGTTCTGCTGACGAGGGCTGCTCTCGTCGCCAGTGGCTCCCCCCCGCCAGCTCGTGGACTCGAACCTTCCAGGCGCCGAGCACCTGCGGGACCCAGCCTTGCATGACCGGAACGGGTCATCCGATTGTGCAGATGGCCGCGACATCCCCAGGCAATCCCACGGGCCAAGCAGTCAGCCGGCTGCTGCCGCCCTCGCAACCCGTGCGGGCGATCAAGAAGATCAGCGACCTGAACACCATTCACGTCGACAAGGTTCTTTGCCCGGCGAACACCAACAACACCTGTCAGCTTAGCGTCACCTGGGCGTCCACCGACGACTGGGCAACGGTTCGTCGCGTCAGACTCGCAGGCTCTACGGGCCCCTCGACCAATTCAAACTTGACCTACGGTCGCCACGGCAGCTTGGTGCATACGCTGAGTGCCGGTGATCTCGTGCGCTTCGAACTCGTGAGCTGGCAGGGCACAGTTCTCCATTCGACACCCAGCGTTCGCGTGGAACGCCTGCCGCTTCGCATCCAGAGCACCAATGCGGTGCGCAGCAGCACAGTGGCGCCGGCTGACGTCACCCTGAGCGCCGAGGTATACGGCGGCGTGCCGCCGCTGCAGGTCGAGTACTTCGTCGACGGCCGTTCGATTGGCATTACCGGCGACGGTACGCCACACAGGCTGCTGTGGAAGGCCGTGGGTCCGGGCACCTACAACGTCAGGTTCGTAGTGCGGGACTCAAGCAGCAACCCGGAGATGGTGCAGGACTTTCAGCAGTTTTCCTTGGATGCACCCGCGCCGGCCAATGCGCCGGCACGCACTGCGCTGGAGCAGGCTTCCGACAGCGTCGGCACTCTGCCCGGCTCGTTCCGTGTTGACGAGAGCGGTGCAGCCACCTACGCCATCCCGCTGACCCTGCCACCCGGCCGGGCCGGCGTCACCCCACAGCTTGGCTTCCAGTACACCAGCCAGGGCGGCGACGGCTCGATCGGCCGCGGCTGGAGCCTCACCGGCCTGTCCAACATCACCCGCTGCCGCCGCACGCGGGAAGCGGGCGACTTCAACGTGACCCGTCCGGGTGGTGCCGTCTTCGAGGACTTCGAGGGCATCACCTTTACCGACAGCGACGCCTTCTGTCTGGACGGCCAGCGCCTGCTCAATGCCGTCGCTGCGGCGCAGACCGGTTGCCCGGCGGTCGCCGGACACACCGCGACCGAGATGCGCACCGAGATCGACAGTCACCAGCGCATCTGTGCCTATCGCAGCAGCAGTCTGCCGAACGCAGGCCCGCGTGCCTTCAGCGTGGAGAGCAAGGACGGCCAGCGCCGCTGGTACGGCCTGCACAACGGCGTGGGGCAGCCGGCCCAGCCGAGTTCCTCGACCGTGCTTCCTGTTCTCGCACAGGCCGCTGCGAATGGTCCGATCTACCAGTGGGCGCTGAGCCGCAGCCGGGATTCGGTGGGCAACTACATCGACTACCACTACCGGGCGGACACCGCTCTCGACAGCCCCTTCAATCCCTCGGGCGAGACAGGTGCGCTGTTGATCGAGTCCATCCGCTATGCGGGGCATGAGGGACAGTCGCAGGCTCCACACAGCGAAGTGCGCTTCGCGTACGAGAACGCGCAACTGCAGCGCGATTACTTCGTCAGCGGCCGCCAGTTCAGCACCTCGCGGCGCCTGCAGGGCATCGACGTGCTCGATGGCGGCACCCTGCAGCGCCGCTACCGGCTGAGCTATCTGATGACGGCAGGCACCGGCACCAGCCGCTACCTGCAATCACTGCAGGAGTGTGCCCCGGAGAATCCGGCTCAGCCCGAAGGGAGCCAAGTCTGCCTGCGACCCACCCGCTTCAGCTATGGCGGTTCGGATCCTGGCAGCACCCAGCTGCAGACCGAACATGCGGGCCATGACCGGGCATTCGGTGTCGCAGTCCAAGCGGACATCATCAATACGGGAAGCACGTTCAAGTTCGAAGGCAAGAAGATCGCCGACATCGACGGCGACGGCCTGTCGGATATCGTCTGGATCAAGGACCTCCGCGACGGTGAATCTTGCGGGACTACGGTGGCTGCCGCCCCTCCCCCTCCTAGCCCTGAGGTCAAGGGCACCGATCTGGTAAGCGTCGCTTTCCTGCGGAACACGCAGGACGGGAGCACGCGCAGGGTTGGCTTCGATGATCGTCCGGCGTTCTGCACGCCGGCCGAGCTCATGAACCGGACTTGGCAACACGGCACGGATCCGGATGAGTCATGGTTCCTGTTTGACTACAACCGCGATGGCAAAGCCGACATCTTCTTCCGTGGCGGTGCGGTGTGGCATGGCTTCCTCGCCACCGGCAATCGGGCCGCGCCCTTTGATCTTACTGTCGACGTGCTGCGACAGTCCCTCATCCCTGCCGGCAGCGAAGTGAAGTACTTCCCGCGTCCCGTTGACCTTAACGGCGACGGGATGATGGACCTGATCCGGGTCGAACACGTGCCCGGTGTCAGCAGCCTGAAGGCAAGAATCTTCCGCACCGCGCCGGCGGGTGCGAAGGCCATGCCCGAAGGATGGGCCAGCGACATCTCGGTCACACACGGTGATCCCTGTGCAGCGCCCGGCGCGGTTTCAGGCTGCGCTGCCACCTTGGTCGGTCTGTTCGATGAAGACGGTTTCGAACGCCAGGTGGACTTGAACGGTGATGGGGCAACGGACCTGTTCGTGGCCTTTGATGTGAGTGGCAGCTGGGGTTCCGGCGGTGACGGCTTCGACCCACGTCCTGGTGACCCCGGCTTCCCTGCGGTGCCCGAGGTGATTGAACGCGCTCCAGGGATTACCGTCCGTCGCGTATGGATTCCCATGCGCGTGGCGCGGGTCAGCCCAGGCAATATCCACCTGGAGCCGATTTCTGCGATGTGGATGCGGGGCGCTCAAGGGCGTTACACCCATCACGTGGATCTGAATGGCGATGGCCTGACCGACACCGCCACGTTGGTGCCTACGCAGAACAGCACCCGCAACGGCTTCTCCTTGAACAGCGGAAACACCGCCGCTTCGCACACACGCAGTGCAGGGCTGTTCCAATGCAACCTCAGCTCGCAGAGCAATCCCGGCCTTGCCGACCTCAACGGCGATGGCTTGCCCGACTTCTACGCCTTCGAGGGCGGCAAACTGCGTGCCTATGCCAACACGGGAGGCGTGGAATACCGCCAGGTCAGCCAGCTCGTTAGCTGCAACAGCATGTTCATGCAAACCCCGATGAACATCGCAGCTGCAGGAGGCTCGACCCGAGATGACGCGACCCGACTGTCAACCTGGTACGCGGAGCAGAGACCGCCGAACACCAATCGCCAGGAGCTTCTGTTTGGCGATTGGGATGGCGATGGTCTGACTGACCTGCTCGTGCTGGTGGCGGGCGAAGAGGCTCACCTGTACGCCGCCCACGTCCCGCGCGTGACCAACCCGACCCTGCCCGCCGCGACTCGCCGTGCCGACCCCCCCGGCCTGCTGACCGCCATCACCGATGGCCTGGGCGGCCGCACCGAGATCCTGTACCGGCCCTTGAGCCACCCGGCGGTCTATCGCGCGGATCGCACCACCAATGACGGCCTGTATGGCCGCGGTTCCGCCGTGCACGACGTGCGCGGTGCCATCAACGTAGTGGCACGCGTGGAAACCAGTGCGCCGGGTCTGTCCGCGGCCACGCGCAAGGCCCGCCTGTACTACCGCTATGTCGGCGCCAAGATGCAGAGCGGTGGTCGCGGGCTGCTGGGCTTCCGCGAGATCCACACCATCGATCCCAACCATGGGCCGGTGGAAAAGGGAGATGCCGGCGCCTTTGCGCTCACCATCAGCAGCTATCGCCAGCAGTTTCCGTTTATCGGCCTGCCCGAGACCACGGAGCGCTGGGTGGTGCGACAGCCCTGGGTGGAGACCGCCTGCTTCCAGAACACGGCCCTCTGCACCGATGCCCTTGACCAGCCCTTCCTGCCGCCTGAAGAGGCCTGGCCGGCCGGCACCGCCCGCCTGCTGTCCGATGCCACCGAAGACTATGTGTTCGCGTGGACCAGTGCGCCCTCGGTGGAGCTGGTGGCCTTCAACGGCCAGACACGCGCGCCCGAACCGGTCCAGGTCCGGCGCATCCGCAGCCAGGAGCACACCTATGACCTGCGCACCAGCGCAGCGGTCAACGCCAGCGTGCAGCTCTACCGCTATCTCGCCGCCAACGGTGTCGCCGATCCGTACGGCAACGTGCTGCGCACCCGCAGCTATGTGTTCAGCGCCAACCCGGCACCGACTGCTGGAGGTGAGGATTACACCAACTTCGTCAGCCGCACCGAAACGCTCAACACCTATCAGAACGACGTGGCGGCCGCGCACTGGTACCCCGGTCGCCTGAGCCAGGCGCGTGTCAGCCATCGCCGCAGCGGCCCGAACGGTGCGGAGATCGTGCGTGTCTCCGAGTTCGGCTATTACACGAGCGGTGCGCTGCGCGGCCTGCTGCGTACGGAGACTGCGCGGGCAGAAAGCGCGCACGTGCCCCCGCAGACGTCAGCCAATGCCGTGGCCAACCAGCGCGATGAGCGTCTCATCACCTACTACCAGCACGACAACTACGGCAATCGCACGGGCACCTACACCTGCGATGTGAACCTCAGCGAGAGCACCTGCACCAATCCGGACGGCAACAGCTTCTTCTTCTCGCAGGTTCCGCTGCACGTGCACCGCTGGTCGCGCACGCTGTACACCAGCGATGGCCGCTTCGCCCGTGCCACCGAGTCGCCCTACGCCAACGGCGTGCGCAAGGACTCCGAGATCCTCGCCCACACCGCCTACGGCCAGCCCCTGCTGGTGCGTGGTCTGAACGGCGACTACACCCGCTATGCCTACGGGCGCTTTGGCCGCAGCTTCTACCAGTGGACACAGACCGTCGGCGCGCGCGTGGACGCCCTGAACGGTGGCAATGCCGCCGCAGGTCAGGGCCCGGGCCTCGCCCTGGGCGTCGAGTCGCGCACCCACTACGCCTGGTGCACCAGCGCGGGCGGCACCGCCGACTGCCCGTCCGGCGCGGTCTACCGTCAGACCACCGAAGGCACCGAGCAGCCCAGGCAGTGGGCCTACTTCGACGCCTTGGCGCGGCCCGTGCTGCAGGTGGGCGAGCTGCTGAACATGGACACCAGCCTCGGCCTGCGGCGCAGCGCGGTCTGTCAGGACTACGACGTGCAGGGACGCGGCTTCCGCCAATCCGTGCCACGCATGCTGCTCGGCAGCGACACCCCGACGCTCAGCCATCTGCAGAACTACTGCGAGCAGGTACCGGCGAACCACTGGACCGAATCGCAGTTCGATGTGCTCGGCCGCAATGTCGTGCAGTGGAGCCCGGAGGAAAGCGGTCGCGCCAAGACCGAGATCCACCATGAAGGGCTGATCACCCGCACCACCCTGCCTGACACTGGCGACGGCCGCGTGCGCGAACGCATCGAGGAGCGCAACGTGCTGGGTGAGCTGGTCGAGGTCCGCGACGGCGAAGGTCTGGGCGCGGTCGCGACGTATGCCTACAGCGCCACCGGCGATCTGCTCTCGGTTACCCGCACCGCGGCTGGCGGAACTGCGGTCAGCCGCATGTTCTACGACCGCATGGGCCGCAAGATCCGCACCGAGGATCCCGATGCCGGCGTCTGGAACTACCGCTACAACGCGGCCGGTGAGCTGATCGCCCAGTACGACGGTGCCTATGTGCAGCCGGCGCTGCCGGTGCCGACCTCGGCCATTCGGACCCTGCAGGAGTTCGATGGTCGCGGCCGCGTCATCGAAAAGCGCAGCATTGCTGCAGGCGCAACCGCGGGCGTCTACCACAGCTGGCGCTACGACCTCTCCCTCGGTGGCCCTTTCAGCAGCTTGTTCGGCGTGCTGACCGATGAGAGCAGCTCGGGGTCCTACGACACCAGTGGCCAGAGCGAAGTCGCCTTCGATCGCATCCACCACTACGACGACCTGGGTCGACCGGTCGGCAGCGGCACCCAGATCGACCACCAGGGCCCCTACCACCGCGCCGCCGCCCACTACGACGTTCGTGGCCGGATCTGGAAGACCATGGACGCCAGCCACCGCTGGCTGAAGACGGAGTACGGCGCGCGCGGCTTCCAGCTGGCGCAGTGCGAAAGCTCGGCGCTGGACGCGGGCACCAGCTGTGCCGCCAACCATGAGAACACCTACATCCGCGTCCAGACCGTCGATGCCCGGGGCAAGGTCGCGCTGGAGCAGCGCGGCAACAATCTGGAGATCACCAGCGCCTATACCGCCAGCGCCGGTCGCCTGATCTCGCGCTGCATGGGTCATGGCAATTGCGATTTGCAGGCCGACACCTACGACTGGGACCCGCTGGGCAACCTGCTGTGGCGCGAGCGCCGCGCCAGCACAGCCGCCGCAAACCAGTACAACGCGGCCTACCCGAAGTACCGCGAAACCTTCGCCTACGACAGCCTGAACCGCGTCATCAGCGGCCAGCTGGGCCTGTACACCAGCCCATCGGCGCAGAACGCCGCCTTGACCGCGTCCTCGCTGGTAATGGCCTACGACGCTCTGGGCAACGTCTGCCAGCGCAGCGTCAACGGCAGCGCGCTGTACATGCACTACCTGAACAGCACCGGCTGCAACGGGTCGAGTGCGGTGCAGAACTCCATGGGCAACAGCAGCTACGCCAGCCCGCACGCACTCACCCGCGTCAGCGCCAGCGTCGGTGCCGCGGCCTACACCCACTACGGCTATGACGCCCACGGCAACCAGATCAGCGCCCAGAACGTGGGTGGCAACGCCAGCCTGCCGGCCAACCGCACGGTGCAGTACACGGCCGAACAGCAGGCCTGGCGCATGGCCCAGGGCAACGAGCTGACGCGCTTCTTCTATGGCCCCGACGGCGCGCGCTACAAGCGCATCGACCAGGGCCTGAACGCCACCACCCAGACTCTGTACCTGGGCAATGTCGAGCTGGTGCTGAAGAACAGCACGCCCTCGATCCGCCGCTACCTGGCGGGCGTGGCGATGATGGAGATCGAGCCCGTGCTCAACACCCGCACGGTCAAGCGCCTGCTGCACGACCACCTGGGTTCGGTCAGCGTGGTGCTGTCCAACGTCAATCGCGCGGTCTGGGAACGCTACGACTACGACGCCTTCGGGCAGCGGCGTGCGGCGCTGGGTGATCCGCGCACGGTCTGGAACGGTACGCCCACCCACACCAACCGCGGCTTCACCGGCCACGAGATGCTCGACGCCTTCGGCATCGTGCACATGAACGGCCGCATCTACGACAGCCGTACCGCCCGCTTCCTGCAGGCCGATCCCTTCGTGCAGGAGCCGAACAACCCGCAGAACTTCAACCGGTTCACCTATCTGTGGAACAACCCGCTGAATGCGACGGATCCGTCGGGGTATTTGGGGGTTAAGGAGAGGCAGTGGGTCGCAACCGCAGTAGCCATTGTGGGTGCCGTAGTGTTCCAGCAGTACCAGCTGCTCGGAACTTTGGGAACGTGGGGAACCGCGGGCTACTTTGCTGCGGTAGGAGCGATCTCGGGCGGCATCGCTACCCAGAGCTGGAGCGGCGCTGCGTGGGGTGCTTTCAGTGGCGCGGTCTCCGCGGGATGGTCGATTGGCTTCGACAAAGCAGGTACTGCACTTTGGCAGCAGGCGCTGATCCGGGGAACTTCGGATGGCATTCTCAGCACCATGCGGGGCGGCAAGTTTGGCAGCGCGTTCGCGGCGGCCGGGTTGTCGACGATGGCGGGCTACATCAAGTCGCCGGCAAGCCCGATGGGTCAGCTGGTGAGGAATGTGCTGGTGGGTGGTACGGTGTCGGCGGCGACGGGTGGGAAGTTTGGGAATGGGGCAGTGACGGCGGCGATGCAGGCGGCTTTTGCGAAAGTAGGGGAATCTGCGCCCTTTAGCGGCAGCGAACCTTCGGGGGTGAGTGACCGAGTCACCAAGAACGGCAAGTTTAATCAGAACATCAGTGTTAACTGTAATGCCAGCCAGTGTAGCGTCAGCATCAGGGCAACTATTAGTGGTGATTCGACGATCACCGACACGACTATCGAGTGGGCAGCGGCAGATATTTCAAGCAACTGGAGCGGGAGTTTTGTCCACGAGGGCGTTTCCTATAGCGTTGAAACAGTGATCACTCCCGTGGTTAATGAGAAACCAGACATCATGCTGATCGCAATAAAAAACGCGGAGCGCGGACGAAATGAAGTCTACGGTGCTGGTTACGCAAGGGTGGGATCTGGTCGGGAGATTGAGCTGGGATGGCACCATGGTCGACGAATCGCGGCTCACGAGTTCGGGCACTTGATCGGTTTGAGGCATCAGGCAAACGTCACCTTTTCACTAATGAGCTATAACCGTGATGCGGCACTAACGGGCAGCGATGTTGCCAAAATTGCTCGTGCATACCGATGAGGGGTGAGCGCATGAACACATTGTCTAGGCTAACCAGGATGCGCAGTGGGGCCATCTTGATAGGCTTATCTTCACTCGGCGCTATCGGATTAAGTTTCGGGGCTACCCTTCGACCCGATGATGTGAGTGATTGGCCTTACGTCGAACTAACTGAGCTGGATGGCGAGTGTAGTCTTATCCGGACCATTCAGTTCGAGGGCGAGAGCGGGCCATGGTGTCTGGCTAGAGAGCAGATCGAAAAAGTATGTAAAGATGAGGCGAAGTCGACCCAGTATTTCGAACTAATTTCGGTGCCCACTGCTAAAGATGAATGTCTGGGTCTCTCACCACGCTTCGATTATTTTCGAGCAGCGAATCCCGACCTTGAGGCTGTCGAGAACACCGCGCTGGTCAAGGTGCTTGGACTTCTTCGGGCGTTCGCCGCAAAATCAAGCCACGATGAATCTCTGACACCTCAACTAAGGCTTGAACTCTTAAAAGAAGGGATGTCTTCGGTCGAGTCAGTCAGGTCAAATTATTCTGAACTAGAAGAGGCAGAAAGAGTTGTTGTAGTGTTTCGGCCACACCATGCTCAGGCAAAGATCGTTTTAGAGTTCGATCCCGAAGATGAAGGGTCTGATCCAGTATGGGCAGAGTTGCCGATAGAGCAGTGATCAGCGCACGATATGGGTGACACGATTGGGGTCACCATTGCGCCGCCCGTGTCAACAGGGCCGAGAAGACTCCTCCCGCTTTCCGGGCTTCACTCTTTTCCTGCTGACCCGCTCTCCCCAAGTTCGACACTTAATCGCGTAAGTAGTTGATCCCATTGAGGCCGAGGCCTGCGATTTGCCACAACACTTGGAGATTGGTCAGCGCGGGGGCGGGAGCTTCAGCTCCTCGAAGAGCGCCAGCTGTTCCTCAGTCGGTCGGCTGATGCCGCTGTGTTCGGTCTCGCCGATGTGGATGCGATGGCGTTGGATCTGCCGCAGGGTGGCCAGTGCTCGTTGTGGTGAGAAGGCCGAACCCGTGGCCTTCAAGCGCAGGCGCAGCAGGCGGTGTAGCAGCAGCGCGAGGAAGCAGATCAGGGCGTGCGCGCGGATGCGCTCGGGCAGGCGGTGGTGCACGGGCGCGATGTCGATGTCGCTCTTGAGCACGCGAAAACCGCGTTCGATGTCTGCCAGCGCCTTGTAGCGCTCGACGATGCGGGCCGTGCTCATGACCTCGGCGTCGATGCTCGTCAACAGCACCAGGGTGCCGTCGAGCACTTCGGCATCCGCCAGTGCCTTGTCGTTGCGTTCGAATGCGAAGCGTTCGGCGCCGAGGTCGGTCTTGATGAAGCGTGTGAGTTGCTCTTCGAGCAGGCGTCGCAGAAAGCGGTTGTAGGCACCGCGATCGCTGGCGCGGCGACCTCGGCTTGCAGCGCCCGTGTCCTGACCATCGAGCTTGGCGGCGAGTTGTTCGCCGAACGCTTCAACGGCTTCGATGCGCGCGCGGCGGCGTGCGGTCTGCTCGGCGGCACGCACGGGATCGTGAGCGGCGACCAGGCGATAGTCGGCGAAGCGTCCTTCCGCCAAGCCGTCCTTGAACGTCAGGGACCGTACGATCTCGGGCATGTCGCCGTAGCGGCGCGCCGGCACCGCGAGAATGAAGTCCAGGCGTTGCTCGGCTTCGCCACACAGGCGCCGAATCTCCTCGACGTTGTCGAGACTCAGCAGGCCACGATCCGCCACCACCACCAGGCGCCCCACCGGGAAGCGCTTGAGTGCGTGTTCCAACATCGGTCGCAGCGTGTCGACCTCAGCGACGTTGCCGGGCGCCACCGTGTGCAGCAGCGGTAGCCCCTCGGCCGACTGCACCACACCCAACACGAACTGGCGGGCGGGGCCTTGGGTTTCCTTGGAGCGCCCAAACGCCCGCAGGTCCTGAACACCGCTGTTGGATTCGCCATGAATGCGGATGGTGGTGAGGTCGTAGAACAACAGAGTGACCTCGTTGTCGAGCAGCGGTCGCACCAGCTTCAGCACCGCGGACTCCACGGCATCGATGCGGTCGATCAGGCAGTCCATCGCGCGTAGCAGATGCTGATGGGTCACCTCTGCCGGCACGCCCGGCATCTCAACCGTCTCAAGCCAGCGCAGCACGCCAAGCTTGGAATCGGGGCAGCTCAACCGGTTGAACACCATCATGCGAATCAGGGCCTCGGCATCGAAGCTGCGGCGCGACGAGCGCAAGGCGCGATTCAAGGCGGAGCCGAGGCCCAGCTCGTTCCAGAGCATCTGCAGCGCGTGCAGATCCCCGAACGCCCGCGCCGAACGGTACTCGATCGCCTCGGCCTGTCGCGTGCGTCCCAAGGCGCGCTCCAGGCCACTGATCAGCGGCGCAAGCTTGCCCTCGGTGAGCTCGTCCAGCCGGCCCAGGGAAGCCACCACACGCTGCCGGACCTTGCCGTCGACACGGTAGCCCTCCACGAGTTGGAGGTAGCTGCGACCGCCGGAACGGGTGATGCGCGTGTACATGGAACAACTTTAACTGCCACGACACGGACACATCAATGTCTAGATAGCAATAGCGTGACACAACACAAATCCACCGAAATCGCTGAGTAACTCATTGATTTCCGGAAGCGGCACCACTACGACCGGCCGGATTTCCTGCTCCAACTGTCGAACTTGGGGCTCTCGGCTTGACCGTCCCCGCCTGCGTTTACGTATGGCTGCGGCCCTTGGCCGCACCAGTCACCATTCTGGTTTAGGCGGTCATCCCGCCCTCGGCATCGCTGCCCCAAACACTCATCGGTTCTGCCCTGGCGTCCATGTGGCCGGCTTCGGCTGCACAGGTAACGTGGCTCGCGCGGATCCCGGGGTCAGGTCTAGCGGGACCCCGGGGTCAGGTCTAGCAAAGTAGCATCGGGGTGCCGCCGGGGGTAGGCTTGGCGGCATGGCTCGACCGGTTCGCATTGAGTTCGAAGGGGCGCTGTATCACGTGACCTCGCGTGGGGATCGGCGTGAGGCGATCTATGAGGACGATAGTGATCGCGCGCGGTTTCTTGAGCTGCTGAGCGGGACCCCGGGGTCAGGTCTAGCAAAGTAGCATCGGGGTGCCGCCGGGGGTAGGCTTGGCGGCATGGCTCGACCGGTTCGCATTGAGTTCGAAGGGGCGCTGTATCACGTGACCTCGCGTGGGGATCGGCGTGAGGCGATCTATGAGGACGATAGTGATCGCGCGCGGTTTCTTGAGCTGCTGGGCGAGGTGGCGGGTGGGTTCAACTGGGTGGTGCATGCGTACTGCCTGATGAGCAACCACTACCACCTGCTGATCGAGACCCCCGACGGCAATCTGTCGAAGGGCATGCGCCAGCTCAACGGGGTGTTTACCCAGTACAGCAACCGCCGGCATCGCCGCTCCGGGCATCTGTTCCAGGGTCGCTACAAGGCGATCCTGGTCGATGCCGACCGCTATCTGCTGGAACTCGCGCGCTATGTGGTGCTGAACCCGGTGCGCGCCGGCATGGTGGCCGACGCCGGGGATTGGCTCTGGAGCAGCTATGGCGCGATGGTCGGCGCACAGGCCTCCCCCGACTGGCTGGCGACCGACGGCCTGCTGTCCGCCTTCGCCAACACGCGCAACGAGGCGCGCCGCCGCTACATGCAGTTCGTCGCGGCCGGCGTCGGTGCCGAGCCGATCTGGAAGCATCTGAACCGCCAGGTCTACCTGGGCAGCGACGACTTCGTCCTGCGCATGCAGGAGAGGGCCGGCGAGGTCGACGAAATCAACGTCCCCCACGCCCAGCGACGCGCACCACCGCCGTCGCTGGAAGCGATCGCGGCAGCGCATGCTGACCGAGCCGCCGCCATGCAGGCCGCACACCGCACGGGCGAGTACAGCTACGCCGAGATCGCTCGCCACTTCGGCGTTCACTTCACCACCGTGGGGCGGGCGGTGAGAGCCGTGACGAAGCGCTAAGAACCCAAGCCGCGGTTGCGACGCACGTGCTCAACCCGGGCCAGCGCGATCGCACGCCCCCCGGTCAGCTGGAGCCGACGGACTGGAGGGCACTGCGCAATATCTGTCTTGCCTGGCGCCGGGACCTTGTTCAGGATGGATCGAAAGACGGCAGTCCGAGAGCATTGCTGCAGAAATTGGCTCGCCGGTGCAGGCTCCATCGAAACAACAACGCAACGAGATGCGGTAGCTCGCAGATACACCAGCGGCGCCTGACCGCGGCGCGCGTATTCCAACCCGAAAATTTCGCGGAAAAGTGGTCAGGTTCACTTTCCTGAAGTCAAATGCAGGACTGGCCGGGACCTGGCAGATAGGGCCTGACATTTGAGGTCCAGCCCGCCACTACAGTAAAGCCCGCCATCCGGCGGGCTTTGCTGCTTCTGCTTCTAAGTTTTGTCGGTGGCTACAGCGTTCGCCCCGCGCGCTTTACGCTCAGCGCCCGCTCTGCGCCAGCAGCGAATCGAAGACTTCCACGATCAGGCGCTGCTTGGCCTTGAGCAGGGCCTGCCAGCGCTCAAGCTGCCGCTCAACCCCTGACCGCGCCTGCAGGCCGCGCGTCGTCGCCAGGGCAAGACTTCAAGGCTCCGCCCGCAACTTCTCCTTCAGCAGGTTCCATCGCGACAGAAACGGGGGCGACAGCGCGGACAGGTCGAGCGAAGGATCCAGCAGGTCGGCGCTCTCCTGCGTGTGGCCGGCAGCCAGCAGGGATTCCATCAGTTCGATCCGCATTTCCAGCGCATCCTCCGTGTCCTTTCTTCGGCGCGCGTCGGACCAGTCCAGCAGTCGTCGACGAAATCCGGCCGACTCGCTGAACAGGCCCAGCGCATAGGTTTCCCTACCGAGCGAACGCAGGATTCTGACGTGCATCGGTGGCATGACACCCTCGCCATACACGGATTCGGCCATGGCATTGGCCACGCGCAAGGTCTTCAGGGCTGCATCGTGCTGTCCCAGGCGCGATTGGGCTTCGGCCAGTCCGCGCAAGTTCCTCAGCCCCATTTCACTGTTCTGGGCGTCCTTGGCCGTGAGCTCCCCATACACGCGGGTGCAGAATTCCAGCGCCGAAGCCGCGTTATGGAAGGCCCGGTATTCACAGGCCCTGGCCTTCTCGAACAGGTGGTACTCAACCAAAGCAGCACTATCGGCGCCGCGCGCAGCGAGATCCTCCAACACGCCCTGCATGGCCGCATCGGCGTCCGCATACCGCTGTGCCCTGAAGTACGCGGATGCAAGCAGTGTCCTGAGCCCCAGCCTGTCACCCGCTGAAATCTCCGTGGAGTTCTCGGCGATCGACACCATCTGGCGGGAAATGGCGATCACGGTGTCAACATCTTCGCTCATGTTGGCGAGATGGGCCCGCGATCTCAAATGCTCCAGATAATCGTGTCCCGAATCGAAGCCGCGTGCGCGATAGATGGCCCCGCTCCGTTCGAGTCTCGCTTCAGCGTCGGCACGCGCAGCCGCGCCCCGATGACGCAGGGCCACCAGCGCCGATCGGTCCAAGGCATGGGCCAACTCCAGAGCGTCGCTTCCGAACAGATCTTCGGCCGCCATGGTCAAGGCCAGTGCGCCCCCCTCGATCGCTTCGGATACGCCCAGGTCCTGGGTGCTATTCAACAGCTGCAGCAGCAATTCATACCGTCGCGCTGGCGGCAGCGTGGTGTCTTGCGCGACCAGGTCGATGACGTAGTCGAAATACCCCCGCAGGGTGAGGGTGCTGGCCAGCTTTCCCGAGCCCCCGAGGAAAGCTCGCAGCAGCAGGGCATTCGCTTCCTCGGCGGCGCGTGCTTCAGCGGCAGCCCGTCGGCTCTGGATGGTCGCGGCGGCAAGCCCCAGACCCAGGCTGACGAGCGCAAGCGCTCCGAAAAGTACCGCCCAGCGATGCTTCGCCACGTGGCGACGCAACGCGTACCAGCGTTCACCTCTGCGCGCGCGCACCGGCTCACCGTGCAGCCACGCGCGCAGCTCAGCGGCGAACCCCTCGATGCTGTCGTAGCGCTCTTCGGCGCTGTCGCTCAGGGCTCTCTGAAGGATGGCATCCAGATCGCCGCGCAGCGCCTTGGAGACGTCTCCACGTTCGACATTGGCATGCGCTGTGTCGCTGTCCAGGGCGGCGGTGCTGGCGCGGCGGGTCCGACCGTCCTTGCGCGCGGGCTCGCCGCTCAAGAGCTCGAAAGCCACTGCTGCGACCTGCCAGACATCGGTCGCCGTGGTTGGGCGCTCGCCGCGAAGCTGCTCCGGCGCCGCATAGCGTGGCGTCATGGGCGCCGCGTCCTGGGTCAGGCCCTCCGCGGCATCATCCAGCCCCTTGGCAATGCCGAAATCGATCAGCTTGAGCTGCCCTTCCCTGTCGACGAGCACATTGGAGGGCTTGATGTCGCGATGCAGGATCAGATTGCGATGGGCGTAACTCACGGCGCTGCACAGATCCAGCAGCAGCCCGACGCGGGCCCGCAGGTCTAGCCTGCGCTCGCGACAGTGCTCAAGAAGATCCTCACCCTCAACGAGCTCCATCGCATACCAGAGCTCGCCCTGCTCGCCCTCGCCGCCGTCGACCAGCTGCGCGATGTTCGGATGGCGCAGGCGTGAGACCACGTCGCGTTCGAACAGGAAGCGCTGCCGGCGCGCGGCGTCGACCTGCCACGCTGGAATCCACTTGATGGCGACGCGCTGGGTGAAACCCTCGGCCTCGCGCTGGCCCTCGGCAACGACGCCCATGCCGCCGCGGCCCAGCTCGCGCAGCAGGGTGAAACTGCCCAAGCGGGCCGGGACATCGCTGCCGACCCGCAGCTGCTCCAGGCGTCGCTCAAGGCGCCCGGTGTGCACATGGTGCTGCTCAAGCAGCCGCCTCACCCGTTCAGCCAAGGGCGCTTCCAGGCTGGCGATCTCCAGATCCAGGGCCTCGCGGTCTTCGGTGCCGAGCTCAAGGAGCTGACGGAACAGCACCAGCGCCTGGCGATCAAGATCGAGCTGAGTGTCCACGGTGAGCGGTCTCGTAGTCAGTAAAGGGTCGAAGGATCGCACCTGGCCCTTGGCGTGGCGCGGCCCTGTGGGGCGAATCGCGGGACATCAGCGAGATCGATGCATCCGCCCGGGAAAAACGCGGGCCGCATTGCGTTTATCTAAGTAGCCTCTTGTGAGGTTCCGTCAAGCACGACCGCATATCTCCCGGGGCACCACTCGGGCTTTCCATGCTGAAGAGCAGCGGCGTCGCCGCGTCCTCACTCCCCTGAGGCGCGGCGGCGATTTATCGCCCCGGCGCTATTCGGCGCCCAGCCGCCAAAGCGCAGGCGCACCGGCGGAACCATCAGATGCCGATCAGAGTGATGTGAGCAGGAACGCTCTGGCGGCTTCGAAGTCGCTGTGCGCACTCGACTTGGAACACTCCAGGAGGTCTGCGATTTCCTCATGGCCGAGATCTCCGAACGCCCGCAGCAGGAAGACACCCGCCATTCGTGGACTGACGCTTGTCCAGGCGCTCGATTGCCTGCCGCACCTGGGTCCACTCGGCTTCGGCGTCGATCTCGGCAGATGTGCAGATCGTCGAGTTTCACCCGCTTGAGGAGGCCGCCCCGCTTCTCGGCCTGGCGCTCCAACACCTTGTCGATCAACAGCTGGCGCACCGCAAGCGCGGCGAGCCGGTGCAGGTGCTCGCGGTCGCGTATGCGCGGGTTGGACTCCATGTTTTCCAGGAAGGACTCGTGCACCAGCGCAGTCGTATTCAGCGTGCCGTCGGCGTGGCCTCGCCGAGTACGCCGGGCTCGCGCCTTCAGCTCAGCGTAGACAGCGACCAGCAGCTGCTGCTGGTCCTGCGACTCTTGCGCCAGCTCAGGGACTGCATTGGCGTCCATGGTTTGATCACTCGCGCTGCGAACTCAGGATCCGGGCCAACCCAGCCCGGCCGCGCCGGGTGTGGCGACGAGGTTTTCCACAATGCTCGGCATCGGTATCCAGCACCCACAGCATGCTGTCTGCCGGGCGCGACACCGACGTTCAGCCGTCCAAATCCGACCGCGTGGTCAGGCCTGCCGCACGAGCACCAGCACGCGCTGTCCGCAGACATCGTCCAGCTCCGCGCCAACGCCGCCCCAGCCCGATGCCCTCGCCATGCCTTCGAAATAGTCGGGCGCCACATCCGCGCGGTGCTCGTCGCCGCTGTAGACACCAGAGCTTGGCCGGTCGTGGAAAGAGGCGATCAGCTTGCCGCCTGGACGCACGACGCGCGCCGCTTCGGCAAGGTAGCGCCTGGCGTCGGCTTCAAACAGATGGGTGAACAGCGAGGCCGCAAATGCAAGATCCAGTGATCCCGTCGCGTAAGGGAACTCGACCTCGGAGCCCCGGTAGCGGCCTTGCGGGTTGTAGCGCTCGCTGTGCACATCGACGTGCAGGAAGCTGAACTTGCCGCGCGCGAGCGGGCTGAGCCAGCGATTGCACCAGGCCGGATAGACCGGCACGACATCGAAGCCGAAGTATTCGGTCACCCACGGGTTCTGCAGCAGGGTGCGTGCTGTCCGACCGCAGCCACAGCCGATATCCAGAATCCTGCTGGGCCCTTCCAGCTGCGAAGCCACCAGCTGACCCCAGGCGTCGCCAACGACCAGGAAGTTCTCGACGCTCTCGGCGCCGACGTGCAGCATCATCCGCGCGTTCGGCAGCGGCGCGATGCTGCCCCAGCGCGGGTACAGCTCGTGCGTGCGCTCGGCGTCCTCAAGCGTCGGCATGGCACGGTCATGAAGCCCAAGGACAGGATGATCGAACGACATACGGGAAGCACCTCGAAGCGCGGAAAAGGTGGAAGTGGCGCAGTGCAGAAACGGCATTATGGAACAACGGCTGCGGTTCCGAGCCGGGTCAGCCTACATTGTGGCGTTCACACGGCTTTGCTGGCTCCCAGATCATGAGGTGGTGTGGAGCTGCACTGACCCGTCGACTCGAAGAACTCTTCGGTAGGGAGTCTCTTCACGCGACGCAGCTCGCTGGACTTGATGACAGGCGAGGTTGCTGTCCACTGGTTCCACCTGGGGCCACATGGATCATGTTCAACCCGGCCTTGATGTATGCCTGTCCAGCGCAGGAGCGGGTAGCCTCGGCCGCTGGGCGGTGACCCCTTCGCTGGGCCCACGCATGCACCGGGCAATACTTCCGTGTTCAATCCTCGAGCTCGCACGCTTGATGCGCACGGCACCGTTGGGCGCTCCAGCCTTGTCCTCATCCAACGACAGCGGCTTCGGCTGTCGCTGGCCAAGCCTACCCGGCAAGTGCGGCGATGGCGCGCTGATAGCGCTCCTGATACTCGGCATCCTCAGGCTGCAGTGCGATGCCCGCCTCCACGAGAGCCCGCGCCTCGGCCTGGCGGTTGCCTTCGATCAGTACCTCAAGCCACTCGACGCGGATCCGATTGACCCGCGGCCCCGAGGTATCCGGATCGCGAGTGGCGAACAGTCGAATGGCATCCTGGAATGCGCTCGCGGCCTCGTCCCAGCGCTGCAGGCGCGTGAGTATGCGGGCCCTCGTCAGCTGGATGTGGCGCATGTTCTGCGAGCGCGGGTTGCGGCCCTCGAAGGCCAGGGTGACGGTCTCTGCATGCTGGATGGTCCCCAGCGCCGCGGCAGATTCGCCGAGATTGTTCTGTGCGATCGCCAGCCCCAACAGCGCGGTGGAGCCACCCAGGCTTTCCAGCGTCCCGTCGCGATCGATGGAATCCACACGACGACGGCAAATCTGAACGGCAGACGGCGTTGCCTGGTTGCTGTGGACGATGCAGGCTTCGGACTCTAGATCTGCCACCACGGCCGCAGGGGCGGTCTCGCCCAGTGCATCGAGCTGGATCAGCGCGCCGTCGATGATTTCCTGCGCTTTGTCCCATTGGCCGTCGCTGCGCAGGAACATGGAGTACATCGAGAGATGGAGCTCGTGCGTGCCTGCCGCTTCTTCCGGAAGTCGCCCAGCGAGTTCGGACGCCAAGCGAATCGACTCCAGCGCTGCGTCGCCCTTGCCTGCCTGGTTCTCGACCCACGCCCGCGTCACCAGATGATTGAGATAGGCGGAGGATTCCTGCTGGGTCAAGGCATCGTGGATCGTGGCCGACCTTCCTAGCAGGCGCAGCGCTTCATCGGTGTCGCCGGTGCCCACTGCCTTCACTTCAGCCAGCAGGTCGAGCGCTTCGGCTGTTTCCGCCGAAGCCGGCCCGAACAGGGACTCCGCGAGTTCGAGGCCACGGCTTGCGGCCTCAAGTGCAGGCTCCTGGGCGCCAAGATCCAGCCCACGACGCGCGATCTGCGCTGCCAGGGACATCCGATGCAGTGCAGGGAGTTCAAGATTGTCAAGGATCCGAGCGTTCGCTCGCGCCAACAGCACAGGCACGGTCATGGAGTTGCCGTCGCCGCCCTCGTCGGCCTCAGGCAGTTGCAGCAGGATGTCGGACAACAGGGCTACGCTGCGCTCGGCGGCTTCGGCTTGCTGGCGCGTGCGATCGAACGCCGTCCACACCAAGCCCGCGGCCATCACTGCTGCGACGGCTGCGAAACCGAGGCTGAGGCGATGCCGGCGCAGAAATGCACGCGTGCTGTACCAGGCCTCGCCTCGTCTCGCAGACACTGGCAAACCGGTCAGAATCGCCTGCAGATCGTCGCGAAACTCGTCGACGTTGGCGTAGCGATCTTCCGGAGCCGGCCGCAGTGCTCTGGCCAGCACGGCGTCGATATCGCCTCGAAGTGCCTTGCTCAGCTGCAGAGGGCTCAGGCCCAGCGAGGCGGCGTGCGCTTCTGCGCACTCCAGCGCTGCGCTGCTTGCCCGCAGAGCCGCTTCCGAGCCCATGTGCTTGCGCACGGGCATGCCGGTGACGAGTTCATACGCCAAGGCCGCCAGCTGCCACAGGTCGCTGCGAGTGGTGAGGGTGTCCTGCTTCAGCTGCTCAGGCGATGCATAGCGCAGGGTCATCGGCGCCTGCTCTTCGGTCAGCGTCGTGCTGTGACCGGCGAGCGGCTTGGCGATTCCGAAATCGATCAGGCGCGCCCTGCCGTCCTCCGAGACCAGCACGTTGCTGGGCTTGATGTCCCGATGCAGAACGAGGTTGCGGTGCGCGTGCGCCAGCGCTTCCGCAACCTGGCGGACGAGTTCCAGACGCGAGGAGAGACCCGGACGCTGCGTCAGGCAGTAGGCGTCGATGTGTTGGCCGTGGATGCGCTCCATGGCGTACCAGAGCCCACCCTCGCGAGTCTCGCCCGCATCGATCAGTCGCGAAATGCCAGGGTGCGAAAGTCGCGCCACCACCTGCTGTTCCAACACGAACCGTGCTCGCCGCGACGACTCGACACCCGCCATTGGCAACCACTTCACCGCCGCATGCAGAACCACCTCGCCCTGCTGTCTGTGGCCCGCGAAGACGGTGCCCATGCCGCCTCGGCCCAGGATCTCGCCAAGTACGAAGCCGCCCAGATGTGTAGGTGCGCTCGGCGGCAGTGGTTCAAAAAGCCCGGGCAGATCGGCGGGCTGTGCGCGCAGTGCCGTCAGCATGGAGCGAACCCGGGAAGCGACCTGGGGCGCCAGTGAGGTGCTGATCTCACCTTCGATGTCGCCATCCAGAGACGGGTTGGAATCCAGCAGTCGACGTAAGTAGTCGAGCGCGTCGCGTTCAATCTGTGTATCCAAGGCAGGTGCTCTGAAGAGTCAGGCAAAGACAGACGGGCAAGGTTCAACGGTGAATTGCTGGCTTCGAAGCTACAGCGGCGCCCTGCGCGCTGAGATCAGGGGTGCAATGTGCTCAGCAGGTACGCGCGAGCGGCTTCGAAGTCTCGATGTGCGCTGGACTTGGAGCAGTCGAGCAGGGGTGCGATTTCTTCGAACCCCAGATGACCGAACGTCCGCAGAAGGAAGACGTCCGCCATCCTTGGACTGAGCCTGTCCAGTCGCTGGATCGCTTCATACGTGCTGGCCCAATCGAAGCCTGAATCGGCGCTGGGCACCTCGATAGCTTCCAGATCCACCCGCTGCAGATCGCCGCCGCGCTTCTCGGCGTTACGCTCCCGGATGTTGTCGATCAGAATCTGTCGCATCGCCAGCGAAGCGAGCCGGTACAGATGCTCCCGATCCCTCACTCCGGGCAGTGCGTCCATGACCTTCAGGAATGATTCGTGGACCAGGGCCGTGGTGTCGAGCGTCGAGTCACCATGGCCAAGACGCATGCGACTGGCCCGAGCCTTGAGTTCAGCGTAGACCGCTTCGAACAGGCCAGATCCCGCCTGTGCGGCGCGCTCATGATCAATGTCGACAGGCTTTGCGGTCATTTCCCGCCCCGAGGGCATGCTCACAACCGCGATGTTACTTCGGTTCGCCACAGTTGCAGTTAGTCCGGTAGGCAACAGGACTCCAGAGGCCCCGCCCACGGCAGACGTGAGACGCAGGCATGTGAGCCCTCGCAACACTACACACCCCACAACGCATAAGGGACAAAGAAGGCAGCGCGTCCGGAAAGCGATCAGGCTGGCCCCATCCGCAGGCTTTCGATGCCCCCGCGCCACTCGCGCTGTGCCGCCAGCAGTCCGCGCGCTTCCACGTAGCGCAGGATCGCCCGCACGGTAACGACCGGGTAGCGCCCGGACAGCCGGGCGGCAACCGGATGGTCGGTGAACACCAGGTTGTCGGCGAGCAGGCCGCCGGCCACGCGCTTGCTGTAGGCGATGCGCACCTCGTCGGGCGCGAAGCCGCTGGCAAGTGCATGGGCCTGGGCGCTGCGGCGGTCGAGCGCTGCGCCGTAGTCGGCGGCGGCCAGCAGCTCCAGCACCCAGGCGGTGGAGTTCTGCGTGCGGCGGCTGTCGGGGCGCGCGATCAGGTTGTAGCGCGGTTCGTGCAGCGCGTGGATGTGCGGGGACTGCAGCAGGCGCACCAGCCGCTGCGCGAACTGTGGTTCCAGCCAGATGATGCGGGCGTCCTGGCGGTGCAGGTCGTCGGCGAAGAAATTGACGAGCCCTTCCGCGAACAGGGCGGAATCGCCGCGGGCGCAGTGGTTCAGCAGGTGCACCACCGTCCAGCGCCCCTGCGGGTGGTCGCGCAGCACGAAGCCGACGTGGCTGTAGTGCAGGCCGTGCTTCGACAGATCGGTGCCGGCGCGGGCCAGCAGGGCGACCTCGGCATCCGCGGCATCCAGCGCCGCGGCCACGGTCAGCGCGCTCTCGGCCGCGGCCGCCCACTGCTGCGGCGTCAGCGTCGTGGCTTCGCAGCCGCGTCCGGCCTGGGCAGCTGTCGCCATCGCCATGCACAAGGACGCACCGAGCCACAGGCCCCACCAGCGCCAGCGGCTCATCGCCGCAGCTCGCTGCGGTGGATGTGCGGCGCAAGGCTGTCATCGGCGATGAAGGCCACCGCTTCCGAACCCGACCACAGCAGGTGTCCGCCCACCACGGCGCTGGCGTAGAGGCTCATGCCCACTACCACGCCGCTGGCCTTGAGTGCATCCCGACCCAAGGTGAAGCTGAGCCGCGCGCCGTCGGCGGCGCCGAGCAGCACGACTTCGACGCTGCCGCCGACCGGCCGCAGCGCGGCGACGCTGAACTCGCCGCCGGCGCCGAGCAGGTCGACGCTGGCGCCGGGGACGGCGATCAGACTGTCCGACAGGCGTGCCGAAGCGCGGCTGGCTTCGCTCTGGGCCCAGCCGGCAGAGGGCAGGACGGCGCAGGCGAGCACGAGGCCGAGGCAGAGGTGGCGGCGTGCGTATGCGGGTGTGGTGGACATGGCGGACTCCTCCCTTGGGTGCCCGCAGCCTCGGTGCACTGCCCGGGCCCGTGCAAGAAGAATCCCCCTGGACGCAGGGGAATCGCCCTCGGGTATCGTGATCCGATACCCGATCAGGACAAGCCCATGGCCCTGCGCAGCGAACTCGTGGATGCACTGAAGCGCCTGCTGAAGGCCCAGGGCCTGACCTATGCGGCGCTGGCCGCGCGGCTGGGCTTAAGCGAGCCCACGGTCAAGCGCATGCTGTCGAAGCGCAGCCTCACCCTGGAACGCCTGGAGCAGATCTGCGATGTGCTGCATATCGGCCTGTCGGAGTTGGTCGAGGAAGCCCAGCGCGGCGCGCCCGCGCTGGCCGAACTCAGCGCCGCGCAGGAGCAGGCCCTGGTCGACGATCCCGCCCTTCTGCTCGCCCTGTACCTGGTGCTGAACCGCTGGAGCCAGGCCGAAGTGCTGGCGCGCTACCGCTTCAGCGAGCCGGAGTGGACCCTGCTGCTGGCCCGGCTGGATCGCCTCGGCATCATCGAGCTGCAGCCGGGCAACCGCGCCCGCACCCGCACCGCCCGCAACTTCCGCTGGCGACGCGAAGGGCCGATGCAGCGCTTCTTCCAGCAGCGCCTGCTGCCTGACTACTTCGATCGCGGCTTCGAAGGCGAGCAGGAGCGCCTGCTGCTGCTGAGCGGCATGGTGGCGCCCGCCTCGGTCCTGCTGCTGCAGCGTCGTCTGGAAGAGTTCGCTGCCGAATTCGATCGGCTGATGGCGCAGGACGCCGCCCAGCCCGCGGCGCGCCGCGTCGGCCTGAGCCTGGTGCTGGCGCAGCGGCCCTGGAGCCTCGGGCTGTTCGGACCTCTGCGCCGGGGCGCCGCCGCGGTCGAGCCGGCGCCCCAGTCCGCCTAGGCACAAGCCCCCTGCCGCGTTGCAGCAGGCCGCGGAGCCGCTGCTATGCTCGGCCTCCACCTTCATTTCACGGGGCGAATCGTCGTGGCGGCAGACCAGCAGCAGACCTGTGTGGCGCACAAGTTCGGAGGCAGCAGCCTCAAGACCGCGGAGCGCATCGCCCATGTGGCCGGTCTGCTGCGAGGTCGAACTGAACCCACACAGATCACCGTGGTGTCTGCGATGGGCGGCGTCACCGATGCGCTGATCGGCCTGGTGCATGCGGCCAGCCGTGACCCGGCCCAGGCCCAAGCCGAACTGGATGCGCTGGCGGCGCGTCATCGTGAAGCCGCACGCGCCCTGCTCGGCGAGGCTGCGGACGCCGCGCTCGCCCCACTCGAACGCGACTGGGAGGACCTGCACGCCCTGCTGCGCGCGGTCGCCCTGCTGGGCCATCCGGCCGGCGACCTGCTGGAGTACGTGCAGGGCCTGGGCGAGGTGTGGTCGGCACAGCTGCTGGCTGCGCGTTTGCGCGCCGAAGGTGAGACCGTGGATTGGCTCGATGCGCGCGCGGTGCTGGTCATCAGCCCTTCTGCGCTGGGCGCCGTCGTCGACTGGGCCGAATCCGGCAAGCGCCTGGCGGCTTGGCGCGCGAAGCACAGCGCGCCGCGGGTGGTGGTCACCGGTTTCGTCGCGCGTGATTCCGAAGGCCGCATCACGACCCTGGGCCGCAACGGCAGCGACTACTCCGGCGCGATCTTCGCGCGCCTGTTCGCAGCGGCCGAGCTGCACATCTGGACCGATGTCGACGGGGTGCTCAGCGCCGATCCGCGGCTGGTGCCCGAGGCCATCCTGCTGCCGCGCATGAGCTATGACGAAGCCTTCGAGCTGGCCTACTTCGGCGCCAAGGTGGTGCATCCGCGCACCATGGGGCCGGTGCTCGAAGCCGGCATTCCGGTGTGGGTACGCAACACCTTCAATCCCGACTGCCCGGGCACGCGCATCGGCCCCGAGCACGAGGACGGCGCCGGCCCGGTCAAGGGCCTGACCATCGCTCGCGAGATGGCCCTGGTCGAAGTGGAAGGCACCGGCATGATCGGCGTGCCCGGCACCGCCGAGCGCGTGTTCGGCGCCCTGCGCGATGCCGGCGTGTCGGTAGTGATGATCGCCCAGGCCAGCTCCGAGCATTCGATCTGCTGCGTCGTGCGTGAGGCCGATGCGGCGCGCGCGGCCGAAGTGCTGCGGCGTGCCTTCGCGCGCGAACTCGACGCTGGTCTGCTGCAGGCGGTCGACGTCGAGCGCGGCATCGCCGTGCTGGCGGCGGTGGGCGACGGCATGAGCGGCCACACCGGCATCGCCGCGCGTCTGTTCTCCGAGCTCGCGCGCGCCGAAGTGAACGTGCGTGCCATCGCCCAGGGCGGCACCGAGCGCAACATCTCGGTGGCGGTGCGCGATGCCGACGCGGCCCGTGCGTTGCGAGCGGTACATGCGGGCTTCTACCTGTCGCCGCAGACCGTGAGCATCGGTGTGATCGGTCCGGGCAATGTGGGTGCGACCCTGCTCGACCAGCTGGCCGCCGTCGCACCGAAGCTGCGCGAGCAGAACAATCTCGACCTGCGCGTGCGTGCGATCGCCGGCAGCCAGCGCTGGCTGCATTCCGACAGCGGACTCGACCTTGCCGATTGGCGCGCACAGTACGCCGCCAGCAGCGAGCACTTCGACTTCGAACACTTCACCCAGCACGTGCGTGCGCCGCACCTGCCGCATGCGCTGATCATCGACTGCAGCGCCAGCGCCACCGTCGCCGCCCACTACCCGCGCTGGCTCGCAGCTGGCATCCACATCATCACGCCCAACAAGCAGGCCGGCGCGGCGCCGCTGGAGCTGTACCGCCGGGTGCGCGAAGCCGCGCGCCACGGCCACTGGCGCTACGAGGCCACGGTCGGCGCCGGCCTGCCGGTGATTTCGACCCTGCGCGATCTGCTCGACACCGGCGACGAAGTGCATGCGATCGACGGCATCCTGTCGGGCACCCTGTCCTACCTGTTCAACGCCTACGACGGCAGCCGGCCCTTCTCCGAGCTGCTGCTGGAAGCGCGCCAGCTGGGCTATACCGAGCCTGATCCGCGCGACGACCTGTCCGGGCTCGACGTCGCCCGCAAGCTGGTGATCCTGTCGCGCGAGTGGGGCCACGAGATCGAGCTGGCCGATGTCGACCTGGTCGGCCTGGTGCCGCCCGAGCTCAGCGAGATCGATCGCGAGGAATTCCTCGCGCGCGCCGCCGAGCTCGATGCGCCGATGCTGGAGCGACTGCAGGCGGCACAGACACGCGGCTGCGTGCTGCGCTTTGTCGCCCACGTCGATGCACACTCGGCGACGGTCGGTCTGGTCGAGCTGCCGCGTGACCACGCCTTCGCGCATCTGAAGCCTACCGACAACATCATCCAGTTCAGCACCGCCCGCTACAGCGGCAACCCGCTGATCGTGCAGGGCCCGGGCGCCGGACCCGAGGTCACTGCCGCCGGCGTGTTTGCCGACCTGCTGCGGGTGGCGCAGGGTCTGGGGACGCGCCTGTGAGTCGACGCAGCGCGCGGGCCTTCGCGCCCGCCAGCATCGGCAATGTCGGCGTCGGCTTCGACCTGCTAGGCCTGGTGATCGAAGGCGCTGGCGATACCGTCACGGTCGCGCGCAGCGTCGAGCCCGGCGTGCGCATCCGCGCGATCCGCGGTTCCGAGGTCGCGCTGCCTACCCAGCCCGAGAACAACACCGCCGGCCGCGCCCTGCTGTCGCTGCTGGAGCGCGCGCAGCCGGGCTTCGGGCTCGATGTCGAGATCGACAAGGGCATCGCCTACGGCTCGGGCATGGGCGGTTCCGCCGCTTCCGCCGTGGCGGCCGTCGTCGCGGCGAACGCGCTGCTCGAATCTCCGCTGGAGATCGAAGCCCTGTACGCCTGCGCGCTGGACGGCGAAGCCGTGGCCAGTGGCGGCCGCCACGGCGACAACGTCGCACCCATGCTGCTCGGCGGCCTCGTGCTCACGGTCGGCGACGCGCCGCCGCTGAAGCTGCCGACGCCGGCCGGCGTCTACTCGGTACTCGTGCATCCGGACTGCGTGCTGGAAACCCGCCGTGCGCGCGCTGCACTCGCCACGCCCTACGCGCTGCACGAGTTCGTGACCCAGAACGGCCACCTCGCGCGCTTCATCGCAGGCCTGTACCGCAACGATCTCGACCTGATCCGCGCGGGCCTGCGCGACGAACTGGTCGAGCCGCGTCGCGCCGCGCTGATCCCCGGCTTCGAAGACGTCAAGCAGGCCGCAGTCGCGGCCGATGCGCTCGGCGCCAGCATCTCGGGTGCGGGCCCCAGTGTGTTCGCCTGGTGCCTCGGGCGCGCGGCCGCCGAGCGCGCGGGGGCCGCCATGCGTGCGGCCTTCGCCGCCCATGATCTCGACAGCCAGATCTACATCTCACCGCTGGACGCGCCGGGCGCGCGCCTGCTGGAGGACTGAGCATGCGTTTCATCTCCACCCGCGGCGGCGGCGCGCCGCAGACGCTCTCGAACGCGCTTGCGCTTGGCCTGGCCGAGGACGGCGGACTGTTCGTGCCGGAAACGTTTCCCACGCTGGCTGCACTGCCACCCGCCGGGCTGAGCCTTGCCGAGACCGCCAGCGCGCTGATCGCGCCCTTCTTCGCGGGTGACGCACTCGAAGCCGAGCTGCCGGCGATCTGCGCCGAAGCGCTGGATTTTGCGGTGCCGGTAGTGGCGACGAAGGATCCTCGCACCGAGGTGCTGGAGCTGTTCCATGGCCCCACCGCGGCTTTCAAGGACGTCGGCGCCCGCTTTCTCGCCGCCTGCTTCGCCCGCCTGCCGCGTGCGTCCACCGCCCAGCCGCTGACCATCCTGGTCGCCACCTCGGGCGACACCGGTGGTGCGGTGGCCGCGGCCTTCCATGGTCGGCCGGGCTTCCGCGTGGTGGTGCTGTATCCGGACGGACGCGTCAGCCCGCGCCAGGCGCACCAGCTGAGCTGCTTCGGCGACAACATCCACACCTACCGCGTGCAGGGCAGCTTCGACGACTGCCAGCGCATGGTGAAGGCGGCGTTCTCCGATCCCGCGCTGCGCGCGGCGATTCCGCTGTCGTCCGCCAACAGCATCAGCCTCGGCCGTCTGCTGCCGCAGATGAGCTACTACGCGCATTCGGCGCTGGCGCATCAGGCGCGGTACGGTAAGCACGCGCGCTATGTGATTCCCACCGGCAACCTTGGCAACGCGCTGGCCTGCCTGTGGGCGCGGCGGCTGGGCCTGCCGATCGACGAGGTGCTGCTGGCCACCAATGCCAACCGGGTGCTGCCGGACTTCATCGACAGCGGCGACTACCGGCCCGGCCCGAGTGTGTCGACGCTGGCGAATGCGATGGACGTGGGCGCGCCCAGCAATCTGGAGCGCTTGCGCCACTGGCTGCCGGAGATCGATACGCTGCGTGCGCACGTGGGTGCGCAGTCGATCGACGACGTCCGTCTGTCGGCGGTGATGCGCGAGGCCGAAGCCCGCTACGGCCACACCCTCTGCCCGCACACTGCGGCTGCCATCGCGGTGATCGAGGACCGGCGTGCGGCCGGTGACGAGGGCCGCTTCATCGCGGTGGCCACGGCACACCCGGCCAAGTTCGAGAGTGTGGTCGAGCCCCTGGTCGGGCATGCCGTGCCGGTGCCGCCGGCCCTCGCAGCCCTGCTGGCGCGACCGGCGCAGGCGCAGCCGCTGGCGGCGGAAGATGACGCGCTCAAGGCGGTGTTGAAGGGCATGGCACACGCCTGATGCGGGCGCAGGCGCCGGGACCTGTTCGGGCGGTTGTGCCCTGCGGCCGTCATAGGGTGGGCCCTGGCCCACCATGAGGTCCACGCTCGCCTCGGCCTTGCTTCGTCGCTTCGTGTTTGGAGGCGAAGAGCAAGAGCTTTCGGTCAGCCGTTCGGGCCGTCCGCCCCTGCGACCGTCATAGGGTGGGCCCTGGCCCACCATGAGCTTCACTCTCGCCTCGGCCTTGCTTCGTCGCTTCGTCCTTGGAAGCGAAGAGCAAGAGCTTTCGGTCAGCCCTTCGGGCCGTCCGCCCCTGCGACCGTCATAGGGTGGGCCCTGGCCCACCATGAGCTTCACTCTCGCCTCGGCCTTGCTTCGTCGCTTCGTCCTTGGAAGCGAAGAGCAAGAGCTTTCGGTCAGCCCTTCGGGCCGTCCGCCCCTGCGACCGTCATAGGGTGGGCCCTGGCCCACCATGAGCTTCACTCTCGCCTCGGTTTTGTTTCGTCGCTTCGTGTTTGGAGGCGAAGAGCAAGAGCTTTCGGTCAGCCCTGCGGGCTGCCCGACCTACTTCTCTTTGCGTGGCCAAAGAGAAGTAGGCAAGAGAAAGGCCACCCCTCGTCCGCGCCCTTCGCGCATCCGTGCGCGAAGGGTTCGCGTGAGTCCGTGGGTGTTCGTGGACAGGCCGTCCCTGGCCTGTCACGAACATCGCCGGCATCCCTGCCGGCGACCCTGCGGGCTGATCCACGCACTCCCGCCGCTCCCCAGGGGCCCCGTGGAAGAGCGCGGGCTCCTGCCCGCAGGAGCGCAGAGCCAAAGCCAAAGCCAAAGCCAAAGCCAAAGCCAAAGCCAAAGCCAAAGCCAAA